>WUUC01204409.1_pt1 | contig 23906 bp, 17 predicted proteins | sample 6278441 | NCBI WGS metagenome assembly WUUC01 (sample SAMN13675441, study PRJNA597444) | soil metagenome | isolation source: soil | place: USA: Washington | collected 2017-10 | reverse complement strand
CGCTTCGCAGGCTGCTGTGCCTATATGTTTATCGCACGCGGCGCCGCCATTCCTCTTTGAGCTGCAACTCGCGCGGGCTGACACCTGAATCCAGGGCAAGAAAATCCGTCAGCAAACGGTTAAACCTGCTGATCTCATCGATCATGGGAAAGTGACCCGAGTTTTCCAATTCCACCTGGTGGGTCATGCTGGATAGCGAATATTCTCCATCTGGTGTGACAATGGCGGGGTCTTTATCGCCATAGACCAGGAGACAGGGAATGTTCAGTGTCCTGAAGCTATTGAACACATTATTCGCCTGTAATCCTGCTAGAGAGTCAGCAATCGCCTTGATATCGGTTTTCGAAGCATCCGAGAGGGCCGTGTTCGCTTCCGGAGTGCGGCTTGAGAGCCAGTCAGCCAGCTCGACTATGGATGTCCCCGTCCGCAGGCGTGCATTCACGGCCTGGTAATCCAATGGACAACTGACTGCCATCATCCGGTCCACACTCTGTGGGAAGCGTGCTGCAAACGTCATACCAACCAAGGCACCCAGGCCATGGCCCACAAGGGCGATCTTACCAATTCCCATTTCGTTGAGGAACCGGTCGAGCAGACTTGCCTGCTGCTCCAGCGAATAATTGAGGGTGTTATGAGCAGTTTCTCCAAAACCCCACAAATCCAGGGCATAAGCGCGATAGGATGTCGAGGTGACCTGCATGGCGCTGATCCAATAGCGCCAGGAGCCCACCCAACCATGCAAGAAGATGACTGGGCGCCCGCGTCCCAGTACCTCGTAATGCACAATGGAACTATCCAGAAGAATTGCGCTCAAAAATCACTTCCCAAACTTCACAAGAATGGCTTTCACGCGGTTCGTCAGTTGATCAGGCGCAAACGGTTTCAGTAAATATTCCTCTGCGCCTGCATCCAGGCCTTGCTGGATCTCACTCTCTTGCCCTTTAGCCGAGAGAAAGACCACAGGGATATCTCGCAGGTCGGGGGTGTCCTTCATAATCCTGCAGGCTTCATATCCGGTCATGCGTGGCATGCGCACATCCATCAGGACCAGATCAGGGTTCACCTGAGGCGCCATTTGGACTGCTTCCTCACCATTCGTCGCAACGAATACCTCATGCCCGGCAAACCGCAACGTAAAAGCGACCAGATCGCGGATATCACGTTCATCTTCTGCAATTAAAATCTTTGCCATGCATTCCTCATTGCTGCTCATAGACCGGCAGGGTAAACGAGAACGTGCTGCCATCACCCGGCTGACCTGAGCTCTTCATCCAGATGCGGCCTTTATGCATTTCCACGATCTCTTTGACGATGGAAAGACCCAGACCAGTTCCCGGGGTCTGCAGCACCAGCGGATGTTCGCCTCGATAGAATCGCTCGAATACCCGGTTCTGGTCTTCCAGGGGGATCCCCACGCCGTTATCATTCACATCCACCTGCACTTCTTTCCCGCCGTTGGGGGAATGAATGCGCACCGTGATCCTCCCATTTTCAGGCGTGTAGTGATAGGCATTGTCCACGAGGTTGCCCAGGATCTGACGCACACGCTCGATATCACCATAGACATGCGGCAGTTTATTTGGTGCATCCAACGAAAGAGCCATCGGTTTATTTTCTTCCTGCGAGCGACGCAGCACATCTCCGATCACATCCTCAGCGATCTCTCGGATATCCAGAGCTTGTGGGGAAAGCGTCACACGTCCTGATTCGATGCGGGAGACATCCAGCAGATCGTTGACCAGTATGTTGAGGCGTTCCGTATTGTTCTTGACGATGTTCAGGAAGTGTACCTGGTTCTCATTCACTGCTCCAGCCGCGCCCATCAAAAGGACATCCACGTAGCCGCGGATGGACGTCATGGGCGTGCGCAGCTCGTGGCTGACGGTCGCCACAAACTCAGACTTCAGACGGTCTACTTCGACCTCATGCGTAATATCACGGAAGATGGAGACTGTCCCGAGGAAATCATTCTGGAAAATGACCGGCGCGAGATGCACCAATACAATACGACCGTTTTCCAAGTCCAGCTGTTCCGCGAAGGTATCGCCCGGCTCGTAGGCAATGTGACCTTCAGACCAGTTGCGGATCGTTTCCGTCCACGTCCCGGCAGATTTTCCGAACAACCCGCCAAAGACATCCAGTGACTGGCCGATGACACGCCCGGGTTCAAGGTCCAGGATCCTAGCTGCCGACTGGTTGATGAACGAAATCCTATTACTCGGCCCGGTCACCAGTACCCCATCGGCCACAGCTTCGAGGATGGCCTGCGACCGGCTGGCATCCTCCTGTTCACGCCGTAACATGTTCCCCAGGCGTTCTGCCTGATCCCGAATCAGTTCGTATAAATGGGCGTTGTTAATCGAGACGGCCACCTGTCCGGCGATGGCTTTGACCATGTTCAGGAGTTCAGGGCTGAAATAATTTGGCTTGCGGTGGAAAACCATCAGCACGCCAATCACATCTTCCGCCACTAATAAAGGCATGGCGATCGCGCTGCGATGCTCAATAGAGGAAACGCTGGTCTTGACCCAACGGGGATCCTGATGAAGATCGTGGATCAGGGCAGGCTCGCGACGCTCGACCACCCATCCAGCAAGGCCCTCGCCGATCTTAAGCCGGAAGCCGCGCCCCTCTCCCGAGACTTTATCCGTAAGGTAACCATAACCTGCGCGGTAATGCAACAGATTATCGTCTGCGTTTAACAGCATGATCGTGCCCTGTTCCGCGCCGATGGCATCGTTGAGCAGGGCCAGGGTCCGGTTTAAGGCGCGATCCAGGTCGAGGCTCGAAGATACTTCGGTGAGAATTCGCAGGAGTGTTTCTGTATTTTGCTGTTCACGCTGCAACTGAGCCGTGCGGTCGACCACCCGGATCTCTAGTTCGCGCGCCAGGCGTTCGGTTTCATTGAACAGACGACTGTTCTGTATGGCAACCGCCGCCTGGTTTGCCAGTGTGCTGAGGATTTGCAAATCGTCTTCGGTGTAAACGTTGGGATGGTAACTCTGCGCGGAAAGCATACCGATAGTCCGGCCGCTCAGCATCATGGGAACCGCCAGGATCGATTGGGGCGTATCCGGCTTCCCGTACACAACGCTGTCCATTTCCTCCACGGTTTCGGTACCCTGCAGCAGCAGAGGCTGGCCGGACGCAATCACCTGACCGCTCAAACCCTGATCTCTCGGGATACGGGTGATCGGTGAACGCACGTCTTCATCCACCAGATAAACACCCTCAATTTCATCCGTCTCTTCGTCCAGCAGGCTGATGACAAAGGACTCCACCGGCATCAGGCGCTGCGCAGCTTTATGGACCGCGGCATAGATCTGTTCGGGATCTAGGTTGGTGCTCACTTGATAGCTGGCCTGGTTCAAGATAGAGAATCGCTCTGCCGTCGACAACGTGGATTGGAACAAACGGGCATTCTCCAGCGCAATCGAGGCCTGGTTGGTAAGCGTACGCGCCAGCTCGATCTCTGCAAGACTAAAACGGATTGCCTGATCCTGATGGATGAAGATCAAAGCCCGCAGATTGCCGCTGCTGACAAGAGGCAAGATCAACAACGAACGCGTTTCTTCTCCGAGAAAACCCTTGAGTGGTGCCAGATCTGCTTCCGAGCTAACCGAGTCGGTCGCAAACACGCCAAGCGACTCCTGCAACCGGCTGAAGATCGGTGCATCTGGCAGTTGCTGAGGCAGTATGTTATTGGTCCGTGGCAATGAATATTTCCAGACTGCGGCACCGCGTTCGAACATTACCGCTGAGGCGCTGGAGGCATTCAAGGCGTCGATCAATTCCTGGGCGGTTAATTGCAAAATCTTGCCTTCATCGAGAAGACCGCTCAGCGCAGAGGAGAACCGATTCAAGAGGGCAAGGCGCTGAGAGCGCTGATCCAATTCGCTCGCCCGGCCGAGGCTTTCCTTAAACAGCCGAGCATTTTCCAGGGCCACGGCAGCCTGGCTGGCGAAGGTCGTCCCCACCTGCACGTGCTCCCGGCTGTAAAAGTGTGACTGCCACTTCTCGAGCGCCAGCACACCGATGACCTCATTCTTCGAGATCAAAGGCATGCCGAGCCACGAAAGGCGTGGCGCTTCCAGCGGCGGGAAGCGCGGATCCTGCCGAACATCACCCACGAGGATCGCTTGTCCGGTGCGGATCATTTCCTTGAACAGAGCACTGTCCTCTACGGCAATGGTCAATCCTAGCCGACGTTCCATGTCTGGGAATCCGCGTGCGGCGGCAACGATCAAACGGTCTTTCTCGCGCAGCCATAACGTCGCTGTGTCGTAGCGAAGGACCGGCTCGAGCTGGTCGAGCAGCGAGGCAACCAGCTGGCCGCTTTCCAGGCTGGCCGTGAACGTTGTGGCTGCATTCGTAAGCGCTTCGAGTTGTGCGGCGCGCTCCTGGGTGGTTTGCACCAGACGCACGTTCTGAAGCGAGAGCCCCACCTGCTGTGAAAGCGACAAGAGCAGGGTTTCATCTTCAGGGGTGAATGCACCGGGTGTATTGAAGTTATCCAGCACGAGAACACCCACAGGTTGCTCCCCAGATTGAATCGGGATGAGCAGGCTGGAGACCGGCAAACGACCTCCGGTCGCCTGACGATACAGTAACAATCCTTCCGTAGAGAAGACATAATCGCGTGTAAATTGGACCTCGTCCACCCGCAGGGGCCGCCTCGACTCAAACACCTGCCCCGGCAGAGATTCACCCGGGTGGTAGGCGATGCGTTTCATCGTTTCGTTATCGGCATATCCGGAAACGGCCCTTGGCAGTAACTGGCCCGAATGCTCGTCCCAGATCAAGACAACGCCTGCGTGTGCTGCATACAAAGCACGCCTGGAACTTTCGAGCAGGGCCCGCACAATCCGCTCTGAGTCCAAACCACGCAGTTGTCGGCTGAAATCCAGCAACAAGTTCACTTCCTGCAAGCGGCGACGCGTTTCGTTCAACAGAGAAATATTTTGCAGGATGACGGACGTTTGTCGTGCGATCTGATAGTAAACCTGCAGGTCCTCGTCTGTGAACGCGGGCATGGGCTCCGGGCTGACCGCCAACATCGCCGCAACCGCCTTCTTATCGATCCGAATCGGCAGGCAGATCAGGGATTTAGCACGCAGTGCGGATAAAAGCGGGGTCTCGCGCCACTCCAGGTCTTCATCTAAGTTCGGGATCAGGATAGCTTCGCCGCTCTGCAAGCAAGCCCGCAGCGGATTCCGCTGCCCAAACAGCGCCTCGGGGCTGGTAGCACGTGGCAGATTGCCCAGGATATGGATCAAACGAGGACCCTCCTGAGTCGACTCCGCCACCATCGCCACGGACATCCCCAATTGAGTCAACGTCTCACGGCCCAGTGCCTGTAGGGCCGACGAGGCGTCCAACTGCCGGCTCACCGACTCTGTGATGGCCAAGCCGGCTCGAACACGCTGGCTTCGCTGGTTCAGATTTTGAATCGCAATGGTCTGGTCCAGGTCCTTACGCAGCAGGATTGGCAGGTCATTCTGTGTCAGACTGATCAACCGCTGTTGTCTCTGTAAGCTCGAGTTTAGTGTCTCTACTTTTCCACGAAGTTCGGCAAAGCGTAGATAGTTCGCAATGGCAAGAGAAGCTTGCGCGGAAAAAATCTCGAGTGCTTCAATTGTGGCTCGATCCGGCCGCAGGCCATCGCGCGGCGCGTCAAAACTCATGAGTCCCAAAGGAGCACCGTCATCATCCTCAAGAGGAATGATCAGAAAATCGTCTGGGTCCCAAGCGTTTGACGATCTGCCCGTCTTATTATCAAGCTCGAGCGTGACCATGTGAACATCCGCCGGGATGATCGGCGCTTCGTCCACGGGAATGAAATAGGAACGGCTGATACGAAACTGCGGCTTAAGCATTTGTTGAATGCTTGTAAGCGGTTGCTTGCGTGACATCAGCTCATTTAGGATATCGGGTTGGAAGCCAACACCGGTCACGCGGCGCAGCATGCCTGTTTCCCGTTCATAGACACTGATCAGCACGGCCTGGAAGGCGGTAACTTCTCGAATGCTGTGCGCGATGGTTCGCAACGTCTGTTCTAACGGCTGTTCAAAACTAATCACATGACTGACTTCCGTTAGCTTGGTCAGTGTTTCTGCGCGGCGGCGAAGCAGTTCAGTGCGCTGGCGCTGCTCCTGATAGCGCTGGACGTTGCCAAGCGCGACCGATGCCTGCGAGGCGAGGGTCTGGATCACCTCCAGCGAAGCCTGGTCGAAGAAACCGGCATAACCAGAATGTAGATGGATCAATCCGGCTGTCTTCCCTTGGCTGAGAATGGGAACGATCAGAGCCGAGCGGACTCCTTCATGAATCGGTGGCTCATCGACGAACGAGTAATCCGAGATCAACTGGGGCTCACCGCTCTCGATCACCTGTCGATCGATAGGCGAGAACGTTTCCGGGAGAGGACAGCCCAGCGATAGGGTCACGCGCGGCGGGACTGCCCTGCGCGGGCCCGAAGAGTTGTTTGAAGAGGCTGTATCGAACAGCAAAATGGCCCCGCACTCCGCACGGGTGGTCCGCAGGCTTTCATCGCGCACCACTTCTAATAGAGACTTCAGGTCAACCATCGAATTCAGTTCCCGGCTGACTCGTGCAATGGAAATTAATTGCTCCACGCGGCGGCGCAGGTTCTCATCCGTCTGGTTGGCACGTGATGCGTTTTCGATCGCAGCAGCCAACTGCCCGGCGGCGGTGAGCACAACCTGAAGATCGTAATTGTTGAAGAACTCCGGTTTGCGGCTCCCCAGCATTAACTCACCGCGGCTGTGATCACGAACCACCAGCGGCGCGACGATCGCCGATTCCACCTGAAGCGTATTGACCAGGGGCTGGTACACCGGAAGATCACGTTGATCAAAGCTCAAGCGTCCAGAAAGATAGGGCTTCTGGCTGCCTGACACCGTATGGCGATACTGCGGATCATCCACATGAAGGCGTGCCAGCGACTCGATGGAATCTTGTGAGACGCCAACCACCGAGTCCCGATGTAAACGCAACTCACCTAGCTGCTCATCCACAAGGAAGATGGCAGCCATGTCGGTTTGGAAGAGTTGCGCGAGTTCCTGGGCGGAGAAACGCAACACTTCATCGATCGTGGCTGTGGAGGCTGCCAGGCTGGCGATGCGGCGCAGGGCATCTGAGCGCATGGCTCGTTGACGCGTCCGTTCGACAACAAAGGAGTTTTCGATGATCCCCGCGGCTTGATCTGCCACCGTCCGGATCAGACGCAGCTCGGCTGTAGAAAAATCCACCGCTGACGGGCGGTGATTCGAAAGCTGTAGAAAACCTACAAACTGCTCGCCGGCGACCAGCGGCGCCAGCACGGTTTCGCGCAAGCTGGCTGCCTGCGCCAGGTTTTGCAGACCCAAATTGCGCCAAATGATATCTTCCGCGGCATTGCGTGTGATGTTCAGGCTTCGTTCCGCTAATAATTGCTCTGCCGGACTATCCGGCTGGATAATCGTACGATAAATCTCAACAATATGCTTCGGTAGGCCTTGAAATGGGACTTGTCCTTCCAGGGTTCGCTTGTTCTCATCGTACAGAAGAAACCCAAGGATCTCCACCGGGAATAAGGGCGCAATGGTTTCCACCAGCCGGCTGATGAGGTTTGTGTAGTCCTGTGTGGCGCTAAACACCTGGGCCAGATTGGCAAGACTGCTTAACTCTGCAGCACGGTTTTGCTCACTGGCGAATATCAGCGCATTCCGGATACTATACGCGGCTTGTGCGGCAACAAGTTGAACTCTCTCATAGTCATGCTGTCCAAGCACACCGGCAGATAAATGACCGATCTCCAGCGTCCCCACTAATTGCTGGCCGGCCAGAAGCGGCATCCCAAGATAGGACAGTACCGGCGAGCTGCCGTTCAAAGCGGGCAGTGATGGGTCGGAGACGTGTGTATCCCGAATCAGAAGCGGACGTTGGCGAGAACGCAGCGTATTCGTTAACTCGCCAAATTGAGAGTGTGTGGCACGCACGGCGCGCGATGAACCAGAGGACTCCAACGTATACGGGATGAGCGACTGCGTCGTCTCGTCCCAGACTTTGACCTCCAGGAGGTCTGCCGGGATAAGGTGAGATATATTGATCAGAATGGCGTATAGGGTATCTTCCAGATCCAGGCTGGACGAGACGTTTTTGCCAAAATCCGAAACGATCCGCAGGATGGAGGAATCTGTGCCCAGCTCATCCAGACTCGTGGAAAGCTCGACGTTGCGCATGGAGATAAGCATCAGCGGATAAGGGCCGGGCACCTGATAGGAGGTCGCATCGACCAGCCGTCCCGCCACCGAGATCCGTTTCTGCCCCTGCCGCGCGCAGAGATTAAGGAAATCCTCGGCCGGGCGCGCGCGGCGGATCAACCGCTCCAAATCGGGTTGTTCGCCTTCGTGCAAGCCAAACCACTCGCGCGTCAGGTCATTGACGTATTCGATGCGCCCACCAATCTGGACGATCAAAACGGCTTCATTTAAAGGAGAAGTGTCTGGGGAGGAAAATGTTGGGGTGGAGATCGAAGCAGCGGAATTGTTACGCGGCAACTGGCGCAACCAAATAACTGTCAGTACGATCAGGCCCAGTACGACAGCCAGTACAACCAACGCAAGGCCTGCTTCCAGCCCGGCTAGCATTCTCTAATAGCACCTTATCCGCCAGATGCGGCATCCAAACGGCGAGCCTCAGCCGACAGTTCCGTGATCTCGCGAATATCAGCAAAGGAATGTTGGCTGGATGAAACTACACCGACTGCCATGGTCATAAAGGGTGCTTTCACAATGGTATCACCGGATGTCGGCGACTGGATATATCCCTGTTGGCGATCCATAAAGTTATAATGCGAGAGCACCTCGTTATCGAATCGTTCCTTAAGGCGCGCTTTCATCGGCTCGGCCTTTTCCTCGGTTGTGATAATGATGAAATTATCCCCACCGGCATGCCCGACGAAATCGGCTGTGGTTCCAATTTCATCCACCACCTCACCAATCAACATGGAAGTAAATCGAATGACATCATCGCCGGCCACAAATCCGTAAACATTCTTAAAGGGCTCAAAGTGGTTGATCCCTGTATCGAGCAACGCCCAGCTCTTTTCACGAATGATACGGCGCAACTGATCTTCGATCAAACGTCCTGCGGGGCGTCCTGAACGGGGATCGGTTAAGCTCTGACGCTCCGAGCGCTGGATCGCGCCTTGTACGCGCAGCTTCAGCTCCTCAATGTCGAACGGCTTGGTGATGTAATCATCGGCGCCCAGCTCGAGGCCCTGCAACTTATCGCTGCGCTCATCCTTTTGTGTGAGGAAGATCACAGGGATGTGACTGGTACGCATATTGGTGCGCAGATTGCGACAAACTTCATAGCCATCGATATCTGGAAGCATGATATCCAGGACGATCAGATGTGGCAACACCTGCTTCGTTTTCTCGAGGGCATCCTTGCCTCGCATGGCAACATCCACGTCAAAATCCATGCCGCTGAAGTAAATCTTAAGCATGTTGCCAATATCAAGGTCATCTTCTACGACTAACAGGCGGGCTTTTCCCATAAGCAGCCTCCATTCATAACGCGCGCGCCGCGTGTAGATTGCGAGCCTTCCACGCTCTCCGTGCATTGCGGCGCACTGTATCAATATGTTGTTGTGTGACTTCCCGTTCGAACGAGCGGAACCCGCTCAAGCGGAATCCATGTTTTTTCGCCAGCGCACTGATCTCTTCCACACGATCCCTAGTAAGGTGTTTACCCAATGTATAGTCTTCGAACCGTCCTTCCAAGGCCAGGGCGATGGTCTCTGCCATGCATGCATATGCTTTGCCGGGCGGGAAACCAAAATTAAAGTGGAAATCCACGGGTCCTGGTACATCGACCATTCCACCGTCAATCACTAATATATCATCTCTTGCCGCTGCCACCATTGCAGAAACATCACGGGGACGGGCGACATCACAGACCACACTACCAGGCTGCAGGTGTTCCGGACGGATCACCTCATGGATGGCGCTGGTAACCGTCAGGATCAGTTGTGCATCCGCCAGGACGTCCATGGTCGTGCTGACGATCAATTCGGCTCGTGCCCGAGCCAGGAGCCGGAGGCGCAGCTCCTCGAGCGCTTCTTCTCTGCGGCCGATCAAATGGAGGCGTTCCACATCCTCCGACAACAGCTCCGCACAGACCTGCCCGATCGCGCCGGTCGCACCGACAACCGCAGCCGTCGCGCCGGCCAGCGGAATATCCATCACGTGGGCAGCTTCACGGATGGCATCCACGGCAACCGTCACGGTGTAGGAATCGCCAGTCGTGACCGGTACATCCAGCGCCTTTGCGATGGTTACACCAGCATCGCCAACGACGGAGGTGAATGCGCCCAGGCCCAGAATTTGTGCACCAAGTTTCTCGGCCAGGCGTCCAGTTTGAATGATCTTGCGATAGACCTCTCGCTCTGGCAGCTCCATCATGCGCCTGGGCGTATAAGGACAGGCAATAAACCAGCCTTTGATTTCCTTGCCGGTTGCCCGAGAAGTGATCCCTTCGATCTCAGAAATAAAAACCGGCGGAAAGAATGTGGAGAAGAAGTCGATTTGTCTCTCATTCAACAGGCGCCCAAGCAAGGGGAATTTTCGGCTCACATCCCGTTTCGGGTCGATGGGATGGATGATAAATGCAAAGGTATCCACGTGCTACCATGTTTCCAGTTCGCGCTCACCCGGACGAGGATATAAACGTCGATGCAGACTGGCAGCTTTGAGCTTGTGATGGTCGCTATCCTCGTAGCGGACATCTCGATCGATGACCCGGCGGTCTTTCGATGCCGCGAGTACAACGTCTGACTCGATAGTGCGGGCCGGGTAAACGATCATTCCCGAACCCAGGCGGCAATTATGCCCGACGGCGCTTCCAATCACGGGACGGTTGGAAAAATTCAAGCGCCCATGTCCATCCAGGGCACGGATTGGCGCCGGGATCAAGTTGTAATCTGTAAACGTGGAACCGGCGCCGATAAAGGTGTTGCGCCCAATGACGCACATCTGTAGACAAGTATTTTGCGCAATCATGCTGTTTTCCATGACGGTGGTCATAAAAAGCGCAGATTTGAACGGCAGGAAGGCCCCATCTCCCACAACCGATAGCATCAATTGAACATCCTGTGAGATGTTGATGTTGCTGCCGATAATGCAGTTCTCGATCACCACGCCAGCGTTGATCGTCACGTTATCTCCAATGGTCGTCGGGCCGTGAATGATCGCCCGCGGGTCGATGCTGCAGTTCCGGCCGACTTTTACAAGCTCTGAGCACTCGAGTACCTGCCTGCCCTCATACAACGCCCGGGCAAGAATACCTAACTTGAACCCCAGATCTTCATTGAGACGCCTTTCGAAACGGGCACCTCGTGAAAAGAGACCGAATACCACATCGGCGATAAAAATGTGCACCCAGGAGTCGATGGCGATCAAGGCCCGCAACGGGACTTGAAAGATCAGGTCACCACTTTGATCTGCCATGTAAGTAGGCACATGGTAATACCCCATTTCCGATAATCCAAGCTCGATCATCAGGGGTGTGGCATCCGCTACAGGACCGTTCGGGTAGTACCATAGATCGGTGAGGAACAAGTCTCCAGCCGGCGTATACGAGGAAGAGAGCGGTAAGGCGTGCTCCTTAAAAGCCGGGTCATCTGCAGCAAATGCGGCGCGGCAGGCTGTCTTTTTCTGGCGTGCTAAGGTTATAAATGTCTGGAGATACTCTTCATCGAAGAACAGATTATCCCTATATACGATCATTTCATCCCGTTGCTGCGGAAGTCGCTGCTCCGGTCTCAACTCGACTTCACGTGTGGTATAGGGAGCCAGAACATTTCGTTGATGCAGCCAGAGGGGGGTATTTTGTATACGTAAATCCCGTGCAGGTTCATTAAACGGTGTTATCGGATGAGGCGCATTGAGGATAACTTTGAGCATAGCTAGAAGCAATTATTCCACAAAATTAATAAAACAGGGATTGCAAGTTCCTGTTTTTACGCCGCTGGCATCAATAATTTACAGATTTGTTTGGATGGATTTGGGGCTAATATATCGGAGACTGATCGATCACAATTGTGCAAGTTTTATCCCCCGCCGCAATACAGGTTTTTTCTTCCACACTAAAGACCTTTCCGCCGCTGACCCAATACAGGGCTTCTTGCAGCAATCCCACTGCCAGGTGACAGACAGGGTCATGTGTTTTGCGTTCCCAGCATAGCGGACAGCGCTCAATGTGCCAGAGCAGCGTTCCATCTTCCTCTTCCACCCGGACTTGTTGATCGGTAAACTTGTTAAACAACTCCGCGAAGGCTTTTGCCCCGGCATGAAGCTTCGCAGGCAGCGGCAGCAAGCGAAAAGCCATTTCCGTTAAACCCATCTGAGTTCCATACTGACGCACACCATAGTTAAAACAAGCTCGCCCGACTCGTAGGGCAAGTCCTCGGCCGCCGTGGGGGCCGTAAGCGTGTTCCAAACCCTCTGTAATATTACTGACAGTTGAAAAAGGAAACCCAAGCTGGGTATTATCCGGAGGATAATTTTCGACCAGTGAGGAAAGAGAGGCAAGGTTCAGAACGGCATTCACCCCATTCCGTCCCATCACCTCTTCCATAGATAGAAGAATAATTCGCCCCATTCTGTTTGGATAATGGAATTGTGTGGCAGTTGTAGTCGTCATAGGGTCACCGAAGGGCTGGGGGATAAGGACGTGGTCGTCCTGGGAGAAGGAGACGGCTCTTCCTGGTCCAGGAATGATTTTAACCGCTCCGCGAAGTTCTGAGGCTCTTCCAACATGGGGAAATGCCCGGCGGCCGGGAACCGCTCGATGTGGGCATGGGGAATCCCTTTTTGCATGGGCTGCCATTGTTTTGGATGAACAACTTTGTCGAGGTCACCATAGAACCCCATCGCAGGGACCTTGATCTGGTCGAGCAACGGACGCAGGTCTGTGCGGCGCAGGGATGCGATCGAGAGCAGGAACGATTCCAAGGTCGTCCGGGAGAGATCGCGGTCCATCATCTCGGGGAAACGCGGGTCGGAACAGATCACGCGCGCGTAGTAGTGTTTCATCCAGGCTCGAAATGGACCCATCATATTAAATAGAAAGAAAGCTGTAGGGCGATATCCCGCAATCTTCAATAATGGCGCCAGGGAGGAACCGACAATCGGAGAACCCACAACGACCACTTTGCTCACGCGTTCCGGGTAACGAATCGCAACGGAAAGACTGACCGTCCCACCCATGCTGTGACCGACCAGCGGCGCCTTGATGATGCCCAATTGCTCCATAAACTGGTCGACCAGGCTGACAAAATCCTGGACGGCATAGGTTTCGCGCTTCTTGCCAGATTCTCCAAATCCCCAAAAATCCAGGGCATAGGTGCGATAATACCGGCCCAAAAAGCTCATTGTCTCCCGCCACAAGTCCCAGGATCCCAACCAACCATGCAGGAGAATCACAGGCTTGCCGCGCCCGTAGACTTCGTAATGAACAATCCCTTGATCAGTGGTAATCGAGGACACGACGTCTTACAAACGGGTTCCCCCTAGCCGCCCGACTCCATTTCTGCAAGAATGCTGTAGAGCAATTCCAGGAGGACAGATTTCACAGTCGCTTTATCCGTAGCGACACAGGGAAGAAATTTCACTTTACTATCCAATCGCAAGGCATGCCGCATATCTTCCAGATCCCAGGCATCTTCCTTATCCTGCTTGTTGGCGGCGACCACGTACGGCGTGGGTGCGTAAGCCCGGAATGTCTCGAGGATCGAGCGCGCCTCGCGAAACGTTTCCGGGCGAGTGCTGTCTACCATCACAATGAAACCGAGCATCCCTTCCGAAAGGATCTCCCACATGAAATCAAAACGTTTCTGGCCCGGTGTGCCAAACAAATAAAGGACCAGATCCTCATCTACCGTGATACGACCGAAGTCCATCGCGACGGTCGTCGATTCTTTCACGGTACGCTCGGCCGCGCTGGAAATCCTGCGTTCGGTCGAGACCACATCGATCTCGCTGACCGATTGGATGAACTCGGTTTTGCCAGCGCTGAAGGGACCTGTGACCACCATTTTGACTGTTTGCATAAGTGCTTTTCCTTCCGGCTCCTCAACTACAGAGAACGAATGCGTCCAATTAATCTATTGACCAATGATTTCTGCTCTTCTTTGTTCTGTGTGGGGAACGTCTTAGGACTCATGGGGATCATCATGCCTTCCGGCCGGATAATTTCAACCAGACCCGCCTGCAGAAGACCGTAAACGATGCGGCGGATCTCCAGATCGTTCATCTTGTTCGTCTGTGCGATCTGCTTCATCGTATTCTTGGGATTAATATAGGAAACGACACGCCATTCTTCCACGCTCAGGCTGACGTTCTTCAAGGGGCGGTCGGTAAATTTCAAGGCCATTTCAAGGCTGGGAATCTCATCCTGCAGTTGTTCCCATTCCCGCAACTGACGGGCACCCTCGATAATGATATTCTCCAGGTCGAGGCGCACGTTGATGCGATCTTCGGGCGGCAGCATATCCCCTTCGAAACGGAAAAAACCCTCCACCCAGGTAAAGAGCCGCCGGATGATCTCTGTAAAATAGCTCTGCAAGTTCAGCAAGATCTCTTCCTGAGATAGATAGCCCGCGTTGATGAGCAATAAGCCTAATTCCTTATCCGAGATCCTGCCTGTTCGTTCAACGATGGCGCGGTACTGATTGACGGTCAGCTTATTGGCTTTGTGCAACACCATGGCGAGACTTCCATCATCCTGACCGACCCGTGCATAAGCCAGTTTGCCTTCGCGGAAGGAAATAAAAGCCTGCTCACTTGGGCCATCCACCACCAGCGTGCCGGTCTTTTGAGCCAGGTTGACCAAGTTGAGCAGTTGTGTAATTGTAAAGTCACGGAGATTGCCGCGCAAAGCCATATGTATACCTCAAGAAAATCCCCCGCATGGGAGATTAAAAAAGATTATACATGCAAAGGAATAGAAGCGCAAACCACATCCTTTTATTTGAAAAGCATTTGCAAGGGGCGGGTTTGGCTTGTGCAATGATACACTTACGGATATCTGGGAGCCGCCTTGCGTCACAATTCTATTGCATGGCAAGTATACAGAGTGCCGTGTCATTATTTAGACTGAACGTTAGCATCATTCACACTCAGATGTTCAGTTAATAAAACAAGCGGTAATCCTTTTTGAAGAGAGATACTATGCAGAACTTCCTCCTGGCGCTCTTACTCAGTGCCAGCTTGTGGGCCACAACGTCGGCATTTGCCCCTCCGAGCCTGAGCGTGACCAGCGAAACGCGCCGCACAGCGGCAGAGTTGGCGAATAATGAAATCAGTCTCAACTTTCCTGAAGCGGCCAGTTTCCGTGCCGGCTTCAGCAGCGAGGCAGACATCACAAGCATCGTGTTGGAATATGGAAACGAACAACAAACCTGCGGTGAGGTAATCGCCAAGGCGTTCCCACAGTTCACGCCGGGTAAAACCGTCGAGGTGGAATGGACGTGGGAAATGCGCCAGAGCGGGTCTCTCCCGCCCGGCGCGCAGCTCTGGTGGCGCTGGCGCGTGACCGACGCGAACGGTCAGGAAACGGTCACCGAGGCAAAAACTGCCACTTGGCTGGACGATATACACAACTGGCAGACGATGAGTAATGAAGAGCATCTTCGAGTGCATTGGTATGAAGGCAATCAGGCGTTCGCCGCCGACTTGGCCAAAGCTGCTGCGGATGGACTCGTATTCAATGAAACCCAATCAGGGCTCAAGGCGGAAGACCCCATCGATCTCTACATTTACGCCAGCACTGACGATTTAAAAGAAGCGATCCTTTACGAACCTTCGTGGACGGGTGGACAGGCGTTCCCGGACCAGAACATCGTCATCCTGGGAATATCCGCATCGGATCTCGACTGGGGTCGTGACGCGATCGTTCATGAGTTAACCCATGTGCTGGTGGGGCATCTGACATTTTCCTGTCTCGGAGATGTGCCCACATGGCTCAATGAAGGGCTAGCGGTGTACAGTGAAGGCGAGCTCGACCCGGCCTCTCAGCGACAACTGGAGGATGCGATTCGCGACGATAGCCTGCTTACCGTCCGTTCGTTGAGCAGCGGGTTCTCCGAGGTCGCAGATAAAGCCTATCTCTCGTACAGCCAATCCTATAGCATCGCGAAATTCCTGATCGAGACCCACGGGCAGGAAAGGATGACAGGCCTGCTCCTGTCGCTGCGAGATGGCCTGACCATCGACGAGGCCTTGATGCAGACCTATGGTTTTAACGTGGATGGCCTGGACGCCGCCTGGAGGGAATCGATTGGCGCGCAGCCTCCGCCTGTTTCCACCCAGCCAACTGTGCAGCCAACCCCTACATTTGTGCCCACGATCGTTCCGATGGGAGGAGTCGCGGCCGCTGTTCAGGTGACCTCGACTCCGGTGCCAACCTCCTCATTCGCCGGACAACCCACCGAGATACCGGCTCGCACCGGTCCACCTCTGGCATTGACCATGATCCTGCTGGGCATATGCTGTGCATTTTTAATCCTCATCGGGGTCGTGGTGCTTGGATTTGTGGTCCGTCGTCAAAATCGCGAAGGAGGGGAAAATGTTCAATAAATATCCTCTCCTGTACCGTATTATGTCTGCGCGAACTGTTCTTTTGGTATTGATATCTGCACTTATACTCAGTACCCTATCGCCTTATGCTGCATCTGCATTACAGATCGATGTCCCGCTTGACCAGGCCTTGGTCCTGGCCGGAGGTGAATCCACAAACCCGCGTATGTTTGACCCCGCGACAACGGTCAGCGCAGGCGACAAGCGCGTCTTCAGCGGGTTAGTCTCTTTTGACCCCAACCTAAACCTGACTCCCGATCTGGCCGAGCGCTGGGACGTCAGCGCGGGTGGCACCGTTTATACGTTCTATCTGCGCCAGAACGCTAAATTCCATGATGGGCGGGCTGTCACCACACAGGATGTCGTCTATTCGTGGGAGCGAGCCGCCAGCCCTGCCCTCGCGTCTGACGCCGTGCTGACGTATCTCGGGGATATCGTCGGCGTTCGCGCGATGAGCCAGGGCGAGGCGGATCACATCGATGGTCTCAAGGTCATCGACGACCATACTCTGCAAGTCACTATCGATGCGCCCAAGCCCTATTTCCTGCTGAAGCTGACGTTTGCCACGGCCTTCGTTGTAGATAAAGCCAATGTTGAAAGTGGAGCAGAATGGTATCGTACACCGAACGGCACCGGTCCCTATAAGCTGGTGGAATGGACTCGCTTCGAGCGCAAAGTATATGAAGCCAACCAAGACTTTTATCTCGGCGCGCCGAGTATTCCCTATATCGTGGTCGAATTGTATGCCGGGGATAGCCAGCGACTGTACGAGACAGGTGAGGTCGACATCACGGGCGTGTATTCGGTGGAACGCTTTACCGATCCGACGGAACCGCTGCATAACGAGCTCCTGACCGGCGTCGGCTTATGTACGGGCTATGTTGTTTTCGATATCACGCGCGCTCCGTTCGACGACGTCGACGTCCGCAAAGCATTCAGCATGGCATTCGACCGGCAGAAATATATCGACGTCGTCCTGGATGGGCATGCCTTACCAGCGAATGGACTGTATCCGCCCGGATTGCCCGGATTCAACACAGCGCTCAAGGGGTTGCCTTATGATCCGGCGCAAGCCCGTCAGTTGCTCGCGCAATCGAAGTACGGTGGCCCGGATGGCTTGCCACCTATCGTGTTCAGCAACATGGGTATTGGCAGCTATATCAGCGCGGACGTCGCGGCGATGGCCGAGATGTGGGAACAAAACCTGGGTGTGACGATCACTATCGAAAATTTGGAGCCGAACTTCTACTACGATCAGATTTATTCCGGCAATCATGGGCAGTTGTTCAGTGGCGGCTGGTGCGCGGATTATCCCGACCCTGAAAATTTTGCTGACGTACTTTTCCACAGCGGCTCAGCACAAAACAATGGCGGATACGCCAACCCGCAGCTCGACGGATTGCTCGAAGCCGCGCGCCTGGAACAGGATGTGACCAAACGCATGGGCATGTACCAACAAGCCGAACAGATCCTGGTCGATGACGCGGCGGCGCTGTTCACAAGCTTTTCACTTTCCTATCAATTGGTAAAACCATATGTGAAAGGCTACGTTTTCACGCCAATCGATATCCCGATCGAACGATATATGTGGCTCGAAGGAAAATAACCCCTACCCAGCCTCCCCCAAATTCGACATCAGCATCTCCATGGACACAGAAACTCCTCATATCGAATTTGGAGGAGGTGCCACGAAGTGGCGGAGGGGGTCAAGGTCTGGCTTCGACGGCGAACTCAACCTGCTCAATCCTGCCTCCCAGGCTCGATACCATAAACTCAAACGGAAGACTCCCTCCCGGCGCAAGCCCTTTATCTGATTCCCATCTGCGGATGCCAACCACGCGTCCTGTTACGTCATAAGCCGTCCCTGTAACCCAGGCTTGACTAGCGGCAATTGCATCGGCTGGCAGCAATATCTGCCCATTGACGCGTGCGGTGCGTCCATCCGCGTTGACCTGGACCAGCGTGTTGCTAATCGTCGCGGGCAGATATCGTTCGTCGTTCGGCAGCAAACGGATCGCGGTCAACACCTGGACCTGTGGTTTTGCACCAGCGGGGACCTCGGGAGGGAAAAATACAGCCAGGGGCAACGCAGTATTTGGCGGGAGGATATTTAAAGGAAGCAGTGCGGTCTGGCTGGCAAGCACCGTATTGTCCGCGCCGACCAGCGTCACCTGCGCGCTGACGTTTTCCAGGAAGTCCGGGAAATCGTTATGGGCAAGCACAAAGCACCACATTCCCCGATCGGCCGTCGGATAACATGCGATTTGTTGGATCGTAAACGAAGCTGGCGTGGGCGTCGGCTCGCCGGAGGGATTCTCAGGGTTGCTCGGAATGTTGATCACCTGCCCGACAGACATCGCGTTGGGGGAGATCTCAGGGTTCGCGGCCAGCAAGTCATCCATTGAGACGCCGAATTGGAGCGCGATGCTGCTGATGGTATCGCCGCGTTGGACGGTGTATGTAAAAGGCGTGGGAGTGGGTAGCGGCGTCTCGGCGGCGACCAGGCCTTCGGGAGTCGAGGTCGTCTCGATTGGTGCGATCGAGTCGCGGGTGGAGGTGGCGAAGGGAATGAGAGTAGAAGGGAAGGAAGTAGAGGTGCCTGCCTGTGATGTGCAGGAAGCCAGAAGAAAGCATGCACTGAGCAGTGTCGAAGTGAGGAAAGAAAAAAGAAGAAAGCGGGAGGCAGATCGCAGGGAGCAGCCCATGAGGAGATTATAATTGCAACAAAATATCAACTGGAGGCGTTCAAGATGGAGTATCGTCATTTAGGGAAATCTGGCATCCGGGTCAGCGAATTATCATTTGGTTCTTGGGTCACGTTCCACACGCAGGCAGATGTAGATGCTGCCAAGGACATGATGACCGCTGCCTATGACGCAGGTGTAAATTTTTTCGACAATGCAGAATCCTATGCAGGCGGGCAATCTGAATCCGTTATGGGCGATGCCCTCAAACAATTAGGCTGGCGTCGCGGGAGTTATCTGGTTTCGACCAAGCTCTATTGGGGCCTGCACGAGAATGTGAATGAAAAAAACACCCTCAACCGTAAGCGACTCATCGAGGGCATCAACGGTTCGCTGGAGCGCCTGCAGCTTGATTATGTGGACCTGCTTTTTTGTCACCGCGCCGATAAAAATACACCCATCGAAGAGACGGTCTGGGCGATGCACAACATCATCGAATGGGGTAAGGCGCTGTACTGGGGCACGTCGGAATGGGCCGCAGCGGAAATCGTCGCCGCAATCGAAATCGCCGAGCGTCACCATCTGCACAAACCTGTGATGGAGCAACCCGTTTACAACTTATTCGAGCGTCATCGCTTTACCCGCGAATATGAACGTGTCTATAAGGGATATGGGTATGGCACGACGACCTGGAGTCCGCTTGCTTCGGGACTGCTAAGCGGCAAGTATAGCAAAGGGATTCCACCCCAGAGCCGCGGCGCGCTGGAAGGATACGACTGGCTGCGGGAGCATCTTACTGATAAGCAGAAACTGGCAAGGGTCCAGGCGCTGGAGCCGATCGCAAAGGAACTGGATTGCACACTTTCTCAGCTCGCCATTGCCTGGTGTCTGAAAAACCCCTATGTAAGCACTGTCATCACCGGCGCCAGCCGCCTGGAGCAGGTACACGAGAACATGAAAGCCAGCGAAGTCGCGCCGAAACTTACACCTGAACTCATGCAGCGGATCGATACCATCTTTATCGGAGAGCAGGAAGAAGAGGAAGAGGATTAGACGACATCTTCCTTATGTTCGAGTTAGCTGTCCGGCATCCAAATGCTGGACAGTTCTGTTAAAAGCGAATGGAAAAAAATAATCCTACAAAAAGGACAAATTCAGGGCAATATTATGACATTTATCTCGCCCCTTCTCAGTCCAAATTAATCTCTACATGTAAAATAAACAAGCAGCAAAATTTGCAATTCTTCTGTAACAATCGGCATCGGAGGTACCTGTGCGCATTAATAAATTTGTGATAGGCGGCATATTCATTCTGGTCGCGGTCGTCTTTTTGATTTGGACATCCACGGCGGCAAGCGCAGAATATTTTCTTACGGTGGATGAACTCAACGCAAAAGGCTCGGGCGTGGCGGATAAGAATCTGCGCGTCTCCGGTGCAGTGATCGGCGACTCGATCCAGTACGATCCTCAAAGCCTGACGCTGAGCTTTGAGGTAGCGCACGTCCCTGCCGATAACTTGGCGATTGAGAGCGAAGGCGGGCTGGCGGAAGTGTTGCACCAGGCCGTTCTCGATCCATCGCGCACTCGAATTAAAGTCGTCTATGTGGGTCCTAAGCCCGATCTGTTGCGCAATGAAGCGCAGGCGATCATGACTGGCCACATGTCGACAGATGGCGTCTTCTATGCCGAGGAACTCTTACTCAAATGTCCAACTCGCTATGAGGAGGCTGTGCCTGAGCAGGCCGGATAGAAATAACAAGACCCTAAAGGTCTTCCTGACCTTTAGGGTCTTTGCCCCTTTTACTGGAATTGCTCAATTGGGACTTGCGGCATTACGCATTCCTAGGAGATCTCAATGATCGCGAATTTTGGGTTTGGTGTTTTATTCATCACGTTTTTGGTCGCTCTTTACAGCGTCTTCGCCGCCATTTATGGGGAGCGCAGACAGATCCCCGCGATGGTAGAAAGCGCCCGACGCGCCATGCTGCTGACGTGGCCCCTGCTCACGCTCGCTTCGGTTGTTCTCATATATTTGTTAGTCAACAATCATTACGAAGTACAGTTCGTGTACGAGGTGACCAGCCGTTCCATGCCGATGTACCTCAAGGTCACGGCATGGTGGGGCGGACAAGCTGGCTCGCTGCTTTTCTGGTCCTGGTTGATGGCTGCTTTTGCCTCGCTTGTCACCCTGCGCAAGTGGGATCGTGACCGTGAATTCCTTCCCTGGGTGATCGTCGTTGCCTGTGTCACATTGGCTTTCTTCGTCGGGATGAACGTGTTCTTCGAGAACCCGTTCGCGCAGTTCTATCAAACGTTCGAAGGTGTCAAGCCTTATACCTTCAAACCTGCGGATGGTATCCTGTTCACGCCCGAGGACGGGAATGGATTAAACCCGCTTTTGCGCCACCCGGGCATGATCATCCATCCCCCAATGCTGTATCTGGGCTTTGTCTCCTTCGTCATTCCGTACGCGTTCGCGATCGCGGCTCTGATCACGGGCCGAACCGACGATCGCTGGATCCGTCTCACTCGCCGGTGGACGTTGTGGGCCTGGTTGTTCCTCTCCTTCGGCCTCGTCCTTGGCGGACGCTGGGCATATGATGTGCTCGGCTGGGGCGGCTACTGGGGCTGGGACCCGGTGGAGATCGCGGCATTCATGCCCTGGCTGACGGGCACTGCATTCCTCCACTCGGTGATGATCCAGGAAAAGCGCGGCATGCTCAAGCACTGGAACATGCTGTTGGTCATCCTGACCTATGATCTCGTCATCTTCGGCACCTTCCTGACACGCTCCGGCGTCCTGTCATCCGTTCACTCGTTTGCACAAAGCGCGATCGGACCCTTGTTCTTCGCGTTTATCGGATTTACCCTCATTTCCTCCGTCGCCCTGATCATTTATCGCTGGAGCAGCTTGAGGTCGGAGACAGAGATGACCTCGGTGCTCTCTCGTGAAGCTTTGTTCCTGTTGAACAACCTGCTGTTCATGAGTATCCTGGTAGTCTGTTTCTGGGGCGTGATCTTCCCCCTGATCTCGGAGCTCTTCTCCGGTCAAAAGGTGACCGTGGGCCCTCCTTTCTATGAGCGGGCCACCTCTCCACTCTTCGGAGCCTTGATGCTGCTGATGGGTATCGCCCCACTTTCGGCCTGGGGACATTCCACAGTGAAAACACTTGGGCGCACGCTGTGGAAGCCCACCGTTGTGGCCCTTGCGATTACCGTTGTGTTGTTCTTTACCTACACCCAAAAAATCGGCGCGCTCATTGGCTTCTTCCTGGTTGCGTTTGTCATCCTCGTAACGATCTATGAATATTGGCGTGGCGCGTATGCGCGCCAGCGCAGCCAGGGCGAAAATGTTTTGACTGCCTTCTGGAACCTGACCGGGCGTAACCGTCGCCGTTATGGTGGTTATATTATCCACATCAGCATGATGTTGATGGCGATTGGCATTCTCGGAATCGAGGTCTTCCAGAAAGAAACGCAGGGGACACTTCAGCAGGGCCAAACGATCTCACTGGGCACGTATGAACTAACTTATAGAGAGATCGCACAATGGGATGACCTGCCGAGCGGTGTCAGCTACCGCCGCGCCGTCCTGGATGTGTACGAAGACGGCCAGTACCTCGGCCAGCTTGCACCGCGCATCGATTATTATTACGACTCACAGCAGAACATGACCATCCCCGGCCAGCGTTCGACGCTGCGAGACGACCTCTATGTGCTCCTAGTAGATTGGGAACCGGTCGGCGCCAGCGGAGCGACGTTCAAGATCTTCGTCAATCCATTGGTCAACTGGCTGTGGCTCGGTAGTTTCCTGTTCCTTGCCGGTGTGGTCATTGCAGCCTGGCCGGAAAAAGAGGCGGAACGTGTCGCCGTCAAGGTCAGAGCCCGTGCCCCGCAGAAGCAAACGAGCGCAGCGGATTAAGTTAGTAAGTAGTAATTAGAAAAACTATGTATAAGCTAAAACTTTCACCAATTACTAATTACCAATTACTCTTTGCAGCCATCCTTGCTTTCGCTCTTGTCCTCACCCCCCGCGACGCCTCCGCCCAAGGACCGACGCCTACCGATGATGAGGTCAACCGCATTGCCAAGCAGCTGTATTGCCCCGTCTGCGAGAGCACGCCGCTGGACGTCTGCCCTACAGAGGCGTGCCGCCAATGGCGTGACCTGATCCGCACCATGCTGGGGGAAGGCAAAAGTGAAGAAGAGATCAAGCAATATTTTGTCGCGCAATACGGCGTACGTGTGTTGTCAGAGCCACCGAATCGACTGGTCACCTATCTCGTGCCGGGTGTCGCCATCCTGCTGGGCGCGTTCCTGCTCTTCCGCGGCTTTCAAATGTGGATGAAGCCCTCTAAGGCCGGAACCGCCCCGGTGGTGAAAGAATCCAAGGCAAAATCCGTCCAGGATCCGTATATTGCCCGGTTGGAAGAGGAATTGAAGAAACAGAAATAACCCCTCAGCCCTGCCCCTCTGCCATAGAGAGGGAGAGGGAAAAGTAGAGAATTCATGACAGAAACATCCATCCCTGCCCCGCGTCGCGGTGTGCCGCTCTGGGCACAGATTATGATCTGGG
>WUUC01117046.1_pt1 | contig 23928 bp, 23 predicted proteins | sample 6278441 | NCBI WGS metagenome assembly WUUC01 (sample SAMN13675441, study PRJNA597444) | soil metagenome | isolation source: soil | place: USA: Washington | collected 2017-10 | reverse complement strand
CCATCCCCGAGTGGTCCATGCCCTGAGCTTTCCCGGCCTGGTCCGTACCGCCCATTGCCATCCCCGAGTGGTCCATGTCTTCCATCGCCATTCCGGAGTGACCGGCGGCGCTCCCACTCTCCGGGGCAGTGCCCGGCATCTGCATCTCGTGCTCTTCGCCGGGAGTTACGGCGCCGTGCCCGTGCCCTTGCGCGCCGCTCTCGAACGTCTCGCCCTTCTCCTGGGCCTCTCGGAATGCCGCCGCGCTCTTGCTGGCGACGCTCGGTTCCCTTTCGCAGCCCACCAGGGCTCCGAGGGCTACAAGCCCGCCGGCCAGGGCAGCCGCCAGCCATGCCTTGTTCTTTCCAAACATCGTCGTACCCCCAGCCCGCTCAAGGGCAGGCTTCGCCGAAGCTCAAAGGTTGTGAATCGAGCGCTCATCCGCCGGCTTGCAACCGGGTCGGGGCGCTGCGGACAGACCTGCGCTGCGAGGGATCAGGCTAAAGGGATGTGATCGATGCCGTGGGCGAACGGCGACGGGGCAGGCTCGAACGTAGACGCCTCGGCTTGCGCGGAAGGCAGCACGGCGAATGCGAGGGTATCGGCGCGAATGATGGCGACCGACTGGCAGGCGACCTGGCACAGAGCATTGTGCCTTCCGGCGCAGCAGTCCTCCTCACCGCTCCCCGGAGAGACGCGCGGCCCGTCCGCGGCCTTGGAGACGGGGGAGGCGGGCTCGTGGGAATGGCACCCGTCCTCGACCGCCGTCTCGGCCGGTTCCGGAGCGGCCGCCTGGGCCTGGCACGGGTGCGGGCCCGCGGTCAGGCCGCAGCCGAGCACCAGCAAAAGGACTAGGGAGATCAGGCGGTTTCGCATTTCGGATGCTCGGCGGGCGCCTATGGACGCCAAGTTCTTCATACTAGCATAACCCCTTGTCGCACCTCCCCAATTCCGGCTGAGGTGCATCGGGCAGGTGTATTCCACGGTCTGCGCCTGGGGCGGCGGCGCGACCGGCTCCATCTCATCGCTTCTGGGTCGCCGCGCCCTGACCGGAGGAATGGCAGTCCTTGTGCCAATCGCACAACCAGGCGTGCGTCTGGTCAATCTCCTTCTGCTGCGTTGTCATTCTGGTGCAGAGCTCCTTGAGCTCGGCATGGGAGGCGCGTTCCACGCACGGCTTGGAATCCTTGAGAGCCTGTCGGCGGTGCTGGCTCATTTCGTTCATGAACCGGACTTCGTACCTGGCGCCGGTGAGCGTTTTCATCTCGGCCATCGTGTCGTGCTGTTTTTTCATCATTCCCGGCATGGGCTTCGAGGCAGGCTGGCCTCCGTACCAGGCGCCGAGCCAGGACCGCATCGCCTATCCGCTGCGCCCGCCATCTGGGCACACGACGCGGCGCTCCGGCGGCAGATCTCTGCGCACACGCCGCAGGTCATCTGCCCGCGTGAACGGACTGTGCCGCAGGCGCGAGGCTGGACGGGAGGGAGCACGCGCCCGGACCCGCAGTTCCCTACTTCCTCCTCCGCGACGACCCGTGCAGGCTTCTGAGGGACGGTCTTCCCGTCCCTGGACCCCCCCGGAGCATCCCAAAGCGGCTCAATCCGGCAAGACCGAGCGGAATCAAAAAATACGGGCGGCCACCCGACGTCCAGGAAGGGCACGCGGGGCATCCCAGGTCGGTAGCTCCATGCGCCAACCGAGAGCGCCCTCTGCTCGATGAGCACCGCAACGAGAAACCCGAGCGCGGCCAGGAGAGAGAGGCGTCAGGGGTTCAGCCGCTCGAACCAGATCCAGTCTTCGGCAGCGCACGCCATCAAGCCGTACAACAAGGCGAGGATGACGACGTCCCCGAGGGATGCCTGGAAGCACCGCCACCAGCCCCCTTCGAACTTTCCATACAGGGGCATCTGGAGCATCTCCCAGGCGAAGTTGGCGATCAGCCCGCCGCCGATCCAGACCGTCCAGATCCTGCCCGGTATCGCCGAGGTCATCGCAGCTCCGTGCCAAGAGGGGAAAGGGAGTCTGCCGGGCTCGATCCGCGCAGCTCCCGCCTCTTCCAGATCGCGAAGATCGCGGGGTAGACCGTCAGCTCCAGCAGGAACGAGGTCGTGATACCGCCGACGAGCGGAGCGGCGATGCGCTTCATGAGGTCGGCGCCGGTGCCGGTGCTCACCAGCACGGGGAGCAGGCCGATCATGTCGGTCAGCACGGTCATCAGCTTGGGCCGGATGCGCTGGGCGGCGCCCTCCACGATGCTCTCCTTGAGGTCTCCGAAATCGCGCAACTTTCCCTCTTCCCGCCGCTGGCGATGCGAGATCGTGAGGTACAGGAGCATCACGACACCCGTTTCGGCGTCCACCCCCGCGAGGGCGATCAAACCCACCCAGACGGCCACGCTCATGTTGTAGCCCAGGAGGTAGAGCAGCCAGACCGCGCCGATCAGGGAGAACGGGACCGCGAGCAGCACGATGCCTGTCTCCACCAGGGAACGGGTGTTCAGGTAGAGCAGGAAAACGATGATCAGCAAGGTCACCGGGACGACGACCTTCAACCGCTCCTTCGCCCGCTCGAAGTAGGTGAACTGCCCGGCCCACTCGATCCGCACCGCCGGCGGTAGCTTCACGTCCCGGTCGACGACGCTCTTCGCCTCCTCGACGTAGTCGGCGATCGGCCGGTCACCCACGTCCACGAACACGAATCCGACCAGGCGGCCATCCTCGCTACGGATCATCGGCGGGCCCGTCTCGAAGGTGATGCGGGCGACCTGCGAGAGGGGGATCTGGGCGCCGCCCCGGGTGGGGACTAGGACGCGGCCGAGGAGGTCCTGCGGATCGTCGCGGAACTCCCGCGCATAGCGCACGGAGATCGGATACCGCTCGCGCCCCTCGACGGTCCGTGAGACGTTCATACCGCCGATGGCCGACGCCACGACGGCGTTGACGTCGGCGACCCGCAGCCCGTGCCGGGCCGCGGCCTCGCGGTCGATCTCGATGTCCAGGTAGAGGCCGCCCGTGGCCCGGTCAGCGAAAGCGCTGCGGGTCCCCGGGACGTTGGCGATCGCCCGCTCGATGTCGACGGCGGCCCCCTCGATCGTCTCCAGGTCGTCACCGAAGATTTTGATGCCTAACGGGCTGCGGATGCCGGTCGCCAGCATCTCGGTGCGGGTCTGGATCGGCATCCACCAGATGTTCGGCATGCCGGGGTAGCGGAGCTTCTCGTCCATCTCCCGGATCAGCCCCTCCCACGTCAGGCCCTTCCTCCACTGGTCCTTGGGCTTCAGCATCACGACGGTCTCAACCATGCCGATTGGCGCCGAATCGGTGGGCGTCTCGGCGCGGCCCATCTTGCCGAAGACCCGTTCTACCTCGGGGAACGAGGCGAGCCGGCGGTCCATCGCCTGGAGGATGCGCGACGCCTCAGGCACCGACATACCCGGCGGCGCGGTCGGCATGTAGAGGAGGACGCCCTCGTTGAGCGGCGGCATGAACTCGTTGCCCAGCCGGAGGTAGGCGGGTACCGAGAAGACCATCACGAGCACCGCGGCTACGATCACGCCCCAGCGGTGATCGACCACAAAGCGGACGACCGGCCTGTAGGCCCGGATTAGCCAGCGGTTGAGCGGATTCTTCTCTTCCGGCCGGATGCGGCCGCGGATCAGCAGCACGGCGAGAGCCGGCGTCAGGGTCACGGCAAGGATGGCGGCGAAGGCCATCGAGTAGCTCTTGGTGAAGGCGAGCGGCTTGAACAGCCGCCCTTCTGTCCCCGTGAGCGTAAAGACCGGCAGGAAGGCGACAGTGATCACCAGCAGCGAATAGAAGAGGCTCGGCCCCACCTCCTGCATGGCGCGGATGATGATTTCCTTGCGCGGCTCCGGCCGCCCGGCCTCCTCCCAGTCCTCCAATCGCTTGTGGACGTTCTCGATCAGGATCATCGATGCGTCGACCATGGCCCCGACGGCGATGATGATCCCGCCCAGGGACATGATGTTGATCGTCAATCCCTGGTAATACATGGGGATGAAGGCGAGGAGGGCGGCGAGCGGCAGCGTGATGACCGGCACCAGAGCGCTGCGTACGTGCAGCAGGAAGAGGAAGATGACGAGGCTCACGACCAGCATCTCCTCGAAGAGCGCCTTCCGCAGCGTGTCGACCGACTCCTCGATGAGCTGGGAGCGGTCGTATGTGATCACGACCTTCACCCCTTCGGGGAGGCTCTTCCCGACTTCGGCGAGGCGGGTCTTGACGGCGCGAATGACGTCCAAGGCGTTCTCGCCGTAGCGCATGACGACGATGCCCCCCACCGCCTCGCCGCGCCCGTCGAGCTCGGCGAGCCCCCGCCGCGGCTCCGGGCCAAGGGAGACGACACCCACGTCGCGAAGGAGGACGGGAGTCCCTCCGGGGCCGACCTTGAGCGGGATGGCTTCCAGGTCCTTCGGCGCCCGGACATACCCTCGGCCGCGGACGATGTACTCGTGGCCGGCAACCTCCAGCGCCCGCCCTCCGACGTCCTCGTTCGACTCGCGCACGGCGCGCACCACCTCGCCGAACGGGATGCCGTAGGCGAGCAGCTTGTTAGGGTCGAGCTCGATCTGATACTGCTTGACGAATCCCCCCACGGAGGCGACCTCGGCCACCCCCGGCACGCTCTCCAGGGCGTAACGGAGGTTCCAGTCCTGAAGGCTCCGGAGCACGGCGAGGTCGAGCTTCGCGTTCTCGTCGACCAGAGCGTATTCGAAGACCCAGCCGACGCCGGTGGCATCCGGGCCGAGGGAGGGGCGCACCCCCTCGGGCAGGTTGTCCTGGACCTCGTTCAGGTATTCGAGGACCCGCGAGCGGGCCCAGTAGATGTCGGTGCCGTCCTCGAAGATCGCGTAGACGAAAGACATGCCGAACATCGACTGGCCGCGCACGTACTGGACGCGGGGCGCGGCGAGGAGCGCCGTTGTAATCGGATAGGTGATCTGGCCCTCGACCAAGTCGGGGCTCTGCCCCGGCCATTCGGTGAAGATGATCACCTGGGCGTCCGAGAGGTCCGGGATCGCGTCGAGAGCCCCGTTCTGCAGGGCGTACCACCCCCAGCCCGCCAGGGCGAGGACCATGAACACGATCAGGTACGGGCTGCGGCCGGACGCCGCGATGACCCGTTCGATCAAGCCGCTTCTGCCGTCAGTGGCCTGCATCATCCCCTCCTTCCACCGGGCCGCCGGTGCGCAGCCGAGCCTCGGCGTCGACCAGGAAGTTGCCGGAGGTCACCACCCGGTCCCCCTCCTGAAGCCCGGAGAGCACCTCATAGAAGTCGCCCGACCTGGCGCCGAGCGTGACCTCGCGCTGCTCGAAGCGTCCTTCGCCGAGGTCCAGGAACACGAGCCGGCGCGGCCCGGTGTAGAGGACCGCCGACTCCGGCACCATCAGGGCATCGCGCCCTTCGGCCATGAGCCGCACGTCCGTGTACATGTCGGGCCGGAGCAGCAGCCCGTTGGGGCCGGGCCGGTTGGCGACCGCGATGCGCACCCGTCCCGTGCGGGTCTCCGGGTTCAGGGCGGGCAGGATGAGGCTCACCCGGCCGCGGATCTCCTCGCCCGGCACGGAGGGGAGGGTCACGACCGCCGGCTGGCCCACACGCACCCGCGGCAGCTCGGACTCGTAGACCGCGGCCTCGACCCAGACGCGGTCGAGCCCCGCGATGCGGAAGAGCCGCATGCCGGGCGTGACCGCCGCTCCTTCGACAACGTCTTTTTCGACCACGTATCCCGAGGCGGGCGAGGTCACCGGCACCTGCTCGACGGGTTTGTCCTCCTGGGCGAGCTGGCGGATCTGCCACTCCTCGAGGTCCCAGAGCCGGAGCTTCTGGCGGGCGGCGTTCACCAGGTAGTCAGCCCGGTCCGGAGCGGCCGAGCCCTGGGCCGCCCGCTGGCTGGCCAAGGCCACGAGGTACTCCTGCTGCGCGGCGTAGAGCTCGGGGCTGTAGAGCGTGAAGAGCGTCTGCCCCTTCTTGACGTAGCCGCCCGTCTCCTCTGCGTAGAGCCGCCCGATGTAGCCCCCGAACTTGACCGTCACATCCGCGAGCCGGGTCTCGTCGAAGGTGACCCGGCCCACGACCCGGATCTCGGAGGAGAGAGGCCGCTTCACCGCCGCATCGCTGCGGACGCCGAGCTCCCGGGCTTGGCCCGGGTCGAGGGAGACGACCCCGCTCTCCGAAGCCGTTTCAGGAAAGACGCGGACGAGGTCCATGCCGCAAATCGGGCACGGGCCGGGGCCGTGCTGCTTCACGTGCGGGTGCATGGGGCAGGTGTAATAGGCCGCTTTCCCATCCTCAGGACCGGCTTGCGGATCGGAGCCGGGGCCGCTCCGCCCTCCCGCGCCAGCCTCGTCAAGCTTCGTCAACCCCCGATTGCCGACGGTCAAAGAGTAGCGGGCCGTCGCCGAGCCCCCCGGGGACTTGACGCTGGCTTCGAGGGTCCACGTCCCCGTCATCGGCAGGTCGAAGTCCGCCCGGTACCGGCCCTCACCCTCATCGGCAACCGTCGCCTTGCCGCGCATCTTGGACATCGAGCCCATGGCGGGCATGACGTACCCGATCGTGACCTGGGCTTCCTCCAAAGGCTTGCCGTCCGCGCCCGTGACGTCCAGCAGCAGCGAGTTCCCTTCCTGGCGCGGAGGGTCAGGCTGGAGCGTTGCGCCGACGGTGAGGCCGCCGGCCTGCGTGGAAACCTGCTCGGACTTTGTCTCCCCCATAGGCTTGTCGGTGAACCAGGCGGTGAGAGGACCGCGCAGCAGAAAGGCCAGCAGGGCCGCGACCGCGGCCAACGCCACATAGACGACGGCGCGGCGTCGCCGAACCGGAGCTTCGTGGAGAGTCATCAGAAGCCTCCTTGCCCGGCGGCCGGGGCCACCCTGAGGGTTTCATCGGAGAGCCCAGCCGGGAGCCGGCCCAGCGCGCGGTCGAGCTCCGCCCGGCGGCGGTAGAGACCGGCCAGGGTCTCGTGGTAGCCGAGCTCCGCCCGGCGCAGGCTGCGCTCGGCTTCCAGGATGCTCAGGAAGCCTGCCTGCCCGGATTCGTAGCCTGCGCGGGCGGCCTTGATCTGGTCTCGGGAGGCCGGAAGCAAGCGGCTCTCATAGATCTCGATCAGGTGGTGGGTCTCGGCAAGCCGCGTCGCGGCGGACCGGACCTCGGAGCGGACCTCGTCCTCCAGGCCCGCCAGCTCGCTTCTCTCCTGGGCCAGCCGCGCCTCGGCCTCGGCCCGGGCAGCGTCCAGCCGCTCCCTACGGACCGGCAGGGAAACGGAGACGCCGACCATGAAGCGGTGCTCCGTATCCGTCCACATCGAGTTGTAGGAGCCCATGAGGCCGAAGTCGGGCTTGCGCTCGAGCCGCGCCAGCTCCAACTCGGCTTCGCGCACCCGGATCTCGGCGGCCCGGGCCGCCACCTCCGGCCGGGCCGCCAGGGTCGCCTCCTTCAGAGTCCCGGCTTCCCCAGTGTCATCGAGCTGTGGTAGCCGATCGGGAGGCGGCGGTAGGGGATCGTCCATCCGGCGGTGGAGCAGGGCGTTGATCCGTGCCGCCACCACGTCCCGCTCCACCCGCAGCTCCACCTCGCGGTGCAACAGCTCGGCAGCCTCGACCTCGGCCTGGAGAGGCTCCTGCTGCGCAACGAGACCCGTCGCGTAACGGGCCGCGGCGACCTTCTGCAGGTCCCCCACCAGCAGAAGGTGCTCCGCGTTGATCTCGATCGCCCGGTCAACGAGGTAGTAGTCCGCGAACAGGAGCGAGGCGGCCGCGGCGAGCTCGACGCGGGCGGCGCGGTACTCCTCGTGGGCCGTCTCGGCCTCGGCTTCGGCGGCGGCGGCGCGGGCCCGGCGCTTGCCCGGGAACGGGAAAGCCTGGGAGACCTCGACCTCCTGGCCGAAGCCCGCCTCGCTCGACGCGATCGAGAGCGGCGCCACGCCATAGGATACCGTCAGGTCTGGAAGCGCCCGGGCCTGGACGGGCCGAGCCGAAGCCGCGCGCCAAGCCTCGTGAGCCGCCTGGAGGCTCGGGTTGCGCTCCAGCACGGCCCGGACCAGCGCGTCCCGCTCCAGCCGGGGCAGGGCAGCGAAGGGATCGGTCTCGGCCGCCGCGGGAGCAGGCAGCGGGAGCAGGAGCAGGAAAGGAACGACGAATCGTGAAACTCTCTCGAACAAGGCGCACCTCCGAAGCAGAAGTCGGGTTTCCGGGCGCCTCACGGCGACCCGGGAAGACACACTTCTCCTGGGGAGCGCTTAAATCAGGAAGACATCGAGGAAGGTGTGAAGGCCGACCCCCTGGAGGATCGCGGGCAGGAGCGCAAGCTCGCGCCAGAAGGATTCCGTGACCGGCAGGGGCTCTGCGGCAACCTTCGCGGAGCCGGCCGGCAACGCCGCCGGAGCGGGAGGCGGCACCTGGACCAGCGAAGCCGGGGCGTGGTTCCCCTGCGTCTGGCAGCAGTCCCTTTCGAGCGGCGCGCAGCCCATCCGTTCGGCCCCGTCGCCCATGGGGCAGGAATCCGCGTTGCAGAGCGGCGTAACGAGAAGAAGAAGCAGACCGGCCAGCGCGAGCCACGCCAGGGAGGCGCGGAATCCGGAAGCTGGTTCGATCTGGATCTTCATTCGCATGCCTTGGAGGCCATTCTCGTCCAACGTCATTTCAACACGTTTTCTTCCCCCGAGTCCACTGGACGACCCGCGGTCGGCTGGGCAAGGATGAAGGGACCAGTTGCCCCTTCCTTTCTCCTCTCTGGAATTCATCTGAGGACTTTATGCTCCGAATAGCGTCGCTCTCTAATCTGAATCTGTCCGCAGCAGCCGTAACCCGTTGAAGATGACCAGCAGCGAAGCTCCCATGTCGGCCGCGATGGCGGCCCAGAGGGAGGCATAGCCAGCGAACGTCAGGATCACGAAGACCGCCTTGACCGCGAGCGAGAAGGTGATGTTCTGGCGGATGACGGCGAGCGTACGCCGGGAGTGGAGGATCAGCCAGGGGAGCTTCGACAGGTCGTCCGACATCAGTGCCACGTCGGCGGTCTCGATGGCGGCGTCGCTGCCCGCGGCGCCCATGGCGACGGAGAGGGTGGCGCGTGCCATGGCCGGAGCGTCGTTGACGCCGTCTCCGATCATGGCCACGGCGCCATAGCGGGCGAGCAGCTCGTCGACGGCCGTCACCTTCTCGGCCGGGAGCATCTCGGACCGCACCTCGTCGACGCCCGTCTCCCGGGCGATGGCCTCGGCGGTGCCCCGGTTGTCGCCGGCCAGCATTGGACGTCGGCGGTCTCCTGCCCGCGCTCCTCGAGATACCGGTGCGAGCCGAGCCAATACTCCTTGCCGTCAAAGCGGCCGGTGGCCCCCTTGCCCTGGAGGATCTTGAAGTCCTCCGCCCGCCGGCCGCACCTCCACCCCGCGGTCCTTGGCGTAGGCGAGGATGGCGCGCGCGAGCGGGTGCTCGCTGCGGGATTCGAGTGCTCCGACCCGCTCCAGCAGCTCCCGCTCGTTGTGCTCCGCCAGCGGAATGACCTCGACGACCGCCGGCCGCCCTTGGGTCAGCGTCCCCGTCTTGTCGAGCGCCACGGCCCGCAGCCGCGCCGGGAGCTCGATGAACAGCCCGCCCGGCCCGGTAGATCCACACGTCCCAGGCGCCGCCGAATAGAAGGGCCGGTACCAGCAGCACCGCGAGCGCCAGCGCCAAGACGGCGGGGGTGTAGATACGGGCGAACTTCTCGACCCACTGCTCCGAGGGCGCCCGCCGCGACTGGGCGTCCTCCACCATGCGGATGATTTGGGCGAGCGTCGTGTCGTCCGCGCGCTTCGTCGCCTCGACCTCCAGCGCGCCGTCACCGTTTGATCGTGCCGGCGAAGACGCCGGCACCAGTCTCCTTGGGCACCGGCACGTTCTCACCAGTGATCGGCGCCTGGTTAACCTCGCTCGCGCCGCCCACCACCCGGCCATCGAGCGGAATCCGCTCTCTCGGCTTGACCAGCAGGACAGCGCCGACCTCGACCCGCTCGGCAGGGATATCCTCCTCGCGGCCGTTCGGGTGCCGCCGGCAGCACCAACCCCGCCGCCATCTCCTGCTGCACCCGCTCCACCGTGCCGGTCAGGTTGGCGCCGCTCACGTTGGCGGTGATCACCGCCACACGCTCGACGTTCTCCCGGCGCACCATTCCCCACGGACGATCTGGGGGTGCATCGGGCAGGTGTATTCGACCTTCGCGGCTCGTTTCGCCAGGAGGGGTGCCGCGTGAACCGACTTCGCGGGCTCTTGGCGGGCGATTTCATCCAGGGAACGCGAACGGCTTGGTTGTTGCCCCGTGGAACTGGAGGACGAAGGCAAGAAGGCTTCTGAGCCCAAACTCAAGGACTTCAAGAGAGTCGCCCGTGCGCACAATGTCCGAAATTTCGCGTAAGGGCTTGATCACAAGATCGGCCTGCCAGTCCTCGAGACCACTGGCTAGACCTGCTCGCAGATCCTCCACGATCGGCGGGATTTCATCATATCTATCCCGGTGAGCCAGAGCCACGACCACGTCGGCCGTCGCAAAAGAAGCTTCGATCCACTGCTGTCGAGCCAAGTAGCCACTCCGCGCTGCGAGGAGCAGGGGGAGAGCGGCTTCCAGATCACCGAGGGCGGCCTGGGCCTGCCCTTCAAGCCAGTGCAAGCGAATCTTGTCCTCGGGGTACTGCTCCACCTCTCGGGAAAGTCCCCACGATCGCTGGATCAGACTGGTTGCTGACGGACCCTGTCCAGCCATGGCTTCGCAGATCGCCGCGCCTAGGAGAGCCTTGGCGGCTAGGCCAGGCTGCAACGAAGCGTCAAGATCCTTGACGGCGTTGCGCAGGTATGGCCGAGCAGAGGTGCTCTGCTGCCCGTCCAGTAGTAATAGGCCGAGCACTGCATGGCAAACCGCCACGTCATGAGTGTTGCCCATCTCCACGAAGCATGCCGCAGCATGCTCTAAGAGCCCGATTCCTTCGGCTGGGGAACCCTGCTCCCATCTGAGAAGACCCAGACCTCGGCAGAGGAAGCCCCTTTCATAAGTCTCTGGGCGCGCCTTCAGGTGGGCCGATGCCCTCCGAAAAGCAGCAGCGGCAGCCTTGGGCCTTCGCTCTAAGCGGTATGCATTAGCTTGGAGCGATAGAGCTCGCGCGAGGTAAGAATCCCGGCGCGAGATGACTTCGCCGGCCTCCTCCAGTTCGTGGATGAGTTGGTAGGCCAAGCGAGCGAGTCCGCCCGCGAGCGTTGGGTCATCGACCTGCACCTCGTGACTCTTTTCGAGCAGGAGGTGTAGCAGGCCCGGATGGTGAAAGCGGCTTTTACGTAGAGCATACGACCGCTTGGTCGGTGCGAGAGCCACAAGCTCCAAGAGGAGGACACTGGATTCGTTCTCGGTCATTCGCTCACTCCTCGTATTCGATTGGCGCATCCGCAGCAGCGCGAAGAAGCTTCCCAAGTTTGCAGAGAGAAATGTTGTAGTACTGCAAGAGCACCTCGAGAGTCCTCAGATGGGGTGTCATCCCGCGCCGCGCAGGAAGAGACCTGCCGCTCGGGTAGTGCCGAACGGGCCGTTCCTCTATCTGGTAGATATGGTTTTGGGCTAGTCCCGTGGCGCGGGACACGTCAGCGCAAGACCTCTTCCCACGGAGCTGCCTGAGAACCCTGGGGAGATGTACGAATATGCCGGGTTCAGAATTCCGGGGCTTGGCACGGATGGATGGCATGACTAGTCCTCTGCTCCTCGATCAGGCGCTTTGCGGCTTGAGCCCAAAGCTGCCTGCACTCTTGTGTTGAGGTTGACGTAGGAGAACCGTACGACAGCAGCCATCAGCTCGCTGAGAGAATCCCTTTCGGTTGCTGTTACAAACTGGCTGAGGACTTCGAGCTCCAAGGCTGGCTGAATGGCCAACCGTCTGGTCGAAACCCTATCCAGCATACGAACAAGAACGAATAGGGCAGCAAAATCTACCCCGTAGATATCTAGAATTTTTTGAAGAGAAGGGAGTTTGGGAAGCTCCTTGCCCGTCTCGTACTTCGAGAGTTGGCTCTTGCCGACCCCTGCTCTGCGCGCGACCTCACCGCCGCTGATCCCGAGCATCTGGCGCAGGACTAGGAGCGCCGGCCCCAGGTTCTTCAGGCTCGCCATGGGGCTCTCCGAAGCCGTCTCTGTCCTCTGATCGGTCATGTCGTCGCCAGAGGGCATCGCTAAAGTCCTGAGTTGGGTCGTCGTCCGGTTCCACGGGTGAACTCTCCAAACTGAAGAGTGGGACGGGTTCTGGCATGGTCCAAGTAATCCGAGAGCTCGCGGAGGGTCTTGCCGGAGGCCGAGGCCTTCTTGATGATGTCGGCTAGAACCGGCTCTAGGGCGGAGCGGACAGCGTTTGAGAGCTTGGGTGAGTCTAGAAGTGGTAGCAGTTGAAGGGCGATGCGCTTGATTTCAGTTCCTGCCTTACGACCCTTCGGGAAGATCGCCCGGGCAAGGGAGAGCCCAGCTATAAATGACTGGTAAGCCTCTCCAAGTTGGAGGAAGCCGTGAAACGCGGTCGTGAGGAGAGACTTGGCGGCCTCGAGGCGCTGGCAGCCTAATGAGATCCGGCCCTCCAGGCAGAGGAGGGTTAGGTTCTCCCGAGAGTTCTGGGGCCACTGATAAGCCTCCCTCGTGTGGGTGAGGGTGGCGAGCGCTTCCTCGACCTCTTCGACGAGCGCCAGCGAGAGCGCAAGCCCTTGGACGGCCTGAAGAGCGAGGTCAGGAGGTAGCGCTCTAGGGCCCAGCTCCATGACCTGGTCGAAGGCCGCGAGGGAGCGCTCGGGGTCGTTGACCTCCAAGCTGAGAAAGCCGTACTCGACGAGCGCCGCCGCCTTGGCTTGAAAGTTTCCGTGATCCTCGAAGAGATCCGAGGCCCGATCGAGCAATGCGAGCGCTTCTTCGACATGCCCCTGGTCTCGGCGCAACGCGGCCAGGAGATGGCAATAAGTGGCCCGTTCCACGGTGTCCTCGCTGCTGCGCAAGTGTTGGTTTGCACGGTCAAAAGCCGACTCGGCGCCGCCCAGATCTCCTTGGGCTCGAAGTCCTTCGGCGACTTCGCAGTGGGCCGCCGCCTTGAGGTCTTCCACATGCGGCCCGAGGTCCGGGTCGAGGCGCTCAGCGATTGCGAGCGCCAAGCCAGCAAGAGCCCCTCTTGCGTCAGACCGGCGTCTACCCTCTTCAAGAAGCAGGTTGGCTAGCGCACTGGAGCGCCAGCGCGGGTCATTGCGCACCAGACGCTCGCGATCCTTGCAAGGGTGGGATAACAGCTCTGCGAGCAGCGGCTGAGCTGCCTCACGCCCGCGTTGTATCGTCGCAAAGGCATCCCGGTTTGTCTCCTCAAGGCGGCTGAAGATGGCTTGATAGTCGACTTCCCCGGCATCGCGGCGTAGCGCCAGCACGCCCCGGCGCAAGGCCGGAGGGCTGAGCCGCCGCATTGCGTCGTGGGCGCACTCTGGGCACTGCAGGAGATGCAGGAACAGGCCGGTATGCTCGACGCTCAGCGACTCGTAGAGGCCTGCCAGGACTTCCGGCCGTGGGTGCTTGTTCATCCGCGGACCTCCGCCTCTTTCGTCTGGGGAATGACCTGGACGCTGACCCTGAGCCAGATGGGCTCACCGTTCGGGGCGCCCGAGATCAGCGTGGCAAAGCCAGTGGCAAGATCGTTGGTAACGGAGGGCCGTGTCCGGCCGAAGACCATCTCATCGAGCGTGCCGCCGAGGGCTTCAGCGAGGACGATCAGCTCGCCCAGGGTTGGAGTGGTCTTGGAGGTCTCCAGGTGCGAGAGGCGGGAGGGGCGAAGACCGGCCAGTTGCGCCAGGCGTCTTTGGGACCAGTGCTTCGCATTGCGGAGTTGCACGATTCGAGAACCGATGCCCTCGAGGTAGCTCGCATCAGGCGGAGGAGGGACGTTGGGGTCATGCTGCGTTAGTAGTCGCATGACGATGATTATTGACCATCTCTACGCTGTGATGTCAAGAGCCATTCCGACGACGTTGCTGCAATCCATATGAAAATTTCTCGCGGCCGATGCGTCGATGTAGCTGTCAGCATCAAAACGTTTCGACTTTCGAAATAACTTGCGTCCGTTACCTCGGCGGGTTAAGTTCTCGGAAAGCGGTACACGCCCCGTCTTTAAGGCAGTTCCTTGACCAGTGGCCGGGAGGCACATCAGGTGGAGCGAATGGACACCAAGTGGAAGCGAACGGTCCTCCATGGGAGCAAACTAGACGTGTCGCTTGGTAACTCGCGGAGGCGGCAGCCAATCCCGGCAACGCCGGCGCTCCGCGGCCCCAAGGAGGAGACATGTTGCGCAGAAAAGTAATTGGCCTCGTTGGAGGTTTCGTCGTGATGGCCTTCCTGAGTGGGGCCGGTGGTTCCCTGGAAGCGGCAAACCGGGGCTGGGCCGAATCTCTCGCCGGCGCTCCCTGGTGGAGCCGGGTGCTTGACCGGCTGGAGGCTCGTGACCGGCTGGAGGCTCAGCCGGCCAAATGCGAGCACGGGTCTCAGACCGACCCCAACGGCTGTCCCAAGGTCGTGCCGGCCAAATGCGAGGCCGGGACTCAGATCGACCCGAACGGCTGCCCGCGAGGGTAAGAGCCTGGCCTTCCCTGAAGCGGCCCGGGAGGAGCGCGCAGGCACTCTCCCGGGCCGCCTTTCGGTCTGGTGATCCTCGACTTGTGCGATAATCCTGTGAACCCGGCAGGCCTGCGGCGCAGGCAAGGAGTCTCTAGTGACGCACTTGAGCGACGAGGACGTGGTGGAGCTCCACGCCGGCCGGCTGGCCCCTTCGGCTTGGAGGAAGGCGGTTCGGCATCTGCTCCGGGGGTGCTTGGTTTGCGTCCGCAAGTACGCCTTCGCGGCCGGCATTCCTCTGGATGAGTTGCAGTGGCCGTTGCCGGAGTCCGCCTACGACGCTCCGTTCAAGAAGGCACGAGCCGCAGTGCGGCGGGCAGGCAGGCGGCACGCGAAAGACCGGGAGCTCTACGCGCGAAACCTCGACGCGCTACGCAACCGGCCGGGTGGCATGTCAAGCCTAAGCCCGAGGGAAGCCTATTACATGCACGGCTGGGGGATGGCCGAGGCCTACCTCGAGGAGAGCTTCGCGTTGCGCTACAGCGATCCGAAGAGGATGCTCAGCTACGCTCAAACCGCCGCCGACGTAGCGGACCATACGCCGCTCAAGGAATCCGGTCCAAGCGTGGTACTCGATCTCCGGGCGCGAGCCTGGGCGGAGTACGGCAACGCTCTCCGCTTGAACGACAGGCTGGTGGAAGCCGAGGCCGCCTTTGCCAAGGCGCTGAGCTGGATGGAGCAGGGCAGCGGCGACCTGCTGCTGAACGCCCGTGTGCTCGACCTGCTCGCCTCCCTCCGCAGCCATCAGCGGCGGCTCCCTGAGGCCCTTCAGCTCCTCGATACGGTCCATGGCCTTTATGAGGAGATCGGCGACACCCAGCTTGCCGGCCGGGCTTTAGTCTCAAAGGCCAGCAACGTCCTCTACGACGGCCGGCCGCAAGAGGCGGTTGGTGTGCTCCGCCAGGGCTTAGCTCTGCTCGATCCTCACCTCGACCCGCAGCTCTGGAACGTAGCTCGCTTCAACCTCATCGATGCTTTGGTTGACTCCAGGGAAGTTCGGGAGGCGAGGCGGCTGCTCCTCGAAAGCGGACTCTGGCAGGCCTTTGCGGAAGAACCTCTCTCTCTGCTAAAGCTGCGCTGGATCGAGGCAAGAATCCAGGCTGGGCTCGGCAGGCTCCCCACCGCCGAACAAGCCTTTCAGGAGGTACGCGAAGGGTTCAAGTTGCGCGATTCACACTACGAGGCTGCCCTCGTGGGGCTCGACCTGGCGGACTCCTGGCTCAGGCAAGGCAAGGCGGGGCAGGTCCACGAGCTGGCTGAAGAGATGTACGAGACCTTCGAGCGGCTGGGCATCCACTCGGAAGCCACCCTGGCGCTGAGCTTCCTAGAGGTCTCCTGTCGGATGGGGACGGTGAGTCTCCTCATCGTCGAGTGGGTCCGCTCGTACCTCGCCCGTGCTCAGCACGAGCCAGACCGCCGGTTCTCCTTCCCGGCCTAGGGACGCTCGGCCTGGCCGTTAAAGAATCCGAGATCCACAAGTACTTCAATCACCTGCTTTTTGACGTTCACAGCCCCGGGGGGGGCTGGGGCCGCCGGCTGTGCCTTCAGCTCAGGGTAAGCCTCTCGCCAGAACTCCGGCCAAGGGATCTCCAGGGCTTTGGCGATCATCAGCAGGTGGCGCACCTGCATGGAAGTGTCGCCCTTGAGAATTCTCAGGAAGGTCGAGGCGCCGATTCCCATCTCGCGCTCCAGCGACCGCACCGACCGGCGCTTCTTCTTTGCGAGATCGAGAAGAAGAGTTGCGAGACGGTTCGCCTCGGCGACGCAGGGGTCATCGGCTGCGGATGGAATGGGGCGTTTCATGGTGCGCCGGATTCTACAGCAAACGAGGCCGGTGAGGCTACTGACGCAGCGGGAGAGGCACGTTCTGGCGCAGGGTTCGCGCAGGGTTTGTTCGAGAAGACGAAGCTTGTACTTATGCTGCTTGTGGGTAAAATGCCTCTCGCACCACAACTCCGATCTGTCCGTAACTCGGAAAAGAGATAGCAAGTTGTGTTATGCCGCGATTTCCAGAAGCTTACGAGTTACCAGTTCCGGAGTCCTTCTTCTTGAACGTCGGAGTCCCTACAAAGAAGTTCATTCTTCGAGGAGCGCTTTTTCTCGTCAGTCGCACTACTTAAGGGAAAGGGCATAGCTAGATTGAGTCAAGCCCAGCTTGGTTCAATCCAATCCTTCGACATACGTGGGAAGGCAGTGCTTTGCCCGGCTCAGCTCGACAATCCTGTCGAGCGCTTTCTCAGGGAGGGTTTTCTGATGAGTAATCCAAGGTTGCTCCTCGCTGCCAGCGTTACGGCCTTCACGGTGCTACTGGCGGTCGCCGTAACCCTCTTGCCTGTGGGCGCGTCCCCCGCGGGAGCCGGCACTTCGGCCACGGACTCCAAGGCCCTCTTCCAGGCAGGGTGGGAGCGGGTCGGTGTCAACGTCTGCCGTTGCCCGGTTACCACGGGCGATTGCGTGTGCGAGCTGACCAAATGAGGAATCCAAGATTGATCCTCGTTTCGAGCGTAACGGCCCTCGCAGTCCTGCTGGCGGTTGCCGTGACCCTTTTGCCTCCGGGGGCCTCCCTCGCCGAAGCGGGCACTTCGCCTACATCTTTCAAAGGCAAGAACGACGGCCATTGGCGCGTCGGAATCAATGTCTGCCGGTGCCCGGTCACCTCGTCTGACTGCACTTGCGAGGTAATCTTTTGACCTGGAGCGGCCCAGCCAGCCCGGTCCAGCGGTGGGCGCGGCAGGCACTGATCGGCGCCCTCCTTTTCATCTTGGGGAACTCCGCGGGGGCGGAGGCCGCGGAGTTCCGGCTCGCGCTCGTGCAGCGCACGTTGCTCGTAAAGCCCAACGGCAGGGTGGACCAGGCCATCCCCCTGCCTAAGGGCGGTTTTTTGATCCGCGACGCGGACTTCGAGAAGGAGAGAACCCAGGCCGTAGAGGTGTACGACGCCGCTGGCGGCCGGCTCCGCCAGATCGGTAGCTTCGGCCAGCGGCCTGGAAGCTACTACCGCCTCCGGGCAATCGGCCTTTCCGCGGCCACCGTTCTGGCCGCCGACCTCATCGGGAGGGTGACTTTCTTCAGTGACCAGGGCGCCTTCCTGGGAACCAAGCTCGTGCAGAATCCCGGTTTACAGATCGACAGCATCGCGGTGGACGAGGAGCGCGGCTTCTTCTATCTCGGAGGGTGCCTGCCAGCGGGAGTCTACGTGGACCGCGGCTGCCGCCTGGTCCACCAGTACCGGCTGAAGGACAAGAAGTACCTGCGCTCCTTCCTCAAGACGGATCCGGAAACGGTCTCCAACGGGACGACTCGGTTGAGTGACATCAACGTCGACACAGATGCTCAAGGCCGGGTGGTCGCTGTGGACGCTCCCTCCTTCAAGGTCCTTCGTGCGGACCCGCGAAGCGGTGGTGAGGAGGTTTTCCCCATTCGCAGCCAAAAGGCCAAGCTTGCGGGCAAGGTGGTTGATCTGAAGGATGCGAAGGCACTCTACAGGAGTGTAGCCCAGCTCGAACGTGTGGTCGCCGCCGGCCGTTGGGTCGTGGTCACGGTTCGCTTGCAGCAGGAAGCCGGGTTCCTGCTACAGGTCTTCGACGAGCGCGGGCGGCAGGTCGCGATGGATCTAACCCCCCCAGGCAAGCTGGTGGGTAAGAGCGCCGCGGGCGGCCTGCTGTTTGCGACACGAAAAGCCGGGGGCTGGGAGATTGCCGAGTTTACGCTCTCCGGCTCACCGCTTGCCAAGAAGGGCAGGTGAAGCCGCGATGCCGACGTCTTCGACGAGGTCGGGCTCACCAGGGCTCCGGCTTTACTACGGCGCCTGCTTCATTCTCTTCGTGGCATCCTTGGCGGTCATTGCTTGGCGGCTACTCCCGGCCCGCCAGGCCACGGGGGGGGCGGACCTGAGGATCGACGAGAGTGCGCTCCGTGAGGTGCTGAACCGGCCCCTGGCAAACTCTTCCGGAGGGTCGGAGCGCCTAGCTAACGTCGCGGCCAAGCACTTGGTGGTGTTTTTGTTCACGCCGGCGGACTGCGCAGCCTGCCTGCCGGAACTCGCTGCGCTGAGCCGCCTGGACGAGGAGCGCTCAGACCTCGGCGTGGTCGCCGTCATGAGCTTTTCCAACGTCGACGAGGCGGAGCAGACTCGCGAAAGCTTCGGGCTGGAGGTGCCCATTCTCCAGGACCCGGACGGCGCGGTGCTAGCGGCACTGCGGCCGCCCAAGACCCCATGGAAGCTCGTCGTCCGGCAAAGCGACGGCAAGGTGCTGTTCGAGGACCCTCCCACCGTCGCGGAGGAAGACCGCGCTTCCTTCCTGGAGCGCCTGCGCAGACTCGGCGCCTGAAGAGATGATGGGCTTCCTTGATGACCTCCGCGCGGCGGTGCGGAGCCTGGCGCGGCGCCCCGCCTTTACGCTCGCTGTTGCGCTCGTCCTCGGCTTGGGGACGGGGCTGAACGCAGCCCTGTTCTCTTTCGTCGACGCCGTCCTCCTGCGCTCTCTCCCCTACCCCAACGAGGAGAGCCTGGTGACGGTGTGGATGGTCGATCCGCTGTCTCCCCTGAAAAGGGCACCTCCGCTTCCGGACGAATTCTTCGTCCTCGAGGAGAAAGCCCGCTCCTTCGCGCACCTCGGGGCGTACGTCGCGAACGAAGAAATCGGCTTCGACCTCTCCCAGGGCGGCGCGCCGCCGGAGCGGGTGCCAGGGGCCGCGGTCACGCCCGGCTTCTTCGCGGCGCTCGGCGTAGCGCCCATTCACGGGCGCGTCTTCGGCACCGAAGAGGAGCTACCTGGCGGAGAGCCGGTGGTGGTCCTGGGGCATCAGCTCTGGCGGAGCCGCTTCGGAGCGGATCCGGCGGTGGTCGGCCGGCGTATCGCGCTGAGCGGTATCGCTCGCACGGTGGTTGGGGTGATGCCCCCCGGCTTCGACTTCCCCGGGGCGGACCTGTGGGTGCAGAGCCCCCTGGAGGTCAGCCGGGCTATGAACCTGCCGCTGCTGGTGACCTACAATTTGCGGGTAATCGCCCGCTTGAAGGACGGCGTTTCCCCGGAGGCGGCCCAGGCGGAGATGGACGGCATTGGCCGGGGCCTGCGCGAGGAGGGTATCTCCAGGGGAGATTACGCACCGCGTGTCGTCTCCCTACGCGAGCTCCTGCTGGGCGACGCCCGCCGGGCGCTCGCGGTGCTCTTCGCCGCGGCGGGCGTGGTCCTCCTCATCACGTGCGGCAACGTGGCGAGCCTCGTTCTCGGCCGGCTGATCGCGCGGCGGCCGGAGCTCGCCCTACGACTGGTGGCCGGTGCGACCCGGCGCCGGCTGCTGAGCCAGCTCGCACTGGAGAGTCTGGCTCTCGGGCTGCTTGGGGGTGTCGCCGGCCTGGCCGTCTGCTTCGTAGGGCTCCGAGGCCTCTTCCCGTTGATCGCGGAATCCCTACCCAGAAACGCCGAGCCGCGGGTGGACGCCCGGGTGCTGGGCTTCCTGCTGGCGGTCTCGGCGCTCACCGGGCTGGCCGCGGGGGTGCTGCCCGCGTGGCGGCGCTCGGCCGGCCTTTCCGCGACGCTGCGCGACCAGGGGGGAGCCTCGGGCCGCTCGCGGCTTTGGGGAATGTTGGTGGCGGCGCAACTGGCTCTCACCTTCGTGCTGCTCGCCGGGGGAGGGCTCATGGCGCGGAGCCTCTACGCCCTCCTTCACCGTGATCTCGGCTTCGCGCCCGACCACGTGCTCACTATGCAGCTCGTGCTGAACCGCGAACGTTCGCCCACCGAGGAGGACCGGACGGCCCTGGTGGAGCGCATCGTGGCCCGCATCGCCGCACTTCCCAGGGTAACGGGCGCTGCGGCGAGCACCGGCCTGCCGCTGCGCGGCGGAGGGCACGGGATGCTCTTCGAGGTCGAGGGCCGCGAGTATACGGAGACGGACCAGCTGCCTTTTTCCGAGGCTTTCGAGGTGACGCCCGGTTTCTTCGCGGCCCTGGGAGCTCCGCTCGTGGCCGGCCGCCTGTTCACGGCTGCGGACGATGCCCGAGCGCCCGGGGTGATCATCGTAGACGCCGAGCTGGCGGAGCGCTTCTGGCCAAGCGGCCGGGCAGTCGGCCAGCGGATACGGATCAGCGGAACGTGGCGGGAGATCGTAGGCGTCGTCCGCCCCATCGAGCATGGCGGGCTGCGCGAAGACTCCGGCACTCTGCTGTACGTGCCCTTGGCACAGGTCTACCTGCCCGCGCCCTTCGTCCAAATACTAGTGAGGACGGAGGCGGACCCCATGGCCGTCGCTCCCGCGGTCCGCGCCGCGGTGGGCGAGGTGGACAGCCGGCAGCCGGTGACCGGCGTTGCGTCGCTCGAGGAGGTGATCCGCGCCTCGCTGGCCCGGGACCGCTCGATCGCCGTGCTGCTCGGGCTGTTCTCGCTCCTTGCTCTGGTCCTGGCGCTGACCGGCGTCTACGCCCTGGTCACCTTCGCCGCCGAGCGGCGACGCCGGGAGATCGGCATCCGCATCGCGCTCGGAGCTCGGCCGATAGGAGTTCTAGCGCTGGTGTTGCGGCAGGGGATGCTCGTCACGGGAGCCGGCTTGGCGGCGGGCCTTGCTGCGGCTCTCGCGTCCACCCGCGCTCTCGAGCACTTCGTCTACGGTCTCGCGGCGTCGGACCCCGTTACCTTCCTTCTCGCCGGCTTCGTGCTCGCCGCGGCGGTCTTGGCGGCTGCGCTTATACCCGGTATTCGCGCTCTACGGGTGGATCCGGCTCGAGTACTGCGGCCCGAGTAGGAGTCCGCGGTAAAGCGTCAGGACTTGCGCTCCCTCCCTAGCATCTCACCGTCAGGATTAGGTCTCTGAGGAGATCGCGTGCCTGAACGCCTATCTCCTTCCAGTGGAGAGCAACGCGAGCCCCTGGCCAGTCGTCAGGTGCGACCAACGGGAGCAACCTGACAGTTTTCGTGAAACGAAAACATGGCTGGCTCCCGCTGTTTCCCTGCGCTTCGGAGTTGGTCATATCCGGGCTTTTCAGAGCTGGTGCCGGCCGCATTTAAGACACCTTGCCGGCTCCCTCAGGTCAGCCGGCCTAACGCCGTTCGGGATGATCCCAGTTCCCACAGCCCGTGATAACAGCTTTGAGCACAAGCCGTTGCTCCTCAAAGCCGAGACAAGGCCCGGAGGCCAGGTCGGTCCCTGCTCGCCAGACCCGCCAGAGACCTACAACCTCCGGACCCGGGAGCGGCGGCCAATCTGCCGAGACTTCGCCGCCAGCTTGAGTTGGGTACCGCTCCCGGTCCAAGCTCGGGGAGTACCCTGATCCCCCATCAGGGTCGACCACGATCTCCCGGGTGATTGCCTCCCGCAGAGTCCACCCCACAAGCTGGAACTGCAATTCCATCTCCTCGCGGTCGGCTGCGCCGGCGACGGCGGCGGCGACCGCGAGGACCTCGCGCCGAACCCCAGTTCCGGCAAGTCGCTCCAACTCTTCCCGCCTATCCCTTATCCGTTTCAGCGACTCCAACTGCAAGGCGAACGGGTCGACTTCGCCTCCGCCCTGTATCTTCATGGCCTCGCCTCCTGTTCGGCTTGGATCAGTTTGCTCACCCTGAGAACCTCATTTCCCCGAACCTCGCTTCCAGCGCGGAATCGTTTTGGCCTCGCCGTCAGTTGCGCTAGGACCTTCGCGCAACGCCCGAACTCTGCTCGCAGGCGCCGAGCACGATGATGTCATGTCGCGGTCCTCGTGGAGTCAACGACGCCATGCCCTCCAAGGGCGCTGCACTCTTCATGGCGGCTGCGGTGACCGATGTGTCCGGAATCGAAATTGCTCGGGCTGGGCGATCTGGGGGACCGCGAGCGTTTGAACGCGCTTGAAGCGCAGCGAGGCAAGAGGATGCCGGTGCGACGCAAGCGGCGCTCGAAGGACGCTTAAAGCGGAAAGCGAGCGCGCTCGGAGCGAGCGCTTACGCCGCTCGCCGAGCGCTAGAGCGACAAGGTAGCGGCACTCTCGACCGTAGGGCAGCGAGTACCGCACGCTGCCCTACGTCGCTCCAGGCGCCGAGAGTAGTTTCCCTCTGTAGCCGAGCGGATGGTACCGATCGAGCCCGATGTCCTGCGAAGCCGCCCGCCGAAGTCTCCATCGCCGACCAGGTCCTCCAGATCCTCGCCGCCGTCCCGCGGTCGAGGCGCTGACAACGGGGCGCATGACCGACGCCGATCCCGCACGTCAGACAGGCGCTCTCTCGTCAGCTCGCGAAGCCGAGCTCGAAGCAGAAATACCGCTTCAGCGCGAGCTGGGGCTTCCGGTCCAACTGAAAGGAGCCAGGACCATGGCCGCGTCGCTAACCGCCGACGTCCACCGCATGCACTCGGTTCATCAACCGCGGTTCCTCCCTCCTCCCCGTAAAGGCAGGCGCCCGCATCTACCTCAACGCCTTCACGTGCACCGACGCCAACGGCTTTGCGGTGCCCGGCGCGAACACCGCCGGACTCCGCGTTCAGGGGGTTGTCTGGGAGTCGTTCGACAACACCCGACGTAGGGCAGCGCGTACGGCACGCTGCCTACATCGCTCTAGGCGCCGAGAGTAGTTTTCCTGTGTCGCCGTAGTTGAGCTCTCATGAGGATGGAAGACGGATGACGGTCCCCTCCCCATCCACCAGGTAGCCAGCAGCGTTGGCTGCCCTCCACGCTTCTTCGTCGTTGGGAAGTACTCTGCAGGAGTCGCATCGTTGAACGACTCCCAGATTGTCGGAGTCGGGGTTGTCATTGAAGACGGCCCAGCCATCTGTGCAGCCGCACTCGGGTTCGAGGCAGCATGCGGCCACCTCAGAGCAGCCACCCAGGTGACAGGCATTGCAGAACCTGTGTCCAAAGTGGTCCGATCCACCGTGCCCTGCTCCGCTTTCCTCGTCGCAGGCGGGACAGAGGCAAAGGTCACTGTCGAGTTCATTGTCCATGTTGTCCGGGTCTCGCATAGAAGTCTCGTTTGAGCTAAGGGCTCCGGGAGGTTGGTTCCCGGAGCCCCCAGGTGGTCAGGCGGCCTCTTGGCGAACCTTGAGGCGGACCAACTCAGCGCCGGTGACGATGAGTTCTCGGATCGTCTTGGTCTCGCCGTCTTTGACGTACTGGCGATCCCGGAAGTAACCGCGGACTTTGATGCGGTCGCCCTTACGGTAAGAGAGGAGCTGGTCCTGGAAGTCCACCAGACGGTGCCAGCGGGTGATCTCTCGGCCCGCCTCATCTCGGGCGCTAACGGCTAGGCTTGCGATGCGGATCTGCCGTGAAGGGGTGGTGTACTCCCGGACGACGACGTCGTCGATGATGGGATCGTAG
>WUUC01070071.1_pt1 | contig 23948 bp, 33 predicted proteins | sample 6278441 | NCBI WGS metagenome assembly WUUC01 (sample SAMN13675441, study PRJNA597444) | soil metagenome | isolation source: soil | place: USA: Washington | collected 2017-10 | reverse complement strand
GGTTAGAGCGTGGGATTCATAACCCCAAGGTCGGGAGTTCAAGTCTCCCCCCCGCTACCAATGCTTTCAAGAGTTTACGGCAGGCCCGCCAGCCTGCCTTTTCTCTTTTGTCACCCCCCTGTCACCAGACTCCTTGTTTCGGCCAGATTTTCGACCGCCCGGCGCATCGCCTCGCCCGTCGCGTGCGTGTAGCACAGGGCCATGCGGACGTCACCCCAGCCGAAGATCGTCGCCAAGGTGAAGGCGTCGGCCCCGCCCTCGGCCATCCGGCTCGCCGCCGTGTGCCGCAGGTCGTGAAACCGGAAGTCCGGAATCTTCGCCAGTTTCCTCGCCGCCTCGAAACTGACCTTCACGTCTACAAGACGCCCCCCGGTGCGGGGGGAGGGGAAGACGTAGCCGCTCGACTTGGGAAGGCTTTCGAGCAGGCCGCGGGCCACTGAGTTCATCGGGACGGCCCGGTCTTTCCCGCTCTTGGTGTTGCGCACGTTAATGAGACCGCGGCCGAAGTCCACGTCGAACCACTGGAGGCTGAATATCTCGCCCCGCCGCATGCCGGTGTGCAGGGCCACCGTGACGATGTTCTGAAGCCACGGCTGCCCCTCTAAGGCCGCCATCAGCGCCTTCTCCTCGTCGGCCGTCAGGCAGCGCTCCCTCCCGCCCGTGACCTGAAACATCTTGATCCGAGGTTTACTATCCATCAGCTTCGCGTCGCAGGCCAGCGTGAAGATTTTGGACAGGATTTGCAGTTCCTTATTCACGCGCAGAGGGCTGCGCGTCGTCCCCCTCCTGGTCTGCCCCTCGACCCTCTGCTTTTTATACTGCTCGACGTGCTCGGACGTGATCTCCGAAAGCTCCCTGCCGCCGAAGAAGTCGCAGAGGGCTTTGCAGACGCTCACGTCGGTCGCGTAACTCTTCTTGTTCAACTTGGAGTAGGGGAGGAAAGTGTCGCCGACGAACTTCCGGAACCGGCATACGGGCCGCTCGGCGAGGCCGTACCTGCGCTCGAACATCTGCGTGCGGATGGCGGCCTCGGCCTTCAAAGCTTCGCCCTTCGTGCGCGCGCCCTTGATGGTCTTCTGCACGCGCCGCCCGTCAATCGTGATGTCACACACCCAACTGTCCCCGCGTTTTCTGACTGTCACTGGGCTTGCTCCTTTCCTCTCAGCCGTCGTTAGGAGCGACGCTAATTTACCACGCGCAGCCTTCCGCGCTGGCGCTTCGTCTCGCGGCGCTCGGCCGCGCCCTGCGCCTGCTCGGCCGTCCACTCCAGCAACTCGGCCCGGTGGAAGCGGACGAGCGAGCCCACGCGCCTGTGCGGCACCTTCCCGCCCGCCGCCCACGCGTAGAGGGTCTTCGGCTTGACCTGGAGCAAAGCCGCGGCCTCGGGCACGTCGAGAAGTCTGTCAGGGTCGAAATCCTGTTGCCCCATACTCACCCCCCGGCGGCGACGCGGTTGGCCGCGTAGGTGGCGCAGCTCCGCGCGATCTTCTGCACCTCGGCCGGCGGCAGCGGGGGAGAACACTGCCGCGCGTTGATGTCTGACAACTCGGCCTCGATCTCGGCCGCGCCTGCCCCCTTGCCGCGCATCGAGCAGCCGATCTTGAAAAGCGTTTCGTTCCGGTCGCCCTCCGTGATTACGAGCCCGATCCCTGCGCCGCTTTTGCCCTGTGAGCGTGCTTTGCTGCCGGCGGGGGCGGCGGCCGGGGGGCTTTCTTCTGTGAGGAGTTTCAGGAGCCAATCCGGCATCGCGGCCGGCTCTAAATCATTCAGCCACTCGTAACGCCTGCCCGATGCGTGAAGCGACGGCGGCGCGGCGACGTAGCCGCCGTTCGCGCGGACGTCGACGCCGCCCCCGATCTTCCTGACTGAGTTCCTGATGTCGAGACCTTCAGGGTATTGGTAGTAAAGGTGAATGCCGCCGCCGCCGGTTCGCACGGCCGCCGTGTCGAGCCAGCCGTCGCCGTGCCGGCCGCGCCATTCGTTTAAGGTAGCTTCGCCGCCCGCGGGGAAATCAAAATCGAGCACGACCAGCCCCGGCGCCTCGCCGGTGAGGAGGCCGACGTTAGCGAGGGGCCACGAACGCCACCAGCCGCCAACCATCTTGGCGTTACCCCAGGCGGCGATCTTCTGCCATTCCACGATGCGCGGGTGTTTGCCGGGGCTCTCACACTGCGCCCCTTTCGCGCAGGAGCACCGCCCGGCCTCCTTCATCCAGTGGAGGGGGAAGGGGAGTAAGCGGCGCTCAACGTAATCGAGTGCCGCCGCCGGCATGTCGGGCTTTTCCTCAGTTTTCGGCAGATTCTCGACCGGGGAGGGTAACATTTTTGTTAGGGTTCGTCCCTGCCCGTCGTCTTCCCAAACACCCGCGTCCGCCTCGCGCTGCTCCCGCTCGTCACGCCTCGACTTGTCCAGCGCCGCCCGCGCCCTTTTCTTCTCCGCGAGCGACTGGCGGGCGCGCACGAGTTCAACCTCTATGACCTCAAGCTCGTGCGCCCCGTCGCCGTCGCGTTCCTCGACGCTCTCGACGTACTCAAGGATGGCGGCAGTCAGCTTTTCCCTGCGCTTGGTATACTCTGCCAGCGGCGATAGTTTTTTGTTCGACTCTTTAAGCTCTGCCTCCGGAAGCTTCACCCGCGGCAGTCGGGAGAGCGCCCAATCAATCTGCTCGCGCTTGGCCCGGCCGGGGTTGATCTTCCAGGTCTCGGACGACCGGGCGCGCTGCACGGCCTCGTCGGCGACCGGCACGAGGAAGTCTACGTACTCCGTCTTCCGGTGCTCCTCGCCGCCGCCGCGCGTGATCTTCACCAGCTCGAAGCCGGACGCCCTCTGGTACGCTTCGGTCAATTCGAGCAGCCGCCGCACGCGCGCCACCCTCGCCACTTCCGAGCCCTCGAATTGCAAATACTCCGCGATAGTCAGGTGCGCCCGCCTGAAAGGCTCGCGCGCGACGTTCCCGCCGCCGTGCGCGCTGTGCAGCGCCGAATAGAAGGCGCGCACGCGCGGCGGGCAGTTGACGCCCCTGAAGTCTTCGAATTGGGTCACCTCCCCGATGCGCGCCAGCATCAGGTTAATCATGCTTTCGATGTCGGCATGATTGCGCCGCCGCCAGCGGGCGGCCTCTTCGTCTCGCGGGTTCATCGGCTCATCCTCCGCGTGCAGCTCCCGCAGAGCGGGGCTTCGACGATCCGGCTGCCGTCCACCTCCGCGGCGATGACAATGATTGACGAGTGAACGACGCGCACGAGCCCGCAGCGCGTGCAGGCGTCAGTGACGCGACGTGCCGGGGCCGTCTCGGCGACGAACGCGTTGAGCATCAGCGCCGCGTGAGCGCCGCCCTTCGCAAACTCTTTACTCGGAAGCATCGGCACAGACCTTTCTGCCGATGTGATGCAGGAGGGTGTAAACGGATGGACTTATGCTAGGATAAGCTCAACCGCCGCCCGTAACGGCGATTCTTACACCGCAGATGCGACCAACATCGGCGTGTGTGGGGCGGGCCACGAATCGCACCGTCCGCCAAGACTCAGTAGCGATTCGCGGCCCTTCTAACTTTTCAATAACACAACTCGCGGGGGCTCGGAAGGGTTAGGTTCTATCTTCCGCTCTGTCCGCTCATTCCGCTCTTTTCTCACCGCCGCGCAACTCCAAAGGCTCACCTGCTCGGCAACACCAACGCCAACAGAAGCAACAACCCCCCGCCGAGAAGTAGCCACTGCTCCGATTGCTTCTTTCGCTTCGCCGCTTCCTCTGCCGCCTTCCTCATCGCTTCGGGCGAACCAGGCACGGGCGGCGGCGCTCCGTGCTGCGCGACGAACTGCGCGTAATTGACGACGGGTCCCGGCGGCGCCGTCGCCGGGGCGGCCGTCGTGGGGATGCGCAACCGCCAGCCGACGAGAATCAAGTTTTGGTTCGTGACGAAGGGGTTAGCCGCGAGCAACGCTTGCACCGTCGTGCCGTGGGCCGCCGCGATTCGCGCGAGCGTGTCGCCCGCCTTGACTACGTACTCCATCGCCCGCTCCTCTCAACTCGCCGGCCGCGCCTCGGCCTCCCACTCCTGCTGCGCCGCGGCGGCCTGCTGTAAGTTGAGCCATGCCGTGATGGCTTGGGCCGCCGCCGTTTCCTCTTCGGGGTTTGCGCTCAGTCGCGCGACCTCCGCGCCTATGATGGTCGTCGCCTCGACGTGCAGCGCCGCGGCCGTCCGCACGATCTCGCGCAGGCGCGCGACCCGCTCGGGCAGCATCGCCGCCTCGACGTCAACCGGGTCGTGCTTCTCGGGGTCAAACAACACGGCCTCACCTACCCTTCCGCTGGAAGCCGGGTGACTGAATCAGGTAGAGGCCGAACCCCGCGATCATCAACGTCGTGTAGCTGATCTTCGTGTTCTCGCCGAGCCACAGGTGCCCGTCCGCGAACCTGATGCCGAGTCCGTCGCCCCCGCCTCTGGCCGCCGCCGCCTGCGCCGCGAGTAGTTGCGCGTACGCCTCGGGCGTCATGCCGGCCGGGATGCCGGTCTGGTAGCTCGCGGGCGGCGCGTTCGGGTTGACCTGATGGCGGTACGCCTCGCGGTTGCCCCACTGTTGGAGAAACTGATGCCCGAACGACGTCACCGGCGCGATGATTTGTTGCCACCACGGGGCCGATGAACTGGTAGTAGTGCGCGGCGCTCCGAAGATGTCGCCCCACTCATCAATGGCGTCGCCGAGTGTGCCCATTCCTGCCGCGGCCCGCTGGCGCGCGTAGAGTTGCATCACATTCATAATCTATGACCTTTCGCTAAGAGCGCCCCCAGAAATAGAACCCGGCGGCGAGCGCCGCAGCGCCGAGTAGGACAAGCCGCCCCGTCGAGTCGGGGCCGACTGGCGCGTCCGCCACCGCGGCCCGCGCGTCTAACGAAACCTCATAACGATCTCCGGCCGGCGTCGCCTTCGTGTCCGCGGGCTTCACGCCGTCAACTATCAGGCTGACGTTCTGGAAGCCATGGAAGGGCACGTAGACTTGAAGGTTGTAAGGGCTGTTGTAGTAGCGCCGCACGGGGCCGTCCGCGAGGCTCCACGGGTTGCGATGGAACTGCCCGCGCTCGTCGAACCATTCGAGCAAGCGGGGCTCCAGCCCCGCCCACTTCATAAGCTGGGACAGGGTTTGGTAGTTGTAAAAGACCTTATGCTCGGGCTCGTCTTCCGCGTAGAAGAGGAGACGCGCCCACGCCTGCCCGCGCCCTCCGGGCCTGCAATGCTCGCGGTATGCCGGGTCGGGGTTGAAGGCGTCGGGCACCGCGACGCGGACGTGACCGCCCGGCTTCAGGTGCCGGCGCGCGTGGCAGAGCGCCGCCTGCGCGTCCTCAACCGTCATGTGCTCTAGGACGTGCTCGCAGACGATCCTGTCAACAGAGTCGGGCGCGAAGTTCTGCGACCAATCCCCAGCGCGCCGCACGTCGAGCCGCGCGCCCTCCGCTCGCAAGTCCGTTGACTGCCAGCCGGGGTAACTCGTCGCCTTCGCGCCTACTACAAGATTCGCCACCGCCCCCGCCCCCTCAGTAGGCCGCCGCCGGCCCACAGATTGAAAATAAGCCGTGAGTGCGTTTTATCCACCCCACGCCCTGCGTCACGACGCCGCGACCGTCTGAGCGCCGCCCTTGCCGTGGCCGTTCAGGGACGCCGCGGCCGGCGCGCTCTCGGCCGCGGCCTCGCCTTCCGCGTCCTCTTCTCCGCGCTCGCGTATCTCGTCTTTCAAGCCCTCAACCCAAGACACAGAATGCGGCAAGTCGATCAGGTAGTGAGCGCCGCTCAACTGCGCGACCGTCTGCACGATTGCGACGCTGGGCATTGACATCAGGTCTTGCAACATCGGCGCGTAGTCGGGCTGCGCCTTCAAAATGCTTTCGAGCACGTCGGCCGTCCGCTCCGGCGAGGCGTCGCGCGTGCAGTCGGGAATGAGGATGGGGAAGAGAGAATCAAGCGGCGGCGGGAGCGCGGACGCCGCCGCCTGCGCGGGCTGCTGGGTGAGGCCAGCCGCGCCCGCCGTCTGCCCCGCGTCGCCCTGCTGCGCAGCGCCCGCGCGACTCGCCAGAAGCATGCGGAGGATAGGCCCGACGTGCGGCGCGACGGCCCCGAATCCGCGGCCCAGCCCTTCGGCCGCCGCGCCGATCTTCTCGGCCCAGCCCCGCTCCGCTCCGTTCGGGTTGATGCGCTCCCCGATGCTGACGAACTTCTCGTATTGACTTAGGAAGGAGTCGGCCGGGTCTGCCTGTTGCGTCTGCGCGGGGGGCTGCACCCCGAACAGAGTGCCGAGACTTTCTCTCACGTCGGCCAGCTCCCCCAACTGCTCGGCGAGGCTCGGCGGCCTCGCGGGCGGCTGCTTAAGCGCCTGTAACACGTCGGCGAGCGAGTCGCGCACGATGCCGCGCACGTCCTCATGTGTGACGGCTGGGCCGCGCGTCTCGGGCTGCGACTCTTTGACGATCTCTTTTGCTACCCGCATCGTCCCGAGCGTCGTATTAAGCACGTCCACGGGGGAAGGGTTGTGGACTGCGGGCGCGGCGGTGCCCGCGGGCGCGGCGGCCGGATGTGGTTGCCCGTCCTCAATGACCTCGAAAGGCACGGCTCTGACGAAACAGTTATCCGCGTCTGTGATGTCGGCGAGGTACATGCCCCGCGCCACCTGGCCGTGCACGCCCATCGCAGCTTTCACGGCCGCCTGCCACACCGTCTGATCGTCCGTGTAGTCGAGGAAAGTTATCTTCTCTTTCTGCGCGCGGCGGTCTGTGCGCCCGTCTGCCGCATGGTTAATGAGCTTGTAGAACGTGATGCTCGTCGGCGTCGTATTGCGCTCGCGCTTCGCCTTCGGCGCGGCGTCGCCCTCGGTCACGTACATCACGGCTTCCGGCTCTGTCTCGGGTTGTGTTCTGCGTCCCATTCCGGATTACCTCTCCACAGTTCAAGCCGGAAGCGAATCCCCGCAACGATCCGCGCGCCGGCCGAAACCACCCCACATTTGCCGCCGCAAGGTGAGCCAGCGCGCATCCAGCGGTCACGCTCGCGCGCTGCGCTCGCTATCCCGCGCGGTATGGCCGGCGCTCGCGCGCCGACTCCTCAGATTCCGCGCGGGCGGGGCGGGTAAGGGTTGGCGCATTCACCGCACCGCCCCTCGCCGCCTGCGATTTACGCGGAGTGATGCCGCCGGGGAAGAGACGGCCGAGGATGTCCGCGACGCTCTCGAAATCAGAGGAGCGCGCGGGGCCGTCACTCGCCCTTGTTTTCGTCCTCATCATCTTCCGGCCACGAAACCTCGACGGTATCGTCGGACGTATCCACTTCGAGAATGCTGTCGGGGTGGCAGACATCGGAGACGGTCTCCAGTGCCTCACGCAACTCCGTCCGACCGCCGCTCTCCAGCGCCTCTTCGACGGTGGCGTAGAGGTAGTTCAAAATCGACTCGTACTCTTCGCCGGTCAGGACGGCGGCCATCGCCACCGCGCCCCCGGCGTGACCGCTCAAGAGCGCGATGAGTCCGAAGAGAAACAGCCCGACGCCGAACGCGCGCCGAACCATGCGACCGACCACGACCATGCGGGGCCGGCGCGTGAATGAGGCGAAGACCTCAGAACGCATCAACCGGGAACACTGACTCTTCATGTTGCTTTTCTCCTGCTGCGCAAAAGTTTCGGGCCGGGTAGATGTCTTTTCTACCCGGCCCGAGTCTAGCCGAACCACAGAATTAAAAAAGGGGTACTAAAGCGCACTTTAGTACCCCGAAGTAGGTCGTTTATTATGTAGCAGTTAGGCCGTTTTCGCGGGTCTGTCGGCGTGCTTTTTTGATATAACTCTTGTGGCCGTCCTTCACCCTAGCGGCTGCGTTGTCTCTTTCGTCATCATCCATAGCGTCCCAACCTTCAACTACGAGCGCGGCGACGTAGGGCCACGGCATACGCGCCCGGCGAAGTTCCGCAATAAGCGCGTGCCTCTTTTGAGTGTTGGATGAAAACTCGGCCTCGACATCATCCAAGATTTCTCTAATGCGACGCACCCCTGCTGACTCGTCTAACAGCGCGGCGTCGTCCGCGCTGTAGAAGTGACAGAAGGCTTCAACAAAATCTCTTACAAAGTCCCGCGGGCTTGACGCAACAACATCTTCATAGGTGCCGCCGTAGTGCGCGGCCACTTCATCAATCACCCGTCGTATCGCTACCCGTGCCGTCTGATAGTCATACCGGATAAAGATTGCATTCCAGCCGGGCCAGCGAGGGTCTTGCTTAACCTCTGCGAGTGTCGGGAGAGATTTTCTAGTGACGTAATATCTGCGAGTAGGCATGGACTCACTTCTTAGCCTTCCCGATTCACTATCAACAGCGCGGGCTTTGCCCTGTCCTCTTCCCAACTCCGCACTATGCCGCGCCACGCGGCCTTTGTGATGCCCTTTGCTTCGCGAGGAAACAGTAGCTCAATAGCGCCGGCGATTAGCAACATCTGCGCTTGGAGTCTGCTCCGCTCGGCTCTAGCCGTTTGGTTAACGAGTGTTGAAGTCATTTCTTCCTCTCTTTCTTAGTGCTAGACGCTTTGCCCTCGCTTAGTGGAGTGTCGGAGTGCTGGGCACCGCACTTGTCTACTTTGCAGGCTCAAATGATAAGACTTGCTCCGCAAGCGCAAGCGTCTTTTTCCCCATCCCTTTTACCGTCGCTAATCGCGCAGGGTCTAAAATTCCGTATTCAACCCTGAGCCTAACGATTTCCTTAGCCAAGCTCCTGTGAATATTTAACACGCTTTCGAGTTCATCAATCGAAGCTATATGAATATTCAGCTTCTTACTTACCTGGCTAGTGTCTCTTTCTAAATAATCTAATATGTCTGCTACTACCAAGTACGTATGTAACACACTCTTAATAGCTTCAACGCGCGTAAGACTTGCATGGACGCCTTTGTGCCCTAGCTTGTGAGTGCTTTCAAGATAGCTGCCTAGGTAGTCCACATGAGCTTTGGCTATGTCCCTATTGGATTCGCTCTCGATAGCACTATCCATAAATGCCCATAGCCTGTTTATGTATTGCCCCTTCCCAAGCGCTCTGCCTTTTACCGCCTCGACTCGCGGAGGGTAAATAGCATCAGCAAGCTCTTCAAGGAATCTCCGACAGCTAGTAAGAGCATGGGACCACTCTTCCGGGTTATCACTCGTGACCGCTTTGAAAGCGGTCATCAATTTCTCAGCCGCCATAGGAGCTACATCTAATAATTTACTATCCACCTCGGCTCTTAAAATATCTAGGCTTGTTTGGGGAGTATTAGAGAACGCTACCCTTTTATAGAGTTGAGAAGCTTTCTCATTCGCTACCCTCCGTACATAGTTGATGTGGTTGCTTAGATTGACTTGATAGAACGTCCCATCATTACCCTTTCTCGATCTGACAAGGTTGGCATAGATTTCTTCAATAGTACCTATGTTTCTATAGCCCCCGCCGCTATCACCGGACTTTATGTTTCGCTCTTCACTTGAATAATGTATCTCCTGTTTCAGGCCAAGATTGTCTAAAGCTTGGACAGCCCTTTTCGCTTTTTCAAGCTTCTTCTCATAATCATCATCATCATTCTCCGCAGCCTGCTTTTTAGTGATCCGTTTCTTCGCGCCTGATTTCTTGGCGGTGGGTTTCTTGTCAATTAGGAACTCCCTAATTGCACGCTCCATAGCTAACATTTCAACTGCAATGCTTTCGACTGCTTCCTTGAGCGGGGCCGTGTATTTGGAGTTTCCTAACTGAATTTCACACCACAGAACTATGTCATCATCGGCTAGCAGTCTTGCAGCGCGAGATAGCTTTTGAACACCAGCCAGCACACTACCCTTTGGAGATTCAAGCTCTTTCATCGAATCTCTTAGCAACTCTTCAACTTGCCTTGTCACGGTCAAACTCATTTAAGCGCCCCGTGGCTATGGTGAAGCCCTAGTAAAGCTCATTACCTTGCTTTCCCCCGCCGCTTTCTTCCCTCTGCCCTTCCTCATCCTGAGAAGGCCAGCCACCTTTCTTCATTTCCGAAATGACGCGCTCAATATCTGTGGACGACCACCCGAGCGCAACCAGCAGGCCACGCAGCATCCGCTCCCTGTCAGGCACATACTCGACGTGCAACTCAATCTCAACCCGGCCGCGCCTGCGGCGGGCTGCTTTCTTCTCTGTCAACTCTTCTGCCTCTCTTCTTAACAGCTTTTACAGTCAAGCTTTCTTCTCTTCCGCCTTCAAGTCACGGAGCAGCCTGTCGAACGCTTTCTGATAGGAGTCGTGTCCTTTCCAGCGTGTGAAGTCTCCAATGTGGCATGTCCTGCGTACTAACGCCGCCCATGCTTTGCTATTACCCATGACCGCATCATCTACGCGAATAGGAAACAGTATGGTACGCCCACTTTGTCGCTCTTCCTCTAACGCACTTTCAACCTCATGCTCAACCCAGCCGCTTTCGATAGAGTGTTCGGAGAGAATCAGGAGCAACTTGTCTCTTAGTCGGATTGACTCGTCTATGCGGTCGCGTATCCTGTCGCCTATCTTCAAATCTTCGGGGGCGAACCAGCAGCGCACGCCTTTGTTCTGTAAGTCGGCGTGGAGCCTGTCCGCGAAGTCTTGATCTTTGCTCGAATAGCTGATGAAGCAAGAGTAGAACTGGATGGGATGCGCCACCAGCGAGCGCATGTATGTGATGAAATCTTCGGGCACCCCGCAGCCGCGCAAGAATCCTTCGGGGATGTTGCCCTGTGATTTGTAGATGGTGTCTATGCTGATGACTGAAGGGACATAATGCCTCACCATTTCCAGCCCTTTGACTTCGCTGAGGTCATTATCCCAAAGTATAGTGTCACCCATTCCAACATCTGTGAAATCCGCGCCGCGAAGTTTTGCGCCTCTGAGATCCGCATGGTCGAGTTCTGCGCTTGTGAGATCCGCGCCCCGAAGGTCTGCGGCTCTGAAGTCTGCACCTCTAAGGTCTGCGTGTTTAAGGTCTGCGCTGCGAAAGTCTGCCTCGTAAAGGTAGGAATCTGTTAGGTCTGCGCCTCCGAGGAATGCGCCTTTAAAGTCTGTGCAGATGAAGCTCGCACCGCTGAGACGTGCGCCTCTAAGGTTCGCGCCGGTGAGGTCTGGTATTTCTCCATGTAGGGCAAAATGTCTTTCACGAAGTTCGTTAATCCATTTATTCCACACCTCTAGCCCTCGCTGCAGAATCTTAAGGTGCTCAGGGTTAGCCATCGCGGTCAACTCCGTGATTTCTCCGTTACTTCTTACTGCCTTTCTTAGTGTGCGCTGCTTTCTTCCCTCTGCTCTTGTGCGTTTTGGGCTCGAACGCTTCGACCTCCGAACGATAGACGAGGCTCCGACCGTACATTTCAACTGCCTTCAATCGGCCCCTCTTTATTAACTCATTGATAGCGGCAACTGTGACGCCGCGTAACTCCGCGGCTTCGGTCTGTGTAATAAGCTCGCCTTTGGATTTTGTTGCCATGTACTAAACCTAAGTCACTCAAGATTCGTATTGACAATAATGCGAGGCGGGTTTATCTTAATCCCGAGTCTTAAATAATTCAAGACTCTTTTACAGAGGGAATCTCGACAGTCAAAAAAAAGGAGACCGGGCGAGTGCTAGTAACACTCCCCGGCCAGAGGCATCAACCCTCCACCGTGAAAGGAAACAGAGTCATGCCTAGCGCCAAGTCTACAACTAAGCCACGCCCGCGCAAAGCGACAACAGACGCCGACGATCTCGACGCCTTCGCCCTCCACTTCTCCGAAGTCCTCAGAATCGCCAGCACAAGTGACGTGCTCCCCGTGCGCTTCTATAACGCCCTCGCCGATGCGTGGTGCGACTTGGAGAACGCCACTGGGAACCTACAGCGCCTCCACGACTCCGAAGAATATATCCGGTACATGCTGCGCCATCGCGCCGAACAGGGGGGCAACACAGCCGATGTGGAAGGGGGCGAGTGATGCACCGAAGAAGCTTCATTGTCAAAGGGACGCTCGCCGCGGCGGCCTGCGCTCTGGCGCTAAAGAAGAATCCCGTCATCTTCTCCCGCATCGGCAAGATTCGCATGAGCGGTGACGACCTCGCCGCGGCCGGCGTCCTCAAAGGGGACTTGGTTCTCGTTGACCTCTTCGGAGAGCCCGTCGCCGGCCAACTCTGCGCCGCCTCCATCCACGAAGGGAATAAACTCGTCGTCGGGTTCTACCACCCGCAAGATGATTTTGAAGACACGGAGCGCGGGGCCGTGCGCCTCACGCGCGACGCGGAGGGCAAGACGGGCCGCGCGTATGGCTTCGCCGACGTGATGATCTTCGGCCCCGTCCTCAGAGTCGAGAAAGGGGCCGCGCACCCGCATGGCTAAACAACCGGGCTCCGTCTCATCGCCTTACCTAACGCTGCGTGAAGTGGCGAGGTATTTCCGCGTTGACGAGTCCACGATCCGGAAGGGCTGCGGGGTCTTCAAACTCCTGCAACTGACTACCACAGAGTTGGAGCCGGGGAAGCGGAGGGGCCGCACACTCGTCTTGTGTGAGAGCGTCGAGCGCGTGGATGATCTGCTGCGGAAGCGTGCGGAGGGTGTCTCAGGCTCGCTGAAGCTCGTCAAAGGGGGGTGAGAGTCTGAGAGCTTGAGCAACGCTCGAAAGGGTAGCCGAAGGCTACCCTTTCGACTTTTGCGATGGTCGTCTCTTTGACTTTCGGGGCGTCCGCGGCGCAATCACGTCACCCGTTTCAGCAAGCCCGACAAATTGTCTCATCAGCGCGAGGGCTTCCTCATCGTCGCCGCGTTCGAGCGCCGCTTTGATGCGGCCCAAGTCTTCAGCCCACCTCTTGGAAATCTCAAGGGCCGCCTCGTAGACTCCTCTTAACGGATCGTCGTTAGTCATTCAATCCGTCGCCTCAGTAGCACCTTCAACCATCTCACCCATAGCGGCCTCCCAGCACGCCAGAACCCATAACTGCTCGGAGCGGTCTAGGATGAGTTCGGGGACTCTGCCGTCCTTCACCTCATACACTTTCTCCCACCCGGCGTCCCCCATCCTGAGCGTCGCCTTTTTAGAGTCCCGGTCGTAGTGGAAGATCGCCTGCTCGCCGTGCTCATTGGCGAAATAGCCGACGTAAGCCCCTCTCTCGTCGGCATCGAAGAAGGGTGGCTGGCCGCTGACCGTGACGTGCCGGTTAGTAACTGTGAATATTGTCTGCTGGGTTCCCTGTTCGTCGCTCATAGATGCCTTCCCCGCTGCTTTTGAAGCCAAACAATGATCGCAGTCGTATTCATCAGCCGGCATAGGGAGGATGCCTGTAGCCCTCTGCTTTATACCCGGCCACCTTGGCTTCATTGTAATAAATTACAATGAAGCTCAAAACCTCAATAAAAAGAGGGCGTTTTTCGCCAGTCATTGTAAGTTGCTTAAAACGGGGGCGGGTATGTTCTTATCCGTCAGGATTGTTGATAAATTCCCAGCACTCTTCAGGCAACATTCCATCAGCCCGCGTTGATTTAATCTCCGTTAGCATGAAGTGTGCGTCGGGATATTTCTTGCTCAGCATGTTCATCAGGCGGCTGAGCGGGCGGCTTGAGACTAAGAAGACTGAGGACGGCAGCGCAGTCATCCAGTCAAGAATCTCATCGCGCGAGTCGAGAAACCGGAGCAGTGGCCCCTCGCGTATGTCCTCATCGAAAACGAGAAGGTACACTTTCATTACTGCTTCGCTTGCGCCTCACGAACGCGCGCCGGGTTGCTGACTGCCGCAACCAACTTCGGGTCGCTCGCCTGCCGCCGACCCTTCTTTCGCAGCCGGCGCCGCCGTGTCCACCCCGGCCCATAGGCCACGACCTCCAACTTGTCGAGGTCATAATGCGGGCGAAGATCGTCTTTAATACTCGTTCCTCTTTTTTTCATACGCCCTCCGCTCCTTCGGGTTCAATTCACGCGCGCTGATGATCCGCGTCCTTGTGTCTCGCTCGGTGTATGACACGAAAAGGTAACGGGATTGCTCAGACGCTCCAATGATAATATACCGTTGCTCTCCGGCAGAATGGTCAGGGTCTTTGAAGATGATAAAGAAGGGGTCATCAAAAACAGTGGCGGCTTCTTCAAATGTCACCCCGTGAGCTTCGAGATTAGTCTGCGCCTTGCCGGCATCCCATTCAAAATCCCCATGGGTCACGTCGGGATTGCCTCTGCGCGCCATGCTCTATTTATACATCTTTCCGCACTTGTCGAATAGCCCCTTGTAATGCACCGCCGACACTACCACTGTGCGCGCCCCACGACGCGCCCGCTGAATACCTCTGTAAGTGGTAAATACATACCAGCCAAAATAGGTGGACTTCATAAAAAGTTTTCTAGCGAAAGGGGCTAACGAAGATTCCGGCGTGATACCTCGTGTGCCTACCCGATTGGAGCTGCCGCGTCTCAAAATGAATGAACCGTAACTCACCCGCATAGAGAATGTTTGCGCACTCCACCATTACTGAAAGCTGAGCTTCAGCACTTGCCGGATTCCTTCTATTAACAAGCTCGTACATCGCTTCTGCGCGTCGCAAGGCGGCTGTCCTCCCGCTCCTTTGAGCCCACTTAAACATGGGTTCTAGCTTTTGCGGTTCCCTTCTGATCTCGACCATGAAATGAAAAAACACGAAACCTAGCTCAGAATCCGACATCTCCATGAACACCGGCAGGCCCTCACCGGTAAACTGATTGTTCACATGCGTTACTGCCTCCTCCATGAAGCCAACGCCCAACGCGTGCATGTCAGGTTCAAATATCCAATGGTGGATGGCATCATTAAGTCGTGTCACCCCATAGCCAACGGGCGGAAGATTGAAGCGCTCGTCAGGAGGCCGGAGGAAGAGCGTCCTAAATCCGCGGGCACGAAGTTTGAGGTGTAGGAGTTCGTGAGCTATAACCTTTTCGGTCTTCTCTGGCTTTTCTGCTCGCAATTGGTTGTCTAGCAGGATAACCGGCGTTCCGTCCTCTGCAACATCCGACAAGCCTCTCATATCAGGGTTGTTCGGCGTAAAGGGCTGTATACGCACCTCCTTCCCATACATCTGCTCGACTTCAGCCAGTAATTTCCTCACTGGCTCACGGAGGTTCACTACATTTGGCGATTCATTTGACATGGACTTGTCCTGTTGAGGGCTATTAGCTGGGGTTACGCAACTAATGAGCACTAGAGACAGGGCCAGTGGACTGGAGGAAACTAGCAACCACATGGGGATATTATAATCTATGAATATATTTCGACGGCTACTTTTGAGGCTTGAGGCGCCTATGCCCGGCGCAGTTAATACTATCTGCGTGAGAAAATAACGATCCGAGCAATTACCTACCACCTTGCGGGCGGCCTTACGACGCTCCATCCCTTCTATAAGTGGTAAATACATAGCCTACAATTCTGGCCTGTCACTGCCACGTCACTCGACTCTATCGGAACGTATAGGAACAGGTAGGAAAGGAAAGCGCCGCTCGGGGCGGCGCATCCTCTGGCGACGGCTGAGACGTAGAATGTATGGTACTGTGTGGGAAAGCATCGGAAACTACGTTCCGGCTCTCACGGCTTTCATAACCCCAAGGTCGGGAGTTCAAGTCTCTCCCCGCTACCATTTCTTTTCAACAACTTACGCCGTGCGGGAGGCCAGCCAGAGGGTCGGCCTTTCCGCATTTTTTACGTACTTCCCGTTCGTTTCCGCCTTGCCGTAGATGGCGATGGGCTCCACCGCCCTCTCTCTGGCCTCGTAGCCGGAGTGCTTGTCGGAGTCCGTCATCGTCACCGCCGGGGGCGAGCACGCCTACTCCGGACGGGCTCAGTTTCCGCTCCTTCATGAAACCGTCCATACTTTAATCACCGGGGAGACGGACGGAGGTAGGTAGCAGCGTAATTCGGCCCGGTAAGGCCTCCGCAAGATGCCCGCTGTTTGGCCGTTCTAAACCAGAAGATGAGATGAACGGTCTTAAGGCTTATCAATCCGATGGCTGCCGGCCGTTCAAACCAGCACAACATGATTCGTCGGTCAGATTATATTGCGGGGCACAGGTAAACCAATGGGGAGGGGAGCCGCTTCAAAAGAGAGCTTCCCCTCGGATTAGGCCCCGTCAGGCGATCAGGCTGCAATACCGCGGAGGTAAATGGTCATGCGTAAAGCTCGATTCTCACGTACCACCAACACGCTGATTGGTTGGTTCGCTCTGACTCTCTGCCTTCTCGCGCCCCACCCGGCGGCGTTCACGCCCGGAAGTACAATTGCTGCCGCGGCCGCCGGGGCAAGCGCGCCGGCGGCGAAGGGGGGCCCGCACGCCTGCACCGAAATCGGCCCGGCTTCACTCGGTGCGGCAGCCCGGTCTGATCTTGTCTGGAAAGGCAAGACCGAGTTGCGCGTCAGCTTTATAGGCGGCTCTTCTGAGTTGCGGAGTCGGGTGCGCCGCCACGTCTCCACCTGGAACAGATATTCCGGCCTGCCCTTCGCGTTCGTCGCCAATGGCCCGTCGGAGATTCGCGTCTCTTTCGAGCAAAACGGCAGTTCTTGGTCCCACATCGGAAACTCCGCCGAGCGGGTGAGCCCGACCGAGGCGACCATGAATTTCGGCTGGTTTGACGAGACGACGACCGAGGAGGAGCTTCGTCGCACCACCCTGCATGAATTCGGGCACGCGCTCGGGCTCGTCCACGAGCACCAGTCACCGGGCGCGGCCATCAAGTGGAACAAGCCGGCAGTCTACAAGTACTACGAGTCGCATTTCGAGTGGAACGAGAACAAGGTCAACGACAACATCTTTAAAAAGTACGAGGTCACCCGGTCCCAGTTCGGCCGGTACGACCCCACCTCCATCATGCACTACCCGATCCCAGCCGAGTTCACAACCGACGGATCTTCCGTAGGGTGGAACACCGGTCTGTCAATGATGGATAAAGCCTTCGTCAGGCAGCTCTACCCGCCGTCTAACGTGGGTCACTAACGGTGCCCTTCACGCCGACGGGGCAACGACCTGACGATAAAAATTTGCCGCGGCCGGGACGCTCGCAGCCCCGGCCGCCTCTCCGCGGTTCGTCCAAACCGCGCTGCCCGCGCGCCCGCATACCTTCAGTTAAAAGTCGCCTAGAGGCTAGGCACGAAGGCTTCACGCCATAAGCGGCCGCAGATCTTCACACTTGACATCTCGCACCCTTCAAAACATCGCAGGTCGCATCCGAAATCTCGGATGCGCGCCGCCGGGCTGCACGGCGCGCGTGCGCTGAAGGCTTGATTTAGATTTACGCGCCAGCGGGTATGGTAATTGCAATATCTTATGATGCGTTGCCGTTCAACAGATGACTGAACGGTGTCATTGCGCAGGAGAGAGCTGATATGTTGAGCAGACGACCTCATGAAAGACTCCCCTCGCTACTTGCTACTTTAGTGCTCGTCTTCGGACTCCATACCACCGCGCGGGCGCAGTTCGGAATCGCACCCATTCAGCCCGACCAGGTCGGAGATACCATCACCTGTTTCACGGGCGGTAACCGCGAGGTGCTCACCCCTGACAGGGCACTGATTCATCGGTCCTCGCTGGCGTTCGCGCCGAATAACATCGAGACGCAGAGGCTCATTGACGATGTCGCGCGCCACACCGCCCTGCGGATCAACGTCCACACGATTCCCGTCACAAACCCGATCAACGTGCAGATCTGCCCAAGTGACGGCGGAAGGAACTTTATCGTCTACTCCCCCGCCTGGGTACAGAGGATGTATGACGAAACGCAGAACAAGTGGGCCTTGTACGCCGTCATCGCCCACGAGGTAGGCCATTACGTCTTGAATCACGACCGGACAAGTGTCGGGAGCGAGCCCCTCTTGGAGTTGGCGGCCGACGAGTACGCCGGAGAAATCCTGGCGAAGATGGGCGCCTCCCCGGCAGACGCGCAGGCCGCCTACCGCTCAAGCGTGATGGGGTCTGTGGTAAGCCACACACATCCACCGATTGCCCAGAGGCTGGTGGCCGTCGAGAGAGGTTGGCGGAGGGGGGCCGCGGCACGGCAGGGCGCAGGGGCGCCCGGCACCAGCCAGCCCCTCCCCGCGAGCCTCCAACCCAAGCGGGCCGTCGGGGTTCCGTGCACGACCAAGGACGGCAAACGTTACAGGTGCTGAACCGAAAGGGGATGGCTCCGTGTGCCTGTTCGGCAGGAATCGAAGAGGAGTTAACGGCAAGAGCCGGAGAGGGGGCCGACATGTCGGAAAAAAATTCTTTGAGGAGCGCGCGACTCGTCTTGGCCTGCTTGGGACTGCTCGTCGGATTCGGAGTCGAGGCCCAAGCGCAGTTGCGGATCACACCCGTCCAGCCCGACCAGATCGGGAACGCCATCAACTGCTACGTCGGGGGTTCCAGCCACCAGCTCATACCCGACAAGCAACTGATACACCGCGCCACCCCGCTCGCCTTCGCGCCGAGTAACATCGAGACGCAAAAGCTGTTCGATACCATCTCGCGCCATACCGAGTTGCGCATTAACATCTACACGGTGCCGGTCACGAACGCCGACGTCAGCGTCGAAATCTGCCCGAGCGACGGGGGGCGGAACTACATAGCCTATTCGCCGGCGTGGCTACAAAAAATTTATGACGAAACGAAGAACCCTTGGGTGTTGTATGCCGTCATCGCCCACGAGGTGGGACATTACGACCTGAACCACGACAGGAAGTCGCTCGGAAGCACCCGCGAAGTAGAGCTCGAAGCCGACGAGTTCGCCGGCCGTATCCTCGCCCTAATGGATGCGTCGCTCCCGGACGCTAAGGCCGCGTATGAGTCAGAGGTTATGATCCCTTGGCGGACACGCACGCATCCCGCCGCCGCGGAGAGGCTGGTCGCGGTACAGAGAGGGTGGGAAAAGGGCCGTGCCGGAAATCCCCAATACTCGTACGCACTACGCGGCACGATCCAATACTTACCCCACGGCTCCAACACTCTGACGACTTATCGGGTGAACGAAACTACCGCCGAACATGCCTTGCCCCGGTTCAAGAATCTCTACGGACGATTTCAAAGCGTTGACCTGGATGTCACACAATTCACCAATGGAAACCGCTGCGCCTCCGGGACGATGGGAAACAGCCCCCATCAGCACATGCACCCTCCGGGGCTGGCGGACGATAGAGACGGTCTTGAAGTACATATAAATAAGCTTTCCGTAGGCAATCGGGGCACGCCCGGCCCTTACTTCAAGGGCGGATGGCAAGGCAGGGTAATAGACGGCGGCACCTCCGGCTCCATGTACATGGAGATTTTCCTCGAACCGTCCACGGCATGCGACGGTCGATAGGCTCTCTGTCTCACCCGCCGCAGACGCCCGTCCGTCGGCGTGAGTATGTCTGCCTTGGTTTTAGTCGGAGACGCGATTCCCCTTTGGGTTAATCAAGGTACCCAAAACTGTACTTGATGTCTCCCGTCGTCCGGCCGTCAGGTGACTTGGGATACCAGAGAAAGATTTTTATTATCTGGCCCGAACTGTCCCACCGAATCCCTACCCGCTCCGTCCCCTGCTTAATGCTCTTCCATTGCCCTTTGCCGCCGCTGGTCTTGTAGAAGACCCCGCTCTTATTGCTTTGCACGACTACCCACCCGTAAGCGCGTGTCGTGAGGTTCTTATAAGCGAGCAGGAGGTTTAAGATCTCTTTATTCCCTTTCCTCCAGTAATACGTCTTATTATCCCATACGTGGGTGCCGGAGGTCTCCGTGAGAGTTCTTGCCTTTTTGTGCAGGGCCTCGTCCGTGTTTTCGTCCACCGGCGAGATTTTGAACCTGAACACGAACTGTATATCGGGCCCGCCTCTGTAGACTGTATTCCCCAATTCGGAGGGCCCTTCGCGGGTCTCAACCGGCGTAACCACGGCCACCGGCCCCCCGCCCCGAATCCTTTTCCACCCTCTTTCCACGGCCATTAACCGGTCGGCAATCGGGGGGTGTGTGTGGCTCTCCAGCTCGGCCATAATTTTTGACCGATACGCCGCCTGGGCATTTGCCAGGGAAGCCCTCATGCTCGCCAGGATTTTTCCGGCGTATTCATCCGCCTGCAATTCAACCTTGCGGTTGCTCCCGACGCTGGTGCGGTCGTGACTCAAGACGTAATGACCGATCTCGTGGGCGATGACGGCGTATAGCGCCCACTCGTTCTGCGTTTCGTCATACATCCTCTGTAACCAATCCGGCGAATACGCGATGTAGTTCCTGCCCCCTTCGCCGCCCGGACAAATCTGGACGTTGATCGGGTTCGTGACCGGGACGGTGTAGATGTTGATGCGCAACTCTGTGTAAGGCGACACCTTGTCGAAAAGCCTCTGCGTCTCGACGTTGTCCGGCGCGAACGAGAGCCGGCGTATCAGCTGCTTGTTGGGCCTCAGGACTTCGCTCGAACCGCCGACGTGGCAGGTGATGACCTCCCCGAGAAGGTCTGGCCGGATGGGCGCGATTCTGAGTTGCGCTTGCGCCGTGAGTCGGAGCCCGATGACTAGAGTCAGACAGGCAAACGATATCAGGGTAACCTTGTGAGAATGTCCGTTCGACACGCCGGCCTCCATTCTTCAGTTCAGGCGGGTGAATTCGATTAAAGACGTGCGGGCTTTAATCGCGACTATTTTCAGCTCGAATCTTCTCCGCTCCTTGTCCTCTACTTGCAGGGGTTCATTCAGCCTAAACGTGACGGGCTGCTTTCTGCCGTTTTCCACCGAGATGTCGTCCGCGTATAAATAGGTGCGATTGATCGAGTCGAGGATGGGATTGAGTCGACCGCTCAGCCCCGGAACGTAGCCGGCGCTAGAAATGATGACCGAGCCTTTGCCCGGTTCGGCCTTCAAGTCAATCACGAGTTCGGAGCCGGCGTCGTGTCCTTCTTGATAAAAAGCCGCGTAGTTCTCATGGGCGCAATAAATCGTCACGACTCTTTGCTTTAGCTTCTCAATGAGCGCATTGCCGCGTACGTCGCTGGCCCCTTTCAGGTAGGTACCGTCGGCGAAGATTGCGACGACCTCCGCCCCCCTGACCGGTCGTGAGTCCGGGCCTAAGACTTTGACGTTTAAATCCTCACGCTCTTTATCCGCGGCCGACGAGACCTGCTCGTACTCGATGGTGAACGAATCGGTGGATTCCGGCCGAACCCTGAGTTCGAACTGATTACCCAGGCTATCCTCGGCGAGAAAAGGTTGATTCGGTGAAAAATTCACCGGCTGGTTTTTACCGCCATCGATGGCGATATTATCGGCATAGATGTACGTCCGGCGGTCGGAGTCCAAAATAGGATTAAGGCGGCCGTTCAAGCCGTCGATGTAGCCGGACCTGCCGATGGTGACCTTGCGCGCTGGCGAGCGGCGCGCCGTCTCGGTCGCGGAGGGGGGGCGTGTCCCCCGGCCCCTTTCCCAACCTTTTCTGACCCTGGCTAACCTCTCGTCGCGAGGCGGGTGAGTTTTGCCCTTCACGTCTATTATTTTCGTCTTGAACGCCGCCTCGGCGTCCGGCAAAGGCACCCCCATCTTCGCTAAGATTTCCCCGGCGTACTCATCCGCCTCCAACTCGATTTCGGGGTTGCTGCCCGACGATGTTCTATCGTGATTGCGGGCGTAGTGGCCTATCTCGTGGGCAATGATGGCGTATAGCGCCCACCTGTTCCGCGTTTCTTGATATATCTTTTCTAACCAGGAGGGGGAGTATGCGATGTAGTTCCTACCGCTGTCGTCGCCCGGACAGATTTGGACATTTATATTGTTCGTGACCGGGACGGTGTAGATGTTGATGCGCAACTCTGTATGACGCGCGACTTCATCAAAAAGCTTCTGCGTCTCGACGTTGTCCGGCGCGAACGAGAGCCGGCGTATCAGGCGCTTGTCTGGTTGCAGAACCTCGGTAGAGCCGCCCACGCGGCAGGTGATGGACTCCCCGATCTGATCGGGCTGGATGGGCGCGATTCTGAGTTGCGCTTGCGCCGTGAGTCGGAGCCCGAAGACTAACGCGAGGCAGACGAAGGGGAACGAGGTGTGCCAGTGAGAATGTCTTTTCAACATATCGACCTTCCTTTATGTGAAGAGCCCGCCTAACCTTGTTCAACGGCCAGACTATATACCTGTGCACAGTAGCAACCGCTATGCCCGCTCCACGCCTCAATCAGAGCCGGCCATTATGAGGAGTTCTCTATCAAACAGATTGCAGCCGAATCCAAGATCTTGGATTCGGCTGCAATTTTTTCAACCGTTTGTTTTAGAGGTAAGGTGCGGCGTGCACACCGGCACCCGCAGGTAGAGGATTGCCCCGGCGAGTGCGTCGCGTAGAGGTGCTGGTACCAGTGTCTAACTTATCAAAATGGTAAGGCCCTGCCTAAGGCCCCCACATCGCGTTGAATTCCTCTACCGTGTGGGTCACCTCGCCGCGCACGGGATCGAGCATCCGCACTCCCTGCTCACCGATCTCCGTGATGACGACGGCGTGGCTCTGCAACGGCGTGCCGGGCCGGAGTCTTATCGCGACGTAAACAATCGGGAAGTGCCCCTGACTGAGAGCCCACAGAAGCTCTTGGAACTCAAGGTTCTCTTTGGTTGAGTTCAAAATCCAACTGCCTCGCGGCGTCCACGAGGCGCAGCGCCGTCGCGCCCCGGGGTAAAACGCGGACTCGAACTCGGAGTCGGTCATCGCGCGCAGTTCCGCCTCCGTCCTGACCACGCCCGAGTGCTCAAGCACCATCCGGAGGCAGGCGGCCCCGCACGAGTATTCGGTTTCTTGCCGGTGGTAGGGAGGTCTACCCGGCACGGCGGATCTTCTCGGCCAGAGCGCGGCCCTCTCGATACAGCGCCTCCGGCGAAGGCTCCTCGACGATAGAACCCGTCTTGAGGTTGATCAGCAGGTCGCCGACGGGGGCGCTGTCGCCGCCCGCATAGACCAGATGGATGGGAACCCGCCAGCACTCGCGCTCCTCATCGAGCACCGGCTCCTGCGGGCTGAAGCGATCCGGGAGATTATTGTATTCGAGCCAGCCGGCGGCGATCTCTGCGGCCTCCGCGGGCACCACGTCGGACGTGAGCATCCCCGTCACCGTCGCCGCCAATCGAAAGGCTGCGGCGGGAACTCGAAGGCGGCGTCCGCGATGTTGAAGTGCCCGAGGAATCGTCCGGCCTGCACCCAACCTCGCAACACTTCGGACGGGTGGTAAATTCGGGCTTTGCCTGGGATTCATAACCCCAAGGTCGGGAGTTCAAGTCTCCCCCCGCTACCAACATTTTCAACGACGTACGGCCGCCAGCTTCGGCGGCTGTTTTTCGTTTGCGACGCCATTGTGACGCGGCCGAATCAACCCCAGCATGACCGCCTCGACGGCCGCGCGTTTGTTGCGCACCGTCGCCCTCACGTAGCGGCGCGTGGTGCGAATGTCGGAGTGGCCCATCAGCTCGGCGATGGTGAAGGCGTCGTAGTCGGCCTCGCCTAGACGGGCGCCGAAGGTGGCGCGCAGATCGTGCCAGCGGAGCCCCTCGACCCCCGCCAGGCGTAGCGCCGTCTGGAACCCTTTCTTGGCTTCCTTCTGGCGCGTGCCGGTGTGCGGGTTAGAGAACACGTACTCGCTCCCGTTCGCCTCACGACGTAAAGCCATAAGCGCCTCCCTCACGTCCGGATTCATCGGTATGTCGCGGCCGCGGCCCGACTTCGTTTTAGTCGCCGTGATCACGTCGCGGGAGAAGTCCACGAGCGACCACTGCGGGCTCAGCTGCTCCGTGAGCCTCAGCCCGGTCCGAGACTTTCGACCGTTAGGCTCGCTCAAGCGCGCCCGGAAGGTCGTTTACGCACTGTCGGCGCGTAGGCGTCACGAGGTGAACCGGGCGGTGAATCCGTTTGCATGAATAAGGCCACCAAGGCGACATAACCCGCCGTTGGTTCTGCCTCACAGTTATCTTTATTCGACTGAAAACTTTTCATCGTAGCCGCTCGCTTTGAGAAAGGCGTT
>WUUC01132382.1_pt1 | contig 23953 bp, 13 predicted proteins | sample 6278441 | NCBI WGS metagenome assembly WUUC01 (sample SAMN13675441, study PRJNA597444) | soil metagenome | isolation source: soil | place: USA: Washington | collected 2017-10 | reverse complement strand
TAGCTCGTTGGGCTCATAACCCAAAGGTCGTAAGTTCGAGTCTTACCCCCGCTACAATAGAAACCGTCAGGATGCCCGAAGAGGGATTGCTCTGACGGTTTTTTCGTTTTGGAGAGTGGTGAGCGGAAACCGGCTGTAAACGGAGATGGGTGGTGAGCATTTCTGAGTTGTTGTTCTATTCGTACGCAAGAAAATAACGAGTTGTTACCCGTACAATGGTCTCTATGGCTTGCATCGCTATGATAAAGTCGAGCTAACATTTGTGCTACTATCGAATTACGACTTTTTCCATTAACTTTATTTCGAGCCCAAACACTTTCAATTGAAGGTGTATCGGGCTTTTTTTATACCCTCACCAATGACTTATAAGGAATGGAATGACCTGCTAGGTTCGTATTTCTTTAACGAACGTAACGCCGGCAATGACGTCTACCTTTATTCGTCAAAGGACGATGTTGCATCCATCGCCCAGTCAGTCTTTCCTGGTAAAACGCGCGGGGAAATCATAGAAGATTTTTTCACCGCTAGGTCTTTTAAGCAGGGCGCAACTGTTTCTGTTATCGACGAACCCTTAGCATTATTTGAAGTCTGGTCTAGGCATGATCTGCCTCCATATATCGCATACCTGCTTCTGTTCACAATGCCTTTAACGGAACCAGACGATGAGGAGGTTAATGCGAACAATTATTACAAGAGGGTAAATTCTTTTTTCAGAAAATACTCCTTGCTAAATGCGACGACCAAAGAGATCGACACTATAAATTTTCGCAGGCTTGATAACCTCTGGATAGCATTAGAAGAATGGTCCATACTAACCCGCAATTGTGAACTTGGAATTTTCGAGTTAAGAAAATTTGGGAATCCCCTTTGGAAATTTGTTGGGAAACCCTGGTCGCAATGCTTATTAACGCCAAAGGCCATCAACAGATTTGGTGAACTTTTTTTTGAGGCGGGTTTTGTTCCTCATTCTAATTACTCTGACCTGGAAATCACGAAGGCTATACTTTCACATGGCTCCGCACTTCTTGGATTGAAAGCTAACGTCTTGAAAATTATTCGCGGTGGTTCAAATGAGCTCGGCCGTTCGATCATAGACATTGCCAAGAGAGAATATAAAAATTGGCGAGGAGAAACTCATCGACAAGAGAGTAACAACGGGCAGGAAACCATAAGGAGAAATTATACCATCGCTCCTCTATTGCTTCAATTCGAAATTAATAAGAATGAAGAAAAAATGACTTTATCCTTTCGGATGTATTCAACGAATGATTTTCCGGAAGCCGCGACTGGGTGGGGGAGTATTTTTGTTGAGTGAAGAAGAGTACAAGTTTTCAAAAAATATCCGTGGTAATTTTCAAACGTTGTATAATGTCTATGACGACCACGACAACAGCCGTTACGCAGACAAACTCATCGTTCGGATCGGATTCGAATTCCGGATGAAGAAAAAGAAGAGGGGTTAGCGACGCTCTTGCCCTTTCTTTGTCAACTTGAACAAGGTGAAAGGTTGACGCGTAAGAACATCTAAAGCAGCTAAAGGTTTTTGAATCTTAACCCGTGTGTGATTTTCTAAGAAATTCTCACTTCGTGGCTAAAACATTACATCAAAAAACACTATCGAGAAAACACGATACACGATACGGAATTAAGATGGCCCGAGTCAAAACACATCGAAAAAGTATCGCAAACCATTATAAACCTTACATTAAAAGTACATTTAGTTAAAAGGAAATTGCCGGCCGCGAAATTTTAGAACTTTTGTCAGTGTTCGTGATTTGACCTGGTGTCAACTCAAGGTACACCCCCAAATTGGCCGTCTCACCTCTTCCCTGATAGAAGATGAACAGAATTTTGTCCGTCGCGAGGACAGCGTGCAACACTACAAAGGTTGTAGTCAAGCGCACCTGGCAGTTCCAACAGGCTGTCGTTTTGAAGTTGACGTTTGTACTTCTGTTAGTGGCCGGATTGCTACTCTTACCGGAAGACGTTCGGGCTCAATCCTACAACGTTATTCATGCCAACGGCGCGCCGTGTGTAGGGGCTGATAACGTGTTTGCGATATCAGGACCGGCCTGTGCGAATCCAAGCTCTTGGAATTCTAGCAGCGGCACCAGTAGTATAACTCTTAGGACGGCAGGATCCGTGCACATTTCCTGGTCATCTCCGACAACTTCCTGGGTCTCAGCTAGCGGATCTTGTACTATCAACCCCCTTCAATTTACCGTATACGCGGCTACAACGCCCCAGGTAACTTCTTTCGCCGCATCGACGCCAACAACCATCTGCAGCAACGGTACAATTCAGTTCAATTTCTCGTCGTCCGGGATATTGGGCACACCACTATATCACCTGAAGATAGACGGAACGACAGTGTGGTCTGGTACAGCCACATCCACCACATACAGTCCCTCCGCCTCGGGTACATCCAATGGGTCGCACACAGCCACACTAATGGTTAGCAGTCCAGACGCATGCGCTTCGCCCACATCCCATACTTACGGAACATCAATACCGATAACAATTAATCCTCAACAGGCAATTACACGCCAACTTAATACTCCTACCAACCCCGTCTGTAGCACCAATGCCACCAACGTGACGTTTGTGGCAACTACCGGAAACGTTCCGAGTGGTACCACATTCCAGTACCAGTGGATAATTAATGGAAGTCCCCAAACACCCACCTCCTCCAATACTTATAATTTTCCGACCCTTGCGAACGGCACAACGGTGTCGGTCAATATCACTGCTCTCACTGGCTGCGTAAGTAACCCAACTGGTACACCGCCGGGAATGCCGTTCGTCGCGAGCGTCACGACGGCGGTCAGTCCTCCTTCACTGAGCATCAATCCTAACAAGACAACTTTTTGCTCTCCGGAATCTGGAACGTTTACCGCGTCGGTTAGCACGGGTAGTAGTTATGTCTGGAAACTCAGCACTTCAACTCTGACAACACCGACCCCAGCATATCAACTCCCAATCATAGTGACAAACGACGGTGGGACAGCCAATGCATTGAGTCCCGGCGATAATCTTACGGTTGATGTTACCCTTACAGGCTGCTACACCAATAATCTTATCAGTGCGAGTTACTCCGCTTCGGCACTGACTATCCAGTCAAAGGTTACTCCATCGATCAACCTCGCAAGTATTCCAAACCCGTTTTGCAATTCGTCGGCATTGGTCCTTTCTGCTACCGGAGCGGTAAACCAGGGAACGTCGCCCACGTACCGGTTTAATCTTGATGGCACCTGGTATTCTACCGGCACGACGGCTTCTCACAATGCGGGTATCCTATCAGCAGGCAGTCACACGGCATACGTCGAAATGACGAGTAATTACAATTGTCTAACAACTGCTGTCGTAACCTCTGCTCAACAGACATTTTCTGTGACGGCAGCACAAACAATTACACGTCAACTTAATGCCCCCACAAACCCGATATGTAGCACCAATGCTACCAACGTCCCGTTTGTTGCAACCGCCGGGAACGTGCCGGGCGGCACTACATTCCAGTACCAATGGATAATTAACGGAAGTCCACAATCACCTACTTCCTCCAATACTTATAATTTTCCGACCCTTGTAAATGGTAATAGTGTTTCGGTCAATATAACAGCCCTAACAGGTTGTGTAAGCAACCCAACCGGGACTCCTCCAGGTATGCCCTTCGTAGCGAACGTCACGACGGCAGTCAGTCCTCCTTCACTTACCATCAATCCGAACAAGACAACTTTTTGCTCGCCGGAATCTGGAACGTTTACTGCGTCAGTGAGTACGGGTAGTAGTTATACGTGGAAACTCAGTACCGTGGCTTTGACAACACCAACTCCAGCCTATCAACTCCCAATCATAGTGACAAACGACGGTGGAACAGCCAATGCAATGAGTCCCGGCGATAATCTTACCGTGGATGTTACCCTCACAGGGTGCTATACCAGTAATCTCATTAGCGCGAGTTACTCAGCTTCGGCATTGACGATCCAGTCTAAAGTTACTCCCGTCGTGAACTTGGCAGCGATAGCGAACCCGTTTTGCAATTCGACGGCTTTGGTCCTTTCCGCCGCCGGAATGCTTAATGGGGGAACTTCGCCGACATATCGGTTCAACGTTGATGGTACGTGGTATTCAACAGGAACAACTGCATCCCACAACGCCGGTACGCTTTCAGCCGGTACCCATACTGCATACGTTGAAATGACCAGTAATTATTCTTGCCTAACTACAACTATTGCCACTTCAACAACGCAGACGTTTACAGTAAACGCACCTGCTACTATAACGCGGCAACTAAATGTGCCAACAAATCCGATTTGCGTGACAAGTGCTCAACACGTGGAGTTCCACGCCACAACAGGCAATGTGCCGGCGGGTACAACATTCCAGTATCAATGGATTGTTGACGGCGCCCCTCAAACGCCGTCATCAAATAGCTTGTTAGCGTTTGACCCGCTTCCAAACGGAAAGTCGGTTCAGGTAAACATTATAGCAACTGGATGTGTGGCTAATCTGACGGGAACTGTTCCGGCATCTGCCTTTGTTGCAAATATTGTCAATCCTTCCTCGCCATCGGGCGCAATAGCTATATCTCCTTTATCGTATTGCGCGGGAGCGACCGCGACTTTTACGTCGTCAAGTCCTCAATCTGGTGGATCGTCAGGCTATATATGGAAACTTAATGGGGGCACTGTTCAAAGTATCCCAGGTCAACCAAACAAACTCGAATTGCCTACCGGGCTAAATTATGCACCTGGGGTTTATACAACAGGCAGCACAGTAACTGCCGAAATTACAAACTTGGTAGGCACATGCTTAAGTTCAACGACTATAACTGCGACAGCCCCCGCCTTAACTATAAACGCTCCACAGCCACAGCCTAGCGCGTATGACTTACATAATTATCAGACTGAAGTAATAAAGTGCGATAATAGTTTTGGCCCCGTTACTTTATCAACGAATTCAGGATACGTAAACCAATGGGAGTACTCAACCACCGACGCAACCGGACCATTTGCAAATTGGGGTCAAGCAGGTGCGCAAACGTCCAGCACAGGAACCTTTCCCTCACCTTACGTAATTGTGTGGGTTCGGGCAAGGCTGTCTTACGGATCATGCTTTAATTATAGCTCAGTCGTCAAGTATACGAAAGGTGCTGCTCCAACAACCCCTTCGGTTCCGGTCAGTGTTGGTGGTACTCTGGTATGTATGGACACCAATACCGGAGTTACGACAAGTGCGCCTGGATCTACCCACTACACTTGGACAGTTACCGGTTTCGATCCGGTTGTGACAACGGCTGGAACATTACCGTTTTTCCCCTCCTCCAAAGGAACGAAGACAGTAACAGTTGTTGCAAGTAACTACTGTGGCAGTTCGGCATCCTCAAGCCCATTGACTCTTAACGTTGTATCAAGCACGGAAGCAGCGGGGGTCACAAAGTCAGTAGTCTCGGGTACAAGCCGCCATTCCGTCTGCAATGGCGTTTATGGCAATACGACCATAGAGAATCCTATTGGTACAGTAACGCGCTGGGAATATTCAACAACGGGCTCATCCGGTGCTTGGACAAATTGGGGACAAGCAGGCCAGACCACTACTTCCTCTGCATTGCCAGCATTTGCTAATTCGATTTGGGTTAGGGCTGTGATGACAACAGCATGTGGCCCGATAGCCACTACAGCCACCCAGTATTCAAAGGAGAAAGACAAAAACTATTATCGACTACATGTTCCTGAAGCAGTGTATAACACTGAAGACGCTGTTTTGTTGGCTGCAGAGACGCCTGGCAATGTTCTTTCTTCTACATTGTTCCTTGATGGACTAGGAAGAGAACGCCAGCAGGTACTTAGATTTGGTTCGGCTACAGAAAACGATATTGTGTCATTTAAGGAGTACGACAAGTTTGGCAGGTCGACTGCCAATTATCTGCCGTACGCGACCACCTCTTCACCACAGTGTGAAACGTTTAAAACAAACGATAAAGCATCACAGCTAACTTTCTATTCTCCAAGTTCGCCGTTTCCCGATCTTCCTGTTGACAATTCGCCATTCGCTGTCTCAAAATTTGAATCATCTCCTCTAAATCGCGTACTTAAACTTGGTGCATCGGGGAGCAATTGGCAGCCGAATACCGACAACTATTCGACCGGCGATAACACTATTAAAGTAAGACAAGAACTCAATCTTCCTGATGAGGTTTTGATTTGGAGGTATAATAGTAATGGTTTGATTTCAGCCAAGAATGCAATCGGTCAGCTTCAATATTTAAGTGCAGGAGAACTGGTCGTTCAAAGAGTTTTCTCAGAGGAGAACAAGATATCTCTTAAGTATACGGATAAGGCCGGACGACTTCTTCTAAAGCGCGTCCAGATCGGAGATTCTTCGCCTATCAATGATGTAAACTACGCCAGCACTTACTACGTGTATGACGATCGAAACTTGTTACGAACAGTTATTTCACCAGAAGCTTCGACCCGTCTTACAGCCGAATATCATAATGCCACGTCAGTCAATCAAGAAACCTTTCTCTCAAACTGGGCATTTAGATATAAGTATGATGAACGTGGACGCGTAGTTCAAAAGAAATCACCGGGTGCGGACTGGTTTTATATTGTATACGATAACCGAGATCGACCGGTAATGACGCAGGATGGTAACCAAAGGATCATTCGACAATGGAGTTATGCGAAGTATGATGATCTAAACAGGCCGGTAATTGCAGGGCACTACATCCATGCCACATCAATCTCTCAAAGTGAAATGGCGGGATTAATTACGACTGGAAATGAGAGTTATAACGACGTTGCAGCGTCCTATGGATATACTAATACTGTATTTCCTATAGCGAGTACGAGTGTTTTAACGGTCGCGTATTATGACAACTACAAATTTAAGTCTCTGCAGGGAGCCGTCAATACATCAAGATTTGAATTTAAACACAATCACCTTTCAGGCCAGGACATCGAATATCTAAGGTCACTGAAGGGCATGGTAACAGGCATTTATAGTTTTGTTCAGGATGATGGAATTTATCTTGGGAGTACCCAAACTGCACTTTGGCAGGTGAATTATTACGACGAAAAATACAGACCTATTCAAGTAATTTCTGAGAACTATAAAGGTGGGGTCGATAGGAAGACAACGACCTACGAGTTCAGTGGAAAGGTCTTCAAATCCAAAACCACTCACATGGAGGGTCTAACGTGGGTAGGTAAAGAGAACGCCGAGATTTATGGTAACAGGGTGTATCGCACAATAATATCTGGTGCCTGGGTTTCGGGAGTTGCGTCGTCTGAAATGCTCCAGGCTGGCATGGACGGTTGGTTTGAGTTTCGGGCTACTCCCAATCTCCAAGCGATCGTTGGCTTCGGACTATCAAACCCCAACACGAACTGGAATACAACTCGATATGGCCTTTACCTGCAGGGGTCTGGGACGGTGCAATACGTAGAGAATGGGCAGATTACAACACACCTAACAGCCACCTTCGCGGCTAACGACTTTTTCAGAATTGAACGTTCAGGCTCTCAAGTAAAGGTTTACAAAAACGGGGTCGTTATTCTAACCCGTCCGATGTTGACTATCGCTTATTTGGTCGATATAAGTTTAGGGTCCGTTAATGCACAGATCGTTGGGTTTAAAACTTCTTTTGGAGTAGAGACCTCTGTCGAAAAAACTTTTGATTATGATCATGTAGGGCGAATGACAAAAATATGGAATAAGGTAAATGAAGGGGACCTCGTTCTCACAAACCAAAACGGTTATAATGAAATAGGATCGCTGGTGGCTAACAAACTTCACTCTGAAAATGGAGCGGATTTCGAGCAGGTGGTGGATTTCCGGTATAATATTAGGGGTTGGCTCTTGAGAATTAATAGCGCAGATCTCGGACAAAACCCCGATGCTGGTCCCCGAGACTATTTTGGCGAGGAGATTTCCTTCGATCAAAGTATCGGAACCGGCGACGCTGATTATCATGTGAACGGGAATGTTAGTGGCGTAAAATGGAGCAAGAATTTGGGCCTTGAGGGGGGCGGACAGGCAGCATATGAGTTCAAGTATGATAACCTGAACAGGCTGACGGATGCCAACTACATGGAAAAAAATACTGTGTGGACGCCCATGAATTCTTTCAATGAGAAGGGAATCACATATGATCTCAACGGTAACATTCAGACACTGAGCCGGAGGGGAAAGGATGAGGTGGCGGTCGATAATTTGGTCTATTCTCATGGCGTTGGTACGGGACGAAGTAATAAACTGTTGTCCGTGTCGGACGGCGACGACGATAATGCCGGATTTACGGAGGTATCGAATAACTCTGGCAGTGACTTTGTTTACGACATGAACGGTAATCTCGTTTGGGACCAAAACAAGGGAGGAGTCGAATCTATTGTGAACGGAAACTTTGACAGTGGCAGTGCCAATTGGACGCTCACAGGAACAACATCGCGAGTAACATTTTCGTCTGGAGCGGCAAACGTTGCCTATTCTCCTGGTTCAGGTTCGGTAGTGGTTAAGCAAGTGGGTATTGTTGAACCCGGGAAAGTTTATGTCGTCGTCCTTGACATCCAGAGGACCTCTGCGGCAGGTAATGTCAACATAAACGTCGGTTCCAGTACCGCTGTTAATCAGTCAGCAACGGGTGTTTATACATGGACAACAACTGGCGGCGGAAATCCAAAGGATCTCGTTATTACAATAAACGATAGCTGGGGTGGGAAAATTAATAGCATCTCGGTAAAAGGATTGATGGCTGTTGCGTACAATCACATGAACCTCCCTAAAACAATCACAACTGCTGGTGTAGGTACTATTGCTACTGTGTACGACGCGATGGGCAGGAAGATATGCCAGGAAGCCTACAGCCCCCTATTTGTTGTTCAGAAACGGGTAGACTATGAAGGAGACTTTGTTTATGAAAACGGGAATCTGAGTTATATTCTGCATGAGACTGGAAGAGTAATGCCTGCTGGTGGCGCAAACGACTGGGAATACCAGTATCACCTCCGGGACCATTTGGGGAATGTTCGTGTCACCTTCACCACCAAAGAGAGTTCCGAGGAAGCAACGGCTACTATGGAAAATAGTAATGCTACTACGGAACAGGGCCAATTCTTGCACCATGCAGAAGCCGTAAGAGTTAATTCCCAGTTCTTTGATCACACAAATCAAGGAGGTACATATTACTCGACTCGGCTTAGCGGCGCAACCAACGAGAAATTTGGTCTTGCAAAATCGTTGAGCGTCATGCCCGGTGATGTGATCAACGTTGAGGTGTTTGCCAAGTACCTTGATCCAGTTGCGAGCAATTGGGAAACCGCTCTTGCAAGTTTAATGAATGCCATTGCACAAGGCACTGCACCGCCCGGCACATTTGTAGATGGGGGCTTAGCAGGAAGTACGGGCAGTTCTATTGCTCTGCACACCGCACTTCTGGATAGGTCGGGTGAAACGGGAACGGCACCTAAAGCTTACCTCAATTGGTTGCTTTTCGACGGGAACTATAATTTCCTTGATGGCGGATACCTTCGGGTAAATGAAAGTGCGAAGGAAAACGGCAACGACGGCCCACATCAGGAGCTAAGCCGTCAGATTCAGGTTACTCAGGCGGGATACGTCTATGTTTATCTCTCTAACGAAAATGAAACACCCGTTGAAGTTTATTTCGATGACTTCTTTGTCGAGCACGTCAAATCCCCGATCATTCAGATAAACGAATATTATCCGTTCGGTTTAAATGCTGCAAGTTGGACGCGGGAGGATGCGGTGCCGAATTCGTTCTTGTTCAATCAGGGCAGCGAGTTGAATTCAAGTATTGGTTGGTATGAAACCTATTTTAGGAGATATGATGCATCAATCGGACGATTCATGCAGATCGATCCACTGGCTGAACAATTTGCTTCACATACACCTTATAATTTCGCATATAACGATCCACTCTTTTGGAATGATCCGTCTGGGGCAATAAATACAACCGATTGGGTTAACCCTGGGTTTAACAGTAAGGTATGGGATATGATTCGCCTTGTGGCAGAACACACAGCGGAGGGAGACAATTATGCATGGGTAAATGGCGACGGAGGCGGAGCTGGGGATTACTTAGGATTCAAAATTCCTAACGAAGTACTTCAGGGGTATCCAACTAGTCAGGAATTAAAAGATATGTTTGGCGACTCATTTACAAGATACATTGCAGGGTTGAAACAAGTAATTTTAGATAACGGTTGGCGAGGTAAACCAGGGCAGGAAAAAGTCTTTAAGGAAGTGTACAAAACCGGATATAGTGACAAGTTAGAGCCGATGTTAAAAAACCCAAATGATTATCCATGGAAGATTGATTTACTTAGAGTCAACGTCGGAACAGGAAAAACGTCATTCGAATCAACTTTTAACCCTTACGGATTTGTAGATACTCAGTTTGACTATGGAGAGACAGGAATCAATGACGTTCCCAATTACAACCATCAGGCGATATGGATTACGAAAATCGATATTGGAGGGGGCGACACCTACACAATAGCATGGACATTTACGTTGCTTATACCTAGATGACACCAAAAATGAAAATAGGGCTTCTTGGCTCAGTCATAGTATGCTGCCTCAGGCAAGGTGAAATTCATGCGCAGACATATGAGGACAATTTTGCGGGAATTATTAAATCCATTGTTCAGGATCCTGAAATAAGCACATGGCTGTTTTCCTACGACTACCATGGGGACTATCCGCTGTTCATTTATTATGATAGTGTTGTTAGCAATTCGATTGACCCCGCTGCATATAATAGGAATCCAAATTGGCGGATTGGCTTCGATCTGAAGTTTCAAGATCGGAATATCCATGTCAGAGAGCCCGGATTTATTTTTAGTGAGAGGTTAGCTTACTACGTCAAGCTTATCTCCGTCAAGATAGACGGAGATAAAGCTTTAGTTTGTTTGACAACAAATACGTTTTCCGGAAAACAACCTGGTCTTAGATATTTTGTTGCTGAACTTAACTTCAGGCGTCAGAATGGATCATGGGTTTTAGTAAAAAGGAAAATTGAAGAAAAGCCAAAGGATAGTAAATGGTAGCATCAAGTACTTCGTTACAGATGCTTTTAGGAAAATAAATCTATTACAACATGCATTTCAAAGTGCCTTTGGCTAAACTCCATTTCATGCTGATTTTGGTGATCAGCATTGAAACTTCTTTATATTGTCAGACCCGTACTTCAACTTACCCACCGTCATCCTACGTAGCACCAACATTTGCTGTCGATGAAGTGAGTCATTTTTCAGGAATTAAACCTGTGTTTATTCCCGTGTATTCCATTCATAGCGGAACTCTTTCTCACAAGATCAGTCTTAACTATTTCTCATCCGGAAACAGGGTCGAGGATGATGCCGGGTGGGTCGGTTTGGGATTCTCATTGCAAGCAGGCGGAGCCATTACCAGAACTGTCCGCGGACTTCCGGATGAAAAGACGGATGGTTTCTTTAATGGCGCACCGGCGAAGGCGGCTGTGATGGCCAGTGCAACGCTTTCTCAAAACGCCATTGATAATACTATTGACACCCACCCCGATCTATTTAGATATAATTTTGATGGCTACACGGGTAAAATGTTTTTTGATCAAAGTGGTATTCCGCACCTGGTGCCACAGCGTAATTTTAAAATATTGACCGATCCTACTTTGAGCAGCTTTCAGATTGTGACCGGAAACGGAGTGAAGTACTTATTTACGGCAAAAGAACTTGGCAAGGTTACCTCGCAAGGTCACCATACTTCACTGACGAATTACTTTACAACCACCTGGTTTCTTACCAGTGTACAGTCTCCGGACAATTCCAGCCTGATAACATTTGATTATCCGTCAATACACACATCAAATAGAGTTCATGTCGGAGAGGAAGTTATAACCAAAGTTGGATGGACTGAATTCGAAACATGGGAGCATAGCTATGAGATGGAGTACAAGACACCATTGATTGAGCAAATTAATTTCAAAAACGGCTATTTGAAATTTGAATTGGAGGCACGGATTGACCTACCTGATCATTTTCGCCTCAAAGAGATTAAGTTGAATTATAGTGATAACGCACCTTACAAAGCATTTAAATTTCAATATGGATATCACGTTTATCAATCGTCGTCTCCGCAGAGTGCTGCGGTACGTAAACTTAAACTGGAACGATTTTGGGAGCAGTCTGTAAATGAAATAGGAAGGCCCTACCAATTTGAATACTATCCACAAACGGGAAGTGTCGACAATGCAAAACTTAGAAAGTCACAAGACAAATGGGGCTATTTCAGCGGAGTTACACAAGACACCCGCATCCCGCGTCATGTCAATTTGTTTATGCCTAATCCGACCAACGACAACGATGTTGTGTTTATAGAAGGCTCCAGTTCGGTACCGGATCTAAACGCAACGAAATCATTTATGTTATCAGCACTTAGGTACCCAACTGGAGGCAAGACAGCGTATGACTACGAACTGAACCAAGCGACCTACGATTTTTTTAGCTTTTCAAAGCCAGTCGTCAAAACTGGGCCAATTGAGTTGTCGAACACCAATACAACCACTAAAAGTTTTACAGTGCATCCAGAAACAGGCTTGTCATGGCGTGGAGCAGCTGCAACTTTGGTGATTTCATCGACATGTGGCGTTTACGGCGCGACGGCATGTGGTGACAATGACTTTTCGGTCATGACTGGATGTCCTTTAATTGAGTTAGTTGGCCCGCTTAATAAGTCATGGTCATGTAATTACAATGATGCGCAGTTTTCTTTTTTCATCCCGGAAGGCGACTACCAATTGCGCGTCACCGGAAATTCGTCAAAGAAATTTTCAGTTTCCTTAATTTTTTACGCAGAGGATCCGATTGTAAACGTCACCAATAAACCAGCTGGAGGGCTTCGTATGTTGAGAGTCTCTGATTACGAAAACGATGCGGATACTCAGCCTGTAATTAGAAAGTATCTGTACAATGATGACAATAACATTACAACGGGGAAGCTAAACGCTGACCTGGAAGTTAGCCGACCGCTTAATTACATTGATCGGGATGAGACAGAGGGTGAACCTGTTCCAGGCTTGTCTGGTTGCTATTTGAAAACATGGGGAGTTTCTAATACAGTCATCAGCAAAATTCCTATGGCATGGGGTTCTGGAACAGCGGTGGGTTATAAAAGGATAACAGAATTGCATGGAGAGAACGGAGAGAACGGCAAAAATGAATACCACTACATATCCGCCGACGATTATTCGAATAACGGATACCTATATGTTAACACATGGGGGAGGGGATTACTGCAGAAAAAGGTAACTTTTAGAAAGACGGCAACAGGATTTGCAAAGGTTCGAGAGTTGATCAATACGTATGATTTCCTTGCTTATCCTGATGAGAAAACTTTCGCAATTGAAGGCGTTGCCGTTGGAACGGTGACAAAATATCTCCAAGGATGTGGGGTGGTGACATCAATTCCCAGGCACTCGTATACGCAATATAGTATCAGGTCCGACTGGTTTTTTTTAAAACAAATCGATGCCTTGGATTACGATTCTTACGGGAATCCGACGACAAAGTCAACCCAAGTTCAATACGACTATAGTAGTCTCCTTCCCGTTTTGAGTATTCAGGATACCAGCATACCAGAAGAGAAGGTTATAACCAGAACCAATTTTCCGGGCAACTACGCTAATTTGAGTAACAGTTTTGTGAGCGATTTAAAGGATGCGCATCTGCTCGAGGTTCCTATAGAGCGAGTTGTACTGAAGCAGAAATCACCTGTAGGTGGTCCTGTTACAACGGATGTATTATCAGCAACGGTCACTACTTATAAGCGAGGTGATAACGTGATCCCCAATTGGGTTGGTCGAGTTGACAAGGTTTACAGTCTTAAGGCCACTAATGGAGAATCGGTGCCGTCTTCTACGTTTGCATACACAAATTCAACCGCAGGCACTCTGCCGTCGAATACTCAGAGTTTCAACCTGAATTTGACACAGTTTTCCGAGGATTTAAGCGTTGTCGATACTGATATCGTTTACGCTACACCTGTCAAGGTGTTGGATCGTACCGGAATAACCAGCGCTACACGAATAGGATACGGTGGCGCATTTACGACAGCTTCCGCCAAGAACAGCAGTGTCGTAAAATACTCCAGTTTTGAGGTTTCAGGCGACGATACAGGATGGCAGCACACTGGCGCCGTTACAACTCAAACTCCTGGAAGTCTGGCTAAAACAGGTAATAGGTTTTACAATCTTAATGGAGGAGGTGTCACCACAACGTTGGACAATACCAAAACATATCGAATTTCCTTTTGGGCTAAAGGTGGCGTGCCTAATGTCTCGTCTGCTTCAAATGGCAACGATGATACGGGTATAACAGATGCTGACGGTTGGAAGTATTATAGCAGAGTGATAACCGGTGCTGCTTCTGTAACCGTAAGTACACCCGCAGGAAGCATCTTTATTGATGAGTTATGTCTCGTTGAAGATGGAGCAACTGTTCAAACCTTCACATACGATCCTTTAAAGGGAGTTACTTCTTCTTCCGATTCCAATGGAAGAATGGTGAACTACTTTTACGACGAATTAGGAAGGGTCAAGACGATTAAAGACGAGAAAGGCGCCATTGTGGAGATGAGGAAATATGGGCAGACTTCGATGAATTAAGCCTCCGGTTAATTGCGCAGATTCTTTATGAGCCTTCGGACTTCAGCGTTCCGATTCTATTTGAGCTTCACTTCATCGCAATTCCTAAGGGATGCAATTGATCGTATCGAATGAGATCGCCTGTTGATAACATAATGCGAGCGAAAGAATCTCTCAACAACGTTTGAAAACTTGACAGAATGGCACAAGATTATGCGGACTCTCCAATAATTCAGGTTATTTCCGACACCTATAGAAAGTCTGCAAAGGAGTCTTTAGAAGCCAATTATTTCAAAAAGTTCGGAACGGAGAAAAAATGGATGTGCGTAAGCGATTATGCCTATGATCCATTGAAACGAATCACGTGATTTCTTTCACAATGATTCCTTACATGACGGATTTTGACGCACTGTTAGCAACCATTAGAGCACTTGCGCATAGAGAAATAAAGAAAGCTTCAAATGTAGACCGGCATTTATCAGTTATTTGAGGCACTCATCAGCAGTGACGTTTGCCTTTATAATAGAGAACCACAAGCACCTTTTCCTTCAATCGAGTGAAGATATGAGAGCGGCTATGCTTCACAGCCTGAGGTCCATGGTCACCAATATTCCGGGATGGACAAAGGGCAGTCCACATCTCGTTAGTTATCACAAGCAGATAGAGAAGAAGCTCCGTGAAGTAATTCAATTGGTAGATCACCGGAAGAAGCTGAAGATATTGAAGAATCTTTTTTTGGCTACATCAATCGGAAGCTATCTATGTACAGAATTTGCAAATAGAACTGACGCAAAGATGCTTACATGGTTTTCCGATCGCGACGAGATAAACGATGTCTCTGACAATTTTTCAATTGATCTATTTAACATACAGTTCTCTGAATATCTAAGAAGTTATGTCGGCACCCGCTGGGAGTCAAGATAGCGAGTGGTACAGAGAACTTGTTAAGATTCCCGACTTCCTTACAGGCGCTCTAGCCGATTATGACTTAGAAACGGGAGATATTTCTCATGACAAATTCGGTCCGTTAATTCGTGACTTAATCTCCGACAATGGAAGAAATGTCTTTGTATTTCGACTGAAGTTCAACAAGGAGTACCCTGTTGAATGTACTCGCCTCTTATTTCATAAGACGGATTAGCGATGAGAAAGAAGAGAACATTCAAGGCCGGCCAAGTTTTCGGAAAGTGGAAATTGGTTTCGTATCTCGGCGGAGGTGGAAACGGTGAGGTTTGGAGACTTGTCGATGACCAAGGAGCAGAAGCCGCAATTAAGCTTCTAAGGTCAATAAAGGAAAAGCCCTATCGGCGATTCAAGGACGAGACAGCCGTTATCGAAAAAAACGCTGACGTGGCCGGCATTATTCCAATTTTTGATAAGAACCTACCTGAAAAACTTGAGCCTGGAAAGATTCCATTCTATGTGATGCCGATCGCTAAACCGGCGATGGCTTTGCTCAAGGACAAGACAATTGAGGCGAAGGTGGAGGCAATGCTTCAAGTAGCCTCCACACTAGATGAACTTCACAAGCGAGGAATTTCCCATCGTGATATTAAACCCGGGAATCTGCTTTATTACAACTCGAGACTCTGTTTAGCCGATTTTGGACTTGTTGACTATCCGAATAAGGAGGATGTGTCAGTCAAGGGTGAAGAAATAGGCACTAAGTGGACAATTGCTCCAGAAATGCGAAGAGATTCAGCAAACGCAAATGGATTGATGGCTGATGTTTACTCTTTAGCCAAGATGCTTTGGATTATTTTGACAGGAAATGAAAAGGGGTTCGACGGCCAATACTCAGCAACATCAACGTTAAGTTTCAAAAGTTTATATTCCGACATCTACGCCAGTCCAATAGATACGTTGCTCTCAACTTCTACCGAACATGATCCTAAAGAACGTCCCAAGATTGCTGAGTTCATTTCAAAACTAAAGGAGTGGCAAAATTTGAATGAGGACTTTCATGAAATGAATCAAACTCAATGGACCGAAATCCAGCGTAAATTATTCCCGACTGCGTATCCGAAACAAGCGATATGGGAAAACATAGAGGACTTCGTGTTTATTCTTAAGATTGTTTGCTCTTACGAGAGCCTGAATCACGTATTTTTTCCGACGTCGGGTGGTAATGACTTGATTGACGCACGCTTGGCAGGAGAGGAAGGCTGTATCGAGCTGGATTTTCAATCAATCGAAATTGTCAAGCCTAAACGGCTAATTTTTGAATCGTTTGACTCGGATCCGGACTGGAACTATTTCCGTCTTGAACTCGCACCTTTAGAGCCAACTGACTTCGAAGATGATGATGAGCCTGAAGACGAATTTTATGATCCGGAAAAGACCAATGAGGATTTGACGGAGGTATCTCCTGGTTCTTACGACAGGTACGAAGTATGGTCCAATCAGTTTGATTACGACGAAGAATATGGAAGGCCCCTACCGGAATCAGCCCGCCTTGTTACACGTTGGTTTAAAGGTACGTTCGTAATTTTTGGCAAGCGGTCAGTATATAATATGACTACTTCGACCTATGATAGTCGACACAATAAAATGAATGCCGAACAGTTTAGGGACTACATTCAAGAAAATGTGGATTACTATGACGGTGTTACACACTCGAAACCTGAAAAGTTTCTCGACGGAGCCAGAGGCGCAGGACGTCCAAAAACGAAACGATTTGTAATGAAGGATCTTTGACGCACGAGGAGTCGTGCGTCTATTTCCAGGCTTCCGCCAACGCCTTCCTTTTCGCCTGATGGTAAGTATTTCAACCAGCTACGACCTAACGAAAATGGACGTTATACTGAGAAGATTGGCGACCCAAATGGATCGCCGGGAATAGACACATACGATCTGCAGGGCAATATTCAGAATCTGATCCGTTACGGTAACGGGCCGGGAGGTTACGGAATCATTGACAAACTTAAATATACTTACACGTCAAATCAGGTTACCAAGATTGAAGATACGCCGGACGGTGGCATTGACAACGGGTTTATAAATCTTGCGGTGAACGTAACCGATGAATACAAATATGACTGGAATGGGAACATGAAGGTTGATCAGAACAAAGGACTAAGCAAGATCACCTATAATCATCTGAATCTGCCTCTTCGGGTTGAAAAGAGTGAGACAGAATACATCATATATACCTATGATGCACTCGGAAACAAACTGGCTCAGCACGTTTTCGGATCGTCGGCCAAGACAACGGATTACCTTGGTGAATTAGTCTTTGAAAACAATGCATTAGTATACGCCAGGCATGACGAAGGACGCATAGTGCCAGATAGTTCTCCGGGTGCTCCGCGTCCATGGGAGTATCAGTATTTTTTAAGCGATCATTTGGGTAGCGTTCGGGTTGTTTTCAGTGAGAAATCCACAGCAACGCCGTATTCGACGAACTTCGAAAGCGCATCAGCTCCCTTTGGAAATTACAACCAATATGGTGTTTTGAATGAATACGATCATACTGACCCAGGCACTACTTACTCGCGGTCGCATTTATTGCACGGTGAGAACAATAGTCAGATCGGTGCATCCAAAAGTCTTGCGGTGAATCCTGGGGATATGGTTGATATGGAGGTGTACGCTAAGTACCAGGCGCCAGGCTCGAATCCAACGAATCTGACGACTCTTTTCAACGCTCTGGTAAGCGCATTTGCCCTACAGGCGACAGGTGGTACTGGAATCGACGGACAGCAAGCATATAACGCCATCAGTGATCTATATCCTGGGGCGCCATTCTTTACAATCAGTGATCTTGAGAATCAGACGGCACCAAGGGCATATTTGAACTTTCTATTATTCGACGAAAATTTCGAACTGGTAGATTTTGGTTTCGATCAAATTAGCATCGATGCGAAACAGGTTGGTATTTCGCCAGTGGTGCCACACGATTACCTTTCCCTGCGAATTCAGGTCAAGCAGAAAGGTTATCTTTATGTGTACGTTTCGAATGAACAACCATATCAAACAAATGTGCATTTCGATGACTTTAAGATTGTGCACCATACGGCCGTTGTTCAAACGAATGATTATTATCCATTTGGGCTTACGTTTAATTTGTATCAACGCGAGAACTCCACGCCCCAAGACTATAAATTCAATGGCAAAGAATTAGAGGATGAACTGGGATTGAATTGGTTGGATCACGGAGCGAGAATATATCAACCTGAAATAGGAAGATGGATGGTCGTTGATCCTTTGGCTGATAAATACACAGCATGGTCACCTTATGCCTTTTCTTTTAACAATCCGATTTTATTTTGGGATCCAACTGGAATGGAGGGTATTGTCGTCTCTGGGCAACCCGGGGATCATGACAACGAAAGGCACTTTTTAGTTAACGGTCTAGATAGAGCGAAAAAAATGCAAAAGAAATATGATAAGGCGGGTAATGGCGAAAAGGCCACATGGATTGTTTACAACAATGGCGATCCAGAGAATGGTGGTTATTCGGCCGAAGTGATGGACGAGTATAAAAAGGAAGCGGGAGAAGCAGGCATTGAATTAAAGGTTGTTTCTAGCTCGGATGAAATAGTTGATTATGTCAATGAGAAAACTGGCGGTGATAGTAGATCAAAGGACCAGATTTCTGATTTTGCGTACGTTGGTCACGCTCTCCCAGGTGAATTATCTGTAGGATATGAGAGCCATAATTGGTTTGATGAATTAACACATGATGCTTTAGACCCAGCTGATTTTAGAAAGGAAGCTTTCAAAGAAGATGCAAATGCAAATTTAGTGGGCGGGTGTAAAACTTGTGTCCCTTCAACGTTTGGAAAAAGTGCGGCAGAGAAAATGTCTGAGAAGGTGGGCGGTGAAGTTCGAGGTTCAGATGTACGTGTGTATTACCCTGGTGGGGTTGTGTCGGATGAGGTTTTAGTGAAAAAGAATGGTGGGCAAATAATAGTTATTCCAGCAAAGGGAAGGAAAAAATAGCGTTAATGACAACAAAGCGAATAATACTAATTTCAGTAATAGCTACTGGGATTATGTTGTTGGGTGCATTCTTTATAAAAGGTTACCCGATCGTTTTCAGATCCAGCGAAGTGGCTGAGAAGAAATTGCATTATGACAGCGCAGTATTCAACCCTCTGAATGGTTATAAGTTTAATGAAGGAGACTGGGCTGTGTATTTGATACTCGACAAGAGTGACTTCGAAAAACTTATTCCGGAGTTAAATGCGCACAAGGTTTGGAAAGCGAGTTCCATATCAGTTTTACAAGACATGCAAGCTACTTGGAACTTTAAATCTACTGGTGGCGACATGGCTACAGTTAGTAGCACTATAGTCATTGTGCATGACCGAAAAATTGTTTTTGAGTCGGGGGTAATTTTGGATCAAAATTTAATTGGACTACAGGGTAAAAATTTTGGGTGGGCGGAGCCTGTGGAAAAGGGAAAGTTTGTAGCGAGCCTAAGAGAATTTAAAAAGGTTCAATCTCCTTTTGTTTTTATATAAGTACTTAGGTTACTAGAATTTGTTGACGTTGGCCTTATTAGAAAGTTCCTTGTTTCACGCTTTTTTTGATCGAGGAATGAAAATTATATGCGACATGCTACCTTCGGGCAATCAAAATTGACTCGGTGAACGCGAACGTCCTTTATGCTATGTAGGACAAATTAAAAAAGAAAGAGAAAACCAATTCAAATGTGATTTGCCTAAGGACTATCAAGTATCGTTTACACAAAAGGTTGAGGGAAGGAGCGGGAGCAAGAGTAACAAAGTAGTTAACAAGATTTTACTTTCACCGTCTAACAAGGCCGAAGTTCTAATTGATATAGAGAGGTCCCTGGATCAGTATCAGGGGCTAAGGCCACAGCGGGACACGTCATACATCGCGTATACAATTCGAGATACGTCAACCTTAAACCTTGCGGAAATTCGTATAGAGTATGATTCGAAGCAACAGTCGTAAATGTAGATCTAATACATATGTATTTTTAAGATTAGCCTTTTTTTGTGCCTTGGCATGTACCCACCCGTTCATTGCCCTCTCCCAGTCCAGCAAATCCTCAAGTCTCTGGTACACCGAATACGGCAACATCATCGACTTTAAAACGAGTCCACCTTCCATTAGCGATGACAAGAACTTAAATTATAATTCTCCCGCACGAGTTTCCGCTATTGCCGATGAAAACGGCGAGTTGCTTTTTTACACCTCCGGCGACACTATTTGGAACAGATTCGATGAACCATTGCCTGGCGGTGAAGGTATTAATTTTGGACGCCAGGGCGACACTGACGGGAATCCATCCACCGTAATAATTCCGTTTCCTGGCGACGACAAATTGTACTACGTGATGATTGCAAGCGATTACCGCGAAGGTTTTAGTCCGTCTCCGGCATTGCACTATTCTGTCGTAGATATGACAGGCGATGCCGGCAGGGGGGCAGTAGTTCAAAGCAAAGTTCCGTTGATGAATAAGACACGATCCGCGTTTACCGTAGTTCGACATGCTGATGAAAAATCTTTTTGGGTAGTAACCCAGCAATGGAACTCCGACAAGTTCCACTGTTTTCTGGTATCAGCGAGCGGAATTAGTAACCCCAAAGCTTTTCAAACCGGGGTATCATGTACCGGATATGCTACACAAATGAACTCTTCTCCGGATGGAAGATGGATTGTGAGGACAAACAACGGACTGACAGACCTTTTTAGATTCAATAGTGTCACTGGAAGCGTTAATCCGGAATTGAAAATTCTTGTCGAAGAGGGGTTTACTTACGGGGCCGCATTTTCTTCCGATTCAGAATTACTTTACCTGGGTGCCAGTCCAGGTGAAATTCATCAATTCGCCGTGAATGCCCCCGGACCAGATGCAATCCTCAACTCGCGAATTCTCGTAGGCCAAACTCTTTTTGGCCAGATATTCTCGGACCTTCAATTAGCTTATGATGGGCGTATTTACGCAGCAGCGTCAGCTGGACCGGCTTTTGAATCCCTCACCTATATCCAAGAACCGAATGTGCGTGGCACTGCATGTCAATATAACTTCGATGGTGTGCGGTTGCCGGAAAGCAATCTCAACACCCTCCCCGTCGTCATTCAAGGTTATTATCGCGATCCTACTACTTTAGATATCCCAGCAGCATGCCTCGGCGACCCGACAGAATTAAACATCAAGAGCCTCGGATATGCCGATTCAATTCGTTGGGATTTCGGTGATGGAACATCTTTAGGTCTTTCAGAATCTGCTGGAAAAAAGGTATCACACACCTATCAACAAACAGGAACCTTTGACATCAAGGTAAAAAAATACATCGGACTCATAGGCCGTGAATTGAGTGGCACCGCCGTGGTCACCCCTCCAACTCAACCACACCTCGGAGCAGATACAGTCATCTGCTCAGGGCAAAAGCTGGTTCTTGATGCGGGTGATGAAGGAACTTCCTGGGTGTGGTCCACAGGTGAGTCAACCCAAACCATCAGCGTTCAATCGGCGGGAACATATTCAGTTGCCGTTGATAACGGCGTCTGCATTCGCCACGATGAAGTCATAGTGTCCGTAACTCCTTCGCCAGATGTTTCGCTCGGGCCGGATAGAGTCATTTGCGATGATAGTCCTGTTGCGCTAACCGGTCCGGCAGGTGAGAGTTATGTGTATACCTGGTCGACGGGAAGTCACAGTCCCTCAATTAATGTTTCAGAATCAGGTAACTACAACCTTACCGTAAAGCGTGAGAAATGTATATCATACGATGACGTATATCTCCGATTTGCCCCTATTCCCATGCCGCTCCTGCCATCAGCGGCGTTTAAAGTTGACGATCGCATGAAGCTTCATGTCGAAGTCGATGAGAATAGTGCACACGTCTGGGTATGGGCCTTCGGCGACGGGACAGACACAACAACTCATAGTCCGTCTGTGACACACTCTTACGAGTTTGAGGGCAGCTATACCGGCAATCTCGCAGCAACAAATCAATGGGGCTGTTCGGCTCAACAAGACTTTACCGTGGACGTGCCGACACTTCTAAATATCCCTAACGTGTTTACTCCCAATGGGGATGGATTTAATGATTACTTCGAGGTGAAGCATAATGGCCGTGATAATGTCAATTTTATCGTAGTCAACAGATGGGGTAAAGTAATTTTCGACAGCCAATCTGAAGGTCTAAGGTGGGATGGAGTCAATGCAGAACCGGGCACCTATTTCTACCAATTGCGAGACAGAAGTAAACCAGCTAAGGGTTGGGTGCAACTTATTAGGTGAAAGTCAAAAGATTCTTTATTTCCATGCGTCGGTCAAAGCCTGACGCTTAGCTTTGTGATCGAGCCCCAAATAATGATCCCTTACGGTCTTGAATGACGTGTGTCCGCTTATTGCAGTTAGATACTCCGGGCTTAGTCCTTTCTTTAGTGACAGACTAACCCAGGTCTTCCGAGCAGTGTGACACGATAATAGCTCGTATTTTTTGTAGTGCTCCTCGATTCTTTCGACACCGATAATCTTTACTACTGTCGTCGACTGGTCAATACCTGCTAACCTTCCGAGCTCCTTTATCATTCGATTCATATATTGGTCGGAGCCAATTGGAATAATCAAGTCATCAGGATGCCGTTCACGAAACTCAAAGCTATCGAGGATGATGACTGCTTCCGGCAAAAGAGGAACAATCGTTTTTATGGTCTTAGATCCCTTCCTTTGAAACAGGTGCCAGTCAACAGTGCCATCGTCATTGATAATTAAATCTCTTCTTTTCAGTTGAGCATAATCGGTATACCGTTGTCCGGTATAGATCATGTATAGAAATACAAGACGCGTTCGCCGCATGTGTTTAGAATCAGGCTCGTAGGATACCAACTTACCGAGTTCATCGTCGTTGAGCCAGATAATTTGCGATTTTGGACGCTTGATGGAAAAATCGACATAAGAGTCAGAGTTATGTAATCCCTTCTTCTTTGCCCATCGCATAAACGACTTGAGGCATTCCAGATACTTGCCTATGGTTGTGTTTACAATTCGACGCTCCTCAATGAGGTATTGTTTTAAACTATATTCAAAGTCTTCGTTAACCTGATCACAATAGAAACTATTGTGACTGATCTGGCGACTATCCATCCAGCCCTTAAGAACTGAAACAAATGCGCCGTATTTCACGGTGGTTAATGGGCTAAGTAAGGAACGCCTCTCCTCAATAAAATCATTCAGGTTGATGAGTAAGGGTTTCCGAGTGAAGTCGGGAGTCTGATCTCCAACGACAGCGGTCGCCAATTTTTTAATCTCGTCAAGCGTGACTCTCGGATTGTCAGTTATTGCTTTTCTATACTGGCGAGTGACCTCCGCTTTTAAGAACT
>WUUC01217413.1_pt1 | contig 23956 bp, 26 predicted proteins | sample 6278441 | NCBI WGS metagenome assembly WUUC01 (sample SAMN13675441, study PRJNA597444) | soil metagenome | isolation source: soil | place: USA: Washington | collected 2017-10 | reverse complement strand
CGAGTCGCGCGCAATGAGCCGCGACCTGAAGCAGCGCGGCTTCCGCTTCGTCGGCCCGACGATTTGCTACGCGTTCATGCAGGCCACTGGTCTCGTCAACGACCACGTCGTCTCCTGCTTTCGGTTCGACTCCACCACTGGCGGCGTAACGCCTTAGCGGGTCTCTGCAGCGATCGTTAGCCGCGACGCTACGTTGAACTGGCGCCGCCGGGCTGTGAGAGTTTTCGCTCAAGTTTTGCCCACCAGGGCTGGCCGGGGGTGATGTGAGCCGATCGGAATATGACGGAACCGTGACGCTATTGCGTTGCAGAATCTGGCAACAAACGGCTGTCAACCGGAGGAGTTGCTGTTCGTCCTGTCCGGGAGTAAGAAAAGGCCCTGGTTAGAGGGCTTTCTGTTCTTCTTGCCAAACAGCGTTCGGCAGAATTTTTTACCACTACTCCGGTGCGTTCTGGGGGTCGCCTCGACCCGTAGCTTCGAGCCCGCGCCCTAACGAACGCAGGCGTCGGCGTAGTCGGCGTTCTTGGCGCAGCAGCTTGTCAGCGTCTCGATAAAGCCTCGTTCACTCGGGCTGGGCGGACGCCGAGCGAGCCGTGCAACGTGGAGTCGACGCTCGATCTTCGGCTGCCCACTGAGGCGGAAGCTCTCAAGCTCTTTTCGTTCGACCTCCTCGGCGACTGCGTAGCGGGAAAGGAAGGCGATTCCGAGGCCTTCGCGGGCGGCTCGCTTGATCGCTTCGCTCGAATCGAGCTCCCACAGCCGCTCAGGCTGAACCCCCGCCTCCCGCAACGCTCGCTCGGCGACCTGGCGGGTGCTCGAACTCGGCCCTCGTACTAGCAGAGTGTAAGCAGCGAGCGCTTCCGGCTTCAGCCTTCCACCTCGAGTTGCGAGGACACCGGGCTTGGCCACTCCGACGAGCTCGTCGGCAAGGAAGGGCACGAGCTGGATCCGTTCGTCCACGGCCGTCTCGCCGACGAGTGCGAGATGGATGCGACCGGCGAGCAGGCGCTCGATGATCTCGCCGGTGGACGCGATCTCCACCTCCACGACAACGTTCGGGTGGTCGCGTCGGAAGCAGCCGAGGGTGCTCGGCAGGAGATAGACGCCCGGGGTGGTCGAGGCGCCGATGTGAATTGTTCCGGCCTCGAGCCCGGCGAGCGCGTGGAGCTCCTCTTCACCCGCGGCGAGCGTGGCGAGGGCCTGGCTTGCGTGCGATGCGAGGACACGCCCGGCCTCGGTCAGCTGGCTACCGCGGCCGTTGCGCTCGACCAGCCTCTGCCCGGAAGCTGCCTCGAGGAGGCGAAGGTGCTCGCTCGCGCTTGGCTGCCCGATCCCCGCGGCTCGAGCGGCAGCCGAGACGCTTCCGTGCCGGTCAAGCTCGACCAGGAGGCGAAGTCGTGTCGAATCCCAAAGGAGGGAAAGAGTGCTAATGCCCACGGCGATACCAATTATCGCTGATCTCGCCTAGCACGATGGTCAGCCCGAACGTAGGTTGGGTGCGGACATGATCATGCGCCCGTTTCTCCTGGAGAGAAGCGCCTGTGCGAGCTACTTGTTCGGGTGCCTTTCACAGTCCTCCCTTGCCGTCGTTGACCCGCATGCAGAGCTAGTGGAGAGTTATCTCGAGGCAGCTGAACGGGCGGGTGCGCCGATAGCTGCCGTCTTTGAGACACATGTGCAGGCCGATCATCTCTCTGGGCTCTCTGCGCTGGTCGAGGCGACCGGCGCGACGGCTTACCTTCCTGCCGGCGCAGACGTCGAGTTTCCCTACACACCACTCGCCGAGGGCGAGGTGGTCGAGCTTGGGAACACGCTCGTCCGCGCCCTCGCGACGCCGGGGCACGCTCCTGCGCACCATGCATATCTCGTGAGCGACCTCCGCCGGGGCACCGACGAACCGTGGCTCGTATTCTCAGGGGACTCCTTGCTGGTGGGCGACGTCGGCCGGCCCGATCTCCACGCGGCCGGCGATCCCGAGCCGCCAGCGCGCGAGCTCTTCCGCTCGCTGGGCCGCCTGCTGGCGCTGCCCGATCACGTGCTTCTCTATCCGAGCCACTTCGGCGGCTCCGTCTGCGGCCGCGCCCTCTCTGCGAACCCGTTCTCCTCGATCGGCTTCGAGCGCCGCCACAATCAGGCGCTCGCGCAGGCCGACGAGGAGAGCTTTGTGCGCGCGCTTCTCGTTGACGTGCCGCCCCCGCCTGCCGATCAGGCGGCGATCGTCGCTGCCAACCGCAGCGGACTGTCACCCGCGCGGGGATGACCCCCGTCTCGGTTCGCCTCGGGCTTCGGGCGAACGCGGGTCAGTTCGCCCTTCTCGTTGCTCTGAACGCGTTTGTCGGGGCGATGGTCGGACTCGAGCGGAGCGTGCTGCCGCTCGTCGGGGAGGAGGACTTCGGCCTCACGTCGAACAGCGCCATCCTCTCCTTCGTCCTCGCCTTCGGAGTTGCCAAGGCCTTTGCGAACCTGGCCGCCGGCGGCCTTGCCGGGCGCGTCGGGAGAAAGCGCCTCCTTGTCCTCGGCTGGGTGTTCGCCTTACCTGTCCCTGTCCTCATCGCCGTTGCGCCGAGCTGGTGGCTGATCGTCGTCGCGAACCTCTTCTTGGGCCTGAACCAAGGGCTTGCCTGGTCGATGACGGTGGTAATGAAGATTGATCTGGCCGGCCCGGCCCGGCGCGGGTTTGCCCTTGGCTTGAACGAGTCGGCCGGCTATCTCGGCGTCGCCGCGGCGGCGCTTGCGACGGGCGCTCTCGCAGCAACCTACTCCCCTCGGATGTTGGTCTGGGGCGGGGCGACCGTGATCGCGGTCGCTGGGACGCTCGTCTCCCTTCTCTTCGTTCGTGACACCGGCGCTCATGTCAGCGAAGAACAGCTTGCGCATGGAACCGGCAGCGCCGGAAGCATGCGGGACGCCTTCGTCCGCGGAACTACGAGAGATCCAGTCTTGCGTGCTTGCTCTCAAGCCGGTCTCGTCAACAACCTGAACGACGCGCTCGCCTGGGGGCTAGCCCCGCTCTATCTGGCCGCCAACGGAGCGAGCCTGACCCAGGTCGGGATCGTCGCAGGCGTCTATCCAGCCGTCTGGGGAGCCGGACAGCTCGCAACGGGCTGGCTCTCAGACCACACGGGCCGAAAGCCTTTGATCGTGGCGGGCATGTTTGTTCAGGCAGGCGCTCTCGCTCTCCTAGTCGGGGGCGGCGGTGCGTTCGTACCCGCCCTTGCCGCTGCAGTCCTGCTCGGGCTCGGGACGGCCCTCGTCTACCCAACGCTGATCGCCGCCGTCTCTGACGTCGTTCAGCCGATGGAGCGAGCTCAACTCGTCGGCGTCTACCGTTTCTGGCGAGACTTCGGTTTCGTCGCAGGTGCCCTCCTGGCCGGGACTGTTGCCGACGGGCTCGGGTTCGGCTGGGCGATCGTGGTCGTCGCTGCCTTGACGGCCGGAAGCGGTGTCTGGGTTGCGCTCACCCGCTGGGCCACCCATCCGGGCGCTCCTCGCCGGACAGCGGCCGAGCTCCTCGCGGAAGCTCAGAGCCGCATCTCTCCCCGCCTCACACCAAATGAGGCATTCGCGGCCTCGCGTGACGGAGCAGTACTCATCGACCTTCGTTCGAATGACGAGCGCCGCCGCGAGGGGATCATTCCCGGCTCGCTCCACATCCCGCGCTCTGTGCTCGAGTGGCGTCTCGATCCTGACTCGGGCTATTCCAATCCCCACGTTCGGCTCGGGCAAAGCGTCATCGTCTTCTGTGCGCACGGGTTTTCGTCGAGTTTCGCGGCCGCAACCCTGCGCGAGCTCGGCTGGCAGACGTCCACTGACATCGTGGGCGGGTTTGCCGGCTGGAAGGAGACGGGGCTTCCGACCGTCGAGGCCGGGAAGAACGATGAGGCCAACGATGGCCAGCTGCCTGGGATGGGTCCACCCGTCCAGGCTTACACGAAAGGAAGGTAAAAGATGCGCGCAATCGATTGCCCGTGCGGTCATCACCTGGAAGGAGCCGATGACGAAGAGCTTTTCCGCCTCGCGCGAGAGCACTCGAAGCTCATCATCCGGACATGGAGCGAAACGACGAGCAACTGCGAGCGCGGGTCGCGGCAGACGCCTACGAGGTATGACGATGGCCTGTCTCGAGGTCACAAGCGTCGCCAAACGCGGGACTGCCATCAGCGTCAAAACGCGCTTCGTTGCGACAGGGCTTCCCCCGACCTCCCAAGTTCAGCGGTCGGAGGCAAGCGACATGCACCTCACCAAGCCCACGAATCAGACCTTGTTCCGTGAATTCGCCCAACGGGATGACTATTTCGTCGTCATTGAATCCTAGTCCGGAGCGAGAGTCCGAACACTGCGGGGGCAGCGGGGTCGTCCGCTTCCCCGAAGTTGCCGCCTTCGATTTCCAGCGGGATGCTTCGAGCCTTTGCAAAACGTGCATGGAGCGCCTGCCGGCTGAGGTTCTGATGCGTTGGTCCGTGAACGCCTCACGCCTGTAGGTTTCCCGCGGCGTGGCTGGGAAGCTGGGAGCGCTCGAGGAGCGCCGGTTCCGCCTCTTCTTCGCAGGCCAGGCGGTGTCTTTGCTCGGAGACGGGATGGCACCCCTGGCGCTGTCTTTTGCAGTGCTCGATCTCACCGGCTCGGTATCCGATGTCGGCTTTGTCTTTGCGGCACGGACAGGTCTGCTCGTCGCATCCCTGCTTATCGGCGGTGTCGTTGCCGACCGCTTCTCGCGCCGAAGCGTCATGCTCGCCTCGGATCTCATTCGCTTCGGGAGCCAGGGCGCGATGGCTGCGCTCCTCATCGGCGGTCAAGCCGAGATCTGGCACCTGCTCGCGCTCCAAGCGATCAACGGGGGCGCGAGCGGCTTCTTCTTCCCCGCAGTCACCGGCCTTACTCCGCTCGTCGTCAGCCCCGCGCATCTGCAGCAGGCGAACGCGCTCCGAAACCTGGCCGCCTCCGGGGGCGAGGTGGCCGGGCCTGCAATAGCCGGTGTACTCGTCGCGACGGTGGGATCTGGCTGGGCGCTCGCCGCCGACGCTGCGACGTTCGCGATTAGTGCCGCTTTCCTCGCCGCAGTCACGTTGCCCGACCGAGAGCGGCTGGCTGCACAGCCCTTCCTTCGTGACCTGCTCGAAGGTTGGCATGAATTTCGCTCCCGGACGTGGCTTTGGTCTGGCGTCCTCAGCGCCGGGCTCGGGAACATGGTGTTCACCGCCTTCACCGTCCTAGGTGCAGTCATCTCGAAGGAGTCGCTCGGCGGCCCCGGAGCGTGGGCTCTGATCCTTTCGACCTTCAGCATCGGCGCCTTCGCCGGGGGGCTCGCAGCACTCAAAGTCCGCCCGCGCCGACCCTTCTTCGTCGCCAACCTTGCCTACTTGCCCTTGGGCCTTCCTTGTGCCCTGCTTGCTTTTGAGCTCCCCGCCGAAGTCGTCGCAGCCGGCGCACTCGTTGCCGGAGCCGGGGTCATTTTCGGCAACACCCTGTGGGAGACGACCCTGCAGCAGCACGTACCGCCAGCTGCACTCTCGCGGGTGACCTCATACGACTGGCTCGGATCGCTCGCCTTCCAGCCGCTTGGGTTCGCGCTCGTTGGCGCTTTTTCTGGTTCGATCGGACTCGAATCCACGCTATGGATTGCCGCTGCGGCGCTGCTTGCGCTTCCGTTGATCATCCTTTCGCTCCCGAGCGTCCGCCAGGTCGAGGCTACTTCCCGAGACACTGAAGCCTGACCACGTGTGCCCGTGGATGGCTCGTCAAAAGCGGCTCGTCCTCACGACCTCACCGATCGGCCTCGACCGCCTCACGCCGGAGTAAGAAACTCAACAACCCTCTGAGTCCGAGCTGGCGACCGCGAAACCGGTGTTGAGACGAGCAGGGAGGCACGGTCACGCGCCTGACAGTACCTCCCCTTCCTGTTAGCTCAACGAGCGGAACCAGTGGTCTTGCGTGCTGCGCGAGTCCTACGAGCTGAACTGGTTTGGCGGCGGCCGTTGCCGCTGCTTCGTCCTGTCTTCCGAGACGTCTGGCGAACGCCGCTCATCAAATCCTCCGGCAATTCTGAGGCACGCGTCTTCGCCTGGTCCATAATCTCCTTGGCCTGGCGCGAGAAGGCGCCACTAGTCGCTAGCGCGTAAACGCCTGCTCCTGCAGCGGGGAGGAGCAGCCAGCGAGTCCCAAAGCTTCCTTTCCGGATGCCTTTCCCGTTCGCCGCGTCGGCAACGTCCTCTAGACGCAGGGCCCAGTCAATTACCTGCTCAGAAAATTTGTGGATACCTGCCATCGTCGGTCGACCCCTTTCGTCGTTCCCCCCATTTGGCTGGGTCTTCCCGGGGACCGGTAGCCGAAACCTCGCGACCCAAGCATCGCCTAGCTCTGGCGGCAGCCGAAGTTCGTTGAGTTCGCGACAACCGGAGAGGCGCGAGACCGCTTTAGCTACCGCACCTGCACATTGCCGACGACAACGACACCGCCAGCGGTGAATCCCGACGCGGTTTGAATAGCGAAGGTGTCAGTCCCCGCACCCGGCTCACCATTGTCCTGCACGTCGATCCTGTACGTCGTCGGCATTCCGTCGACGCTGGCATTGCCGGAGAAGGTGACGCGGTTCCCGGTCTGGACGAAGGACGTCACATCGAGACAGGTGACGTGGGTGTCCGTGAGATGATCAACGACCTCGCAGTGCCCCTTCAGCTTCGAGTCGTTGCTCTGCGCCACAAACCCGAAGGTCACGGGAGTGGCCGAGGTCGTTCTCATGATCTGGCCGCCGCCCGTCGCCTTCCCGATCGTCGAGGCGCGAGATGAGAAGACGAAGCTTTCTGTGAGCGTGCCGCTAAAGAAGAGCTCCTCGCCGGTTGCGCAGTCCACCTGCCGGGTCGCCGTGACCGCCAGGGAGGCGGTTCCGGTTTCGTTCACGGTCTCCGTCGGGGTTGTGATCGTCGCCTGGTAGTCGACGATCGCGCCGGCGCTGAACGTCGTGGTCCGAGCCGAGCACTGTCCGGGCGGCTCCTCGCGCGTCTCGCAGATCGCCGCAGATTGCCCGCCGACTGCAAGCTGCTTCGTGCCGGTGATCACCGTATCGCCCGAGTCGATCCGGAAGTCGGCCTGCGCGCTCTCGACGAGCGAGATGCCGGCGGCGTCCTGAGGCCCGAGCGTCAGCGTCACGTTCTCTTCGAACGTCCCGGGGTAAGGACCGATTGCCACCCCGCTTGCCGAGGCGGTGACACTCGACGTACCGGCGGGGTTGCAGTTCACGGTGGCGCTGAAGGTGCCGAAAATCGTATTGCCGCTAAGGAATTCGCCCAGGAGCGTTGGGGTCTGCGCCTGTGCGGGACTCGAGAGAGCGAGGGCAGCGAGGACGCCAAGCAGGGCTGAGACGATCAGCTTCCGGCGTTGACGCAAGGCTCCATTCGGGTTGAACAAGTGTCGACAGCGTAAAGCATTTGCCCTACATTAGCCAGCGCACAAATGTCACCGGAACTCCGGCCCGAAGCCTCCGGCCCCGCAGCCACCCGAATGATGTTAGGCACTGCGAGGCACCGGCCGGATTGCCGCCCGACGAGCCCCTCCCCTTCATGGACAGCGCTCCGCGCGGATCGATCACGATGGTTCTGCGCAGTGCCGACGCGGTTATCTTCCTATCCCAACTACACGCGCTGGCGGACTTTGGGGCGATGCCGCCAGCCGTCTTGGTGTCCGGGGAGGCGCCGAAACCAACGCGGGGGACGGTGCCTTCTCTCTACCGCCGTCTGGTCGAGCTCCTCGGCATGTTCGGAGGTCGACGGGCTAGGACCGTGGCCCGAAGTCTTGCGCTCGACGATCGAACGCTCTTGCCAGCGGACTAGGTGCCTGTGCGGTGGGCAGACGGCGCGAGTTAGTCACTTGAGTCGAGCTCTGCCGCAAGCTCCGCAGGAGCGCCCGCTTTCTTCTGCACGACGAGGAACGCTTCGTTCCGGACGATCACGTCCTCGACGTCCGGGACCTCATGCCCAGGCACGACCAGGAAGAACGTTGAATCAGAACGAACGGCCTCGTAATCGGTGACGGCCATCGGGATCGTTTCGGCGCAGGCGGCATTCCCACACTCGCAAAGGTATTCGGTGCTCTCGAAGCGAGAAACCTCATTGATTCGCTCGTTGACCTCACGGAAGACGGCTTCGTTCTTACCGACTCGTTCGGTACGGGGATCCACGGCGGGAGCTTATGCGCGGTCACCGTTGCGTGCCAAGGCTGGTTTTCTCCTTCGAAGACGCGGGCAGGGTGGCCACTAGTGAATCGGGACACCCGCCGTGAGGAGAACCAAAAGCTGTTTCGAGGAGGGAACGAGTCCCTTCACGACGCCGCAGTCAATGCTGGAGTGGCGGTCGTCCCGTTCCTCTGTGAATGCGCTGACCTTGACTGCTTGGGCCGAGTTGAGGTCGCTCCCGGTGAATGGGAAGCCGTCGCGGCGAAGGAAAACCACTTCCTCATGATCGCCGGCCATCGGCGAAGTGAGGGGGAGGTGGTCGTCGGACAGTTGGGCGAGTACGAGATCGCTCGCAAGCCTTCCTAGGAAATCAGGGGAGTCGCGGTTCAACCCCCATGACGGTGCCTACCTTGGCACCAGACGGCTGGCACCAACCCCGGCCAGTTCCTAGGCCGAGGATAGCCGCGTACGGGTCTTGGTAAACCGTTTTGTCGAAGTCGTACTGCGGAGCGCTCCACTCGGCGCTTTTAAGGAATCGCCGTTCGTCCTACGGCGCCCCGAGCGTCCGGCGGTCGCAAAAGTCTTGACATGGAGAGGGTCGCATTTTTATCATTCTTCCTGCAAATCGACGGAAAGGGGGTTGTCATGGCAGTCGTTCGCTTCGAGCCGTTTCGGGAGCTCGCCGCTCTCCAGAATGAGATGGGTCGATGGATGACGCAGCTCTCGGACGGTTCTGACGGAGGAGCGTCGAGCTGGCTTCCGGCGGTGGATGTCGTGGAGACCGACGATGCTCTCGTGCTCTCATTCGATCTCCCCGGGATCGAAGAGGAGAAAATCTCGGTCGAGCTCGACGGCAACGTCTTGACAGTGAGCGGCGAGCGCGAGCGAGCGTCTGAGAACTCTCGCGACCGCTTCTACCGGTTCGAACGACGCGTCGGGCACTTCTCGAGGAGCGTCACCCTCCCGACCGGCGTTGACGAGACGGGAATAGTGGCGGACTACTCGAACGGCGTGCTCGAGGTGCGAGTGCCGAAGCCGGAAGAGCCGAAGCCGAAGCGGATCCGAGTCGGTGTTGGCGAGAACGCCTTGATCGAGGGCAAGAAAGCCAACGAGGCGTAGCCGCCGACTCGAGGACCACGAGATGCTGGTCCTCCGGGCCCATAATTTGATCGAGGCACCTTCCTGGGATAGCGGAAGGTGCCTCACCAACCTCCACGCTACGGCGTCCTCATCCGCCGAGGAAGTAGCCGCCCTGTACAGCGGCCATCCTTTGGGCTCTCATCAGTGCGAACTCACCCTGCTCGCTGTGTGCGCAGAAGGTCACTTGGCGAGCAGTCCCCCAACCGGACGCGCGTGCGTAAGCAGCGGCCCACTTACTTCTATGCTCGGGCCGGGGCCTCCTGGTTGATGGAGGCACGTGATCCAACAGAACCGAGACGCGGATGCCCGCGAGGTGTTTCTCACCGCGGTTACTGCTGTTATCGGCGCGTGTACGGAGCACGCCAGGCTCGGTAGGCCGAATAGCCTGCGGCGGTAAAGAAGAGCGCGGGAACGGCGCTAAGCGTGGCGAGCCAAGCTTCGTCAACGGCGGTGATCACGAGCGCGATGGCCAGGGCCGCCAGAAGGCCGATGGCGAAGAAGGCAAGTGCCGCGACGTACGTCGGCCGGTCAATCGGCCCTGCCTCCGATCCGGGGAGGGAAGGCTGACGGAGCCCGGGAGGCAGCTCGGTTACTCGGTGTGCCTCGGCCTCGCCGTCCTCGATCTCATTAGCGGGGTCGAGCTCGAGGGCGCGGTCGAGCTCATGCTCGTCAAGAGCGAGCCTGAGCGCGAGGGAGTCGTGATCGACGGCCTCTGTTTGCTGCCACGGCACAGCCCTGACATCGCGTGAAAAGGGAGGATTGCCGCGCTCCACAACGACGAAGACCTCGCCCCCATGGCGTATGAGTGTTCGAACTTTGCCGGCATCCTCGCCGGAACGAGTCTCAACGAGGTAATCCTCAAGACCCGTATCGGACTCGCCCGCAGCCGGTACCTGGTACGTCCAATCAGCCTTGGCCACGTTGCACGTGTACCCCGGTCTTCGCATTGAAACCTCGTCGGCACGAGGCAAGCGCGAGGGAATCCCCTTGGTGCTGATGGAGGCGATGGCGAGCGGAGTGCCGGTGGTGGCGAGCCGGATCTCGGGTATTCCGGAGTTGGTCGAGGACGGCGTCTCGAGTCTCCTGGTGCCACCCGGCGAGCCGGCCGCGCTCGCGCAGGCCCCTACTAGAGTGCTGCGCCGAAGCTCTCAGCCAGGCTTCCTCGTCGGCATCATGACGCATTCCTTCGGCCAGACTTGCCGCTCTGCGGCACCCAGCGCACACTCCCTCGAGCCTATTATCCGGCCTCCGAAGGTGAGCAGGTGGCAACCCACAAGACGTGATCAACGCTGAGCACTTGAGGCGGCGGCGTCTGGCTGCCGCTTCGGCCTGGAACCTCACCGACGAGTTCGTTGTCATCGGCGCCGGCGAGCCGCTTGCGATTCCGGGGAGATACGACCGCACGTATCCGTTCCGGAGCCATTCGGAGTACTTCTACTTGACTGACTGCGAGCGGCCTGGCGGCGTGCTCGCTTTCGATCCGAAAGAGGGCTGGGTCGAGTTCCTGGCGCCCGTAACGCGCGAGGAACTTGTGTGGTCGGGCACCGAAAGCGCCGAGGAGGGCGTGCCGAACGGCGCCTACGACGTCTCCGAACTACAACGGTGGCTCGAAGGGCGGAGTGGCCGTCGGTGCGGTGGCCTCGGCGCTCCTGTCCCCGGTGTCTCCTCTGACGCTCGTCTCGACGACGATCTCCGCTACGCCCTTACAGATGTGCGGCGTGCGAAAGACGAGATCGAGCTGGCCCGGATGCGCACGGCGGAAGTGGCAACGCGCTCGGGCTTTCTCGCGCTCGACGGGTTGATCGCCGAGGGACAGACCGAGCGTCGGATCCAGATAGGCCTGGAAGCTCAGTTCTTCCACGGCGGTGCCGACTTTCTGGCGTTCGACACGATCGTGGCCGGCGGGAGGCACTCGGCGGTCCTCCACTTCGCCCCGACCATGAGGCCGCTCGCCGCCGGCGAGCTCGTGCTCGTCGACGCGGGCGGCGAGTACCGCGGCTACGCGAGCGACATCACCCGGACATTTCCCGCCTCGGGCGCATTCACGCCTGAGCAGGCGGCGCTCTACGCCGTCGTTCGAGCGGCTCTCGCCGCAGCCACCCGGGCCTGCAAGCCGGATGTCGAATGGCGCGACGTGCACCGCACGGCGGCACACGTCGTTGCTGAAGGCCTCGTCGCTTTCGGTCTCCTCCGCGGTACGGCCGAGTCGTTGTTCGAGCGTGGCGCGGTTTCACTCTTTTTCCCGCACGGGATCGGCCATATGGTCGGCCTCGGCATACGCGACGCGGGCGGCGTGCTGCCCGACCGCGACCCGCCCGGCGCCGGTTTCCCTCCGCTTCGGGTCGATCTTCCCTTGCGAACCGGCTACACGATGACCGTCGAGCCAGGGATCTACTTCATTCCGGCACTACTCCGAAATCAGGCAAAACGAGCGGAGCTCAGAGACGCAGTTGACTGGGGCCGCGTGGACGCGCTGCTCGACTTCGGCGGAATCCGGCTCGAAGACGACGTGTTGATCACCGACTCCGGATGCGAGGTACTGACGAACCGCGTCCCGTTCGTCGGTGAGCGGAGCAAGCCAGCCTAACCCGACGCCGCAAGCGTTCCCGATACGGGGGAGGATGGGACTGCCGCTGGGAGCAGTTATCGGTCGGGCGGGGGTGACCGAAGACAGAGCTCGTTCAAGGGAGAACTTCTACCGAAGATTCTTGCTACGTGCTGTCAGCTGGAGGTTCGGTGCGCGGGGTCCGGGCCAGCAGGCGTTTCCCGAAGTCTCGGTTCGGTAGTTGTCCTCGCGCTAGGGAAGAGCTACGACAGACGGCAAGGAGAGGGGAGCAAGTACTTGCTGGCCGGCGTCCAGCACCGTGGCCGACGCCTCGACAAGCGGAAGGACGGTAGGCACCACCTGCCCCACGCCCGTCGTCGCCTGCTCCGCGGCAGAGGCCACCTGATCCACCGCAGGCGCAACCGCATCCTCGAGCGAGGGAGCGTCGCCGGCAAGCTCGGTGGCGGGACTGGAGAGGACGGAGGGGACCTGGCCCGACGCGCCAGAGGAATGCGTGGGCAGAAATCCTGAATCGTCCGCGCCCGGGGTTGCGCCCTCGGCTGGCTGCTCCAGGTTTTCGGGCTGGGCGTCCTCCTCGATCCTCACGTCAGGGCGCACGGGTAGCGGGCGAGCCGGGTGGAGGACGTCTTGTTCAGGCGAAGGAGCCGCGCGAAGCGTCTGGGCCGGAAAGGCCGGAGGCTTCGCAGGCCGTTCCGCCTGCAGCTCGAGCGGGCCCGCGGACACCGTCGCTGCGACGACGGCCGCGCCGACGGCGACCTTGACAGCCGCGCCGCCGAGAAGCGACTTGAGCGCCCCGAGCAGCGAGCTGAGATCGAGGCCGAGCGCCGCGCGGCGCTTGCCCGGCGCCGGGACGCCGCGCAGACCATTCGCAAGCACTCTTCGTGCACGGAAGATGAGCGTCTCAACGGCGGATTGGCTGAGGTCGAGCTCGGCAGCGATCTCCCGGTAGGACAAACCTTGCCATTCCCTGAGGAGGATGGCCCGCCGCTCCCGCTCCGGCATTGCCTCGAGTGCTTCCTGAAGCCTGAACAGCTCCTCGCCCTCACTTTCTCGGCAAGGGGCTACCTCCTGGAGAACGTGCGGATCGCGTGCAACCTCGAGCCGTCCTCTGCGGCGGTTTATGTCCCAGTGCGTCAGGCACACGTTCCGCGCGATCGAGAGAAGCCAGGCGAGCTCGATCTCGGGAACGACGCCGCGCTGAAGCGCTCGCAGGGCGTGCATGAAGGTCGTCTGGAGCGCGTCATCCGCCTCATTCCTGTCGCGCAGACGGTAGGCGCAGTACGCGAGGACGCGGTCAGCGTGGCGCTCGTAGAGGGTGTGGACGGCCAGAGAGCCTGGCGGGGCAGCGGGAGCCTCGACGCCGGTTGCGCGACCGATTGATGGTGCGGCAGCCATGTAACGGCATGTCCCCTTCGGGCCATCTGAGTGTGGAACCGTGATGTGCGGTCTGAGTCCCTCACAGGGGTGATCTTTCCGATTCGGCTGCAAGTTTTTCGTCCGGGCGCGTTCTTCGTGGACATGAACTCGCCATTCGACCCCACGACTCTGCGGAAGGCGCTGGCCTCATGGACGCTCGTGTGCGGCGCGAGCCTCCGTGAGGCCACGACCGAAAGGAGTCTGAGATGACCACCGATCTGGGCGCGAAGGTCGGCGCTCCACGAATTCTGTTAGCCGACGACGAGGAGCAGATCCGCAGCATGCTGGTGATGCTCCTCAAGGCAGAGGGCTGGGAGACCGCGGAAGCAGCCTCAGGAGACGAGGCGCTCGAGCGTTGCCGTCAGGAGTCCTTCGACGTCGCCGTGCTCGACTTCATGATGCCCGGAATGAACGGCCTCCAGGTGGCCCGGACGCTCAGGTTCGAGGGCATCAGGCTGCCGACCGTCCTCTTTACCGCTTACCTCGTCGACGACCTGAAGAGGACCTGCGACGACCTTGGCATCGTCGCCGTCGACAAGATCAACTGGGACGAGCTCGTGCTCCGTTGCCGGGAGCTCTGGGAAAGACGTGCGGAGGCGAGGGGCTACGCGTCCCGTGGCGTCCGACACTCACGCATCATGACCCAGGCGGCAGCCGGACGTCCTTCCAGGGACAGCTCGGTTTTCTTTCCGACGAGAGTGGTGAGCGCATGAACGGAAACACCACGTTCCGGCCGGTCGAGCGTCCGATCCCGATCAGGGTCAACGTGCCCCAAGCATCCGAGCAGGAGTGCTTGGAAGCGGAGCTGGTCGAGGAGGCAGAGCTCCTAGATGCCCATACCGCTGACATGAAGCGCATGTGCGCTGAGCTGAACAAGGAAAGCCTAAGTGCGTGCGGCTGGATGGGCGACCTCCCCCGGCACCTCGGAGATCGGTCACCAAGCCCACAGCGCGCCCCCGGTTCCGCTCTGCCAACGACCGATCTACCTGCGCTCGACCGACGAGGGGTGGGGGCGCTCTTCGCCGTCACGCTCATCCCCTGGCTCCTCGTGGCCCTGATGATCTACCTCTGCTGGAGCTTCATCTTCTAGATCGCTCCTTCAACCCGGGAGGTGTCGCACACAAAAAGCATGCATCCGGTTCCCTGCAAAAGGCCCACCTCCGTGGGCCTTTTGTGTTGCGGCGGCAAATATGGAACCCCATCTGAGCTATCGCCCCCGGCCGGGCGTTTGCCGATGAGACACAGCAACACCTGCGGCATGAGAATACGAACCTGCGACCCCAACCTGCTCGACGGGCTGCGCGCGCACTTCGAGCGCTCAGGCTTCGCGGCCGTGATCACGGACGACGCCGATCTCGACGTGCGGCGACCGGATGCACCCAGCGCCGAGCAGGAAGCCAGGGAGATCGAGTTGCACTTGAAGGTATGGCGCCTCCTGCAACCGGACCTTGCGATCGAGCTCGTGGATCCGACGGACGTCTCCAATTAAGGGTCGCGCAGCTCGTATCCGAAACTAGCTTCTGGTCGGCATCCTGACACTCACCGGAGCGCCTGGCCGTCTGAGCTCGCATGGCGAGCGGAGAGGCAAGCAGCCTGGTCTCGCCTCAAGTCTCGCACTATGGGCCGGGAGCACTCAGGTTTCTCGTAGGCGGAGGTGGGAATCGTGCCTGGGGAGGACCCTCAGGAGCCCCATCGGTAGCGACGTGAGTGCTGGTACTTACAGATGCACAAACTGCGGTTGCGAGCTTGAAGTGCAGTCGGTTCAGTCGCTGCCGCCGTGTCCGAAATGCGGCCGCCCAAACTCCAGGGGAGCCGTACCGGCGCGGATAGCGCAGCGGACCCGTATCTCGACGGAAGGTAGAAGGCATGCCCTACGACTCGATCGCAGACTTGCCCGAGGAGCAGGTCGACCAGTACAGCGAGCACGGAAAGAGCGCCTTTTTGAAAGCCTTCAACAGCGCGCTTGAGACCTACGACGGCGACGAGAGCCGCGCCTTTGCGACGGCGCACGCCGCGGCGAAGCAGGCGGACGGAAAAGACGACGCCTGAAGACGCCGAGCGGGCACTGGACGAGCTCTACGGGTTAGCGCCCGAAGAGTTCGTCTCCGCGCGAAACACGCTCGCGAGCGAGGTACGCAAGCAGGGCGATCGGGAGTCTGCGGACCGGATCAAATCGCTCGCCAAGCCGGCGGTCGGTGCTTGGATCCTCAATCAGCTCGCCCGTGAGCGCCCCGATCTCGTCGAGGGCGTCCTCGAGGCTGGGAGACGTTTACGCAAGGAGCAGGAAAAGGCGGTGCGAGGCTCGGACGCGACCGACCTCCAAGGGGCAACGAGCGAACACCGTGCGAGCGTCCGCAATCTCGTGGACGCTGCCGAGCGGCTCCTCGACTCCTCGGGCCGCCCAGCGGCGGCAGGCACCCTGCAGAAGGTGGCAGAGACGCTTGCCGCAACCGCGAACGATCAGCAAGCTGCCGAGCTGCTGAAAGCGGGACGGCTTACACAACCCCTGAGGCCGGAAGGGTTTGGGTTCGGCGCTGCTCTCGAGACCATGGCCGGAACCCCGAAAGATACGAAGCGATCCAACCGTGGCAACGACGCTCAGCGGGCACGTCTCGAGGCAGCCAGGGAAGCCGTGAGTCAGGCGAAGGAGAGCCTCCGGGTCAAGTCGAGCGAGGCGGCCGCGGCAGCTGAGGAGGCACGACGGGCTGAGCGAACGGCCATATCCCTGAGGAAAAAGGGCGAGGCTGCGACGGCGAGGGCGGAGCAAGCACGCCAGGCACTGTTGGAGGCGGAGGACCGGCTGAAGGCCACGAGATCGGCTGCCAAATAACCGAGCTCGCGCGCGAGCTTGTGCCTATTGGAGAGAACTACGACCGACCCAGAACACCGAGTTCCGCTTCGGTCGGCCCTCTCAGGCCGCCGCCTGGGTGCGCGTTGCGTGTCGTCGGAAGAAGAACATGCCGGCGATAGCGCCAACCAGAATCGCGCCAAAACCGCCGAGGAGTGCCCAGAGCGGCAGCAATCCCCCGTCAGTAGCAGCCGCCTTGCTCGAGCTTGACGTCAGGTCGGCCGCGGACGCGTCCCCGGAACCTACGCTGGCAGCCGGGCCGGGTCCACCGATCTGCACGGAGGCGAATGAGTGCGTCTGAGCGCATGGAGCCGGGTCGCCGTTCCAGCTCGTGAAGCCGTCGAACACCTCGTAGCTCCAGCGGCCTTTAGATGGGAAGACGACGCGTGCCACGTAGCGACCGGCTGTCGGATCGATCGCCCGCGCGACGAAGCTCTTCGTCACCCCGCCGGCCTGGTTCACGATCGTCACCTTCGGTGAGGCGTCGCGTGCGTCCGGAAGCGGGTTCTTTCCATGTTGAAGGACGGTGATCTGTGCTCTCCACACATCTCCTGCCGACGTGCCGCTTGGTGGCGGGGCGAGGCCCACGGTCGCCCAGCACCCGGCGTTCGCCGGGGCTGAGGAGATCAAAGCGGCCAAGAGAGCGCCTCCGATTACAGCTTTGCGCATCACGATCCCTCCCTTTTTCCCCTTTTACACCCGAGGTGTTGCGGCGGTTCCCACCGACGGAAGTGACAGGGAGTCGGTTCATGAGCCAGGCCGTGCTCCACGTGACTGGCGCCGCCACTCACGCGACACTCGATACCGGCGAAGGGCCGCCAGCCGACCAGCGAGGTATCGGTGGCGCTGACTCCTCAATAAGCGTGCCTCGTATTTGACTCTCTGGGAAACTCTCGAGCCCGGCTCCGGGTTGAACGCTATTGCCGCAAGCTCCGGAGACAGGAACTCGAGGATGTCCTGCTGGTGCTCGCCTCGACGCCTGACTGCCTCCGGGAAGGCGAGGAGTCCGCTCGCAAACCGCCGTGAGTTCGCCGGGTAAAACCTTTCCGGTGGGCCCACATCCCCGGCTTGCGCGAACGAGCTCGCCCACCCGGCGAGCCGCTGCTCCCAGTAGAAGCGGTCGCGCCAATCGATCGGCTCTGGGTGCTCCTGCATCCAGGCGACCCACTCCTGGACGGGTTTCTGTGCCAAGACCTCGTCGTCGAGCTCGATCGGAAGCACTCCATGGTAGTAGCAGCGGCCGAGCTCGAACACCTGGCCCGACATGAGCGGCGCGAACGAGGGCGTATCGCCAGAGGTGAGGCCGCGGCGTTCCACGTCGACACAGTGGTTCGCGGAGTGACGGTCGAAGAGCTCTATGAGCTCAGGCTGCGGCTTTCCCGGCCGCACGGCGTAGTGCGGTACGCCGGCGATCTCTGAGAGCTTCGGAGGCAAGGTGAGGTCCGCGTGGGAGAACCGGGGCAGTCGTAAGGCCGTGTAGGTGACGATGTCGAGCCCGGCCTTCAGGGCCGCAGCCAGAACGACCCTCGAGTCGCGTCCGCCAGTCAGCGGGACAATGACGCGCCGTTCGCCCAGGTTGACGAGGGAGGCCACCAGCATCTCGGCGAGAGCCTGTGGGTCCGCATCTGAATGGACGAGCAGTGGACGGTGCCGAAGCTCGCCGGTCGCAATGTCGATCGTCTGGCTCGGAAGGAGCCGCCAGACCCCGGGAATACCGGACCGCGGGGGCGGAAACCAGTCCAAACCGCTCTCGTAGACGAGCCGCTGCTCCGGCTGCGGGAGCTCGGGAGGGATCAATCGCAGCAGTTCGGGGCTACTCGAGAGCCAGCCGTCGCGATAGAAAACGCCCAGAAGCCCACATGCGTCGAGGCCAAGCGTGGTTCCGCTGACGAGCACCCAGCGACCCGCCCAGCCGTCCGGGTGATTTTCGCCCGACGGCACGGCGCTACCCACAACGAGTCCATGCTCGCTCTCGCGGACCGGAAGGTCGCTGGAGTGGCTGAGGACGCGACCGGCGCCGAGATCTCGAGGTCGCCAGGTGGGATCCGGGAGCACGGGCTCGGGGCCGATTACGAACTGGCGGCGATGTAGGCGCATGCGTCCAGCTCCCCCAAGTCGTGCCGGTGTCGCACTCTATTCGTGTCGACGAAACGGCGGGTGCCGACGGGGCTGGCCACGCCGCGCCAGGCCTAGGACAGGGAGACACCTTCCCGTCGCAGAGGTCGGTGTCTCCCTGACCCGTACGGCTGGCACGCGTCCCGTACGGCCAGCACTAAGTTGCTAACGAAGAACCGTCCTGACCGGGTACGTCCTGCGCGTCTCGCCGAGCCTCGGCGGCGACGATCAACGCCTCGACGACTTGCGGATCGAACTGGGTGCCCGCGGCCAGGCGAAGCTCTGCGATCGCCTCGTCGTGTGAGAGCGCTTTTCGGTACGCGCGGTCGGTCGTCATCGCACTGAAGGCGTCGCAGGCGCAAACCACTCTGGCCACCAGCGGAATTTGCTCACCCCCGAGCCCGTCCGGGTAGCCGTCTCCGTCCCAGCGTTCGTGACAGGAGCGGACCAGATACCCAACCTCACCCAGCAACCCGCCCACGGTGTCCAGCATTCGCTGGCCCTCGATCGTGTGCGTGTTGATGATGGCCCGCTCCTCATCCGTGAGCAGGCCTGGCTTGTTGATGATCTCCTTCGGGATCTTGATCTTGCCCACGTCGTGAAGAATTGCCGTGAACTCTGCGGAACTGCGTTCATCCGGCCCGAGCTTGAGCTCGTCCGCTACCGCGAGAACGAGCGAGACAACGTCCTGACTGTGCAGTCCGGTGTACGCATCGTCGGCTTCGACGACGTCGCCGAGCAGGAAGGCCGTACCCCGGTAGGCGTGCGACAGCTCGAGCGCCTTGTCGATATGCGACTTGCGGTCGCGTGCAAAACGGGCCAGCAAGCCGATCAGCGGCAGTGAGAAGAGCAATAGCTCCGGATGTGCGAGCGCGCCGAGAGCTGCGAGAATTGCGACCGGGGTCAAAGCAGAGTCGACCGCCCAAATCCACACCATCACGGGTAGCAGGCTCAGCGGCGAAACGCCGAGCCCAAGGCGGTCGCGCGCCGCCGTGCTGGCAAAGTCGAACACGAATTGGGCTAGCAGCGCGCCGGCGTAGATCGGCAGGTGGTTAGGGGTCGGATGGGGCTCGCCGGCGAGGATCAGCACGAGGGCCGGGCCGACCGCGTGCCAGGAGTTGACCAGGCGCAGAAGGCTGCGGTCGAGGGGTACTCGTCCTCGCGCGTATTCAGGGAGCCCGCCGAGGAGCAGCCCGGCCAGCACGAAGAGTGGCACGAGCGGAACTGGAAGGAGGACGAGCATCGGCACGAGCACGAGCTGCGTGGGAACTGCGTAGCCGGTTCCGATCTCGAAGTCGACCCGCGAAGCTATGGCATACGCCCCGATGAGAAGGAAGACCGTGAGCGGGCCGAAGGCACGGGTCGACTCGACGGTGAACGCCAGGACGACCGCGGTAGTGAGGAATGCCGCGCCGAGAAGGAGCGAGGCCTGCCAATCCCGGTTCGCCAGGCGACGTACGACGTTTCGCCGTGTCTGCTCGATCAGGACGTTCGCGTCGACGGCAGTGGGGGTCTGAACCGCCAGCTGGGCTGATGCGCGCTTGGTCCCGGCGGGAGTCGCCATCTTTTTCCCTATCGGCTCCCCTGGCCTCGGGCTTGATCAGCGCAGCTAGATCCCTCTCTAGGGGGATGCCGGACTGGTCGCCAGATCACAAGGTTAGACAGCATTTTCTTGCGGTCTGCGTCTCAAAGGGGTCTGGTATCTGTGGCAACTCGTTCATTCATCCGTCGGGCACGAGCGCTTCTCGCGCTTGGCTTCGCGGCTAGCGTCGTCGCTCTCGTGTTCGGACCGGCCCCGGCTTCGGCCGGTCTCGGGCTTGCGTGCCCGGACGCCACCTCGAAGGCATTCTCGCGGTGGGCGGACTTCGCGAACTATGCGCTGGTCCCCGATGGCGGCTTCGAAGCCGGCGGGGCGGGTTGGAAGCTCGCCTCGGGTGCGAAGGTGGTCGCCGGTAACGAGCCGTTCTACCTTCGCAGCACTTCCGACCGTTACGCTCTCACGCTTCCGCGAGGCAGCTCGGCGACGAGTGCACCCATGTGCATCGGGCTCATCTCGACGAAGATGCGGTTCGTCGTCACGGGTCCCGTTGGCTCCAAGGTCAAGGTTCAGGTCATCTACCGCGGCTTGCTCTCGAGCGTGCTCGGGATCTTCGACGGTGGCACCGTCACGACCAACGGAATCTGGCAGCCATCTCCGGGCATCGGCATGCTCGGCGGCCTGCTGCCGCTGCTGACGCAGTCGGTTCAGTTTCGCCTGACCTCCACGAGCGGTATGCCGAAAGTGGACGATGTCTACCTCGACCCGATGAAATCCGGGTAGCTCAAGCGACTTTCCTCGTAGCGCCGCGTAAGGGTCGCCCATCTAGCATTTCATCCGTGAGGGGATGCCAAGCCGCCCCTAGCGATCCTCGCATCGGGATTGAGAAAGAAGTCGATACCGAGCGCAACCGTCGGCGAAGAGGTCCGCTAGGAGCACGTCGAGGTCGACGAGCAGCCGCGGGACTGCTAAGGGACAGAGCGGGATCAGCCCGGCGAGGGAGCTGGCACGCCCATTCTCCCCGCAGCTCGGTCCAAGTAGCTCTGCGCTAGGCCGTTTACGATCCCCGCATGCGAAAGTGGCAGTCGTGCCCGACACGTGTTCGATCCTCGAATGGAATCAACCGCTTGGATCCAGTGAGAGCAGCCGCGTTCCGGCGGCCTTGAAGCTGGCCACCACCTCGTCTCCGCGCTGAAGCGCGAGACGTTCCACGGAAGCTGCTGTAACTTCGGCCGTGATCGCGCCAACACGAACCCGGACGCGATTCGCCACCGGCGTCAGCGAGACGATTGGCCCGCGAACGTGGTTCTGGGTGGAGTCCTCGGGGAAATCGCGGGCTACGGCGATCTCCCACGGATAGACGATCACGCCGACGCGCCCGGTCGCCGTGTCCGTCGACCGAACCAGCAGCCCTTCGGAGAGCTCCACTTCGGTCAGGCCGTCGGACCCCCGTCGGGCGAAGCCGGTCAGGAGATTCGCGCCCGTGAAATCGGCGACGAACGGGCTTGCTGGTGAGGCGAGGAGCTCGGCCGGTTCGCCTGCTTGGACGATCGTGCCATCGACGATCACCGCGACCCGGTCGGCAAGCGCCGCCGCGTCCTGGAAGTCGTGGGTGACGACGAGCGTCGGCAGCGGGATCGCATCGAGCTCCGAGCGGAGCTCTTCACGAACGTGCGCGCGCGTGCGGGGGTCGAGCGCCGAGAGCGGCTCGTCGAGGAGGAGGACCTCCGGCTGCCGCGCGAGCGCACGAGCCAGAGCGACGCGCTGGCGTTCGCCTCCGGAAAGCTGTGCTGGTCGCGTCTCGGCCAGCGCGCAAAGCCTGAAGCGCTTGACGAGGTCGTCGACGGGGCCGCTAGCGCCGTAGGCGATGTTCTCCCGCGCGGACATATGCGGGAAGAGCGCGAGATCCTGGAAGACGAGGCCCACCCGGCGGCTCTCCGGAGCCACGCGAACTCCAGCCTGGGTGTCGAGCCAGACCTGCTCGTCGAAGGTGATCCGCCCGCGTGCGGGCTGAAGAAGGCCGGCGATCGCACGCACGACGCTCGTCTTGCCCGCGCCGGAGGGGCCGACGAGCGCGAGAATTTCCGTCTCGAGGCGGAGCTCTACTCGAAGCTCGAAGGCGCGGAGAGGATGGGTGATGTCGAGGTCGAGCCTCGCCACGAAAGGAGCACCTTGACGGAGAGGAGGATGGCAGCGGAGAAGACGACCAGAAGGGCACCGATGGCGATCGCAACCGTGCGATTCAGGTCGAGCTCCGCATAGATGGCGAGTGGGAGGGTCTGGGTGACGCCCTGCAAGCTGCCGGCGAACATGATGGTCGCACCGAACTCGCCCGTGCCGCGGGCCCAGGCGAGCGTCGAGCCGGCGCCCAGCCCGCCGGCCGCGAGCGGAAGCGCGACGCGACGAAACGTCTTCCACGGGCCGGCGCCGAGCGTGCGGGACGCATCCAGAAACGTCCGGTCGACCGCCGCGAACGCAGCCACGGCCTGACGGAGATAGAACGGAGCCGCGACAAAGACAACGGCCATGACGACGGCCACCTGCGTGAACGGGATCTCGATGCCGAGCGCCGAAAGCTCGTCTCCGAGCAGTCCGCGTCGACCGAAAGCGGCCAGGAGGGCGATTCCAGCGACTGCAGGAGGCAGGACGAGCGGAAGCTCGAGGGCGGTGAGGACGGCTTCGCGTCCGCGGAACCGCCGTGTGCCGAGGAGGTATGCGGCCGGTGTCCCGAGAACGAGAACGAACGCGTGGGCGATCAGCCCGGTCTTGAGCGTGACCCAGAGCGCGTCGAGGACGACCTCGTTGCCTAGTTGCGACACAAGCGTCCCCGGCGAGACTTGGAGAAACAGCGAGAGGAGAGGCAGAACGAGGAATGCCAGCACGATCGCTGTCGAGAGGACGAGGAAGAGCTGGAAGAGGCGTCTCACGGTGGCCCGAACCCCGCATCGCGGAGCGCCTTCTGTCCCGGCTCCGACAGGACAAGCCGAACGAATGCTCTGGCTGCGTCACGGTGTTCCGAGCCTCTGACGACCGCGATCACGTACGCCACCCCGGCCCGTGCCGAAGCCGGGAGAGAAATCGAGCGAACCTCGTCTTCGACCGGGCTGACGTCGGTTGCGTAGACGAAGCCGGCGTCCGCCTCGCCCTGTGCGACCTTGCCGACCACGCCCTTCACGTCGTCCTCGTTCGAGACGACGTTGCTGAGGACTTCGGACTCACCCATCCTGGCGAGCACGTCACGGGTGTAGTCACCGACGGGCACGCCTACCGCTCCCACGACCAGCTTGACGCCGTTTCGGCCGAGATCCTGGACCGAGGCGACGTCCGCAGGGTTTTCTCTCGGGACGATGAGAACGACGCTGTTCGTTGCGAATGCGCGCGGCGCCTCGAGAAGGTTCTTCGTCCGGAGGTCCTCGGTGTGCTTCGAGGAGGCGGAGGCATAGACGTCTGCAGGGGCGCCCTCCTCGATCTGAGCAGCCAGGTCGTCGGACCCTGCGAAGCTGTACCTCGCCACTGGGTCGAGCGAGCGGAAGACCTCGGTCAGCGACGAGGCCGCGAACACGGTCGGTCGGTCGCCCGCGTTCCCACCAGAGCAGCCGCCGCATCCGGCTGCGATCGCCAAGGCGGTGGCCAGCGCTGCGAGCCCTCTCACCGCTCGACCATCACCGATGTCGCCTTGACCAGTGCGGTCGCTGTCATGCCGGCTTCGAGCCCCAGCTCTTCGGCCGCCTCGCGTGTGATCACGGCGACGACACGAGCCGGGCCGGTGGTATCGATCACGACCTGCGCCAGCAGCCCTTCGACCTTGACCTCACGGACCACTCCGCGAAAGCGATTTCGTGCTGAGAGCTCATGAGAATCGGCGCCGCGGAGCCGCTCGATCTCCTCGAGGGGGACGAGCCTTCGGTTTGCGGCATCGCGTTCGACCCTGATCCGTCCCTGGCGGTCCCAGCGTCTCAGCGTGTCCAGACTGATTCCGAGGCGCCGAGACGCCTCGCCGGCCGTCACCAACTGCCTAGGCATAACCTAGGTAACATATCAACGCCGGCGGCCTGCTGACAGCCTCGAAATAGGACGCAAACGTGCCTCCGCCCAGCGTGGATTTGTCACTATTGCCACAGAGGTCTACGATGGGTCGATGCTTCGTGGTAGACGAAGCTCGCTCCC
>WUUC01148746.1_pt1 | contig 23956 bp, 17 predicted proteins | sample 6278441 | NCBI WGS metagenome assembly WUUC01 (sample SAMN13675441, study PRJNA597444) | soil metagenome | isolation source: soil | place: USA: Washington | collected 2017-10 | reverse complement strand
GCGCGCTAACTTGGCGACCGTCGAGCGTCCATCTCCTCATCGAAAGTTCGGACGAGGGACGCCGGGCTCTTCAAACCACCTCTACGCCCAACGGGAGCGCGCTGCTCACACCTGCGAGGGCCGCGCGTACTTCCCCAACGGATTGCGCCTTCTGTCTTGCGGCGCGCGCAATGTAACATAGAAACACCCGGAAATACACGATTTTTTTTCACACGTCAAGGCCACTCACCATGTGATGAGGGATGACGAATGAGTTCTGTGCGATACCGGACGTTCCGTTGTCAGCCATAAGCTGAAAGCGGTCGGGGAGTATAGCACAAGGTGGGTTGACCTGTTCAAGTGTAGCGAGCATTTTCGGGCCGAACTGAACACTTGAGCGCCTCTCGCCCCGCCTCAAGGGCTCGATTCCGGAACCCGAAAAAACGTTTTGTGAAGTACCCCTTCAGAGTCGCAGACCTCATCGCCTCTCCTTATCAGAAATGACTTCGGGCCAGCGCGCTCTGCCTGACCCCAGTTCTTTGTGAAAGTCGGCAACGTTAGTGTCTTCTACGAACACTCTCCGCCACCGCTCCTGCCCCCGCGAATCCGACCTGATTCATTATTATCTTGACTTAACCGCGTAAAAATCGCTATTTTGGAAGGGCCAACATTGTTTGGCATAATCGTACCGCCTCTTAATGACGCCTGCACCTTAGAAGCGCCGGGTTGCAACGGATTCTTTTCTGGGCCCGCCCGCAATTCATCAAAAGTCGAAAAGAAAACTTCGTCCATGTCCAAAGGAATCTGGGAAAAGGCTGCCCTGCTGGCGACTTGCGCCGTGTTGACGGGTCTGGCACTGCTTTTTTCACTCCTCTGTCTTTTCCCGTTTGCGAGTCGGGAAGAACTGGTGCTCGGCGGGCTCGTCATCCTCGGGGTGGCGGCGTCGGTCTCGATGCTCGCGTATTCGCTGTACCGCCTGAACGATTCGCGGCTGGATGAAGTGCGTCATGCGGGAGAGGAAGAATTAAGGCGCGCTCGCGCGCTCGCAGACCTGCACATGCAGACCGTCGAGTCGCTTGCGATTGCGATTGACGCGAAGGATCAGACGACGCATGGGCATGTGCGGCGCACGCAGTTGTATGCGGTCGAGTTGGGGAAGATGCTCGGCGTGAGCGTCGCCGAGTTGGAAGCCTTGAAGGCGGGCGCGCTGTTGCACGACATAGGGAAACTGGCCGTGCCCGAATACATCTTGAACAAGCCGGGAAAGCTGACCGCCGCCGAGTTCGAGAGGATGAAAATTCACACGGTCGTGGGCGGCGACATCATACGGCGGGTCAACTTCCCTTGCCCGGTCGAGGACATCATCCGCCATCATCACGAGAAATGGGATGGGACAGGCTATCCTTCAAGCCTCAAGGGAGAGCGGATTCCGCTCGTCGCGCGCATCCTCTCGGTGGTTGACTTCTACGACTCAACTCGCTGCGACCGCCCTTATCGCAGAGGCATGCAGCGTGAACAGTCTCTGGCGCTGCTGCGACGAAAGGCCGGCTCTTCATTCGACCCGAGAGTGGTCGAACAGTTTATCCGGCACATCGACCGCTTAGACACGCTTATCTCGGCGCAGGACATACGGGAACAGGTGCAGCCCGAAGAGGCTTCAGCGATTACGAAAGCGAAGGCGAGTGCGGGACTTCCCGCCGCTTCGTCCGGTTCAAAAGACAACGTCTCCGGTTTCCGTTCCATCTCCGAGGCGCAACGAGAAGTTTTCGCGCTCCACGAAATCGCGCAGACCATCGGCGCGTCGCTCAATCTACAGGACACGGCCACGCTCATCACGAGCAAGCTGCGCTCCATCACGCCTTTCGATACGTGCATCATCTATGTCGTGGATGAGTTTACGGGCAAGGCGCGCGCGGCCCACGTCGCCGGTGAGCACGTCGAATTCTTTTCCGGGCGAAGCGTTGCTTTCGGCGAGGGCATCACGGGATGGGTCGTCGCCAACGGTCGCTCGATGTGCAGCGCTACGCCCGAGCTTGATTTGGTCGGCGTCCCCACGGAGATTGCGGGCCGCGTCGGGAGTGTTCTCGTCGCGCCCTTGATTCGCGAGGAGGGAGCCTTCGGCGCGATTACGCTCTACTCAGAGGGGCACTCTTTCTACACGAGCGAGCACGTGAGGCTCCTTGAATCCGTCTCCCTGCACGCTTCAAGCGCGCTCAACAACGCCTTGATGTTCGAGAAGTCGAAGGAGAGCGCGTTGACCGACCCGCTCACGGAACTGCCGAACGCGCGCGCCCTGCACCTGATGCTCGAACAGCGCGTCGCCGAATGCCAGCGCGCACGCCGCGAGCCGCTCTCCGTGCTCAGCCTCGACGTGGACGATTTCAAAGAGGTCAACAAAAGGTACGGCCACGGCGTCGGCGACCGCCTGCTGGCGAGCGTGGCGCGCGAGATTAAGAAGCAGTTGAGGCAGATGGACGTGCTCGCGCGTTTTGCGGCGGACGAGTTCGTCGCCGTCATGCCGACGGCCACGCCGGAGGTCGCCGACATAATAGTAGAGCGCGTCCGTGCGGCGGTAGAATCGCACGGATACCACGTGCGGACAGGCCACACGACTCGCGTCGGCATAAGCATCGGCGTCGGTTGTTTCCCGCGCGACGGCGAGACCGCCGAAGACATTCTCCGCACCGCCAACGCGAACATGCAGAGGGACAAACACACGCGCAAAGTACCGCTCCGCTCGTCGGCGACGGACGCGGTCACGTCGCTCGACACTTACAGGTAAAAAATTTACGCCGCTGAAATTCCACAGGCGCGCACTTCGTCAATCACGAAGTGCGCGCCGTTTCTATTCTCTCCGGCCCCTTTTTGCGCGTGGGCCATGACCTCGCGTATAATCCGGCTCAAGTTCTACCCGAACAACTGAGTCGCGGAAGATTGAGTTCTGCAAAAGATGAGCGTCGGACGCGTCTGTTTCGCCACAGCCGCGCCTTCGCGGACGAGAAATATTCGCCATGAGTGAACTGAAAGTGACTCCGATGAAACCCCGCACACAGACCGAAGGTGCTGCGGCGGCAACCACAGCCGTCGAAGATAAAGACCGTATTAACCCTGACGAGTTACGTGAGGAGCACCAATATAGACAGCAGGAGCAGAAGGGGCGCATCGAAGGGACTGACCGCGAGACGCTGCTGCGCCTGCTCTATCAGATGGTGCTTATCCGGCGCTTCGAGGAGAAGGCAGCCGAAGCTTACACGCTCGGCAAGATAGGGGGTTTCTGTCACCTATACATCGGTCAGGAGGCCGTGGCCGTCGGCTCGCTCTCGGCTCTTCGGCCCGACGACTACGCGCTGACGAGCTACCGCGACCACGGGCATGCGCTAGTGATGGGCATCTCGCCGGACGAGGTGATGGCCGAGTTGTTCGGCAAGATTGGCGGGTGCTCGAAGGGCAAGGGCGGCTCGATGCATATGTTCGACGCGGACAACCATTTTCTGGGCGGTCACGGCATCGTCGGCGGGCAGATTCCACTCGCGACGGGCGTCGCATTCGCGACGAAGTACAGAGGGACTGATCAGGTGACGCTCTGTTATTTCGGCGAGGCCGCGGTCAATCAGGGAGCCTTTCACGAGTCGCTCAACATGGCCCAGCTCTGGAAGCTGCCCTGCGTCTATATCTGCGAGAACAACCAGTATGGGATGGGCACTTCGTTAACGCGCGCCATGTCTCTGAGCGACATTTCCAGAAAGGCCATCGGCTACGACATGGAGTCGGAGTTCGTGGACGGCATGGACGTGCTCGCCGTGCGCGAGGCGACGCAGCGGGCCGTCGAGCGCGCACGAAAAGACTACGCGCCGTCGCTCCTCGAAGTGCGGACGTACAGGTTCATGGGTCACTCGATGTCCGACCCCGGACACTACCGCACGCGCGCAGAGATAGAGAAGTATCAGGAACGCGACCCGATTAAAGTCTTCAGCGACAACCTGCGCGAGCAAGGCGTCCTCAACGACGCGGGGCTCAAGGAGATTGAAGACCGCGTTCACGCGGAGGTCGAGCACTCGCTACAGTTCGCAGAGTCCAGCCCTGAGCCCGCTCCTGAAGAACTCTTCACGGACATTTACGCGAGCCCTATAAAGAATAAGGGCCGCGAATCGTAAACAGAGAAAAGCAGTTTCTTTCTCATCACGATTTACGATTCACGGCTTTTTTGGGAGGATTTGAATGGCTGTTATCACTATGCGCGAGGCGCTCAATCAGGCGATGCGTGAGGAGATGCGTCGCGACGAGGGCGTCTTTTTGATGGGCGAAGAGGTCGCCGCTTATCAGGGCGCTTACAAAGTTTCAAAGGGACTGCTCGAAGAGTTCGGCGATAAGCGCGTGATTGACTCGCCGATTACGGAGCTTGGGTTCGCGGGCCTCGGCGTCGGCGCGGCGATGGTGGGACTTCGGCCCGTCATCGAGTTCATGACGTTCAACTTCTCCATCCTCGCCACCGACCAGATTATTAACTCGGCGGCCAAGATGCGTTACATGTCGGGCGGCCAGTTCAAAATCCCAATCGTCTTTCGCGGCCCGAACGGCTCTGCCTTTCAGGTCTCATCGCAGCATTCGCAGGCGCTCGAATCTTGGTACGCGCACTTCCCCGGCCTGAAGGTCGTGATGCCTTCGACGCCCGCCGACGCCAAGGGGCTTTTGAAGACGGCGATTCGCGACGACGACCCCGTCATCTTCCTCGAACAGGAGCGCATGTACGGCAACAAGGGCGAGGTTCCGGAGGACGAGGATTTCACCATCCCGCTCGGCGTCGCGGACGTGAAGCGCGAGGGCAAGGACGCGACCATCGTGGCGCGCTCGCTGATGGTTCCGTTCGCGCTCAAGGCCGCAGAGGAGTTGGAGAAGCAGGGCGTCTCCGTCGAAGTCATCGACCCGCGCACCATCAGGCCGCTCGACATGGAGACCATCATCAACTCGTTGAAGAAGACCAACCGCGTCGTCGTCGCCGAGGAGTCTCATGCGTTCTGCGGCGTGGGCGCGGAGATAAGCGCGCAGATTATGGAGCAGGGCTTCGATTTTCTCGACGCCCCGGTAGTGCGCGTCTCCGGCGTGGACGCGCCGATGCCCTACGCAAAAAATCTCGAAAAGCTGGCGCTGCCGGATGTCGAGCGGCTGATTCGGGCCGTCCGGCAAGTCTCGTACATGGATTAAAAGCCGTAAATCGTGAATCGTAAATCGTGATGGGAAAACCCGCTTCTTTCTGTTCACGATTTACGGTTTACGATTCACGGCCTTTACTGCTTCACGAAAAGGATGGATGAATGGCAACGCAGGTCGTAATGCCGAAGCTCTCGCCGACGATGGAGGAAGGGCAACTTTCGCGCTGGCTCAAGAAGGAGGGCGAGAAGGTGAGCATCGGCGAGCCCATCGCTGAGGTCGATACCGACAAGGCGACGATGGAGGCGCAGGCGCTCACCTCCGGCGTGCTCCGCAAGATACTCGTTCAAGAGGGCTCGACCGTCCCGCTCGGGGCCATCATCGCCATCATCGGAGAACCCGACGAGGACATCTCCGGCCTCGTCTCAGCAGCCGCCTCGCCCGAAGCGCAGGCCGAGAATAAAGAGCGCATCGAAGAATCAACGCAGGGCAGAGCCTACGGCGCTCCCGACGAGTTGGCGCAGGTCGTGCCCGGCGGCGAGCGCACGCAGGCGACCGTCAAGGGTGCGCCCATAGAAGGTGACGTAGGCGGTCAGCCCTCATCAGCAGAAGCCGCCGTGGCCGACCGGCGGCAGGCCGACGCTCCGGCTCAGCCGTCTACTGTCGGGGCCAATCAGGCACAGGGTAACGGCAGCGGCGCGCAGGCGGGCGGGCGGCTCATCGTCTCGCCGATTGCCGCGCGCATGGCCGCAGAGGCTGGCATTAACTTGCAAACTCTTTCGGGGAGCGGCCCCGGCGGTCGCATCGTCAAGCGCGACATCGAAGAGGCCATCAGCCGCGCGGCAACTTCGCAGCCCGCGCCCGAAACCCGCCAGCAACCCGCGCCGCAGGCTCCACAGGCCGAGCAGCCGCGCGCGGTCGCTACGCAAGAGCCGCAGCCCTATAACGCGCCCGCAGTTGAAGGGGCTTCGCCCTTCCGCGATGAGCCCTTGACGACCATGCGCGCCACGATTGCGAAGCGTCTCGTCACTTCCATCGGCCCCGTCCCGCACTTCTTTCTGACGACCGAAATCGAGATGGATAGAGCAGCGGAGCTGCGTCGCCAGCTAAACGAGCTGGACGCCGAGCTGAAGGTCAGCATCAACGACCTCATCATCAAGGTCGTCGCCGCCGCGCTCATACAGCACCCGGCAGTCAACGCCTCCTTCCAAGACAAAGCGATTCGCCATTACGAGCGTGCAGACATTGGCGTCGCCGTCGCCATCGACGACGGACTGATTACGCCCGTGATACGCGCGGCCAACGCCAAGTCCGTGGGGCAGATTAGCCGCGAGGTGCGCGAGCTGGCCGAGCGTGCGCGTTCGCGGAGACTGAAGCCGGAAGAGTACACGGGGGCCACTTTCTCCATCAGCAACCTCGGCATGTTCGGCATCGACGAGTTCACCGCCGTCATCAATCCGCCTGAAGGGGCCATCCTCGCCGTCGGTGCGATGCAGCCGAAGCCGGTCGTGCGCGAAGGCGAAATCGTCGTGCGCCAGATGATGCGCGTCACGATGTCGTGCGACCATCGCGTGATTGACGGCGCGACGGGCGCGAAGTTTCTCCAGACCGTCAAGAAGATTCTGGAGAACCCTCTTTTCCTCATCGCCTGAAGTCGATGAACGCCGTTTCTTTGGGGAGGCTGCAAAGTTGAGTGAAGATAAACAGAACGAGCTGACGAAGCCTATTCAGACCGACGCCGAGAGTCAGGAGTTCGGCGCGCTCCACGGGCAGAACGCCGAGGGCGAGGAGACCGGCTCTTCCGGCGAGCCCCAAGGCCAACAGGGACAGGCGACGGATGCGCGCGAAGGCGAAGGCACGGGCGCAGCCGCCGGCGAATACAGCTAGACCGAATGCACCGGGAATTGCTTTTAAGTTGAGCGAGGCCATCTCGAATAGAAAAGCCGGGGTGCAGCCGCATCTGGCGCTCATCGCCGTGCAGCTCGTGTTCGGGACGTGGCCCATCTTCGGCAAAATCGCGCTCCGTGCGATGCCGAGCACAGGGCTGGTGGCCTTCCGCGTGGCGGGAGCGGCCACCGCCTTTCTCTTTCTGGTGAGACTTCGCGGGCGCATCGTCGTCCCGCGCCGCGACGACCTCGCGCGCTTCGCCCTCTACGGGCTGCTCGGCGTCGTCCTCAACCAGTTCCTCTTCGTCAAAGGTCTCGAACTCTCGACCGTCATCAACGCCACACTGTTGAGCACGGCCATCCCCGTCTTCACGCTTCTGGTGAGCGTCCTCTTCGGGCTCGAAAAGCTTTCGCTTCGCTCTGCGCTCGGCATGCTCGTCGCGGCCTCCGGCGTCGTCTTTTTGATAGACCCTCTGCGCGCAGACTTCTCCGGCGACAAGACGCTCGGTAACATCCTGCTCGTCGCCAACACCATCGCCTACGGCGCATACATCTCAATCTCGCAGCAGGTGTTCAAGCGCTACGGCGCGCTCACGGCGATGTCTTGGGTCTTCACCTTCGGCTGCATCTTGGCCGTCCCCATCGGAGGCTTCCAGCTCGCAAAGGTCGCGCCGCTTCAACTCGATTCGATGATGTGGGTCGCCGTCATCTACATCATTCTCGTCCCGACCGTGCTGGCCTATTACCTCAACGCGTGGGCGCTCGAACGCGTCGCGCCGAGCACGGTGGCGGTCTACATCTATCTACAGCCTTTAATCGCCTTCGCCGTCGCGCCGCTCGTGCTCGGCGCGGAGGAGCAATGGAACTGGCGCACGTCCGTCTCCGCCGCGCTCATCTTCGCGGGGGTCGCCGTCGTCACGCTGCGCTCGCGCAGCCGAGTGATGGAGGAAGTGTCGGAGCACCCGGACGCGTTGGGCCATTGATTTGTTAGAATACTCGCCAGAGCTTTTTCGGTATGCAAGCGAACGTCACACAGCACGGCCCTATTTCTCATTCGCCCGAAGAGTTGCGACTCAAGAACTCCGCGGCCCGTCTCTCCGTCGCCGCGGCGGCCTTCCTCATTCTGCTAAAGACCGGGACGGGATGGTACACGGGCTCAATCAGCGTGTGGGCTTCGCTGCTCGACTCCGCGATGGACATCTTCGCTTCGACCATCAACTACTTCGCCGTGCGCGCCGCCTCTCGCCCGCCCGATGACGACCATCTCTACGGCCACGGCAAGGCCGAGTCGCTGGCCGGACTCTTTCAAGCCGCCGTCATCACGCTCTCGGGCATCTTCCTCATCGTCGAGGCGATACGCAGGCTCATCGAGCCGAGGGCGACGGGCCACGAATGGCTCGGCGTCCTGACGATGTTCGTGGCCGCGTCGGTCAGCGTCATGCTCGTCCGCAAGCTCAGCAGCGTCGCGCGAAAGACCGAGTCCCCCGCCCTGAGCGCCGACGCCGTACACTACGCGTCGGACGTTTACACCAACGCGGCGGCGCTCGTGGCGCTGCTCGTCGTGGCGCTCACGGGCTGGCACGTGGCCGACCCGCTCGCCTCGATTGCCATCTCGGCGTACATTCTTTGGTCGGCGGTCGGCGTGGCGCGCGATTCGATTGACGTTCTGATGGACAGGCGTCTGCCGCCCGAAGTTGACGAGGAAGTGGCGAGCGTTGTCGGGCGCTTTCGCAAGGAAGGCGTGCTAGGTTTTCACGACCTGCGTACGCGTCGTTCGGGCTCTTTCAAGTTCATAGACCTCCACTTAGAAGTCGAGCGTGACAGGAGCCTTGTCGATGCGCACGACGTGACGGTCAAGGTCATCCGCGCCATTGAGGCCGAGATACCCCGCTCGAAGGTGCAGATTCACACAGACCCCATCTGACATCCGATCAAGATGAAAGCGGCCATTTTAGTACCGGGCCGCGCAATAATTTTCTCGCCGGGGCGTTCATGTGTTGATGATGAAGATTAAATTCTTGTGTCTCATCCTTCTGGCGCTTCCCTGCGCGGCCTTCGTGCAGGAGGCTCCGATGGCGACTCAGCTCAGGCCGGTTTACGAGAACGGCAGGTGGGGCTATGCCGACCAGAGCGGCAGAGTAGTCATCGCCGCGCAGTTCGACGCGGCCCGCCCCTTCAAAGGCGGCATCGCGCAGGTCGGCTTGGTTGATGAGGAGCTGCCCGAAATACATGCCCGCCCCAATCTCAAGTGGGGCTACATTGACGAGCGCGGGCGGGTGCTTGTCGAGCTTCGTTACGCAGTCCTGCATGACTTCTCTGAGAATCTGGCGGCGGCGGCCCTCTTGGACGCGAAGAGGCCGGAAAAATCGTTCGCCGGGAGACGCCTTGAACGGCGCAACCTCATTTGGGGCTATGTCGATAAGAGCGGGCGCGAGGTCATCCCTTTCCAGTTCCTCAACGCCGGAGACTTCTCGGAAGGGCTGGCGCAGGTAAACGTCGGCAGTGGCAGCGGAGAAAGCTCCCTCTGCGGGCAGGCGTCCAACTACGGCTACATAGACAAGACAGGCGCGTTCATCATCAAGCCGCAATTCTCTTCCGCCGCAAGCTTCCGCAATGGTCGCGCGCGCGTCTCCATCGGTCGTACGCATTACGTCGGAAGGTGTCTTTGCTGCGCCCCCCGATTCATCGGCAAGTCCGGGCATGTTGACAGAAGCGGCACGTTCGTCGCCGACAAGTCTTCAGCCGGCGATTCAAATCTCGACCTCGAAGACAGGGAAAACTGACGGATGAAACTTAAGCGAGTTCTCTTTTTTCTCTGGCTCTGCGCCGCCCTCGCCTCGACTTGCGCGGCGCAGGAGAAGCGCGTCAGGAATCACGTGGGGCTGCACCCCGTCGCGGACGCCAAAGGCAAGTGGGGCTTCATCGACCGCACGGGGCGCTTTCGCATCCCGCCGAGATACAACGGGGCCGGTCAATTCTCCGAAGGCGTCGCGTACGCTTGGTACTGGGACGGCGAACGTAGGAAGGACGGCATAGTTGACGCGAACGGCAAATTCACAGAGCTTCCAGAGGTGAACGATTACGAATTCATCTTTCACGACGGGCTGGCTAGATTCCAGACGCCTTCGGGGCAGGAAAGAAAATATGGCTACATGGACAAGGCGGGGCGCGTGGTCGTCGAGCCGCAGTTCTACGACGCCGGACACTTCTCGGAAGGGCTAGCTTGGGTGGCCGTGTTCAAGGAGGGCCAGCGGCTCTACGGTTTCATAGACAAGACAGGAAAGTTTGCCATCTCTCCAAGGTTCACCGAACAGCCCGACGACTTTGTGGACGGACTGGCGAGAGTGGCGGGCAGACACTTTTACGGTTTTATCGACCGGACTGGCAGATTTGAAATTCCCGAGCAGTTTCAGCAGTTGGACGACTCATTCTCCGAGGGTCTTGTGGCGGCGACTTTTGAGGGAGACATATCGCGCGGCGTCTACCTCCGGCGCGACGGTCGAGTCGCCTTCGAGATACCTCTCTGGCAGGAGCGCACAGCCCGCCAGCGCTCGCTTCCCAGTTTCGGCATGCATCTGCACAGGCCGTTCTCCGAAGGGCTCGCGCCGGTCGCATCCTTCAACAAGTTCGGCTTTATAGACAAGACCGGGAAGGTCGTCATCGCAGCGCTGTTCCGCGAGACGAGAGGGTTCTCGGAAGGCTTGGCCGCCGTCAAGATTATCGGCAGCGACGGCGAATACGTTTGGGGATATATAGACCGCACGGGCAAGTTCGCCATCGCGCCGCAGTTCGCGGATGCGAAGCCGTTCGCGGGCGGACTCGCTCAGGTTTCGACGGTCGAAGGCAGCCGGCGTTTGATTGACAGAACCGGCAAAGTCATCTGGCAGTTGTCAAAATAAGCCGACCCCGCACAAACTCCGCTCAAGCGCATCAATCAACTCAGCAGCGACTTCGCGTCAATCACGTTGACGTGCACGATGCCAGCCTCACGGGCCAGCCTCAGCATGTCCGCCGTGCCGCCGCGCGCGTCGCCGTCCTCTTTGCCGTCCCACAACGCAAACAGAGAGACTTTGTCGGCCCCGTACGTGAGGGCCATCTGCATGACCCAGCGGTTCCCACGCTCCCAAGGGTCTGACTGCTTACCTTCGAGCCACTTGGGCAGCCCCGCCCGGTCGCTCAGCACGAGGACGGGTTTCTCCGGCTGCATCAGGTTTAGATAGCGCGAGCGCCAGTCGTCGAACTCTTTGAACGACTCGCGCGAATAGTCCTCCGAGGGCATCGGGAGGCAGAGCGTGCTGGCGATGTTCAGCTCGGCGCAGACCTCATGGAAGAGTATGTCGGCCCCCGGCGCTGCCGAGGCCAGCGCCGCGAAGGAGTTGTCCTGACCGAGCTTATCCATGGCCTCACGTATGAGCTGTCTGGCCCTGTCTTCGCTTTTGGCCGGGAAGCGCGGCTCCTTTCGATTGGGAGGGTCTACGCGGTGTCCCGCGAAGATGATGAGGTGGAGCGGTTTTTCCTTGGGCGGTTGCTTCACATCGACCGAGGCGATGACCTGACGCGCGTAGTCCGCTCTGACGCCGAGGCTGGCGAACAGTTCCAGTTGCCCCTTGGCCGCGTCCCACGCGAACGGCTTATCCTTCGGCATGACGGCCTTGTATTTGTTCACTACGCGCTGCGCGACATCTTCGGTGAGGAACATAACGTCGGCCATAGTGATTTCGGCCCACACGCGGTCAGGGTCGGTGCTGGCGAGCTGCTTGAGCCGCGCCTCCACCGAGGCGCGGACTAGCAGTTGCAGCTCGGCCACGGCCTTCTCCATCTTCTGACGGTAGAAGGCGGCCTGCTCGTCGTCGTCGAACGAAGTCACCCACGCGCCGCCCTCTTCGTTTGAAAGGTCGAGGAAGATTGTGCCCATCTGTAGCGCGGCCAGCCCCGAGTAGAAGTGGTTGAGGTCTTGATAAAACGCCTCGCGGTAGGCTTCGTATGATTTGCGTAGCGCCTGATTCGTGGCGGCCTCTCGGCGCTCGCCGAGCGCGCCGAGACCCTCGAACTCCAACCGCCAGCGCGTCTTCTGGTTGCGTCCCCTGAGCGCCAGCGCCTCCACGCGGTCTTTCGTCGGAGCGTCCTTGCTGTCGAGCACGCGCTTTATCGCCTGATCGGACTTGAGCAGCAGCTCGGGGTCTTTCTTCCTCCGGTGCAGCCGCTCGTAGATGTTCGCCAGCGCGAGGTTGGCGTCGGTGTCGTCGCGGTACATTTCGCGTATGAGTTCCAGACCCTTCCTCGCGCCTTCGTAGTCGCCCACGTCCCATTGCGCCTTGGCAATCAACTGAAGCCCAATCCACTGGAATCTTTGGCCGAGCACATCTTCGGCCAGCAGCCGCAGCCAGCCCTTCGACTGCGCGGCGCGGGCGCGGTCAACCTCCTCGCGGAAATCCATCGGCACGACCTGCACCTCTTGCGGGTTCGCCTCGGAGAGCGTCGGCAGCATCTTGAAGATGGGGCTGTCGGTCTCGCGCTCGCTCCGTATCGTCTCCGACACCATCGCGACGAGCTTCGGCAGCGCCTCGGACGGATTGTCTATGTTGTAGGCGCAGTAGCGGTCTGTGAGGAGGTCGAAGGGGACGATGTCCGCGACGGGGTCGCCTTTGATGAGGATGGTGCGGCGCTTGCGCAAGGCATGGCGGATGCCAAGCTCGTAGAAGACGTTTGCATTGTGGATGGTGATGTCGCAGATGACGAGGTCGGCTTCGAGGATGAGCGAGAACATATCTTCGCGGATGTTCCCCGCGTCCACTATCTCGCCCGTTGTCTCGCCGCTGAGGTTCGCGGCCTTCAACGCGGGGCCGATGAGGTCTTTGTGGACACGCTCGAAGTTTAGTTCCTTACCAGCCGAGTCCTTCTTTTTTTCTCCGAAAGGCCGTATGACGAATGCGCGCGCCATGGATTGCTCCTTAAAGTTATTGCTGCGGCTATATCCTGTGCGGGGAATTTATAGCGTCGGGGCTGGCCTCACGCGGCCCTCGCTTGAAGCGGAAAAGGTCAGCCCCGACGGTTCGAGACGCGGCGCAACTTGCTGCCGCGCGCCTCGGTCGCTCTTAAATACTCCAAGGAGCTTCCGAGTCGTATTTGCCTATCTCCGGCTGCACGGAGATGTGCACGTGGTGGTTGTGCGGGTTTGTGCCGGAGTAGGGTCGCCAAGCCCACGCGGGCGAGCTGCCGATGGGCGACGAGCTGGCGATGCGCCGGTTCCAGATGATGTACTTGACGCGCGAGTCCCGGCTCTCCCGAATCTTCTCCGCGAGTTCGCTCGCGTCGCACCCGCCCGCAGGGTCGTGTGTGAAATCCCGAGCCGTCACGACGCCCCGGTTGTTGCGCAGGTCAACCCAAGGGTTATGGTCGGACTTGCGGCTGGCGTGCGCGGGGTCGCCGATGCCTCCGTCGCTGGCTTTACTCCGACCGGGGGCCTTTGCGTTGAGTTGGGCTCGCAGAGTCTCAAGGCTCTTGGCGATTCGCCACTGCACAGGAGCCTCGAACTCCAACGCTCCTTCTTCGTCGGCAATCTCCTCGTCGTCGCCGATCTCCTTCACATAGCCTTCCTGCGGGGCTCCCGACTGGTAATCTTGATTCTGTGCGTCTTGGTTGCTCATAAGCTCTCCTAAGTGTTCAGCATTTGGGGATTTAACTCTCGTCCGGTCTTCGACGCGCAGGGCGGTCTCCGTTGACGCGAGTCGTTTCTTGCAAATCATGAAGGGGACGCTGCACCGGCGCTCGGCCTTCGCAGCTTCAGCCGGGCCTTCTCACTTCTCTTGGCCGACCTCCGGGCGGGGATGAGGGAGGCGACAGTCGCGCGCTTCGGGTCTTCTCCTGAATGGCCTGAATCGTGACGCCCTCGTTGGCCTCGTAGGTTCCAGCCTGCCCGTCGATGCGCCGCAGTTGCTTGCTGCCCTTGTGATGCAGCGCGACCACGCGCCAGTCCTCGGGCTCGAAGACGGGGCTGCCGGAGCTGCCCGGCTCGGTCGGCGTGCGGTAGTGGACTAACTGCTGGTTGCACGCGACGAGAAGGTTGTCCTGAAGTGAGATTTCGAGGTCGCGCCCGTCCGGGTGGCCGATGACGTACATGCGCGGGGGCGGGTCGGCCATCTCTATGAGCCTTTTGTGGAGTCTCAGAGGTGACGCCTTTGGCACGCCGTCGCCCTTGAGTCTGAGGAAGGTCGCGTCGAGTTCCTTGTAAGACGACGACCAGACTATCTCGTCCTCCACGTCGTAGATTTCTCCGAGCGCCTGAAAGTTGACCTGCGAGTCTTCGGGCAGGATGGAGTGCGGGTTTTCCGGGTCGCTCACCACGTGGTTATTCGTGAGCAGCAGGACGCCCGTCCAGCCGGGGAAGAAGTCGGCTGCGTTGACGAGCCAGCCCGTCCCGTGCCCCGTCCCGTCGCGTCGCTCGATGCGCGCGACGGAGCCGCACTGCTCAAGCCCCTGCCGATACCAGCGAAACGTCGCCATCCTCGTTTTGCCGAAGATAGCTTCAAGCTCCGGGGCGGCTTTCTCGGCGGCAGCCGCCTCGCGGGAAATCTTCTTTGCGTCGAAGTCGAATCCTCCGCCCACGCGGCGGAGGTGGCCCGCCTTGAGGATAGGCAGCAGAAAGTTTCCGGGCGGCTCTTCGTCGCTCAACTGCCAGACCTGCGTGAGCTGCCTGATGGTGCTCTGTAGCTCAAAGGCATCCGTGCCGCGTGCGTCCAGATACCGCAGCGCCGTGTCCGCGGCCTCCTTGTGACGCCCGAGCGCCACGTACGCCTCCATCCTCGTGGCCTCGTCCCAAGCGGTGACGGGCTCGCCTTCATGCTCGCGTCTGTCCAGACCGGCGACTATCTCCCCGGCCAGCGCCTTAGCATCCGGCAGCCCCGCCAGCGGCAGCCCGTCACGCTGCGCCCGCGCGGCCAGCGCCACCACGTTGATGCCGTGCCAGTATTCCTGCGGTTTGAGGCTGTAGACGCCGAGATACTCGTTCAGCGCGCGCTCGATGTTGGCGCGGTTGCGCGGCGAGGCCGGGTCGTTGTTGTTTACGTAGAGCTGCTTGTAGATGCGGCCCAGAAGCCCCCGCGCCTCCAACACTTCGCGCTCGACGCTCTGCGGGTCTTGGATGATTGACTGCAAGACCTGCTCGGCGGCGAGGAACATGCTCTGGTCGATGAGCCCTTGCGCGTACTGCCGCCTCACCTGCGACATTCGCATACCGGACTGAAGCAGGGCTTCCGCCAGCAGCGTCATGGAGCGGAAGCGACTCTTGCGCCGGAAGCTATCCAAGAGCCTCCGGGCCGAAGTCTCCGGGAGCTGCGACGGCTCCACCGAGATGCGCTGAATCAGCTCTTCGCAAATCGCGTCTGCCTTCTGCCAGTCGAAGGAGTCGAGCGCGCGGTTCAATTCCGTCTCAAGCTGTGCGGCATCATCCCAAGGCATTTCGCAACTCCCTTCCGACTGACAGTTAAGAGAACAGCTCTTCGAGCGGCGACTCGGGCTGCCTCAGAGCCTCGTCCACGTCCAACACTAAAGCGCGCCGCTTAACCATCGACTCGAACGTGCCCGTGTCTGCCTCGAACCCTTCCTTGGCCTCGTCGAATTCCGCCTTCAGCGCGTCGGCTACTCGCTTGCGGTCGGCCCGCGTCAGGTCGGGCGAGGTACGAACGAGAAATATCGTACGCTTGATGGCGATATCCGACTGCTCTTGATTCCCCTCAGCCAGAGCTTTCAAAGCCTCGTCGCGCGCCTGAATGATGGTGGTCAAACCCATCCAGTCGTCCCGCTCCGTCCGCGACTCGATGCGGAAGAGCATGTGCGTCACGCCCGTCAAGGGCTGGCTCGTCCCCTGACTCGTGCCGTAGCGCAGGCGGTCGCCCTCCACCCAGAACTGATTCTTGTCGTACCTCCCTTCGTCCGCGAGGACGACGGCGATATAGCCCGGTCTGAGGTCGTTCGCGCCGCCTCCCCCTGCCCCCGTGAACGACTGGTGCAGCCCCAAGTCCATCTGGCCGTTGCCGCCCGTCAACAGGTCTTGCACGCCGTTGGCAATCGGCCCGGCGATAGCCAGCGCAGCGGACAGTTGCGGGACGACCAGCATGCCCGACAAGTCGCCCATCACCTTGATGGCCGAACTCAGATAGTTCTTGCCTTCCATCGCGAGCAGACCGGCGGCCACCTCCACGACGCCGCCGTTGTAAGGCATCAGCGTCGTCAGGTTGTAGTTCAACTGGATGGCCCGTTCCAGATTCGAGTCGTTGACGTTCTTCATGTGCATCGGCCCGGCGACGTGCGGGATTTCGGCCAACTGAGAGCCGAACTGGAACCTGATGAGCGAGTGAACCACCGGATGCCAAGTCTTGAACCAATCCCTCTCTTTCTTCAAGTACATCTCCGTGAGCCAGAGGCGGAAGTAATGCTTGCCCGCCTCCAACGGCGCGCCGTCCGTCTTGGCGTCCTTAACGTGGTCAGCCGGGATGGCTAGATATATGTACTTCCTCGCGTCCTTCTTAACCCAACCGGTGATTGTGTCCCAGAGTCCCATGATGCATGTCTCCTTTGAAGCGGTGCGCGTCCGAGAAGCCCTTCACGGTCGCCGCCGAATCCGTGCCGCTACATCCGACAACCGCCATGTTATTTGAATGAAGAGCGTAGCCTTAGTCTATAGACTTTGTCTGTAGATGGAGAACGGTCTGAAGAGCTGTGGGCATCTCCAGAGAAACGGAATTGAGGCCAGCAGATGAAGACCCGATTGGCGCTGAGAGCTGGAATGGGCAAAAACCGGGCGGAGCCTTTTGTCTTGGAAATCGACCCGCAAAAAACACCCGCCCTTGTCGCAGCGCCCGCAATTTAGCACTAGTAAATTGGTTGCGCAATAAAATTGTTTCCAGCACCGGCGCTCCTGAGAAACAGAGCTATGGCGACAGCCGACACGCTGGCCGGAGCCCGTCTTAAGTCATCGCAGCAGGCGACAGCCGGAGACATCCTTCATTTAAGTATGCGTCGGGGGGAAGAAATATTTCTCGTCTTTTTTTAGACTGCTTTCGTTTTGCGGGGCGCGGGCGCTTCGACGCGGCGGGCGGTTTATCAGGTTGGGTTAACGAGACGGCGGGCCGCCCCGCGTCAGGGTCTACAGACCTGCCGCTCTGCCCCGCGATGGCCTCGAGGAGTTGCTCCATCGCAGCGGGCGTAAACTCTCTCATGTCGATAAGGGGCAACTCCTCGAATAACCGTGGAACATCCTTTCGGCTCGCGCCGGACAGAAGCACAGCTATGAGCCTCAGTTTTTCTTCTGTCATCCGTTTCACGGCAACTCTCACTTCTGCTCTTTGCCAAATAGGAAGGCCGTAAGCTCCGATGAAGACGACCGCCGGCTTGCCCGCCTTTATCGCTTCATCTATGGCTTGGGTAAAGTCAATGACGTTGCCGAATCGCTCCGGTACGAGCCGTGCCAGAAGTCCCTGCTCTTTCAGGAGCGTGTCGAGTTGCAGTACCGTCTTTCCATAGGCGAGGTAGTTAACGAAGAAAGCGTCGAAATCGTCTGTGAGCGTTTTGCCTCGCAAGGTGAGTGCGGCCACGTCGAGGTCGCGGCGGGTGTCGGCGGCGCGATCCATCTCAGCGGCGGCAGGGCTTTGAGCGTCGCCGACCGTTTCCGCGCGGTCGAGCAGGGAGACTTCCGTGCTACAGAACTGGCATGCCATGCGTGTGCGGCCACGCTCGCGCGCACGCTTCACCGCCTGCTCGCTTTGCACCAGCTTCCTGCACGCAGGGTTCGGACAGTAGAAGCGCCGGGTTCTCTCGACGCTGCCCGCCGCCGCGCGTCGTGTGAGCTGAGAGTTGACGTACTCATCGAAATGGAAGCGCGTCCCCTGAGTCGCCTCGACGCCGAAGCCGAGGCCCAGCTCGCCGCGCCCCGGCGACTGCACGCGCAGCGTAAGAGTGCAGGTTTCGCCCGCGTGCCTCTCAAAGAGGGCGAGCCGGTTCCACGTCGAAATCAAACGAAAGACGCCGTTGCGCGCAAGGCGTATGACCAGCGCGGCGAAGACATTCTCCGGCGTCCCCTCGAAGGCGAAGATAACTTCCTCGCGCTCGTCCGACGCGGGTGGCTTGCGCCTTACTTCCGACGGGAAGAACAGAGAGTAACGCCCGCCTTCGTCGATGCGCATGGCGTATTCCATGCTGAGCAGCAGACGCGCCGACGCCGTTCTCAACAGCGTGGTCTCTCCCGCGCTTCTCACGGATGTTGGCCCGCTCTTGCTCATAGTTAAATCGAGTCCTCCGGGCATCGGCCCTGCTCGTCGGCCTGCTCGATGATTCCGTAAGTGACGATGTCGAGAGCTTCGGGGCGCAACAGTATGAGCCCGCCGAAGTCGAGCAGTCGAAGCAGCTCTAAACGCTCAAGCCCACGCAACGCCGCTTCAAACTCGTCCCGTTCCAACTTCGACTCGGTCTTGACCGACTTCTCAAAAAGTTTTGATAACTCTCCGACCGAAATGAGCGTTTGGCCCGTCTGTTTGACTTCATCGATGAAGTTTCTCACGCTCTCGAAGAGCCTCGATGTGACGAGGCTCGGCAAGCTCTCCCAATCGACCGCATCGCGGATGGCGCTCATCAACTCTTGCACGCCCTCACCGCTCACTGCGCTGGTACGGAAGTAGCCGTCGAACCCAAACTCTCGCAGCAACGGCGGGACACCAGCAGTGATGGTATGAGTCTTGAGGTCGGTGCGCGTCTCGACGAGGAACTTCTTCAGATTCGCGCGTGTGCCGTGCGCGTGCTGTGCTTGCTGCAACTCCTGATGCCATCGAACGACCTGCTCGCGCACATCTTTGACCAGCGGGTCAAACAGGAAGAGTGCCACCGCCATGTCGCCCGTTTTCAGTTGGTCGGAGAGTCTGGTTATCATCTCACCGGGCGGATCCCAAAGCATCGCCTCGCGCACTTCCTCATGCCCGTCCGGCGCGCGCAGACGGTCTTGATAGAGCACTCTCACTTCCGCCCCCATTGACGGCTGTGTCGCAGGGGGCATCGTCTTCATCCGTTCCGTGGGCCTGTGCTGGTACTCCACGAGCCGCTGCGCCAGCGCGGTCTTTCCGACGCCGCTGTTGCCGAGAAGGACGACCTTTGCGTTCCTGTAATAGAGCGCCCAGTCCGGCTCTTCGCGCCGCGTGAGGAGGTCGAAGTCCACGCCCCAGATGCGCACGCCCCGGCCCGTCTCGTCGAGCGTGGCGAGCTTGCCGGGGAGGTGCGGGTGGTCGAGGCTTTCGGCACAAGCACGGCCCTGTCATCGGGACTCAGAAGCTCGCACGCCCAATCGAACTCCGCTTCGGTGTAGGAACGCTCCTGCCCCGGCGGGCTTGAGCCGCGCCAGTGGCCGAAGATGCCGAGATAGCGGCTGCTCCCTTTCAGCTTCCGGCGGCAGACCTTCTCGGCCTCGTCGAAGCTCGTAATCCAAGACTCCATGCAGACTTCAAGCGCGCCGCCCTCCGTGATGGCTCGCCTCACGCAAGGCCGACAGTCCTCGTCAAGGTCTCTCCCCGTCGAGCTGATGAAAACGCTTACGCTAATGGAATCAGAATTATGAATCACACCGCTGCCGCTTCCTCCGGCAAGGCCGCTTTCGCGCTCTTGCTCTTCCCGCATCGGCCTCATAGTAGTGCAGGAGAGTCCGCACGCGGAAGAGACTCTTCTTGATAGCTCAAGTCCGTCTCCGGCTCAGTGCGGAGACGGACTTCAAGCCGTCTTGAGTGCTTTGAGGTTCTTGTCCCCTGCGCCTTCCGCCGCACGCTTCAGCTCGAAGAGCTTCATTAACGCTTCGACGGGCGAGAGTGCGTTAACGTCCGTCTCAAGAAGCTCCTGCAAGAGTCGCGCGCCGCGACCCCAAGCGGCGTTGTCGAACTGTTCGAGCAGCTCGGCCTCATCTCCTACGGCGGCCCCGCCGTGCGCGTCTTCGTACTCATGCAAAAGCTCTTCGGCGCGCGTCACGACGGGGCGAGGAAGCCCGGCCAGCCGCGCCGCATAGACGCCGTAACTTTTTTCGGCCACGCCCGGCGACACCTTGTAGAGGAAGACGAGGTCGCTGCCGCGCTCGGCGATTTCGACGTGGAGGTTTTGCATTCGCGGCAGCGTCCCGGCCAGCTCCGTCAGCTCGTGATAGTGCGTTGCGAAGAGCGTCTTGGAGCGGAGGCGCGGGTTGTTGTGGATGTATTCGAGCACGGCGCGCGCGACGGCCAGCCCGTCATAAGTCGAAGTTCCCCTGCCGAGTTCGTCGAGCAGGACGAGCGAGCGCGGGCTGGCGTGATGCAGGATGTGCGCGGTCTCCACCATCTCGGTCATGAAGGTGGACTCGCCGCTGCCGATGCGGTCGTAGAGGCCGATGCGCGTGTAGATGCGGTCGGTGAGGCCGACGGTCGCCGCGCTTGCGGGGACGAAGCTTCCCACCTGCGCCATCAAAACGATGAGCGCCGTCTGTCGCAGGTAGGTCGATTTACCGGACATGTTCGGCCCCGTAATGAGCGCGATTTCCGGCGTGCCCTCGCCGCCAATCCTCACGTCGTTCGAGATGAAGGTCTCGCCTTCCAGAAGTCTCTCCAACACAGGGTGACGCCCGCCCTCGATGCTCAGAACCTTCTCGTCCGGCACGCGCGGGCGTGTGTAGCCCCAACGCGCCGCGCTCTCGGCGAATGCCGCCACCACGTCCATGTGCGCGACCGTCGCGGCGGCGACCAGAATCTCCTCGCGGGCCTTGCCTATCTCCGCGCAGACGCGTCGGAAGAGGCTCTGTTCCAACTCGCCGATTCGCTCCTGCGCGTTGAGGACGAGCGATTCATACTCCTTCAGCTCAAGCGTGATGAAGCGTTCGGACTGAGCGAGCGTCTGCTTGCGCGTGTAATCGCCGGGGACGAGGTGCAGGTTCGGGCGCGTGACTTCGATGAAGTAGCCGAAGACCTTGTTGTAGCCGACGCGCAGGCTCCGAATCCCTGTGCGCGCGCGCTCGCGCTGCTCCATCTCGGCCAGAAACGTCTTGCCGTTGCGCAGGAGCGTGCGCAGAGCGTCAAGCTCTTCCGAGTAGCCTTCGCGGATTATGCCGACGCCTTCTGAGCGGCTCGGCAGCTCGTCGTTGACGGCGGCGCGGATGAGGCCGAGCGTCGCTTCGCACGCGGGCAGCGCCGCGAGCGAAGGGCCGAAGCGGTTCGCGTCGCGTTGCAGGACTGCGCGTACGCGCGGGATTGTTTCGAGGCTCTGCCTGACGGCGAGCGTCTCCGAAGGCGTGGCTATACCTGTGCGCGCGCGTCCTGCCAGACGTTCGAGGTCGTGGACTGTTTCGAGCGCGGCGAAAAGCTCCGCGCGCTCCTTCTCGCGAGACGCGAACCATGCGACGTGCTCCTGCCTGCGGGCGATTTCGGCCACGTCGAGCAGGGGTTGACGCAACCAGCGGCGCAGGAGCCGACCGCCCATCGCCGTGCGCGTCGCGTCGAGCGTGGCGAGCAGAGACGGCACGCCGCCCGAGCCTTCGAAGATTTCGAGGCTGCGTACCGTCCGCTCGTCCAGCATCATGAAAGTCTCGGCGCGGTAGCTCGTCAGGCGCGTCAACTGTTCGGCGGCGTTCGACTGCGTCTCGCGCAGGTAGTTGATGATGGCGGCGGCGGCGGCGACGGCCAGAGGCCAGCGCGAGAGCCCGAACGGCGCGAGCGTGCGCGCGCCGAAATGGCGCAGGACGACGCCCTTCGCCTTCGACGTATCGAAGCCCGCGTCGGGGCGGCGGGTGATGAAACCGGGGAGGCCGCCGTCGTCGGAGGCGAAGCCCTCCGGGATGAGAAGCTCGGAAGGGGCGATGCGTTGAAGCTCTGCGAGCGCCGCGGAGGCGTCGAGTTCGGTCGCCGCGAAGTCGCCCGTCGTCACGTCCGCGTAGGCGATTCCGGCGCGGCCCCCGTCGCTCGTGTAAGCGGCCAGATAGTTGTTGACCTTGCTGCGCAGCAGCCCCGGTTCCAGCACCGTACCGGGCGTGACGATGCGCACTACGTCGCGCTCGATGAGCCCGCGTCCTGCGGCCTCGCCTTTGACGGGCGCGCTCGTCAACTGCTCGCAGATGGCGACGCGGTGGCCGCGCGAGATGAGCGTGGCGAGATGTCTTTCGAGGCTATGATGCGGGACGCCCGCGAGCGGGACGCGCACGTTTCTACCCATCGGCTTTGAGGTCAGCACGATGTCCAACTCGCGCGCTAGGAGCCGCGCGTCGTCGTCGAAGGCTTCGTAGAAGTCGCCGATGCGAAAAAGGAGGATAGCGTCCGGGTGGCGGCGCTTGATGTCTAGATACTGCTTGCGGAGTGGTGGTGTTGTCGCCGTCATCGGTCGAAGATTTGCGAGAGGATGTCTTCGACCGACGTGAGGGAGCGGTGAAGTCTCCGGAGTTGTTCAAAACTGAGGATGATTGTGACTCTCCCTATCTCGTGAAAGGGGCCAGTGCGCGCGAGGCTCAACTGCCTCTGGGCGCGGTTCGTGTCACGCTCGCTGGCGACTATCAGGAAGGGCTTCGAGCGCTGCGCGTCGTAGGCCCGCTTGAGCTTGGCGAGCGCACCGTCGATGCTTCCGCGTCGCTGCACCTCGAAGACGTGACTGAGGCGCGGGCTGTTCTCGCCCGAGCGCCAGACCACGTCATAGTAATCATACTCGGTCTGCGCGTGATGGCCGAGCACGCGTGCGATGTCAACCAGCATGTGCTGAACGTCCGCGTGCGACAGCTCAGCCGCGTCGCTCTTCTCTCTCTCTCCGCTGTCGGTCAGAGAGAAGTCCAGCCCCTCTTCCGAGACGCGCCTGCGCCCCTGCTGAGTAATCGTCCAGCGCCCACGGACGCGTTCTATCTCGCGTCTCTCCGTGAGAGCCAATCCCGCGCGCTGCACTAGCCTGCGCCACTGTTTGCGGTGGCCGTTCGAGAGGGCGTGGACATCCTCATCGCCGAGCTGCGGGAAGTATGCGACGAGCCGGTCATACAGAAAGCGCACGTCATCGACGCCGCCGGTGGCGACCAACTCCTGCAAGACAGGCAGTTCGATGCGCTCCACGCTCGGGTATGCCATTTCGTGACGAACGTACTCGGGAGAAAAGGATTGCTCGGGAGGCTCAAAAACTCCCTCTGCGAAAGGGCCAAGCTTACGTCGCCAAAGTTACAGGAGATGCGTGCCTCAATCAAGCACGGAGGCTGAAAAAAAGCGCGCGAAAAGCGGCGAGCGGAAGACGGTCGAAAGAATCTCCGGTTTGAAATTTGAAATCTCAAATCCGAAAACGCTTCTGACCGGCTTCCGCCTGCCGCTTTTCGCTTTTTGCGTTCCGCCCTTTAGGTCTCTACGCCGCTGCTTGTTCGGACTTGAGGCCGAAGCTGGCGCGAATCTCTTCGGAGTCGAGCGTGTCGCGCTCCATCAGCCCTTCGACTAGGATGGCGATTTCGGCGCGGCGCGCGTCCACGACATCGCAGGCGCGCTTCAACTGCTCCATGACTATCTCGTTGGTCGCCTGCTCGATGCGGTCGAGAAGGGTCTGGCTGTGCGGGTCTTCGGGCTTGCCGAGGTGAATCGGCCCGAGCGAGCTCATGCCGAACTCGGCGACCATCTTGCGAGCGATTTCGACGGCGCGCTCGATGTCGTTCGACGCCCCCGCCGTCATCGTTTCGAGCAGAAGGAGTTCGGCTGCGCGCCCGCCCAGAAGCATCGCGACCTGATCTTCTAGGTACTCGCGTTTCTTCATCAGGCGGTCACGCTCCGGGAGCGCCTGCGTCACGCCGAGGGCGCGGCCACGCGGCAGAATCGAGACCTTGTGGATGGGGTCGCCGTTCTTGACGGCGAGGCCGACGGCCACATGCCCGGCCTCGTGGACGGCGGTCGCGTAGCGCTCGTCCTCGTCCATCAGGAAGCCCTGCCGCTCGACGCCCATCA
>WUUC01072515.1_pt1 | contig 24024 bp, 22 predicted proteins | sample 6278441 | NCBI WGS metagenome assembly WUUC01 (sample SAMN13675441, study PRJNA597444) | soil metagenome | isolation source: soil | place: USA: Washington | collected 2017-10 | reverse complement strand
TTCGCGCCGACATCAGCCAGCGGCTGGCGGCAGAGCACGTGACCGAGCATGGTGCTGAGGCTCCAAGCCCATGACCTCAGCACGCCGTGCGCGGCTGCCGCGGCGGCTGGCGAGATTCGCCAGCTCGCTGAGGGTGACCCGCCACGAAGTGACCGGCCTGCGGTAGCTCGTCGCGCCGCCAGCTTCGCCATCGCCTCGTGCGGCTGAGCGAAGTCATCCACTGTCCATTCCTGCCGGAGTCGAGATGCGTTTTCTGTTCACCACCGCCCCCTTACACGGGCACTTCTCACCGTTGGTGCCGCTTGCCTGGGCGTGTCGGGCAGCGGGCCACGAGGTGTTGGTGGCGACGTCGGAGAACTTCGTGCCAGCGGTGGTGAACTCCGGCCTTCCGGTGGCGGCCAGCGGCCCGGGCATCGATGTGCACGACCTGTCGAACCGAGACTCGGTGCACGGCATCGAGGACGCCCGCTACGCCCACGGTGAGGCGTTCGCCCTGATGGCATCGAGAAATCTGGCCGGCACCTTCGAGCTGGTGGACGCCTGGCGACCCGATGTGCTCGTCTGCGAGCGATCGGAGCTCGCCGGGCCGATAGTCGCCGCGGTGCGGGGGATCGCGCACGTCGAGCTGCAGTGGGGCGTCGCCGAACTGCCCGAGTACCGGGCGGCCGCTGACGCCGTGCTGCGGCCGACCTTGCACAACCTCGGTCTGCAGGCGGTGCCGGCGCCGCAGGTGACGCTCAACACCTGGCCGCGCAGCGTGCGGCTTCCACATGCCCGTGAGCATCTGGACCTGCGGCACGTGTCCTACGACGGGATCGCCCGGGTGGCGAGCTGGATGCTGCGCCCGCCCGAGCTGCCGCGGATCTGCCTGACGCTCGGCACGGTGCTGCCCCAGCTCAGGGCGCAAGGGCTGCTGGGGCTGGTCAGCACGATGCTGGAAGGCCTCGCCGAGCTGGAGTGCGAGCTGGTTCTGGCGATGGACGACGAGATCGCCGCCGAGCTCGGCCCCTTGCCCAAGGCCGTGCGTTCCATCGGGCGGGTTCCGCTGTCAAACGTGGTCGGCAGCTGCGCGGTGCTGATCCACCACGGCGGCCACAGCACCTCCCTGACCGCGCTCGCCGCCGGGTGCCCGCAGGTCGCGCTGCCCAGCTTCGATGACCAGGTCGAGAACGCCGCGGCCGTCGTGCTGTCCGGCGCGGGCTTGGCGATGCGGCTGCACACCGCGACCGCCGACGCCGTGGTGGGCCACTGCCGAAGCGTGCTTGAGAACCCCGAGTACGCCGCGGCCGCGGCGTGCATGGCGCAAGAGATCGCGGCCCAGCCGTCGCCGGCTGAGGTCGTCAGCGTGCTGGAACAGCTGTTGCCACATCACGACCGAGCCCCGGAGAAGTTCGAGCTCCACGACCAGATCGCCGGCATCGTCTGACGATCCCGTCGGCCCCTTCGGGTCGGCCCATCCCGCACCCCACGCGGACCGGCCGATGTCCTCCCGTCGGCACAACAACAAACCATTTGCAACGACGGAAGGAACGGCCGATGAGTGAGCAGAAGGCGTTACTGCTGGACGAGGTCCGCAAGTACCATCAAGATCTTCAGGTGGACCGGCCGTTCGTGCCAGGCGTGACCGAGATCTGGCCGTCGGGAGCCACCCTGGACGCCGATGACCGGGTCGCGCTGGTCGAGGCCGCCCTGGACATGCGCATCGCCGCAGGCTACAGCGCCCGCAAGTTCGAGTCCGACTTCGCGCGCAGGCTCAAGCGGCGCAAGGCGCACCTGACGAACTCGGGCTCGTCGGCCAACCTGCTCGCCGTCACGGCGCTGACCTCGCACCTGCTGGGTGAGCACCGCCTGCAGCCCGGCGACGAGGTGATCACCGTTGCGGCCGGCTTTCCGACCACCGTCAACCCGCTGCTGCAGAACGGCCTCGTCCCGGTCTTCGTCGACGTGGACCTCAAGACCTACAACGCCTCGCCGGAACGGGTGGCCAGCGCCATCGGCCCTCGCACCAAAGCGATCATCCTGGCGCACACGCTCGGCAATCCCTACGAGGCCCGGGAGATGGCTGAGCTGGCCGAGGCGCACAACCTGTTCTTCATCGAGGACAACTGCGACGCGGTCGGATCGACCTATGAGGGTCAGATCACCGGCACCTTCGGCGACATGTCGACGGTCAGCTTCTACCCGGCGCACCACCTCACCATGGGCGAGGGCGGCTGCGTTCTCACCTCCAACCTGATCCTGGCGCGCATCATCGAGTCACTGCGCGACTGGGGCCGGGACTGCTGGTGCGTGCCGGGGGAGTCAGACACCTGCCTCAAGCGCTTCAAGTACCAGATGGGGACCCTGCCGGCCGGTTACGACCACAAGTACATCTACTCCCACGTCGGCTACAACCTCAAGGCCACCGACCTGCAGGCCGCGCTGGGCCTTTCGCAGCTGGCCAAGCTCGACGAGTTCACCCTGGTCCGCCGGCGCAACTGGCGGCGGCTGCGCGAGGCGCTGGACGGCGTGGCGCACCTGATCCTGCCCGAGGCCACGCCTCGCAGCGAGCCCAGCTGGTTCGGCTTCGTCCTGACCGTCGACCCCGACGCGCCGTTCACCCGCCTGCAGCTGGTGAAATACCTGGAGAGCCGCAAGATCGGAACCCGGCAGTTGTTCGCGGGCAACCTGACCCGGCATCCGGCCTACGTCGACCAGAACTACCGCGTGGTCGGAGATCTCACCAACAGCGACATCATCACCGAGTCGAGCTTCTGGGTCGGGGTGTACCCGTCGCTGACCGACGAGATGATCGACTACGTCGCTGACTCGATCAAGGAGTTCGTCGCCGGCCAGGCCTGACCTGGCCAGCAGAGGCAGGCGTGGCGCGCCTGGAGTGCCGGCGCGCCGGAGCATGTCGAATCCTGGCTGCCAGCTTCGACATGGGTAGGAGGGGTACCCGCTGTGGTGCGGGTGCGGTCCAGCTGATGAGGAGTTCTGCATGAACGTGCCCCAGATTGTGGTCCGAGGCGATGGCGGACGGGTGATCGAGGTAGCCGGCGGCGTGGACATCCACGTCGAGACCTTCGGCGAGCCGAGTGACCCCGCGGTCCTGCTGTCCAGCGGGTTCATGACCTCGATGGACTGCTGGGAGGATGAGTTCTGCCGGCGACTGGCGGCCAGCGGACGCTACGTGGTGCGCTATGACCACCGCGACACCGGCGGCTCGGTGACCTATCCGGTGGGCTCGCCGCCCTACGGATTCGACGAGTTGGTCTCCGACGTGGTGGGCGTGCTCGATGGCGTGGGCGCGGCGCAGGCCCATGTGGTGGGAGTGTCGATGGGCGGCGGGATCGGGCAACGGCTGGCCTTGGAGTACCCCGATCGAGTGCTGTCCCTGACGCTGATCTCGACCAGTCCCGGCCTGCGCCCGGCAGCGCCGCCGGCCGCTGACCTGCCGTCGATGGCGCCTGAGCTCGAGGCTCATTTCACCGACCCGGCGACCAAGCCGCAGCACAACCACGTGTTGCTTGACCCCGGCGCGCCCTATCGCTCGCGGCTGGGCGCCATCGACGTGCCGACCCTGGTGGTCCACGGCGTCGAGGACCCGCTGTTCCCGTTCGGCCACGCCGAGGCCTCCGCCCGCGAGATCCGGGGCGCTGAGCTGATTCCGTTGGAGGGCGTGGGACATGAGTTGCTGCCGCGCCACACTTGGGATGCGCTCATTCCCAAGATCGTGGAGCACACCCGCGACCGCTCAGCAGCACGCTGACCGCGCGCGAGGGCAACTACGGCTGAGACACAGGTGCGGGGCCGGAGGAAATCATCTCCGGCCCCGCACCTGGCGTTTGTCGTGCTAGTTGTTGACCTTGTAGTGCAGCAGCACGTTTCCTGAGCTGAACGAGCGTGACTCGGAGAGCTCGAGGTCAAGCGGCTTGTAGCCCTCGAACAGCGCCTGCCCGGACCCGAGGATGACCGGAGTCACCACGATCAGGTACTCGTCGATCAAGCCGGCGTCGGCCAGTTGCTGGACGATGGTGCCGCTGCCGAAGATGGCGATGTCAGCGCCCTCGCCCTCCTTCACCTTCTGGGCCGCCGCGGCGATGTCGTCCGAGACCAGCGTGGAATTCTCCCACGTGACCTCTTTCAGGCTCTTGGAGAAGACGATCTTGGTCATGTTGTTCAGCTCGTGGGACATCTTCTTCGCCGGAGGCGGGGCGTCCGGGTTGTCCGCCTGGGCCGGCCAGAAGCTCTCGAACTGCTGGTAGGTCTCGCGGCCGAACAGCAAGGTGTCCGGGCTCATCAGCTGGTGCGCGGCCTTGTCGACCTCGAAGTCGTGAATGAACCAGTCGATGCTGCCGTCGTCGCCGGCGTAGAAGCCGTCCAATGACACCCTGTTGTACACGACAACTTTCCTCATACCTGTTCTCCCATCCTCGATTGCCTCACTGTCTTGGTCGTGTCGAACTCTCGTGCGGACCCGGTCAACGGGTCAGTCATTCAACGCCGGCACCGTGCTGGACGGCTGGCCGTCGTCGTCGGTGGCCTGGCCCGCCGCCGGCGGCATCGGCGGGGTGCTGATGTTCTCCATCAGGATCAGCAGAAGCACGCCGCACAACACTAGAACGGCGGCGGTGACCCGGAACGCGAACACGTATCCGTTGGTGTCGGCGACGTCTTCCAGCGAGCCCTTGCTGACGTCAGTGGACGAGTGCCGCAGCGCCAGGGTCACCAAGACGGCCAGACCCAGCGCACCACCGAGTTGCTGCACCGCGTTCTGCACGCCGGAGGCCAGGCTGGAGTCCTGCTCGGTCACCTGGTGCATGGCGGCCATCGCGCCGCCGGGCATGATGAGCCCGGAAGAGATGCCGATGACGATCATCCCGGGCAGCACCCCGCCGACATAGCTGGTGCCGACGTCGATTCCGCTGGTCAGCAGCAGCCCCAGCGCTACGCCGAAGAAGCCGGTGGCGAACAGCGGCTTGACACCCAGCTTCGGCATCAGCCCGGTGCCCAGCCCCACACCGACGAACATCGACAGCCCGAACGGGATGTAGGCCAGGCCGCCTCGCAGCGGGGAGTAGTCCAGGATCTCTTGCTGGTACAGGGTCAGCAGGAAGAAGTAGCCGAAGAAGGCGGCCGTGAAGAACAGGCCGAACACGTTGGCCAGCACCCGGGTGCGGTTGCGGAAGAACCGCATCGGGATCAGAGGCGAGGACGACCGCGCCTCGAGCAGGAACATCAAGCCCACCAGGGCCAGGCCGACCAGCAGCGGAATGGCCACCTGAGGCGAGCCCCAGGGCTCCTCCGAGGCCACCAGCAGACCGAAGACGAGGGCCATCAGGCCAGCGGTCCCCGCGACGGCGCCGGTGAAGTTCAAGCGGGCGTGCTCGCGGACCATCCGGCTCTCACTCACCAGCTTCGGCACCAAGAACATCGCGAACAACGCGATCGGGCCGTTGATGAAGAACACCCACCGCCACGAGGCCAGGTCGGTCAGCACGCCGGAGATGACCACCCCGGACACCCCCGCCAGGCCGCTGATGCCGCCCCAGATGCCCAGCGCCTTCATGCGCTCCCGGCCGTCGGGGAACAGCAGGGCGATGAGGCCCAGCGCCGCCGGCGCGGCCAGCGCCTCACCCAGGCCCTGAGTGATACGGCCGCCGATCAGCATGCCCTGCACCGCCGCGGCGCCGGAGACGATCGAGGCGACCGCGAACAGGCCGGTTCCCAGCAGGAACAGCCGGCGACGGCCGTAGATGTCGGCCAACCGGCCGCCGAGCAGCAGGAAACCGCCGGCCATGATCACATAACCCATCACGATCCAGGCCAGGCCGGCGTCGGAGAACCCGAGGTCGTCCTTGATCTGGGGGAGGGCGACGTTGACCACCGTGACGTCTAGGACCAGCATAAATTGGACGAGCCCAAGTACGATCAGAGCCTTCCACCGCCGTGGATCGGGCCCCGCCTTTTCGATGTCCGGGTCGTGCTGCTGTGGTTCAGCACCGGCGTTCATGATGATTCTCCTCGACTTGGCACCCCGTGTGGGTGTCTCTCGTACGGATGTCGAAGCTGAGCCGCTGGTTTCGACATAGGAGAGAAGAGCGCCTGCCGAAACCCGCGGAGGTCCCGTGAAGTACCTGCTCGCCGTCCATTCCAACAGCCGGGCCGAGGGCGTCCTGGCCGGTTTGACGCAGGCGCAGCGCGCGGCGGCCGCTGGAGCCCGGACGGCGCTGTTGGAGGACCTTGCCGACACCGGAGAGCTGGTGGTGTCCGCGGCGTTGGCCGATCCTTCCGAGGGCCGGCGGGTGCTGACCGAGGCCGGCCGGGTGACGACGTACGGGCCGTTTCCCGAGGTGACCGACTACCTGGTCGGTTTCTACCTGGTGGAGTGCGAGGGGATCGACTGCGCGATGCGGCATGCCGCGCGGATCCCGGAGGCGGCGCTGGGAGGAATGGTCGAGGTGCGGCCGGTGCTGGGACCCTGCTCCTCGGACCTGTGAGCCGGCCGCTGAGCCGGCCGCTGAGCCGCCGCTGCGGGCTCAGTGCCGGAGCAAGCCGCCGTCGGCCATGATGGTCTGGCCGGTGACGAACCCGGCGTCATCGCTGGCGAGGAACAGGATCGTTCCCACCACGTCCTCGGGCTCGCCCTGGCGTTTGATCGCCTGCAACGAGTAGACGTGCCGCTGGGCGTCGGCGTTGATGACACTCTCGGCCAGGCCAGGGGTGCGTGACAGGGTGGGGCCCACCGCGTTGACGGTGACGCCGAAATCGGCGACGTCGTTGGCCAGGCCTCGGGTGAACCCGATGACTCCCATCTTGCTGGCGATGTAGTGAGACATGCCCGGCAAGGTCAGGCCCACCGAGTTCGAGGTGAGATTGATGATGCGGCCCCAGCCGTTCTCGCGCATGTGGTGCAGCACTGCCTTGGTCATCAAGAACTGCGAGTCGAGATTGACCTGCATGACCTTGCGCCAGGCCTCGAAGTCCATGTTGAAGATCCTGGCGGCGGGGTAGATGCCGGCGTTGTTGACCAGGATGTCGCAGCGGCCCATGTACTCGGTGATGTCGCGCCCGACCCGTTGCACATCGTCGGGATCGGACACGTCGGCGGTGATGCCGAGGGCTTTGCGGCCCTCGGCCTCGATCATCGCGACGGTCTCGGTCGGCTCCACCAGGTCGACAGCGACCACGTCGACGCCGCGCTGGGCCAGGCCTCGGCAGATGGCCTGGCCGATGCCGCGGCCGGCGCCGCTGACGACAGCGACTCGAGTGTCAGAACTGGTCATGAGCTCACCTCAGGTAGACGCCCAGGTACTGGACGGTGGTCAGGCAGGTTGGTCATCGGCCAGCGCCAGAGCCCCGGACGGGCAGAGGTACACGGCGACGCGGGCGTTCTCGGCGGTGTCGGGACCAGGATGGCCGGCTTTCAACAGCACCTGGCCGTCCTCGTCGCTCTGGTCGAAGAGCTCCGGGGTCGACAGCACGCACTGCCCCGCGCCGACGCACAGGTCGCGGTTCACGATGAGCTGCATGGCTGCGCTCCTCACCAGGTAACCGGCAGGTGGTCCATGCCGTAGATGTTGGAATCCCTCTTGAAAGGCAGCTCATCCAGGCTGGTGGCCAGCTGCAGCGTCGGCACCCTGGTGAACAGCGTGGAGAACACGATCTCGAGTTCGGCGCGGGCGAGGTTCTGGCCGATGCACTGGTGGATTCCGTAGCCGAAGGCCATGTGCTTGCGAGCGGCCCGCTCGGTGTCCAGCACGCCGGCGTCGGGAAACATCTCCTCGTCCCAGTTGGCCGCGGTGAAGGAGAAGAGCAGGCCGTCCCCGGCGGGGATCGTCACGCCGCCGACGTTGATGTCGGCGGTGGCGATCCGGGGTAGCGCGTCGACGACCGTGAAGTAACGCAGCAGCTCTTCCACGGCCCCCGGAATGGCGGCCGGGTCAGCCATGATCTTGGCCAGCTGCTCGGGATGTGCCAGCAGGCCGGTCACCCCGAGGGCGATCATGCTGGCGGTGGTCTCGTGCCCGGCGACCAGCAGCAGCATGGTCAAGCCCACCAGCAGATCGTGATCGTAGAGCCGGGTCTGGCGGTTGCGCAGGATCAGCCGCCCGAGCAGGTCATCGGTCGGTTCCGCCTCCTTCTCCGCGATCACCTGATCGACGTAGGCCCGCAACTCCGCACTGGTGCTCTGGCGTTCTTCGGCCGAGACGCCGCGGCGCAGCTGGGCGGTGGCGCTGCGTTCGATCAAGGCCCGGGCCTCATAGGACAGGCCGAGCAGCTCGCACAGCGTCCTGGTCGGAACCTGAAGGGCCAGCGCGGTGACCAGGTCGGTCGGCCGCGGGCCGGCCAGCATCTCGTCGATGGCGTGGTCAACCGTTTCTTGGATGTGCGGGCGTAGCGCGTGCATCCGGCGCAGGGTGAACTCGGTGATGAGCATCTTGCGCCGCGGGCCGTGCTCGGGTTGGTCCAGGCCGATGAGCGAGCGGCCCACGGCAGCGATGTTCTGCCTGGTCTGCGGAGTCACCTCTTCGGTCAACGGCATGTTGGGATGCCGGCGATCCGCGCTGACCCGGGGATCGGTGAGCAGGCGGCGGACGTCGGCATACCGGGTCACCAGCCAGGCGACCTGCCCGTCCGGCACCCGCACCTGGGTGACCGGCTGCTCCGCCCGCAGTGTCGCGTACTCCGCCGGCGGGTCGAACGGGCAGGTCCGCTGCATGGGGAAGTCCGGCGGCTCGGAGGCGGCGGCCGGCGCTGGATGGGTGGTGCTCTGGTTCAAGATAACCCCTCCGTGGGAGATGCGGGCGGTTCGAAAGTGAGCCGGCCGCGTTCAGCGATGCTGTTGCAGATGCCCCAGCAGCACGCTGGACAACCGCTCCGGGGCCTCCTCAGGCACCCAATGCGCTATGCCCTCGAATTCTTCGAACTGATAGGGCGCTGACACCCATGCCTTGGTTCCGACGGCCGCCACCCGGCCAACCCCGATGTCCTCGGCGCCCCAGACGTAGAGCGTCGGCACCGTGATCGGCGCGGTCTCGACGTCCTCGGGCCGAGTCGCCCGGTACCAGTTGAGCGCGGCGGTCACCGCGCCCGGCTCTGACAGCCGAGCCACATAGCGTTCGAGCTTGGCGGGCTCGACCGCCTGCTGGAGCATCCGGCGCAGGCCGGCAGCGTCGTCGCCGAGCAGGAATTGCTCGGCCACACCAGGCTGCTGGAACATCCCCAGGTAGGCAGAGCGGCGTTGCTGGTCCTCGTCACCGTGCAGCGCTTCGTTGAACGACTGCGGATGAGGCACCGACACCGCCGCGAGCGTGCGCACCCGATCCGGCTGCCGGTCGGCCAACGCCCAGGCCACCGCGGCGCCCCAGTCGTGGCCGATCAGATCGAACTCGGCCCAGCCCAGGGCGTCTGCGACCCGCAGGACGTCGGCGACCAGTTCGGCCATCCGGTAGTCAGCGACTTCGGCCGGCCGGACGCCGGCGCAGTAACCGCGCTGGTCAAAGGCCACCGCGTGGTGACCGGCGTCAGCCAGCGCGCCGAGCTGGTGCTCCCATTCGAGCGCGCCCTGCGGAAAGCCATGCAGCAACAGCACTTTCCGGCCGTCCGCCGGGCCGGCGGTGAGGGCGTCGAAGGTGCCGGCCGCGGTCGGTATCTGAATGCTCTCGATCATCATCGGCTCACTTTCTCGGGCCGGCCGACGCGGTGCTCGGCGGTCAGCCGCTCCAGGACGGGCACGACCTCATTGGGCGTCGGAACGCCGAGGGTCTCCACCCGAAGCCGTTCGGCGTTGGCACGGAAGGAGGAGTCCTTGAGCACCCGGCTGAGGTCCTCGTGCAACGCCTCGGCGGTCAGGTGATCGGCATCGGCGACGAACAGTCCGGCTCCCTGCTTCTGGAGGCCGTTCGCGTGCGCGAGCGGGCCCCACCATTGAAAGGCCCAATGGGTGCCCGGGATGATCAGTTGCGGAACCCCGCAAGAGATCGCCGTGGCGAACGTGCCGGCGCCTCCGTGATGAACGATGGCCGAACAGGTCGGCAGCAACGCGGCCAGCGGCACGAAGTCGACGGCGCGGACGTTGTCCGGGATCTTGGGGATCGACTCCAGTTGCTTGGCGTTGAACGTCGCGACCACCTCGGCGTCGAGCTCGCTGACCGCGGCGAGCAGGTCCGCGGCCGAGGCCTCCGTGCCGCGGCCGTCACGGTGTGACGCGCCCAGGGTGAGGCAGATCCGGTTGCCGATCTGCGGCTCGTCGAGCCAGCTGGGAAGCGGCGCCGGAGGGTTGAACGGAATGTGGCGGACGGGCACGAAGTGCAGTCCCGAGGGTCGCCATTGCCAGGCCGGCATCGGGTCGATGGTCCACTGCCCGACGATCATCTCCTCGTCGAAGGCGCATCCGTACCGCTCGAGCAACGGTTGCATCCAGTCGCGCAGCGGGTCGTTGTCGCTGCCGACGGCCCGGCGCAGCTGCGTGATCGAGTCAGGCCCCATCAGCATTCGGGCCTGCGCCGCGCCGCACGCCCTGGCAGCGATCGGAGCCGCGTACACCATCTGATCCCAGATCACCAGGTCCGGTCCCCAGTTCCGGCAGAACTCGACCAGGTCCGCGACCATCGTGTCGGTGGAGAACAACGCGAAGCCCCAGGTGGCTCGCGACAACCGATCCAGTGGCTCGTGCTGTGGAAAGTCCTCTTGCAGCGGCATGTCCTGGCGCTGGCCGGGCGCCATGACCACCTGCGGCGGCGGCTGGTAGCCAGGGTAGAAACCAGGATTGGGGTTCATCTCCGCGCCGACGATCACCGGGGTGAAACCCGCAGCCATGATGCTGTCGGCGATGTCGGGCTTACCTGCGATCCGGATGTCGTGACCTGCCGTGCGCAGCGCCCACGCCAGCGGAGTCATGACATGCAGGTGCGCCTTGTTGGCATGCGGCACGAACAGGATTTTCATCCAGCCCCCTCAGATGTCGGGTACGAGCAGGTGATGCGCGCCGGCCCGGGCAGCGACAGCCGGGCGAACGGATGCGGTGCGCGCACCGGTGGGTGACCGCCGGGTCGGCGCCCGGCGGCTGCTCTGATCAGGATGTCCGGTCGTAATCGCAGGCACATCTCTTCGAGTGCCCACCGCCGCCGGCCGCGGGAGGGTGAGGGGGCGGACTACCAGCGGCCGCGAGCGGCCCGGTCAGCCGCCGCGGTTGCTCACGATCGCAGCCGGCGGTCGCGGTTGGCGCCTCGCGCGGCGCGCAGCGTGAGATAACGCTGTTCAGGAAGGCTCTGGGTGCCTCGGGCGGCCAGCTCGTACTGCGCGCGGGCAGCCTGGTGATCGCCTGCCAGCTCAAGCAGGTGAGCACGCATGGCGTGCACGCGGTGGTGTCCGACGAGCGCCGGGTCGGCCTCGGCGACGGCTAGTTGCCGCAGGCCGGCCTCGGGCCCGTTGATCATGGCGAAGGCGACGATCCGGTTGAGGGTCACCATCGGCCCGGGTGCGATGCTGTCCAGCAGGTTGTAAAGGCCGAGGATTTGACGCCAGTCGGTCTTCTCGGCCGAGGGCGCCTCGTCATGCACGGCGGCGACCGCGGCCTGCAGTTGATAAGGACCCAGCGGCGACCTGGACAGCGTGTGGCTGATCAGCTCGACGCCCTCGGCGATCGCGTCGGCGTCCCACCGGCTGCGGTCTTGCTCGGCCAGCGGGATCAGCGCCCCGTCCTGACCGGTGCGGGCGGGACTGCGGGCCTCGGTGAGCAGCATCAGCGCGAGCAGGCCGGCGACCTCGCCGTCCTCGGGCAGCCACTCGCGCAGCTGCCGGGTGAGCCGAATCGCCTCCGCCGTGAGCTCCACCCGGTTCAGATGGTGCCCGGAACTCGCCGTGTAGCCCTCGTTGAAAATGAGGTAGAGCACCTCCATCACCGAAGCTATCCGCTCCGGTCGCTCCGCCGCCGAGGGCATCCGGAACTCCGCGCCGCTGGCCTTGATGCGCTGCTTGGCGCGGCTGATGCGTTGGCCGATGGTGCTCTCGGGCACCAGGAACGCGCGCGCGATCTCGGCGGTGGTGAGCCCGCCGACGGCCCGCAGGGTGAGCGCGACCTGCGACACCCGGGTCAGTGACGGGTGGCAGCACAGGAACAGCAGGGTGAGCGAGTCATCGACCGCGGAGACGACCGCAGGCTCGGGCCCGGCGAGCGCTGCCGTGGTCAGCTCGCGCCGGCGCCGAGCCGCGTCACTGCGCCAGGCCTCACGCCATCGCCGCGAGGCCACCGTCATCAGCCAGCCGCCGGGATTGTCCGGCAGTCCCTCCGTCAGCCACTGGGTCGAGGCCGCGAGCAGCGCCTCTTGAACGGCGTCCTCGCAGGTGTCGAAGTTGCCGTGCTGGCGAATGAGGACGGCGAGGACCTGCGGCGCGTACTCGCGCAGCAGGTCCTCGACCTCGGTCGTCCTGCTCAACGCACCGGTCGGACCTCGACCAGGCCGAAGGCCGCCTCAGGAATCCGGGCTGCCCACTCCACGGCCCGCTCCATGTTGTCGCAGTCCACCAGGTAGAAACCGGCCAGGTGACCGCCGGAGTCGGGGACCGGACCGTCGACGGTGCTCGTCCGCCCGGCGCTCACCAGCACCCGCTTGGCCTGGGAGGCATCGGCGAGCACCTCGGCCACCACCATCTCGCCGGAGGAGTTCAGGTCATCGTGCAGCGCCTCGTGCGCCTGGAATCCCAGCGCGCGATCGGACTCTGACATCTGCGACCACGACTCCATGGCCTGCTGGTTGTGGCTGATAATGATCATGTACTTCATTGCTGCCTCCGTCGTCATCTCGAGATTCTTCCATTTCCTTGTCGAAGCCGCTGATGCCGGTTCGACATGTCCTTCGCGACACGGCAGGCACGAAGTCAGCCGGCGCCTAGGACGGTCCTCAGTTGGCCGGCCGCAAGGTCAGCACGCTTGGCAGCCCGTTCTTCTCGGCGGCCTGCATGCCGGTGATCCGGGAGTCCATGACGCCGAGGCCGTCCATCCGCACCACCGGCGCGAACCAGGCAAGATCACCCAGGCGGGCGGTGGCCTGCTGGAACAGGGTGGCCTGCTTGCCGAGGTCAGGCTCGGCGATGGCCCGGTCAAGGATGGCGTTGAGTTCAGCGTCGGAACTGCCGAACGGGTTGAACGGGTTGGGAGTCGGGCGCATGAAGTCGAGGGAGGTCAGGTAGGTCGGCAGGTTGCCGTAGCCGAAGCCGGTCGCCGGGAACTTGCGCGACATCACATTGTCGACCCAGGTCGGAATCTGGTTGTCGGTGGTCAGCTGGACCGTGACGCCGATGGCCTTCCACTGGGCCGCCACTGCCTGCACGATGAAGCCGAACGTGTTCAGGGTCTCGACCTTCAGGGTGAACCCGTTGGGGTAACCGGCCGCGGCGAGCAGGCTCTTGGCCTTGGCCTGGTCGAAGGGGTAGCGATTGTCTTGAGAGGCGTGGTAGCCGTCGAAGCCGGGTGCGGCGGTCTGACTGGTCGGGTGCCCGAGCGGGCCGAAGATCGCCTTGGTGATCGCTTCCCGGTTGATGGCGTAGTTGAGCGCCTGGCGGACCCGGACGTCCTTGAGGGCGGGGTTGACCGTGCCGCTGCGGTCGGCGAGCGTGACGCCGATGACGGCGACGCCGGCTGAGACACTGGTGAGCTTCGCGGCGGCCACCGCCGGGCCGGCGTCGGCGTTCAATGCCGCGTAGTCGACCTGCTTGGCCTGGATGGCCTGAACGGTGGCGTTGGAGTCAGGGATGATCCGGACCACAACCTTCTTCCAGTACTGCCCGGACGGGTTCCAGTAGTGCTGGTTGGGCGTGTAGGTGTAGTGATCGTTGGCCACGGTGTTGGCGGCGTCCAGGACGTAGGGGCCGGCGCCGAAGGTCTGGCTGGCCAGCTTTCCGGGGTCGGCCAGGCCTGCCGGTGAGATGATGGAGCCGGACAGCAACGCCTGGCTGAAGAGCTGGCGCATGACCGGGTTGGGCGCCTTGTTGGTGACCACCACCGTCGTGGGATCGGGCGCGGTGATACTGGAGATGGTGCCGGCCCAGGTCTTGGCCTTCGGGCTCACCTTGAGCATGTACTGCAGCGATGCCACCACGGCCTCGCCGTTGAGCGGGCTGCCGTCGGCGAACTTCAGGTCCGGGCGCAGCTTGAACTGAAAGACCTTGTTCTGCTGGTCGAGGTAGCCGTAGGTCTTGGCCAGGTCGCCGGTGTAGCTGCGGTCGGCATTCAACCGGATCAGCGGGGCGTAGGCCAGCGGAACGGTCGGCACGTTGTTGAGGTCGAGATTGGCCTTGTACGGGTCAAGGGTGGGCGGCCCGGCGATGGCGATCGTGAGAGTCTCGTTGGCCGTGGTGCGCTTGGCCGGGCTGCTGCTGGTGCACGCCGCCAACGTGGCGGCTGTCATAAGACAGGCGACGGTGACGACGGTGCTTCGACGTGCTAGCGCACGAAAACGGAGCATGGTGGTTTTCCTTTTCCTCAGGGCTGCGGTGGCAGGGGGTTCACGGCGTCGGGGCCGGAGTGCGGGCCGTCGAAGCCGAGGCATCGGGGTAGGGCAGGTCCTGGAGCTCGTGGTGGCGCAGGCAGGCCACCGACGTCTGGTGCCGGGTCTGCACCAGAGGCGGTCGTTGCCGGGTGCAGGCCTCGATCACAAAGGGGCAGCGGGCCGCGAACCGGCAGCCCGCCGGGTCGGCATGCAGGTTCGTCGCCGAACCGGTGACGCTGCGCTGGCGCAAGGCCGCGGCCGCCCGGGCCTGGGTCGGGTCGGTGACGGGCGTCGCGGCCAGCAGCGCTCTGGTGTAGGGATGCACCGGCCGCGAGCAGACGGTCTCCGCTGGCCCGGACTCCATCACCTGACCGTGGTAGAGCACCACGATGAAATGCGAGAGCTGGCGAACGACCGCGAGATCGTGGGAGATGAACAGGTAGCTCAGTCCCAGCTCGAGCTGAAGACCGCTCAGCAGGTTGAGGATCTGCGCCTGGATCGACAGGTCCAGGGCGCTGAGCGGCTCGTCGCACACAACCAGCCGTGGCGAGTTCACCAGCGCACGCGCGATCGCCACCCGCTGACGCTGGCCGCCGGACAGCTGCGCCGGATAGCGCCGCACCGTGTCGGCAGGCAGCCCGACGCGCTGCAGCGCCTCGGAAATAAGCGTCGGGCGGGCCCGGGAGGGGATCTGGGACTGGGCCAGCAGCGGCTCGGCCAGGGCCTCGCCGACCGTTCGGGCTGGATTGAACGACCCGTGCGGGTCCTGAAACACCATCTGCAGCCTGGTGCCGAGCTTGCGCCGGCTACGGGGTGAGACGGCGGTGATGTCCTGGCCGTCGAAGACGATGGAGCCGCCGGTGGGCGGGGTGAGGCCGACGATGGCACGGCCGATGGTGGACTTGCCCGAGCCGGACTCGCCCACCAGGCCAACCGTCTGACCCGCTTGGATGGCCAGGCTGGCGCCGTCGACGGCCCGGAAGGCGCGGAGTCCGGATCCGAAGTCGACGGTGAGGTCGGTGACGCTCAGCAGCGCGGGCGGGTTCATGCCGTCACCGCCACAGTCGCCAATTCCTCGGCCCGCACGCAGCGGCTCACCCGCGCGGGAGTCAGCTCGATGGCCTCGATCGGCGCCACCCGGCACTGCGGCAGGACGAACGCGCACCGGTCGGCGAACCTGCAGCCGTGCGGCCAATCAGCCGGCGCGGGCACGGTGCCGGCGATCGTGGGCACCGGACCACGGCTGGTCGCGCGGTGCGGGTCGGAGGCGAGCAGCCCTATCGTGTACGGGTGGCGAGGCTCGTCGAACAGCTCCATCGCCGTGCACGCCTCGACGATCTGGCCGGCGTACATGACCAGAACGCGATCACACAGCTCTGCCACCACACCGAGGTCATGGGTCACGATCAGAACCGCCATCTGCCGCTCGCGGCTCAACCTGCGCAAGAGCGCGAGGGCCTCCGCCTGCACGGTGACGTCCAGCGCGGTCGTCGGCTCGTCGGCGATCAGCAGTCGTGGCGATCCGGCCAGCGCGAACGCGATGGCCACCCGCTGAGCCATTCCGCCCGACATCTGATGCGGGTACTGGCGCGCCACCCGGGCCGGGTCGGGTAACCCCACGGAGCGCAACAGCTCAACGGCTCGGTTGCGGGCCTCCGAGCGCCCGCAGCCGGTGTGCCGGCGTACGGCTTCGGCCAACTGTGAGCCGGCCCGAAAGGTCGGGTCCAGGCTGGCCATCGGATCCTGGGCGATGTAGCCGATGCCCCGGCCGCGCACCGCACTCCACTGCGAGGCCGACGCCTGGGTCAGGTCCTGGCCGGCGAAGTCGCAGCTGCCAGCCGAGATCCAGCCGGCGCCGGGAACCAGCCCCAGGATGCTGAGCGCGGTGACGGTCTTGCCGCAGCCCGACTCGCCCACCAGGCCGAGCACTTCTCCCTCGACGATGTCGAAGGACACGTCGCTGACCACGGTGGTGGCCGATGACCGCCGGCCGGAGGGGGAGGGGATCGCGACAGACAACCGAGCGACCGACAGCAGGCTGTTCGGGCGGGCCGCCGGCCGGGAGGACGCGACGGAGACCACCTGGCGACGTGAGCGGCTGGAGATGAGCTTTGAGGTCGACCACGATTGGGTTGTGGTGTCGCGCACGGCGTCGCCGAGCATGCTGAAGGCCAGCACGGTCAGCGCGACGGCGAGCCCGGGTGGAACCAGCGACCAAGGTTGCTCGGTCATGTTGGCGCGCGCCTCATTGATCATGGCGCCCCAACTGGACTGCGGCGGCGGCGGGCCGAAGCCGAGAAAGGCAAGTCCGGCCTGGGTGATCAGCGTGATCGAGGCGATGAGCGAGGTCTGCACGGTGATCAGGCTGGCCAGCCGGGGCAGGATGTGCCTGCGCAGGATCTGCAGGCCGGACAGGCCCGAGACCTTGGCCGCGGCGATGAACAACTCCTCGCGCAGCGACCTGGTGGCCGAGCGCACCACCCGGATCAGCCCCGATGCCAGCAGCACCCCGAAGGTGACCATGGCGATGGTGATGTTGTTGGGAAACACCGCCACCACGACCAGCAGGATGATGATGGCTGGCACCGCGAACAGCATGTCGGAGATGCGCATGGCCAGAGCGTCGACCGCTCCGCCGAGGTAGCCGGCTATCAAGCCCAGGCTCACGCCGAGGACGACGCTGACCACGACCGCGACGAGCACGCCCCACAAGGTGTTGGCGCCGCCGTCAACGATCCGGCTGAGCACGTCCTGGCCGAGCCGGTCGGTGCCGAACGGGTGCGCCGTCGAAGGGCCCTCCAGCGACGCGCTGAGGTCCTGCTCCACCGGGCTGCGACTGGTCACCGCGCGGGGGTACAGCGAGCAGATGACCACAATGGCCAGCCAAATCAGGGCTAACACCGCCGGCGGCCGGCGGATCAGCCTGCGCACAAACCCCTGGCCCCCGGTCATCGCACCCGCACCTTGGGGTCCAACCACGCCTGGCCCAGGTCCACCAGCAAGCCGATGGCGATCACGATGAGGGTGAAGTAGACGACGGCGCCCTGCAGGGTGGGAATGTCATGCTGGCTGGCGGCCAGCGCGGCGCCCGAGCCGAGCCCGGGCAGGCCGAAGATGTTCTCGATCAACACAGCGGCGCCCAACAGGCTGGCGGAGATGACGCCGAGCAGGGAGGACACCGGAATCGCGGCGTTGCGCAGCACATGGCGGTAGACAATCGACTGCCGCGAGAGCCCGTTGGCCTGCATCACCCGTACGAAGTCGCGGTCGAAGGCGTCGAGCATCGAGTCGCGGGTCTGCTTGGCCACCGCGGTGACCCCGATCAGGGAGGCGGTCGCCACCGGCAACACCAGTGACCGCAGCCAATCCAGCGGTGAGTCGGTGATCTCGGTGTAGCCGGTCGGTGGAAAGACCTGCCAGTGCACGGCGAACGCCGACACCAGCAGCAAGGCCAGCCAGAACCCGGGAACCGCGAGACCGAGCACCGACAGCACGTCGATGACCCCGCCCAGCAGCCCGCCGCGCATGGCGCTCCAGGCTCCCAACGCCACGCCGAGGGCCGCGGAAACCAGCGTGGCCAACAGAATCAGCGACAGCGTCGGCGCCAGCCGCGCGTTGAGCAGGGCGCCGACCTCGGTGCCGGTCAGCAGCGAGACACCGAAGTCTCCCTGCAAGGCATGCCCGAGCCAGGTCCGGTACTGGTCGATCAACGGGCGGTCCAGCCCCATCTGGGTACGGAGCAGTTCCACCTGCTCAGCCGAGGCCGAGCTTCCCAGCACCGAGCGCGCCGGGTCGCCGGGAACGAGGGACACCAGCAGGAAGGACAGGAAGGAGACGAGTAACAACATCGGCACAGCCCAGGCCAGACGCCGCAGGATCAATCGCGTCATCGGCGCGCCCCGACCCGGGGTGGCGTCTCAGCTAAAGCTGTGATGGCGTCACTCTCCAAGGTGTGGTGATGCTGAGTAATGCGGGTCGGCGAAAACGCCACGCCACCGGATAACCGATGGGCGGCCGGGTACTGGCAGGCAGCGCCGTTATGGCCGTACGGCACAGTGCTTCACGCCGCGGTGTTCGAGCGGCGCGTGTTCGAGCGGCGCGTGTTCGAGCGGCGCGGTGTTCGAGCGCCGCGGTGTTCGAGCGCCGCCGTGCTGTGCGGCGCAGTGCGTGCGCCGCGGTTGCCCTGGCCGCGGTGCTTACTCGCCGGGTGCGAGCGCGATGACCGGCGGTCAGGCTGGGCGCTCAGGCGATAGTGCTAGCCAGGGTATGAGTCGTGAGTGGTGGCAGGAGTGAGGTCGCTGGCAGTCGACGTCACTCCGACGCCGCTACCGCGGCCTTGTCGGCCTCAGGCTTTGACTTCGCCCTCGACTTCGGCTTGATCTTCGAGGAGTCCTTGACTTTGCGGCCGTTCAGCAGTGCCCCGATGAACGTGTAGCGCACCAGATAGCGGTAGCTGAGCAGCAACAGCGGGAACGCGACGGCGAGAATCAGCAGGTACTTGAGGTACCACGGGATCGACAGTTGAGAGACCGCGGCCTGCAGAAACATGATCACCGGAAGGTGCGCGATGTAGATCCAGTAGGAGGCATCGGCTACGTAGCGGACATTCGCATTCGGAGCCGACAGGTAACGCAGGGCCAGGCCGATCAGGCCGGTCGTCCAGGTCCAGATGGCCAGCGTGTAGAGGAAGGCGTACAGCAGCAGCTCCCCGTCCTGCGAGCTCGGGGCCACCTCAGGATCTGAGCTGCCGGCAAGCAGCAGGCACAGCACCGTCAGCACGACGGCGGCGATCAGATTGCGCACGCGGTGCTGTTCCCAGACCTGGAGCAGGTTCGGCTGGCGCTGCATCAGCCAACCGAAGGCGAAGGCCGTTCCGTAGGCGACCAGGCCGGCCACACTGGGAATGAAGCCATCTTCGGCGGCGGGCACGCCGTACCACTTCAGCCAGTCGCTGCGGAGGAAGAACGCGATGGCCAGTGGCGCGCCGACGATCACCGGCGTCCAGCCGCTGCGAACCACCCAGGCGACCGCGGGGTCGACTAGCCGCGCACGCCGCTGACCGTCGCGGTCCAGGCGCTGAACCACCGCCCGGATCACCAGCGCGCCGACGTACAGCAGCATCAGCCAGTAGAGGAACCACAGGTGGGTCAGCGGAAAGGTCCGGGCGTTCCACGACTCCGCGCCCGGCGGGTCCTCGCCGGCCACGGCCGCTCCCAGGACGATGGCCATGACCGTGGTGACCATGACGATCGGCCAGAAGATCACGAAAGGCGCGGCGATGCGCTTAGCGCGGTTACGGATAAACCCTTTCCTGCCGCGGCGGTGCAGCAGAATGCGGGCGAAGAATCCCGCGATGAAGAAGAACACCGTCATGCGGAAGATATGAATTACGTAGTACGTGCCGTCCATCAGCGAACTGGTGTGGATATCAAGAATTTCCCAGGTCCGCGGCTGCAGGAAAGAAAGAGTCGAATGGAACACGACGCCCAATAACAATGCCCCGGCCCGGACGGCGTCCAACGCGTGCAGACGGTCAGAAGTGCCTGTAGCGGGGCTTGCCGGAGGCGCTGTGGCCATTATGTGCTCCCTGTCGTCCGCAGCTCGAATTACGACCTGGTTACAAGATGTGGGTGGTAATCCGCAACGCAATCAGTTAATGCTTCACGCACACCATACAGGGAGCGCCTTGAAAGTCATCTTCTAGATTGCCGCATAGTCGGGGAGTAATAGTGGTGCCCCGGTGGCTGCACCGGTCCGGCTCTTCGAGAAAGCGCCGGACGCGACGGGCGCTGCCGAGCGGAGGACCACGGCAGGCTCCTTATCCTGACTTATTCCGCGTGGCTGGCTGTCACAGCTCGGAGCCGCCGGCCATCAGGACCGGACGGACCTCGACCAGGCCGCCGGCCGCCGCCTCAGGTATCCGCGCGGCGTAGGCGACCGCTCGCTCGATGTCTTCGCACTCGATCAGGTAGAAGCCGGCCAGGTGTTCCTTCAGCTCCGGAAACGGCCCATCCGTGGTGGTCGTACGCCCGGCGCTGACCAGGACTCGCTTGCCCTCTGACGCCTCTGCCAACGCCTCGGCGGCCACCAGCTCACCGGACTCGGTCAGATCCTGCACCAGCGAGGAGTGCGCCCGCACTCCCTCCATGCGCTCGGCGCTCGACATGCCGGCCCAGGCCTGCCAGGCATTCTGGTTGTGGTAGATCAAGATTAGGTACTTCACGCTACCTCCATGGCCGGCCACCTCTGAGCATGCCGAATTTAGCTGACTCGCCGACGGGTTACTCAGGTGGGCGCCGCGGCCGTCACGAGCCGGCAAGCGGTGGCTGGCGCTGGTCGGCTGGCGGCGGGGCGGGGGCCGGCACTAGTCACAAGGCGCTCGATGGTTGAGACTGGCTCACACCGAAGGAGGACCGATCCGCCGAGAATTCGGCTACGCCGCAGTCCTGCCTGCTGATCACGTCGCGCGCCGGGCTCGCTGAGGCTTTTTCTCTGTAGCAGGCTGGGTTGCCGGCGCCGGCGAGCCGGCACGCCGGAGCCGAAATCCACCAGCCGTTGGTGTGCGGCGACACGGTCGTGATGATCACCGATGCGCAGGTGTGCCAGTGACCGCTGGGCATCCTCAGAGATGCTAAGGGCGGACGGTTGACCGTTATATTTCAAGCACGAAAGCTCAAAGCAAAGGAGTTTGCACCATGTCCTCGACTACGGTTTCAGCTAGCGCTGGATTAGACGCATACTACGGCGAGTTCGTCAGTGACAAGGAAAAAGAAGCGCTCAGCGTTCCGCTGCGGCTGGTTTCGGCTTGGTCGCGCAACGACGCCGAAGGCGTGGCCAACGTGTTCACCGAAGAGGGAATCCTGATCCTTCCCGGCGACGTGCTCAAGCGTGGCCGCGATGAGATCCGCGCGTTCATGGCCGCGGCCTACGCCGGCCCGTTCAAGGGCACCGGCGTCACCGGCAACCCGGTGGATGTGCGATTCGCCAGCGACGACGTCGCGGTGCTGCGTACCCACGGCGGAATCCTGGCTCCCGGCGAGACCGAGATCGACGAGGCGCTCGCTGTCCGTTCTACCTGGGTGGTCGTCAAGCGTGACGGGGAATGGCAGCTGGCGTCCTACCAGAACAGCCCGCGCGGTGAAGGCGCGACGCTGCGCTGGTAAGTCCGCACCTGACTCATCTAGGAGGAGAACCGCATGAGTAGCAAGGCAACATCCCTGGTCGAACAAGCCAAGCAGTGGGCGACCAACTACGGTTCAAACCCGAACGGGGCGGAGGGCGCGGCTATGACTGTGCCCCTCCGTGCCCGGGTGGCGTGGGACAACAACGACGCGGACGCGTTCGCGGACCTGTTCACCGCCGACGGCAGCGAGCTGGTCGGTGACACGCAACTGCGCGGCGCTGATGAGATCCGCGCGTACTTCACCGAGGCCTTCGCCGGTCCGTACAAGGGATCGCGGCTCACTCAGGAGCCACCAGAGATTCACCTTGTTACCGACAGCCTGGCTGTCGCCGTCGCGGTCGGCAGCTTGCTGCGCGACGGCGAGACCACGGCATCTCCGGAGAACCGTTTTCGCGCGATGTGGGTCATTGTCAAGCAAGCAGGCGACTGGAAGCTGCTCGCACATCAGACCAGCCCCCTCGGGGGCTGACCGCCGGCCGGGCTGACTCAGCCCGGCCACACCCAATCAACAAGAAGGGACCCGCAGGTGAATGTGACCACCGAGGCGCCGTCACGCGAAGAACTGTCGCGCCGCGCAAGGGATCTGGTACCTCTGCTTCAGAAGCATGCCAGCTGGTCGGAGGAGAACCGCCGACTGCACGAGGAGACCATCGAGGCCCTCGCTGACGCTGGTGTCTTCAAGATGAGAATTCCCGCCCGTTACGGGGGATATGAGGTCGACACCCAGACCTTGAACGACGTGTTGACGCAGCTGGGCCGCGGTGACGGCGCAGTGGCGTGGACCGCCTCGGTCTGGACCATTCCCGGCTGGATGGTCGGCATGTTCCCCGACGAGACTCAGGACGAGGTGTACTCCACCCCCAACGTCCGAGTGTGCGGGACCCTGAGCCCCTCAGCGATGGGCACGCCCACCGACGGCGGCCTGATCGTCAATGGCCAGTGGAACTTCATCAGTGGCGCGCTGCACAGCCACTGGCAGGAGATCATCACGATGGCTCCGTCGCCGGACGGCGTGAACCTGTGGCCGGTCGTGGCGCTGGTGCCGATGTCGGACCTGAAGATCGTCGATGACTGGTACACCTCTGGCATGCGGGGATCGGGCAGCATCACCACCGTCGCCGAGAACCTGTTCGTGCCGCAGGCACGGATCATGCCGCTGCCGTTCGTGCTGCAGGGGCAGACCGCGTCGGCTCTCAACGCCGAGCTGCCGATGTACCGCAGCCCGCTGCTCGGCGTGGCCAACGCCTCGTCGGTCGGCACCGTCATCGGAATGGCGCTCGCCGCCAAGGAGGAGTTCTTCGGCCGGCTCAGCAGCCGCAAGATCACCTACACCGACTACGCGCACCAGGGCGAAGCTCCCATCACGCACCTGCAGGTCGCTGAGGCCAGCATGCGCATCGATGAGGCGCAGTTCCACGCCGACCGGATCACCAAGCTCGTCGACGCCAAGAGCCTCAACGGCGAGCAGTGGACGATGGAGGAGCGCGCGCGGACCCGTGCGGACACGGGTGCGGTCATCAAGCTGTGCAAGGCAGCCATCGACGAGCTCAGCCTCGCCAGTGGCGGCTCGTCCATCTACAGCAATGTGCCGATGCAGCGGATCACCCGCGACATGCACGTTGTGGGCATGCACGCGCTGATGGTGCCCTCGACCAACTTCGAGCTCTACGGTCGGGTGCTCTGCGGTCTTGAGCCCAACTCGCCCTACGTCTGATCCGCAGCACCAGCAATCCGCGGCACTGCAAACCGCACTGCAATCCGCGTCAACCGGGGTTGCTGTAACACCTGAAATCCTCGGCGCCGCCGGCGTCCCGGGTCACCCCGACCCCGGACACCGGCGGCGCGAGCTTCTTCCCCCTCAGCAGTCCCGTCAAGGGATCACACGATCGGAAAAAAATCACATGTCCAAGACGGACACGTCCTGGGGCGATGCCTCTGAACTTCTCGCAGCCGCCGGGCTACCGGAGGACCAGTCCTACTACCGCGAGTTCACCGGCGACGACGAGCGGGCCGTACTGACGGTGGCGATGCGTATTCAGGCCGCCTGGAAGGTCAATGACGCGGATGCGTTCGCCGACGTCTTCAGGTCTGACGGAAGCCTGCTGATGCAGGACACCCAGCTCACCAGCCGCGAGGACATCCGGGCATTCATGCAGGCCGGCTTCGACGGCCCGTACAAGGGAGCCCGGGTCAACGGCTGGCCGCTGGAGATCCAGTTCCTCAGCGACGACGTCGCGGTGGTCGTCACCGAGGGCGGGATCATCTTGCCGGGGGAGACCGAAAGCGCTCCGGCACGCAAGATCCGGGCCACCTGGGTGGTCGTGCGGGACGCCGACAACACGCTGAGCCTGCTCTCCCACCAGAGCT
>WUUC01073552.1_pt1 | contig 24052 bp, 20 predicted proteins | sample 6278441 | NCBI WGS metagenome assembly WUUC01 (sample SAMN13675441, study PRJNA597444) | soil metagenome | isolation source: soil | place: USA: Washington | collected 2017-10 | reverse complement strand
TCAGCTCGACACGCTCGTCACGCACCTCGAACGAACCATATCTGACGCGTGAAATTGCAGATTGCAGATTTCAGATTTATTGCAGATTGATTGGAGATTGACCGCGGATCTGTAATTTTAATCAGAACGTCTGTAGTCTGCACTGTGCAATTCAGGATTTGTTGATTTTCAGCCTCGACTGAGCTACGCCGACGCAGGCGTTCATCACCACGTCGAGGCCGCCGGCGGCCGCGCGGCTGGCGGCATCCTCGTTCGTAATGCCCTCCTGCAGCCAGAGCGTCTTCGCGCCGATTTTCACCGCGTCGTCTGCAATCGCCGGCGTGTCTTCGGGACGGCGGAAGACGTCCACGATGTCGATCGGCTCCGGAACGTCGATGAGGGACGGATAGGAGCGCTCGCCGAGAATCTCGGTTTCTTTCGGATTGACCGGAATCACCTTGTATCCGGCGCGCTTCAGCTGCTGCATGATGCGATGCGACGGTTTGTCGGGGTTGCCCGACGCGCCGACGATCGCGATCGTCGAAGCGTTTGTCAGAATCTGTCTCAGGCGATCGTCCGATGGATTGGTGTGCGGCATCGCGATCGATTCTACTCTGCCGGCGCGGCCGGGAGCGGCAGCGCGGCAACGGACCTTCGCCTCACCACGTACACAGTGACCGCCGCTGCGATCACGACCGCTTCGATCAGCCATTCGCGCAGCGTGGCCTGCCAGAGCAGCCACAGCACGACCATCGAGCCGGCAGCGGGAATCATCGGTCCGCCCGGCAGCACGAACGGCGCCGCGTGCGCCCCGGCGCGGACATCGCGGCGCTGGAGCTCGTAGGCCGCCGCGACCCCGAGCAGATACAGCGAAAGCGTCGCAATGTTGGCGACGATGGCGAGCGAGGTGAAGCTGCTGCTGATCGCCATCGAGCCTACCGCCGCTGCGTGCGCCACGATGGCAGCCGCCGGCGTGCGGAAGCGCGGGTGCACGGCGGCGAGCCGCATCGGCAGGAGATTGCGCAGCGCAAGCGCGTACAGCGCACGCGGCGTGCCCAACACGTCGCCGGAGACGTACCCGAACATCGAGACGGTCGCGCCGGCGAGCATGAGCGCGTGTCCCGCGGGGCCGAGGACCCGTGCGGCCGCTTCAGCGAGCGGGGCAGCGGCGTACGTCGATAGCGAGTCGCCCAGCACCTGCTGCACCACCGCCTGGAGCAGTAGATAGACCGTCGTGGTGACTGCTAGCGCCAAGAAAACGGCGACCGGCACGGTGCGTGCCGGGTTGCGGAACTCGCCGCTCGGCACGAGCGCCAGCTCGATGCCGATGAAGGCAAAGATGAGCACGATGGACGCGCGGCCGACATCGGCTGCGGCAGGAGGCGTCACCCACGTTGCGAGGTCGGCGCGCTCGAAGGGTGTGGACCAGAGGCCCGCGACGACGAGGAGCGCCAGCGGAAGCAGCTTGGCGGCAGCCATCAGTTCCACGAGCCGTATGCCGGCCGTCACGCCGCGGACGTTGATCGCGGCCAGGCCGCCGAACAGGAGGAGCAGGACCGCGGCGCGTCCGGCGCCGCTCGCAGCGGCCGGCAGGACCACCGCCAGCGACGCCGCGAATGCGTTGGCGACAGATGCGGCGGAAAACGCGGCCGCGAGCCAATAGAGAACGCCGCTCATGAATCCCACGAGCGGTCCGAAGGCCGCTTCGACGAATGCGTACAGACCGCCGGTCGCCGAGACGCGGCTGCCCGCGGCCGCAAAGCAGGTGACGACGAGACCCATTGCCACGGCGCAGACGAGGTATGCCGTGGGGGCGGCTGCTCCGAGCTCGCCTGCGACAACCGCCGGCAGGACGAATATGCCTGCCCCGATGGTGACGTTGACGATGCTCGCGGTCAGGCGGCGCGTCGTGATGGCGCGCATCAGCGGCTGTTCGCGAGGAAGGTTCACCGGCTGAACTGTAGCTCACCGGCATATCGCTTGCGTATTCGCCCTGGTATCGCCCTGCTCAGTGGAGCGCGCCCTGGAGGCCCATGCGATGAGGACCGGCTCGATCAAGGAGCTCTACCTCGACGAACTCGCCGATTTGTACGATGCGGAAGAGCAAACGATCCTGATGCTGCCAAGGCTGCGCGATGCCGCGCGCACGCCGGAACTGCGTGAGGCGCTGAAACGGCACTGCGACGAGACACGCCTGCACCTCGAGAGGCTCCAGTTGATCTTCACGCACTGGGGCGAGCGGCAGCGCCCGCACCCGTGCGCCGGCCTGGCGGGCATTGTTCAAGAAGCAGACGATCGCGTGAATGGCTTGCCGACAGGCGAGCTGAGGGATGCCGCGATCGTCGCCGCCACCCTGCGGATTGAACACTACGAAATGGCGGCTTACAGTTCGGCGCGCCTGCTCGCCCGCCGGCTGAACCGGGCCGACGAAGCGCGGCTGTTGCAGGAGACACTCGAGGAGGAGACGCGCGCCGTGCGCCGGCTCACGTCGATCTCAGACGCGGTGCGTCCAGAGGAACTCGCCCCCGTCGCGATCGATGCCGCTCCCATTTCGACCAGCGCCACGCCGCCGCACGGCGACAAATTGCGATAAAGAACTTTTGATTAGGTGATTTTCGATCTGGTGATTTATTGCCGGTTTGGCCCGACCAGGTAAATCGACGATCAGATCGACAATCGAAAATCAAGTCGGCGGCGGTTCGATGGCGTGCGTCGCGGCGACCTCGGCGGCCGCGCGGCGGCCGCTCTCGACGGCGCCGTTCATATAGCCCTGTGAGCCGACGCTCGTGTGCTCGCCGGCGAAAAACAGACGGCCGAAGGGCCGCGCGAGCCACGCCCGAAGTGTGGGATCGAACCCGGGATCGAAGTACGCGTAGCCGCCGCGCGCCCACGGATCGGCGTCCCAGGGCACATGGCGCGAGGCGACGAGCTCGGCGCGCTTCGACCCCAGCCACTCCAGCGAACGCGCGAGCGCGTCGGGCCCGTCCTTCGCGATGATGTCGTTGGTCGCGTCGCTCGCCGCGCCGCCGGCGAGCAGCGAGAGAATGCCGGTGCGTCCGCGCTGCTCTTCGTTGCCTTCCCACACTGCCCCGTGCGGCAGCGGCGATCCGAACGCGCGCGGGCGCGCCGGGATGCGCCAGAAGCGCCTGGAGAACTGTAGCAGCGTCTTGGTGGCACGCCCGTACTGCAGGCGCGCGATCGCGTCGTGCTGCTGCACCGGCAGCGCGGGCGTGATCGGCACGCGGCGCAATAGCGTCGCCGGGAGGGTGAGCACGATGTAGTCGGCGCGGATCTGCGACGTGCTCCTTCCGGACTTTACGCTCGCGCGCACGCCCCGCCCGCGGTGCGACACCGCCACGAGCTCGCAGCCAAGACGCAGGCGGGCGCCCAGAGCGGCGGCAAGCACGGAGGCGAGGCGGTCGTTGCCGCCCTGGATCCGATACGTCGTCTCTGATCCGGGCGGCGCCGACGAGGCGAATTGATCGATCAGCGCAAGGAGCGACAACTCCTCGGGATCGGCAAGGAAGAAGCCGCGCAGGCCCGCCGCCGTTGCCCGAAGCTCCTCGTCGGCGCGGCTGTCTTCGAGCCATTGGGCCACAGACCGCCGCGCCAGATGAACGGCGATCGGCGAGTCCCACCGCTGCTCGGCCAGCCGATATGTCTCCGCCAGCGGCGCGAGCGCACCGGTCAGCCGCTCCCAGCCGCGCGACGCGCGCCGCTGCACGATCCGCGTGCGGCCGCCCGAATCGGGACGCGCATAGCCCCACCCGCCGCGCAGGATCCGTGTGAGCTTCAGGCCGACTTCCTCGACCAGCCGGCAGATCTCGCGCTGCGACTCTTCAATCAGGTCGCCGCCGGCTTCCGCATGCTGCCCTTCCGCGAAGCCGTCGCGAATCGTCCAGACGCGGCCGCCCGGACGGTCCCGCGCCTCAACAACGGTCACGTCCGCGCCCATCAGGAGCAGGTCTCGCGCCGCCGCCAGCCCCGCCAATCCGGCGCCGGCCACCAGCACCGACACCCCATCGAGACGGTCGCTCACCGGTTAATCTTATTTTCGATTCGGGGATTTTGATTGTCGATTTGCTCGCGAAGCTTGCTACATCTGCTCGACGGCGTAGCCTTTCGCCTTGAGCAGCGCGAGGAGTCCGTCGGGTCCTATCAGGTGCGCCGCACCGACCACCACGAAGGCGGGGGTGCGTCGATCGAACAGCACCTCGATCTTCGGCAGCCAGTTGCGGTTGCGCTCGACGATAAGCCGCTGGTACATCTGAGGCTCATCCTTGAGATCGCGCAGGATGATCTGCTCGATCGTCGCGGCGTCGCCGGCCTTCCAGGCGTTCGCGAGCGTGGTGACCGCCGCCTTCTGCGTGTCCAGCTCCTTGAGCGTCTGAGCCAGCAGCCGATCCTGCTGCTCCATCGGGAGCTCGTCGAACCGCGAGATCTGGAAGGCGACGCTCTCGAGGCCCATCACCGCCTTCGATTCGCTGCGCGCGCGATCGAAGAAATGCTTGTCGAGACCGAGGTTCGCGTCGAAGCCGGCGTTCTGCCATTCGAGGCCGAGGAGCATCAGGGCGAGCGCCCACGGCTTGAAGCGCCGGAGCGGCTCGAGCGGCATGCCGAGCGCCGACACGCGCCTGCTCGCGGCGGCAAACGTTTCGGGCGAGGTCACCTTGTCGAGCGTCTGGCCGGAAGGCAGCATGCCCTGCATCATGATCCGCATCTGCGACTCGGTGGCAAGCATCTCGGCGAGATCCACCTCTTCGACGAGCAGGTCGGATGCCTTGAATGCTTCGTCGAGCGCCGGACTGAGCGGGTAGTAGTCCTTCGTCAGCAGGTGAATCGATCCGACGAGATAAACGGTGCCCTGGCGCGCGGTGGCCTTCCACAGGAAGTTGCGCGTCGCAGCCTGCGGCTGCGCCGCGAGGGCCGTGGGGTGGAAGGCCTGGAAGGGCAGGAAGGGCAGGAAGGGCAGGAGGGCCAGGAACGGCAGGAGGGCCAAAAACGGCAGGAGGGGCAGGAACGGCAGGAGGGGCAGACGGGACCGCGTGGCGCGCCCGCGGCGCGTCATGCCAATCCAGCCTTTCCCGCCCATCCCGCCCATCCAGCCCCTCCCGCCCGTCCTCAAGGCGTTGCCGGACCGCGCCGGCTCAGGAACGCTTCGATCTCTTCAATCGTTCGCGGCACGGAGGCGGTGAGCCGGCGCAAGCCGGACTCCTCGAGCAGGAACGCATCCTCGATGCGGATGCCGATGCCCTCGTACCTGGTCACAGCCGGTTGTATTGTCTGGATCAGGGCGAGATTCTCCGGCGTGCGCGGCAACGTGTCGAGCGCGCTCTGGCGGATGTACACACCCGGCTCGATCACGAACGCCATTCCCGGCTCCAACCGGCGGGTGAGCGGGCCGACGTCGTGCACGTCGATGCCGATGTAGTGACACGTCCCGTGGGTGAACCACATCCGGTACTGGTCGCCGCTCGCGTCGGCAATGAGCCCGAGCTTCAGCAGCCCCGCTTTGAGGACCTCTACTGCCGCGTCGTGAATGGCGCGAAGCGACGATCCGGCGCGCGCCGCCTTGACGGCCTGTTCCTGAGCGTCGAGCACGAGACGGTACAGGTCCTTCTGCGGCTCGGTGAACGTGCCGCTCACCGGATAGGTCCGCGTAATGTCGCCGGACATGTATTCGTAGTTGGCCGCGGCGTCCACCAGGAGCAGTTCGCCGGCCTTCATCTGACGCGTGCCTTCGGTGTAGTGGAGGATGGTCGCGTTCGGTCCGCTGCCGACAATGGACGGATAGCTCCACGAGACGGCGCCGCGCGCGTGATGCACCGCCTCGATCGCCGCTTCCACCTCGTATTCGAACGCGCCCGCCCGCGCGGCGCGCATGCCCGCCATCTGGGCGTCCGCGGAGATCTCGAGGCTCCTGACGAGGAGGTGCCGCTCGACCGGAGTCTTCACCATCCTGAGATCGGTGAGGATCGGCGTCGCGTCGAATGCCTGGAACCCGAAGAACCGCTCGCGAAGGCGACTGGCGAATTCCTGCGCCGGGGTCAGCGGACCCGTGAGGCTTCGCGGCCCGGCCACGACTGCGACTTTCGCGCGGCTCGCGGCGATTGCGGCGACGAAGCCGGCGGCCTCCCCCTCGCCAATGTCGCCAAAGGGCTGCTGGCTCAACATCGCCGCCACGAAGGGCTCGAACTGCGGCGTCGTCATCACCGTCGCGATGCCTGTATGGGCAGACGCTTCCTCGCGGCTCATCGTCCGTCCGTTCCAATGCTCGCGGACGGGATCCCGAGGCTTCACGAACAAGATCTCCCGCCGCTCCCGGTTTCCGGGCATCAGCACCAGGACCGTATCGTCCTGAGTCATTCCCGTCAGGTAGTAGAGGTTGCTGTCCTGACGGTATTCGTAGCTGACGTCGTGCGAATAGTTGCGTACCGGCGCGCTCCACAGGACGAGCATCGCGTCTGCGCCGAGCCGCTCCATGACGCGGGCTCGACGGGCCTTGAGATCGTCGGCCAGCTCGCTCGCGCTCGCGAACGCTGGCGCCAGCAGCAGCAGCGCGACGGAGAAAAGCTTCCGGGCGTGCGAGCGGGTCACGGTGTCCTCCCTGCAAACGAGTCGAACGAACGCTGGATGCGGTGCAGGAACGCACTTTCGAAATCGGCGCCGTTCCCGAGATCGCGAAGCAGGTTGGCGACCGCGTACCCACCCGCTTCGTCGATCAAACGCCGCACGGCGAGGGCGCTCGACGCGTAGGCGAGCTCCGCCTCCTCGCCTTGAAGACGGCCGAACGATCCCACGAGGTGCCGCAGCGGAACGGGCGAGCCGGCCGCCGCCACACGGCGTTCGGCCCAGGCCTGGTCGTCGGACTCGAGCGCCGCGGCAAGCCCTTCGTTCAACCAGGCCGGCACCGCGCGCGACGACAGGGTGCGAACCAGTGCGTGCGTGAACTCGTGCGCGAGCACGCGATCGAGCTCCGCCGGGCGCTCGAGCGCGCCGCGCGAGGGCACGCGGATGATCCCGTCGTAGGCACCGGCGGCCCAGCCCGGCGCGCGCGTCACGTCGCGGAACTGTTCCATCGTGTAGAGCACGACCGGAATGGGGTCCGATGGATAAACGCCGAGCACGCCGCCGATGCGCCAATAGGCCCGATCGAGCGATTCGAGCGCTCGCGCTGCCAGGTCGGCGGCCGGCGGCCCTTCGAACGAGGCGACGAAATGATGGCCGACCGTCTGATCCATCCGCGAGTGGAGCTCGAGCTCGCGGCGCCATCGCTCGAGCGTCTCCGCGGCAGCCGTACGGGCCGGCGCCAGGGCGACGAGCGTCTCGTACTCGCGGATCGCGCTGGACAGATCGCCGCGGCGGTGCAGAACCAGCCCGAGCACCTCACGGGCGTCGGCGAGCTGCGGCTCCAGCTCGATCGCGCGCATGAGCGACGCTTGTGCGTCGACGTCGCGGCGCTGCAGGAAGGCGGCAACGCCGGCGCCGAGATGCAGCCGCGCGTTCTTCGGGTCGCCCTGCAGCGCGTCGCGAAATGCGGTCGCGGCGGCCTGGGCATCTCCGGCGCGCAGGGCGTCGAACCCGGACTTCTCCAGGAGCGCAGTTTTCGGATCGATCTGGGCGGAAATCGCGATCCAGAGCAGGAGCAGCAGCGTTGTCCGGGTCATAGAGCCAGGAACCATTTTATAATCAACCGCTTGCCGGAGTCTGCCGGACTCGCCTTCAAGGCCAGGGAAATCGAGGAAGTGGCGGACGTGTACTTTTTCCGCCCGCTCGGCATTGTCTTTGCCCGCCTCGCGCGCGCGCTCAGGCTGTCGCCGACCGCGGTCACGCTGGCCGCCATGGCCGTCGGCGTCCTCGGCGGTGCGCTTCTGCTCGATCGCCGATCGTGGCTGCTCGGGTTCGCGCTGATCGTGTTTCACGGAGTGCTCGACTCCTCCGACGGGCAGCTCGCGAGGATGACGGGGCAGACCTCAGAGCTGGGACGAGTCCTTGACGGGGTGAGCGGCTATGCGACTCACGTGGCAATCTACATCGCGATCATCGCGGCCTCCGGAGCGACGCCGGCGATTGTGGCGTGGGCAATCGCAGCAGGCATCGCGAACGTCGTCCACGCACAGATGTACGATTACCACCGTACCGCCTACGCGGACTACGCGATCAAAGGGATCGTGCCAGAGCGTCGAGGTACGGGCGCGAGGTCGGCGGACATGCTGCTTCGCGCGTACGAGGGGATGCAGCGGATCGTGGCGGGGTCCCACCATGACGTCGAGGCGGCGATCGCCGGCCGGGCCGGGAGGTCGGGATCGCCGCAGCGCGTGCGCGAGGACGATCGCGCCGCGTACCGGGCCTTGTTCTACAGGCCGGTGCGCGGCTGGAACATCATGGGCGACAACACCCGCCGGTATGCGATCGGCGTGCTGGGCGCGATCGACCGGCTCGAATGGTTCTTCGTGTGGCTGGTCGTGCCGATGACGGCAATCTTCGCGATCGTGTGGACGTGGCAGGCGCGTGCGGATCGACGGTTCCTGAGCCGCTTGTGACGGTCTCGAGGGCCGACATCGTGCGGGTCACGACACCCCGCGACATGCGTGAGTTCGTCGAGCTGCCCTACAGGCTGTACGCCGATCACCCGCACTGGGTGCCGCCGCTCCGGCGCGACGAATGGCGACGGCTCTCGCCGCGGCACAACGCCTTTTTCGAGCACGCCGAGCTGCAGTTGTGGGTCGCGAAGGAGGGCCGGCGGGTCACGGGACGCATCGCGGCCATCGACGATCGACGGCACAACGAATACCACGGGGAGCGCATCACCTGGTTCGGCTTCTTCGAGGCGGAAGATCGGGATACGGCGCGCGCGCTCGTCGGCGCGGTGGAACAGCGCGCGCGCGAGCAGGGCAGCACCGCGGTGCGCGGGCCGGCGAACCCGTCTCTGAACGAAAGCGCCGGGCTGCTGATCGATCGGTTCGACGCCGACCCGTGTATCCTGATGCCGTACAACCCGCCGGCCTACGCCGACTTCATCGAAGGGGCGGGCTACCGCAAGGCCAAGGACCTGCTGGCGTGGTCGCTCGATACGAGCCTGCCGGTTGGCGAGCGCATCGCGCGCGTCGCCGAGCGGACGAAAGCGCGCCACGGCATCATCATCCGATCCGTCAACCTGCGCGCATTCGACCGCGAGCTCCGGACGATGCTGGAGATCTATCGAACCGCGTGGTCGGAGAACTGGGGATTCGTTCCGCCAACCGACGCCGAGATCCGTCAGCTCGCGCGCGAGCTGCGGCCCGTCCTGGACCCCGAGATCATCATCATCGCGGAGCAGGGGACGCGTCCGGTCGCGTGCGCGGTCGCCATTCCCGATCTCAACCAGATGCTCAAGCGGATGAACGGACGCCTGCTGCCCTTCGGGCTCGTCCACTTCTTCCGGCGGCGGCATATCATCGACACCGTCCGCGTGCTGCTGCTCGGTGTCGTGCGCGAGATGCGCCGGACGGGCATCTACCCGTTGATGATCGCCGAGTTGTATCGGCGGGGCGTCGCGGGCGGATACCGCCGCGCCGAGCTGTCGTGGACGCTCGAAGACAACGAAGCGGTCAACACCGGCATCGCCGCCGCCGGCGGCATGCGCGACAAGACGTACCGGTTGTATGAAAAGCCGCTCGGTTAGCGTCACCGGTGCGACGGGCTTTCTCGGCTGGCGCATCGCGGAAACGTTCCGGGACCACGGTTGGGACGTGCGCGCCGTCGTCCGGCCGCGCAATGCGAAGCCGCTTCCCGCGCGAGTCGAACCGTTCGCGGCGCCGCTCGACGATCCTGCAGCCGTTCGTCGTGCGGTCGAAGGATCCGAGGTGATCGTTCATTCGGCCGGTGTCGTCCGCGCCCCGACGCCGCACGCCTTCGACGCGGGCAACGTCGACACCACGCGTGGGGTCGTCGAGGCGGCCAATGCGGCGGGATCGCGCCTGGTGCTCATCTCGAGCCTGGCGGCGTTCGGCAGCGCCAGGCGCACCGCGCCGGCGTGCGAGGACGTCGAGCCGCGGCCGCTCACCGCGTACGGACGCAGCAAGCTCGCGTCCGAGATCGTCGTGCGCTCGGCAGCGCGCGTGCCGTGGACGATCCTGCGGCCATCGGCGGTGTACGGGCCCCGCGATCGCGGCTTCCTGCCGCTCTTCCGGATGGCCTCACGGGGCTGGTTCCTCGAAGTAGCCGATCCCGGCGCCTTCTTCACGCTCACCCACGTAGACGACGTGGCGCGCGGCGCCTGGCTGTCGGCCGCGTGCGACCGCGCCCACGGCAAGACCCTGTTCGTCGGCCACCCCGAGCCTCAACGGGCCGAAGATCTGCTTCGGCAGCTCGCCGCAATCTTCGAGCGGCCGTACCGGCCGTGGCGGATGCCACCGGTGGCGGTTCACGCCGCGGCGGCTCTTGGCGACGTCGCGTGGAAACTCGGGCTGACGCCGCTCATCGATCGTTCGCGCCTGGCGGAGTTCCGGGCGGAAGGATTCGTGTGCGACGTGACTCGCGCACGCGACGTGCTGGGATTTACGGCAGCGGTGCCGCTAAAGGAAGGTCTGGCACGGACGGCGCGATGGTATCGTGACCACGGATGGGTCTGAGCGGAACCTCCCGCGGAACGGCGGCAGGGTACGTGTCCGCGAGCGGCGACCGCCGGAACGCGCCGGCGCGCAGCGCGTAGTTGGTCCACACCCTGTTCCACAGAAACGCGTGCCACGCCGCGTCGGCCGACACGGTGTCGAAGGTGCGCCAGTAGCGCGCGGCGATCGCCTCCGGCCGGAAGAACTGAAGCACCTCGACGTAGCGGCGCATCAACCCGGCGCCGGTCACGTGGGGCATCCGCGTCACCGGAAACGCGAGCGTGTACTTCTCCCAGTCTTCCGGGTAGTTCTTGAACAGAATGCGCCCCTCCGCATCCATCCGCGCGTAGTCGCGCGTGCCCGGCAGCGGCGTGAGGATGGTGGGGTTGAGGCCGTCGAGGCCCGACTCCTCCGCGAAATCCAGGATGTCGCCGACGATCGTGTTCATGTCCTGGGTGTCGATGCCCAAGATGAACGAGCCGACGACGCCGATGCCGTGGCTGCGGATGCGCGCCACATTGTCGCGGTAATAGTGAAGGCCGCGCCTCTGCGACGTGCCGTCCTTGCGAATCAGCGTCAGCGATTTCGTGTCGGTGCTCTCGAGCCCGATGAACACGCCGGCGCAGCCCGCCTCCCTCGCCAGCCGGGGAAGCTCGTCGTCGTCTCCGAAATTAATCGTGACCTGCGTAATCCAGCGCTTGTCCAGGCGTGCGTCGGCCATCGCGCGAAAGAGCGTCAGGCAGCGCTCCCTTGCCTTGCGCGAGAAGCCGTTGAGATCGTCGTCCACGAAAATGATGTCGCGCTCGGCGATGGTGGCGACTTCGCGGACGACCTCCTCGACCTCCCGCATCCGGAACAGGCGGCCGTTGAACGCGGTGACAGAACAGAACGAACAGTCCATCGGGCAGCCGCGCGACGTCTGCGCGGACACGTACTCGTAGCGGTACTTGGCGAACAGCCGCCGATCCGGCGTCCGGAGGGAGGCTCCGGTGGTTCCTCCGTCGTAGCGGCGCCCGAGCCGGCCGGCTTCGAAGTCCGCGATCACGCGCGGCCACAATCCTTCGCACTCGCCCACGAACAGCGCGTCGGCGTAGCGTTCGGCCTCGTCGGGCACGAGCGACGCATGGATGCCCCCCATCACGACGGGAATGCGGCGCGATCGAAACTGCGCCGCGATGTGGTAGGCGCGCGGCGCCTGCGTCGTAAAGGCGGTCAGTCCGACGAGATCCGCGTCCACCCGGCTGTAGTCGAGAGCGCCCTCGCACTGCTCGTCGATCAGCTCGACGTCCCAGTGCGCCGGCGTCGAGGCGGCCACGTACCCGAGCGCCAGAGGCTGCCACAGGTAGTCGCCATAGAGGGAGACCCGATTGCGTGGATTGATGAGGACGAGCTTCATGCCGCGGCGTCGATGATGGAGAGCGCGCGGCCGACCTTCACGAACGCCGCGATGGCTCGATCGATGTCGCTCGCCGAATGCGCGGCCGAGTAGCTCGTCCTGAGCAGGCACGCGTCGGGCGTGCACGCCGGCGGCAGCACGATATTGCAGTACACGCCAGCCTCCAGCAGCCCCTGCCACATGGCGACGGTCCGGTCCGCGTTCCCGGTCTGAATCGGCACGATCGGCGATTCGGTCGCGCCAATCGCGAACCCCTCGCGCCGCAGCCCGGCGCGCACGCGGCGGACGTTTTCCCAGAGACGCTCGCCGAGCTGTGGTTCGCGGCGCATGACCTCGAGCGCCGCCCGCACACTCGCCACGTTCGCCGGCGAACCCGACGCGGTGAAGACGTAGGGACGTGACGCGAAGTGCAGCAGCTTCAGTGCGGCATGATTGGAGACACAGAAACCCCCGACCCCGGCAAGGGTCTTCGAGAAGGTGCCCACGAGAAAGTCGATCCGATCGAGGACACCCTGCGCCTCGGCGCACCCCAGCCCCCGCGCCCCGTAGGCGCCGAAGGAGTGCGCCTCGTCCACGAGCAGATACGCGCCGGAGTCTTGGCACGCCGCGGCGATGTCCGCCAGGGGCGCGACGTCGCCGCTGATCGAATACAAGCCTTCGACAACGACGAGGCAGCGCCGCCCGGCGCGCTGCCGGGCAAGCTTCCGCGCGAGATCCGCGGCCGCGTTGTGGCGGAAGGCAAAGAGCTGCGCGCCGCTCAAACGCGCGCCGTCGTAAATGCTCGCGTGGCTCTCCAGATCGACGACGACCGTGTCGTCGGGACCGCACAGCCCGGAGATCACCCCGAGGTTCGCCTGGTAGCCGGTCGTGAACACCATCGCGTGCCGCATGCCGTACAACGCGGCAAACGTGTCTTCGAGCTCGCGGTGTGGCCTGTAGGTGCCGTTCGCCGCGCGAGAGCCCGTGGTGCCGGCCCCTTCCCGTTCGAGCGCCCGGCGCGCGGCGGCAATCACGTCCGGATGAAAGCTGAGGCCGAAGTAGTTGTTCGAGCCGCACATCAGCGTCCGGCGGCCGGCAATCATCACCTCGGTGGGGCTGCACACCTCGTCGATCACGGTATCGAACGGCACGGGTCCGTCACCCGCGGCCGCCAGGCGATCGCCGACCGATTGCAGCTTGTCGAAGAGGTCCATCAGAGCCGCCTACACTCCTCGGGCCGCATTGAGCAGCGTCCCGGCCTCGAGGCGGGCGCGGGTTTCGGCGCGGCGCACCTTTCCGCTCGTCGTCCGTGGGATCGTGCCAGGCGGCGTGACGAGCACGCGATCGAGCTCCAGGCCCGCCGTTTCGCGCACGCGGCGGCGGACCCGATCCTCGAGATCGTCGGATCGCCCGCTCGCCCGCGCTTCGAGCACCGCGACCACTTCGTCGGCTTCGTCGACGTGGCTGATGCCGAACACGACGACCCCCGAAAGCGGAATGCCGCGAAGGTCGGTGATTGCCGCCTCGAGATCCGGCGGATGGTACTTGCGGCCGTGCCGGATGATCAGGTCCTTGGTGCGGCCGCAGACGAACAGCTCGCCGCCGGCGAGGTATCCGAGGTCGCCGGTATACAGCCATTGTTGGCGCAGCGTTTCAGCCGTTGCGGCGGCGTTGTCGAAATACCCGCGCATCACCGATGCCCCGCGCGCCACGATCTGTCCGATCGACCGATCCGGCAGCCGGCGGCCGCGGTCGTCCACGATTTCAACGGCATGTCCCGGAAAGGGGCGGCCGCACGAGACCACGCGAACGGCCGACGCCGCGCCGGCGCCGGCCGGCACCGCGCGCGAGTCGTCTACCAGGCGGGCGGCGTCGATCGTGTCGACTTTCAGCCCGCCGCGCGAGAACGTGACAGCCAGCGAATGCTCCGCAAGGCCGTAGCTCGGCATCAGGCTGGACGGACGGAACCCCGCCGGGGCGAAGCGCTCCGCAAATGCGGTCAAGGTGTCGGGCCGGATCGGTTCGGCGCCGCAACCTGCCACACGCCATGACGACAGATCGAGGGATTCCACCTGCGATGGCTTGATGCGCCGCAGGCAGAGCTCATAGGCGAAGTTCGGCGCGAACGAAACAGTGCCGTGATATTCCGAGATGCAGGCCAGCCACACGCTCGGACGCTTGAGGAACAGCACCGGCGAGATGAGCACCATGTCGTTGGCGGAAAAGACCCCCGACAGCAGCATGCCGATGAGACCCATATCGTGATGCAGCGGCAGCCAGCTCACGCCGACGTCGGAGGGCGTTGTCCCGAGAGCGGTCAGAATGGCGTGGATGTTGGCGTCGAGATTCGCGTGCGACAGCACGACGCCTTTTGGCGCGGCCGTCGATCCGGAGGTGAACTGGAGCAAGGCGATGGCGTCGGGATCGACCGGGGCGGCGGCCTGAAGCGCCGGCCCGCCGCGCAGCGCATCGAGCGGAACGATCCGCGGACCCGACGCGTGAAGGCTGACGAGCGGCGCCACCTCGGTGGACGTGACGACGGCTGCGACGCGTGCGGCGGCGAGCACGTGCCGCGACTGCCGGGTGAACGTGGCGACGTCGCCCGCCTGCGCCGGCGGCACGAGCGGCACCGGCACCAGACCGGCGGCGGTGATGCCGAAGAAGGCGCGGATGAACTCGCTCACTTCCGGCATCACGAGCGCGACGCGATCGCCCGGGTGCAACTCGAGCGCGAGGAGCGCTCCGCCAATGTTCAGCGCGTCCTGCCGCAGCGCTCCATAGGTAAGCGCGAGCGTCCGGCCGTCGTGCTCGACAATGTGGAGCCCCCGCGAGGTCGCCGCGGCCCGCTCGAGCGCGGATCCGACCGTCGTTCGCCCCGTCACGGATGCGACTCCCGCGGTCCCGCGCCTTCGGGGTTCTCGACTAGCCGCCGCACCTCGGCCGCGATTTGTCCGACGGTTCGTATGTGGGTGAGGGCGTTCAGGGGAACGGCGATGCTGAAGTGGTCTTCGAGCTCACCGACCAGCTCGAGCACCTGGAGCGAATCGAACCCCAGATCGGCCAGCAATTCGCTGTCGAGGCCGGGGTCGACCGGTCGACGGCTGAGGCGCTTGATGATGTCGATCGTGTCGCGGGCAAAACGGTCGTGGATGGATGACTCTGCTGTGGACGTCAAGCGGGGCAATCTTACACGAACCCGACGCCTGCGCCACATCGCGATGCCGAGCGCATGAGCAGTGTAAGATGGCTGCCGCATGCAGCCGGGCGGCACCGTCACGCAGACCATCATCCTTGCCGCCGGCAACGGCTCCCGTCTCGGCAGCTCATCTTCAGGCATTCCAAAACCGCTTCTCACGGTCAGCGGCGTGCCGCTCGTCGGGCACGCCCTCGCGCATGCCCGCGCCGCCGGCTGCTCAGAGGCGGTGATCGTGATCGGGTACGAAGGCGCGCGCGTCCGCACGGCTGTGGAGGCGATGGGCGCCGAGATGACATTGAAATTCGTCGAGAATCTCGAGTATCAGGAGCCGAACGGCGTATCGCTGCTCGCCGCCGAACCTTTCGCGGCGACGCGCTTCTTCCTGCAGATGGTCGATCATCTGTTCGCCGGCACCGCGCTCGTGCGGCTCGCGGCGTCGCCCCTCGGGCCCGGCGAGGCGGCTCGTGTGCTCGTGGATCGCGCCCCCACCGGCCTCGATCTCGACGACGCGACGAAAGTACGCCTGCGCGGGGACCGCGTGATCGCCATCGGCAAGGGTCTCGAGCCGTGGGATGCGATCGACGCCGGCTGCTTCCTGCTCACGCGCGACGTGTTCGACGCGCTGCGGCGTGCGCCCGCATCGGAGCCGCGCACCGTCTCGTCAGGCATGCGGCAGCTCGCTGCGCGTGAGGCGCTTGGATCGGCGGACGTAGACGGCACGGCCTGGATTGATGTGGACACGCCAGCGGACCGCGGGCTGGCAGAGGCGCTGCTTCATCGATACCGCGAGATCCGTGTCTGAATCGCGGCGCCGGCTGCGACTCGGATTCTCCTGCCACGACGCGTTTCCGAGCAATGGCGCCAACACGCAGCAGATTTTCTGGACGCTGTCGGAGCTCGCCCGTCTCGATGCCGACGTGACGCTCATCGTCCCGGCGCTCGACGAGCGATCCGGATCTGACCGCGAAAGCATCGCGCGGCACTACGGCGCGCATGGCGACATCACGCCTTCATCGTTCACAGTGCGCGCGACCGGCGCCGGCGTCCCGGCCGGATCGCTCGCGCGGGGGCGGTTCGACTGGACGGTGCCGCGTCACCTGAAAAGCGGGGCGTACGACCTGGTGTGGACGCGCGACCCGGTTGCGGCCGCGGCGTGCGTCCGCGCGCGCCTGCCGACGGTCTTCGAGACGTTCCGGCCCGATTTTGCGACTCGTCGGCGCTTCGCGGTGTGGAGGAAGGTGTGCCTACACAGCCGCCACCTTCGCGGTCTGGTCCTTCACTCGCGGACCGCGGCCGACGCGTTCGTGGCCGCCGGGGTCGACAGGGCGCGGTGTCTCGTGGCGTACAACGGCTTTGCGCCCGCGACGATGGAACCGCAACTCGATCGCGCGGCCGCACGGGCGCGGACGGGTCTGCCTCCCGGCGTGCCGCTCGTCGTCTATGCCGGTCATGCGACGCGTGAGAAGGGAATGGCGCAACTCGTGGGTACGGCCGCGGCGATCCCCGAGGCGCGGTTCGTGATCGTCGGCGTCGATCCCGCGTCGCGTCAGGGCACCTGGATCGATGCAGCCGCGCGGGCGGCTGGAGCGACCAACATCACGCTACGACCGTTCGTGCGGCTCGCCGACGTCGCGCCGTACCTGTATGCGGCCGACTGCCTCGTCATCCCGCCTTACGACGAGCCGGACCGGCCGCATCGCCGCGGGATGCTGCCAATCAAGGTGTTCTCGTACCTCGCCGCCGGGCGGGCGATCGTCGCACCTCGCCTGCCCGATCTCGAAGAGGTGCTCACCGACGGACGCACGGCGCGGCTCGTTCCACCCTTGGACGTGGCGGCGACGGCCCGTGCGATCGGCAGTCTCATCGGCGACGAGGATCAGCGCGAGCGGCTGGAACGCAACGCGCGGGCCATGGCGTTGAAATACACCTGGGAGGCGCGCGCGCGGAAGCTCGCGGCGTTTTTCCACGACAGACTCGATGCCGATGCGTCGCGACAAGCATCAACGCAAGTTTCCATTTGTGTGTAGGGCCCGCCTTCAGGCGGACCTCGGGAAGTCGGCCAAAGCCGACTACGTACAAGGAAATCGATACCGCTCTGGCGCGCCGGCAAGGCGTGACACCTGCTAAGCCTCGCTCGTGCGCTCCGCATACGCGGCGCTTGCGAGCTGGCGGCGGTACACCGACAGAGTAAGATTCGCGACGACCGCTCCGGCGCCGACGAGAGCGGGGATGAGCGCGCGGCTGCCGACGAAGGCGAGCGCCATGAAGACGATCGCGAACACGTCGCGGCGCAGCAGCGTGAAGACCGCCGCGGCCAGTCGCAACGCCGGGCGTCCCGACTCGCGCGCCGCCCGCCGGATGGCGCGATCGACGAACAGCAGCGACGCGTTCGGCGCGTGCCGCGAGACGAACCGCCAGCCGCGCAGCAGGCTCACGAGCAGCGCGGCGGCAACCACCAGCGTCCACGCGATCGCCAGCTGGCCCTGCCCTTCGCGGATCCAGCCGACCGTGAGGCCCGCGAAACAGGCGACGTAGGTGAGTTGATCGACGACGGTGTCGAGCCGCGCGCCAGCTTCCGATTCGGTCAGTGTGGCGCGGGCCATCTCGCCGTCCGCGCCGTCGAGAATCGACGCGAGATGAAACAGGACGCCCGTGAGTACCAGCGCGCCGTACCCCGGCTGCAGCGCCGCGAGCGCGGCGCCAAGGCCGACGAGAAGCGTGAGCGCCGACGCGTGCGAGGCGCCGAGTCCGGCCGACAGCAGGAGGTAACTGACGACGCGGCTGATCGGCCGGTTGAACCGGCGCGCGACCCAGCCGTCGGTCGGCTTCTCAGTCCGCCGAAGAATGCGCCATGCGGCGAGCCGGCGCGAGCGCGTGTTCGACACGTCGAAGAGCGCGTCGGGCGGAGCGGGCTCACGCGGCAGCTCGGCGGCGCGCGCGGGATCGGCCACATACGACCGCAGCTCGTGAGCGGGACCTGCCAGGACGCCGACGCGATCCGACCCGGCGGCGACGATCTGCACACAAGCCGATGGCCGCGCGATCGGAAACAGCGTGCTGTCGATCGCCACGTGCGCAGGAACGGCGATTGCCTGTTGGTTCCCGGCGAGATCGAGATGGGCAGCGGACACGAGCCGCGCGCCCGCCCGCGTCGCGGCGCGCTGGTTGCGCGCGCGCACGGAGGTGCCGAGCACCCTGGCATCCACACCCGGGATGAGCACGACGAGTAGTTCTGTGGCTGATAGTGTGTTCACGCTGGAGAAAGCGCCGCGGAGAGCTCGAGTATCATACAGCCAAGTCGAGGTCCTGTGTTTCTTCCCGCCGCCGCTCCCACGCAGCTCATAGCCGCCGCCGCGCGCGGCGCGCGCATGCTCGCCTCCACGCGCCGGCCGCTGCTCGTCCAACTGGTCGTCACCCGCCGGTGCAACCTGGCGTGCGGCTACTGCGACGAGTACGACGACTTTTCGGGGCCCGTGGAGCTGGCGCTGCTCGAGCGGCGCATCGATCACGCGGCGGGCCTCGGAACGATCGTGCTGACGCTCACAGGCGGCGAGCCGCTGCTGCATCCCGGGCTCGATCGCCTCGTCGCCCGCGCGGTCGCCGGCGGGATGGTGTGTACCCTCATCTCGAACGGCTACGCGTTGACACGCGATTGGGTCCGCCGCCTCAACGAGGCGGGGCTTTCACTTCTGCAGATGTCGGTCGACAACATCGAACCGAACGAGTGGTCTCAGAAATCCTGGGCGAACGTTCGTCGCAAGCTGGAGCTGCTGAAGGAAACGGCGCGATTCGGCGTCAACATCAACGCAGTGCTCGGCAGCTCCACGATCGACGAGACCCGGCAGGTCGTTGCGTCGGTCCGGGAGCTGGGCTTCTTCATGACCGTTGGTCTGATGCACGGCACCGACGGCCAGATTCAGGCCGGCCTGGTGAACGGCGATCTCGCCGCGGCGTACGACGAAATGCAGCGGCTGAGCCGGAAGACGATCTTTCATCGCACGGGCGAAGGGTGGGAACGCGACATGCTGCGCGACGGATCCGCGCCGTTCAAGTGTCGCGCCGGCGGACGATACCTGTACGTCGACGAGTTCGGGATCGTGTCCTACTGCAGTCAGCGGCGCGGCGATCCGGGCATCGACTTCCTCGCCTATACGCCTGACGACGTGGAGCGCGAGTTCTATGTGAAAAAAGGGTGCGAAGCGCGCTGCTCGATCGCCTGCGCGCGCCGCGCCTCGGCGTTCGACGAGTGGCGGACGCAGCCCGGTGGGTGAACGGCGGCCTGCCGCCGCGGCCTCCGACGAAGCCGCTCTCGCCGACAGCCACCACCTGGCCCGAGGGGCGCTCGCCAACACCCTCGTGCTCCTCGCCGCGAACTTCCGCGGCATCTTCACCTTCCTGATCGCCCGCATTCTGGGCGAGGCGGCGCTCGGCCGCTTCGCGCTGCTCGTGTCGACGACCGAGCTGCTGAGCAAGGCCGGCATGGCTGGCCTCGACGTCGCCATCGTGCCGCTCGTCGCCGGGCGGCGGAGCGCGGGCGACGAAGCGGGAGCGAGGCGCGTCTTCCGGCGTTCCGTCGTGCTCGTCGGCATCGCGTCGCTGGCGATCGCGATGGCCGGCGTCGCCGCCATTCCGTGGATCGCGCGCACCCGCGGTCTCGACGCCTTCGCGGGCGGCGCCGTGATCATGTTGTTCGCCCTGCCGGGGTTCGCCGTGACCAGGGTCAGCGTCGGGGCATCGCGCGCGCTGCTGTCGATGCGCAACGAGTTCTACTCGCGCGGCATCACCGAGACCTGGGTAACGATCGGCGTGTTCGTCGGAGCCATCGCGCTCGGCATCCGCGACATCGCGCCGTCGCTGGCCGTGGTGGCAGGGATGAGCGCCTCGGCGATGGTGGCGCTCAGCCTGGCCCGCCAGGCCTTCGACCGCTCGCGTCCGGCCCCTGCTCCGCATTCGGGCAGCGCGGAGCCCTCGCTCGGCGCGATGCTGCGTTTTTCGACCCCCATCGCCGGGTCGAGCCTGCTGAACGTCCTCGTCATGCACGTGGACGTGCTGCTGCTCGGCACCTATGTCGGGCGAGCGCCTGGAGTGACGGTGGAAACCTTCGGCGTCTTCTGCGCGGCCGCGGAAATCGCCGGAGGGATGCGGAAGGTACGTCAGGTTTTCGATCCCATCTTCGCGCCGGTGGTTGCCGCCCGCGCGGCGTCGGGAGACCGCGCGCTGCTTCGTCGGACGGTCGCGGCGCCCGGCCGCTGGGTGCTGGCAGCCCAGCTGCCGCTGGTGGGTGCGCTCGTGCTCGCGAGCGGAGCCGTGCTCAACGTGTACGGCGACGGCTTTCGCGCCGGCGCGCTGTGGCTCGCGATTCTGGCGATCGCACATGCCACCAACAGCTTCGCAGGGCTCGTCGAGACGCTGATCATGATCGAGCGGCCGGGGCTCAACCTGTTCAATGCCGCCGCAACGGTTCTGGTGCAGGTGGTCGCGGCCGTTGTGCTCATCCCCCAGTTGGGCGTCACGGGCGCGGCGCTGGCGATGTGGATCGGCTTCGCGCTCCAGGGCTTGCTGCGCTTCGCGGAAGTGCGTCATGTGTTCGGGTGGACGTGGCCATGGGAATCGCTGCGGCGGCCTGCGCTCGCCTTCGGGCTCGCGATTGCCCCGGCCGCAATCCTTCGAGTGGCGCTGTCCGGCCTGGCGGCGGAACTCGCCGCGGGCGGGCTGTTCCTCGCGCTCTACGCGGGATGCTGGCTGATGCTCGGGGCGGAGCCGGACGACCGCGAAGTGTGGGCCCGGCTGCGCCGCAAATGAGCCAGAATAGACTCTTGTTCTTCCGCGCGAGCCGCCTCTTCATCGGCATGCTCATCGGTCTGTGCCTGTTCGCTGCGGCGGTCGCCGCACAGCCGCCAGAGCCGGGCGCTGGGTCCATCGAAGGCGCCGTCACGACGCAGAACCGAACGATTCAGCTTGGCGCCGTTCTCGTTACCCTTCTGGACGGGGTGGCCGAGGTGGCGCGCCAGCTTTCAGAAGGCGATGGCACCTTCGTATTCCCCGCGCTGAAACCCGGCAAGTACGCCGTCACCGCCGTGCTCGAAGGATTCGATCCGCTGAGCGTCGCAGTCACTGTGGCAGCCGGTCAGACGGCACAGGTGCCGCTCGATCTTCCGCTCGGTACAGCCGAACGTGTGGAGGTGGTCGCTCCCGCGACAGCCGTGTCGAGCGCCGGCACCGTCAGTTCGAGCGACGTGATCGACAGCCGCGAGCTCGAACAGATTTCTCCAGGCGGGGGTCTGCAGGCGGCGCTGCGTCTGCTCGTAAGCGTGATCGAGGTTCCCGGCGGCGTCGCGATCAAAGGCGGGCGGCCGAGCCAGGCGACCGTGCAACTGGGCCCGGGCACGTTCGTGGATCCCGCGACCGGGCTCACGCAGGTGCGCTTGCCGGACGACGCCGTGGACACGGTAACGGTGCTGCCGAATCCCTATGCGGTCGAGTACGGACGGTTCTCTTCTGGGCTCGTCCTCATTCAGACCAGGCGCGCCGGCGATCGGTGGCGGACAAGGCTGAACAACCTCGATCCCACGTTCCGCACGAAACGCAACGAGCCGCTGAATATCATCGGAATTGCGTCGTTCTCGCCGAGAGTGGAGACCGGGGGACCTCTGATACCCGACAAGCTGTTCATACAACAGTCGGCGCAGTACCGGTATCGCTCGAGCGACGTGGCCAGCCGGCCGGAAGACGAGCTCAAACGCTCGCACGCCTTGAGCTCGTTCACGCGGCTCGATGCCAACTTGTCGCCCCGGCACGCGCTGGTCGCGACGGCGGGTCTCTTTCCGAGTAAATCGAAATACGCGACGCTCGGCACGTTTACCCCCATTGCCGCGAGCGTCAACGTGAAGAGCGGGGTGCAGTCGTTCGCGGCGACGGAGCGTTCACTGTGGAGCGACACCGTCTTCACGGAAACGACCGTCGAAGTGAACCGGTACGACACCGAGGTGCGGCCGCAGGGAATTTCGGCGATGCAGCTGCTGCCCGAGACGACGCTCGGCAATTTCTACAACCGGCAGGATCGCAGAACGGCGACCTATCAGTTGGTGCACAGCGTGTCGGGATCCGAGCAGATGGGGCGCGGCCTTCATCTCTACAAGGCCGGCGTGGATATCCTCCTGAGCGACTTCGAGGGCGCGAGCGCGAGCCGTCCGGTGCTCATTCGGCGCTCGAACGGGACGCTGTCGCGGCGGCTGGATTTCACGGCGCCGGCCACGCAGAGCATCCGAAGCACCGACCTCGCGGTGTTCGCGCAGGACCGGTATCAGCCGACCGGCCGCTGGTACGTGGAATTCGGCGTACGGCTCGATCGGGACGGGATTGTCGACCGGACGAACGTGACGCCGCGCGTCGGCGCCGCGGTGCTCCTCAACGAGGCCGGCACCTCCACGCTGCGCGCGGGGCTCGGGCTGTTCTACGAACGCACGCCGTCGGCAGCCGGCGTGTTCGACCGGTACGAGAGCTTCACGGAAACGCGCTTCGCCGCCGATGGCGTGACGCCGCTCGGTCCGCCGGTCGCGGTGGCCCACACGATCCGGCCCAACCTGCGCACCTCGCGCAGCCGTACGTGGGACTTTGGCCTCGATCACCGGTTCAACGCGAACTGGTCGGTGCACGCGGGGGTGATCGATCGGCGCGGCGCAGACGAGCTGCTCGTCGAGCGATTCACGCGTGAGTCCCGCGGCCTGGACGAGCTGGAGCTGCACAGCGACGGGCGCTCGCGGTATCGCGAAGCGGAGATCGGCGTGCGCTTCACGGCCGGACGTACCGCCGATCTGAACGTGTCGTACGTGCGCTCGCATGCCCGCGCGGATCTCAACGCCTTCACGACATTCTTCGACTCCGTCCTCTGGCCCATCGTCGGCCGCAACGAGTACGCCCCGGCGCGTGCCGACGCGCCGCACCGGCTGCTTGCGCGGGGCCGTGCGATGCCGACCCCCAACTGGCTGTTCGTGGGCGTGCTCGACTGGCGCACCGGCCTGCCGTATTCGGTGATCGACGAGGCGTTCGACTTCGTCGGGCCGCGCAACGCGGAGCGTTTCCCGACCTACGTGCGGCTCGAGGTGGGGGTCGAGCGCCGCATCCGGCTGTTCCGGCTGCGGCCGTGGGTGGGCGTCAGGGTAGACAACGCGCTGAACGCGTGGCTTCCGCAGGACGTGCAGGCGAACATCAGCTCGCCAGCCTTCCGCACGTTTTACAATTCCGAGTACCGGCAATTCCGCATTCAGGTGCGGTTCGAGAGATGATCCAGCCAGCGGAAGAAGACAAGCGTAGCCACGAAAACACGAAACCACGAAGCGGAAGAAGAAGACGATTCGTGACCTAATCTGTCACCCTGGTGTGATTCACTAGCAGGAGTCATGATCATGGCGGCGAGCGCTGCCATAAACAGGTATCCGGCACGGCGTCCGGAAGGGAGCGGCCTCGCAGCATGTTTTCCGCAGTGCAATCGTCATCGGCGGCGCGCCGCTTGACCGCGGCCCGCGCGTTCGTCGATGCGCTTCCCCGTCACAGCGAAATCCTCATCCTCTCCGCGTCGCGCGGCGCCGCCGACGATTTCGCGCGTGATGTCGCGCGCACACGCGGTGCCACCTTCGGGCTGTACCGCTTCAGCCTCACGCAGCTCGCCGCTCGCCTTGCGGCGCCGCTCCTCGCACGCGAGCGGCTCACGGCGACCACGGCGCTCGGCGTGCAGGCCGTCTCCGCTCGGGCGCTTTTCGAAGCTGCCCACGCCGGTGAGCTGGCCTATTTCCGACCGGTGTGGGCGATGCCCGGGTTTCCGCGCGCGCTCGCGCGAACGCTCGAAGAGCTCGCGCTCGGTGGAGTATCTGCGGCGGCGGTCGCCGGCACGAGCGACGGCGGACCCGATCT
>WUUC01133958.1_pt1 | contig 24056 bp, 22 predicted proteins | sample 6278441 | NCBI WGS metagenome assembly WUUC01 (sample SAMN13675441, study PRJNA597444) | soil metagenome | isolation source: soil | place: USA: Washington | collected 2017-10 | reverse complement strand
CTGAGGCTCCTGCGGCACGGCGTAAGCAAAGCAAGCGGCCCGACCATGCTTATCCTCGCGGCACTCGGAAAATTCGCGCCGGCCACGCTCGCCATCCTCACGGACCCATGGCAAATCCTGATCTCGATCGGGATCCTGATCCCCTTATCTTGCGAGTTCTTGCCACTCGTCCTGACCTATCCTCTGCTCCTCGCAAGTCTCTGGGGCGCGCGGCCATGCCACCAAAAGCTGAGCACGCGGGATTGGGGCGATCTCCCTGATCTCTTTTTTTGAGAAGAAACTTTGTCATGCAAAGTACTCTGTTTCAGGAAACTGCAAGCCGCGCTGAGATTGAGCTGCCCGGATCGAATTTGCACGTCGCCATCATCATGGACGGCAATGGACGCTGGGCTCAACGCCGCGGTCTTCCGCGCCAGGTCGGTCATCGGCGCGGCGTCGAGGCGGCGCGAAATATCATCGAGGCGGCGTCGGAAAACGGCATCGGAACGCTCAGCCTCTATGCCTTCTCTTCCGACAATTGGCGGCGGCCAGGCGCCGAGGTCAGTGCGCTCATGAGCCTGCTCCGTTCCTACCTTCGCACCGAGGTCCGCAAGCTTGTGGGCAATGGTATTCGGCTCACCGCGATTGGGCGCCGCGACCGCCTGCCGGCCGATATCGCCAGCGCTATCGAACACGCCGAGTTCGTCACCGCCGACGGTGCAAAGCTTCGGCTGCGGATCGCACTCGACTACTCGGCGCGCGACTCGATTCTCCAGGCCGCGGCGCGGGTGGTCGAGGCCGACGATCTGACGCGTGCCGGCTTCGCCAATCTCATTACTGGGGAGTGTGATTTGCGCGAGGTCGATCTCCTGATCCGCACTGGCGGCGAGCAGAGGCTTTCGGACTTTCTCTTGTGGGAATGCGCGTATGCGGAACTCTATTTCACCGAGCGTCTGTGGCCCGACTTCACCCCAAACGATCTTGCGGTGGCAATCGCCGAACTGCGCAAGCGCGAGCGGCGCTTTGGCGGCCTCAATCAGACAGCCGTGGTCGCCTAAGGGAGAGCCTTTCGGATGCGCATTCTCCTCGTGAACGTGCCGCATCCATCGATCGGAAGCCGTATTCCCGACGACCATCTGCCGCCCCTTGGCTTACTCGCGATCGGCGGATCGCTGATCGACGCTGGTCACGAGGTGAAGCTGATCGATGGGGAATTTGGCCCAATGCCGATCCCCGACCTCGTAAACGCAATTTGCAACGAGAAGCCTGAGGCGGTGCTGTTCGGTCATTCCGGCTCCACCTCCGGGCACCCGGTGATCGCCGAGGTCGCGCGCGGGGTCAGCCGGGCGATGCCTGGCATCCACTTAGTCTATGGCGGAGTGTATCCGACCTATCATTGGCGCGAGATCCTCGCCGAAGAACCTTACGTCACAGCCATCGTTCGCGGTGAAGGCGAGGAAACCGTGCGCAACCTCGTTGCCGCGCTCGAGACAGGCAGCCGCTTGGGCAACATCCCGGGAATTGCCTTTCGTCAGGATGGACGTCCGCAAGCCACAAAACCAGCGCCGGTCATTCGGGATCTCGATGCCTATCGCATCGGCTGGGAACTCATCGATTTTAGCCGCTACAGTTATTGGGGAAGGCTGCGCGCGGTGGTCGTTCAGTTTTCCCGGGGCTGCCCGCATCTTTGTAATTATTGTGGCCAGCGCGGTTTTTGGACCCGCTGGCGGCATCGCGATCCCGTCGCATTCGCGAAGGAACTCGCCTGGCTGCATCGGCAGCACGGCGTCAAGGTCGTCAATTTCGCCGACGAAAATCCGACGGTATCCAAAAAGGCTTGGCTGACCTTCCTAGAGGCGCTGATCGCCGAGAATGTGCACCTGATCCTGGTCGGTTCGACGCGTGCCGACGATATCGTCCGCGATGCGGATATCTTGCACCTCTACAAAAAGGCTGGCTGGCAACGCTTCCTGCTCGGGCTCGAAAACACCGACCAGGCCACCCTCGAACTCATCCAGAAGGGCGCTCGGGCCGAAACCGACCGCGAGGCCATTCGGCTCATGCGCCAGCACGGGATTCTGTCGATGGCCACGTGGGTCGTCGGTTTCGAGGAGGAAACGGACCTCGACCACTGGCGGGGAATGAAGCGGCTCCTGTCCTACGATCCAGATCAAATCCAGATGCTGTACGTGACGCCGCATCGCTGGACGCCGTACTTCCGCCTTGCTCGCAATCGGCCGGTGATCCAGACCGACCAGCGCCGCTGGGATTATAAACACCAAGTGCTCGCCACCCGCCACATGCCGCCTTGGCGCGTGCTGGTCTGGTTCAAATTCACCGAGATGGTGCTGCAAGGCCGCCCGAAGGCCGTGTACCGGACGTTTCTTCAGCCCGACCGAGGACTGCGCCATGCGATGCGCTGGTATTCGCAGATGGGACGCCGCGTCTGGCCCTACGAGATCAGAAACTTCTTTCGCGAGAGGCTGACAAAGAAAGGTCCAACGCTGGAGGAGTTTTGGGGAGCACCACAAGATGCCGAGGAAGAGTCAATGTCGACCACCGATCCTTGGCAGGCGCGATCGTTGCGCCAAACAATGCCGGATGAATCGAAGGAATATAGGGAGGATCCGAAGGCTTTTACGCGTCGATGGCATGAGAAGATGAATGCGCTTCGGACGGACAAATGGGAGGTGTACGACCGCGGACGCACCATGATCGTGTTGGCAATGTGCGCCATCGGCGTCGTCCTTCTATTTCGGTTGTGGCGCGAAAGCGCTTTCGCGAACCTAAAGACACCCTCTCGGCGTGCCCTCATCCTGCTTGGCGTCGCGACCTACTTTTCTCTAGTGCCGCCATATTGGGTTTATCTTTTTCGATGAACAGAGCCGCGAATATCTGCCGTGGTGGGGGGATTCTATAGGTCTTCCCGCTTTTTCGATTCTGTTTTTGGTACTGCTGACGCTTCCAGTCGTCGTTTTGGTGCTTTGGCTATGCGTGCGCCGCGCACAGCTCCCAACGCGGCTTTGGGGCTTTGACACAGCGAGACCGGTTACAAGCACGATGGTGACCGTGATCTTCGGCGGAGCGGCCCTGGCTCCTGCAGCGCTGCTCGTCGCGGAGGTGTGGCTGGGATCCCCCTATTTCATTCTTTGGTCGCTCTGCTCAATCTACGTGATGCTGTGCTTGCGTGCCGCGTTGCTAGCGCCACGCGACCTTGCCGAGGAACTAAGCATCAAGGAGATCCTCCCTTCCTGGATCAAAGTGGACGTATAGCGCCGGGACTTTTCGGTGCCGACGAATTCAAAGTCGAGGAAAGACAGCAGGACATTCTCGTTTTACGGTAGGGAATTAGTGGCATCAATCCCCGCGTCCATGTTTTGACGCGGTGCCACCCGCGCCCTTGAAGCAGGCGCGACAATCGTGATTGGCGCCTGGCACGATCGAACTCCAGACGAGCCAGGGTATTGTGCTGCAAGGAGGAACAGGCGGTGATGAAGAACACGCCTCATGCCGATTGGATCCTCAAAGCAATGGTCGCGGCGGCGGCCGCCGACCGCAGGCTGGATGCGCGCGAGGTGGGGCTGATTCAAAAGGTCTACCAGGACCAAACCGGCCGTTCGGTGGATGTGAGCGGCGTCATGCTCGCAGTGCACGCCTACGCTACCAAACGAGACGCGTTGGCGGAGCTTGCTGCGGTCGCCGGGAGCATGAGCCGGGAGACCAAGGAAGAGATCCTCCGCGCAGCATATCTTACGCTGCTCGCCGATACGCGGTTGGCCGGAGAGGAGCGCGAGAGGCTGAAAGCGATCGCCTCCGCGCTTCAAATTTCCGAGGCTGATTTGGAGACGATCATAGAAGGAATCGAGTCGACTTCGGATAGACAGGGTTCGTAGCCAATCCGTTCTCGGCGCGCACGAGGCTCAAATTCCTCCTGTCTTCCTTGCCTAGTCGGCCTAAGGCTTCTTCACGATCTCGTAGAGGGCGAGCACGGCATCTCCAAGCTTGTTGGTGCCATCGGGCGGCTGACTGTTGGTTTGGACCGTGATCATCAAGTCATCCTCGGCAAACCAGACATAGAGCGTGCGGTAACCAAGGCTTTCACCTTGGTAGAACCATGGGTCGCCGAGCGGTCCCATAATTCTGCGGGCGAGCCCAAGGGAGAAGCCGCCGGGATCCTCGGCGGTGACAGCGGAGATCGGCTCGCCTGTCTTCGTCGAGACGAGCTGCATCCACTCTTCCTGTTGCTTCGGGGGTACCACTTTCCCGCTGAAAATTGCGCGCATCCAGCGATCGAAATCGCGAGCGCTCGAGACGGCGCCACCGGCGGACTGCATCCACGACACCGTGTCCTGGCGCATGTCGCGCCCGACAACCGGGAGATTCCAACTTTCCTTGCAGTCCGGCTGGTAGAAGGCGCAGGCCTTGTTCTCGAAATAGCCGTGCGAAAGACGCTTGATGACGGATTCGGGATATGTGCTGCTTTCATAGAAGGTCGAATAGAGCCCGTGAGGCCTGATGACCATTTCATGGACGAGGTCACGGAAGGATTTCCCTCCGACCTTCTCAGCGATCATGCCGGCGAGAATGTAATTGGTATTGGAATAGAACCAGCCCTTGGTTGATGGCAGCTGATTGGTCGGGCTTGGATAAGCGGCATCGGCGAGCTCTTTAAGTGTAAACACCCGCATGGGTTCGTTCGCCCACGCCAGGGACAGCTGCTCGGTTTCGCTGTAGTTCGGAATACCGCTCGTCATGTTCAGGAGACGACGAATGGTGACATCCTTCCACGCCGCATATTCCGGCAGCCACTTGCCGAGCGGGTCATCAATCGACAGCTTTCCCGCCGCTTCGAGTTGAAGGATGACCGCAACGGTGAACGACTTCGACGCGCTTCCCACTTGGTAAAGCGTGTCCTGATCGACGCGGCCGGCATCGGGCTCGCGGCCAACCTTGCCGGCGAAGGCTTCAATCGCCGGCCCGGCAGCGCCGAAGCTGATGTAGGCGGCGATCCCAGTGACCTTTTCGACGGGGGCACGCGCCGCAAGCCAGGCGTCAAGCGCAGCCCGAACTCTCTCGACTTGAGTCGGCTCGGCAGCCAAAGCCGCCGACCCTAGGACGATCACACCCGCTCCAACCAGAGCCGCAACAAGCCGGTTCTTCATGCACACCCCCCAACCAGAACAACCTCTTTCACGGCCAATCTACCGAAGTTGGATACCAGTTTCCCTCCCTCTTCGCTAAAATCCGGGATACAAGACTTGCCAGCAGTGCCGCGAGGCTAGACTCTTCCTCCGTGCGCTGGCCGAGTTAAATTGCGTCCACTCTCGATTTGACGAGCAGCATAACAGGCGTGTGAGGACTCCCATGATCGGCAATCGTGTCTGCGCCTTCGCGTTGTTGACCGCTTTCGCTCTCCTCTGTTGCGCTCCACCCGCGCTTGCGGCCCAGTTCGACGGGAACTGGAGCATGGTCGCCGTGACGACCAGTGGCCATTGCGGAAGAATCAACATTGGTCTCGGAATACGCGGCAGCCGCATTTTTTCGACTGGAGGAAAGTTCGTTTTCCGCCCGATTCAGCTGGTTGGTCGCATTTCCCCCTCGGGACAGGCACGGATGAATGCGGTGGCGGGCCCGCGCACCGCCCATGGCATCGGCCGTTTCGTTCGGCTTCGGGGGGGCGGGAAATGGACCGGCACCGGACCCTCAGGTGTCTGCTCGGGCATTTGGACCGCCATGCGCGTCGCGCGGCCTGCCGTCGCCTATTGATCCTTCTTTCTCCCGGGGCGCCACGGGAGCCGCACCGCTACTCTTCTCGGAAACCCTTGGCGAGCTGATCGCTGAGCGGCGAGATCAGATATTCAAGCACGGATCGCTCCTTTGTCGTGACGAGCGTGTCGGCGGGCATTCCCGGCTGCAATGTCACTCCCGACGCCTTGACGGAGGCCGGATCGGTCTTGATCTGCGCCGTGTAATAGGCAATGCCGCTCTTGGGCTCGTTGAATCGATCTGCCGATACGGTGATCACTTTGCCCATCATCGAGGGGCGCAAGCGTCCGAGCATTCCCGTCAGTCTGATCTCGGCCGGAGCTCCTTCTCTGACGTCATGAACATCCTCCGGGCGCACATGCGCCTCGACCACCAGATCGTCGTCCGCCGGCACGATGTCGAGCACGCGGCCGCCAGGCTCAATGACGCCGCCCTCGGTAAATATCGCCAGTCCCACCACTATCCCGGCCGCCGGGGCGCGAAGCGCTGTGCGAGCAAGACGATCGCGAGCGTCTTCAAGCTGAGGCGCGATCTCAGCCAGCTTCGTTTGCGCATCGCGCAATTGATCCGTCACTTCCGTCAGACGTGCCTGCTCGGATTTTCTGATCTCGATCTCAGCCTCTCCGATCGCCTTCTCGTATCCTGCGATCTCGGCTCGCTTCGCCCCACTCGTGCTCTTTAGCTCCTCGAGCGCACGTTCCAGAGCCAGGACCTTGGTCTTGGTGGAATAACCCTTTGCATAGAGTTTGCGTGTCCCTTCAAGCTCGTCCTCGATGAGAACCTGCTGACGCTCCGCCGATTCCGCCTGCGTCCGCGATCCGCCGATCTGCTCGCGGAGCTGAGAGATCCTCTGCTTGAGGATCCTGATTTCGCTCTCAAATTGGTGCGCTCGGTTCTTAAACAACGCGACTTGATTGGCCATTGCGTTCGCCACTGCGGCATCGTTTTTATGCGCGGCGAGACTTTCATCGAAGACCGGCGCTTTGGTGCCGTCGCGCTCGGCAATCAGGCGAGCCTCGAGCGCCTTGTGCGAGTCGCGCATCGCCGCGAGACTTCCGAGCTTCGCCCGAATCTCGCTGTCCTCAAGCCGCAGAAGCAGCTGATTTTGTTGCACGCGGTCGCCATCCTTGACGAGTATCTGCTTCACAATGCCCCCATAGCGATGCTGCACCGATTGACGATTGCCCTCGACTTTGATGAAGCCCGGCGCGATAGCGGCGCCCGCCATCGAGGCGAGTGCCGCCCAGGTACCGAGGACCCCGAAAAAGAGGCCGATGACCAAAAGACCCGCGAGGATCGCCGGTTTGGGATTTTCGGGAACGCTCGGCGGATTGTCTTCGAGGGTAGAAGTCGACATGCGGTGCCTACTCCTGCACTGCACGAATGGCCCGGGGGCGGAGCGAATCCGTTACGTCCTCGCGGGGGCCGAGCATTTCCATCCGGCCGGCTTCCAGCACGAGGAACTTCTGGAGGGCGCCGAGAACGCTCGAACGGTGGGTAACGACGACTACGGTAACGCCGTCTTGGGTAAGATCCGCGATCACCTGATCGAGCGCGCGCTCGCCGTCGGCGTCGAGATGGGCATTCGGCTCGTCGAGCACCACCAGCTGCGGAGAACCGAGAAGGGCGCGCGCTATACCGACGCGCTGACGTTGTCCTCTCGAGAGTTCGCGCCCGCCTTCCCTAATGAGGGTGTCGTATCCGTCGGGTAGACCGAGCACCAAGTCGTGAATGCAAGCGCGCTTCGCGGCTGCGATGACCGTCTCATCCGGCACATCGCGAAAGCGCGCGATATTCTCCTTTACGCTGCCGGCGAACAGGCCGACATGATCCGGCAGATAGCCGATGTGCCGCCCGAGGTCCTCCGGTTCCCACCGTCTGAGATCCACTCCATCAAGCTGCACACTTCCAGAACTTGGAGGCAGCGCACCCGCGATCAATCGGGCCAAGGTGGTCTTGCCGGCGCCGCTCGAGCCGACGACGCCAAGCGATTCACCGCTTTCGAGCGAAAACGATATGCCCTTGATGACCGGCGGTCCGCCTTCCGGGGTGTAGGTGACATTTGTGAGGACGAGTTCCCCTTTAGGGCGCGGCAGCTTGGTGCGCTCCGCAGGAGCGGGCTGTTCGGCGAGCAGGCGGCGAATTCGGCGCGTCGCCTCGCCGGCCGAGCCGAACTGCCGCCACGCTATGACGGCCTGTTCCACCGGCGCGATAATCGAGGCGAAGATTGTGACCGGTAGGATGACGTGATCCAACGCGAGCCATGCGCCCACAGCCAGAATCGCCGCCTGTAGCAGGAGGCGGAAGAAGCGGATCGAGGCGGTCAGGCCCCCCGCGATGTTGCTCGCTTTTGACTGGAGGCGAAGCATGAGCTGGCGGTCGCGCTGCCAGCGAGTGACGAGCGGGACGCGCATCGCCATCGCGCGAACAACGTCGGTGTTGCGTGCAATGCTGTCGGCAAAGGCCTGTGCACGTTCGCCCGCGGCCTGGGAAAGAGTCAGCTGCGCGCGCGTCGCGCGGTCGTTGATAAAGGCCAAAATGAGCAGAAGAACCGCGCCGCCCGTTGCGACCAGCCCCAGCGTCATATCGATCCAGAAGAGGATGGCGAGGTAAAGCGGCGTCCAAGGAATGTCGAAGAGGAAATGCACCGACGGCCCCGCAAGCACACCCCGAAAGAGGTCTAGATCGCGCAGGACTTGCGCGTTTTCGTTTCCGGCGATCGAACCACGATCGATCATGGCTCCGGCGAGCCTGGCTGCGAGGAGCCGATCGAATCGCATGGCGCCGCGCACCAGCACGCGCGCTCGGATGGCGTCGAGCAGGGCCATCGTCAGCAAGGCGACCACGAGCGCGAATGTGAGCATCCACAGCGTCGGCATGCTGCCGCTGGTCAGCACCCGGTTGTAGATCTGCATGAGGTAAAGGGGAGACGCGAGATAGAGCAGGTTGATGGCGCCGCTAAAGATGGCGGCTCCGGCGAGGGCCGAAGCCGATCCGCGCAAAGCAAGCCTGAACTCGTCCGGCTGCCGAGCCATACTGGCCTCTGCAGGTTGGTATTCCGGCACGTTTCGGGAAACGGGGAAGCGAAAGCGAGACTGCGCCCCACCCTCGCTCCCATCACCCGGATGATTTGGAAGTTTTCGGCTAACGCCTAGCCAAGCAGACCGTCGAGAAGTCCGCTATCGGGATTGACGCCGAGCGTTCCGTCGGTTCCCGAGTCGGAGCTGACGGCGATCGCCACATTCGACCCTGTATCAGCCCCAAGAGAGCTGTCAGAGCCAAGAGAGTTGTCAGCGCCGAGGGCGCCGAGCGGGTTGCCGAGATTGCCAAGCAGCGAGTCAAGCAGCCCGGTCACGGTACCTAGAAGGCCGTTCAGAAGTCCCATTGGATTCTCCTTCCTGGGTTTTTCTTTCGGGTTTCAGGTTGAGTTCCGGGATGCAGCGTTTTTCATGAAATGCCACATCTTCCACCATCATCACCAGCCTAGAGGGGACAAGCGATGCGGTAGAGGTAGATGTTCTCAAACAAACTTGACACTACAATGACAAAAATGTGGTAATGCCTTGAACATTTTCGAGATACGAAGGATTATTTCCGATTATGAAATCATTTGGGTGCTTAGAACTTCCAGGCGTATCTAGATGCAATCTGCAAGACGAGCGGCTACTATTCCACAGTATTTACGTCAATACTTGCGGCATTTTAAGGTAGCCTACGTGTTCGCAACGCAAATACGCGTCTCGGGTCAAATGGTGCGGTGCAAACAGCGAGAACCTATAGGCCGGTCGGTGGCCTCGGCAGTCCACAGCACTGCCCGTCTTTGTAAACAGCTCCCCGCTCACTTGCAGCCGCCCCAGAAAAGCCGGCGACCCAGGAAGCCGCTCCAGCAGAGTCGAGAAAAGCGCCGAAAGACAATTTGCGTTTCCTCGAAGCGGAAGGGCTCGCAGCTTCGCCGGTCGCCGTACTGCAGGCGCTTCATTTCGCTCGCCTTAAGCAAACTTTCCGAGCCTCGTGAGTAGCCGAGCTCGACGCTCAGTGGCGCTCGTCATCCGCGGATGGCTTCAGCATCGTCGAACCGACGGACGGTCACGGAGCGACAAACGGCGCGGCAAGAGCGATGCCCCCAGTGATCACAACGGCACCGAGCAAATCCAAGATGAAGCCGGCGCGGGCCATCTGCGGCAAGGCTATGTAACCGGTACCGAATACGAGCGCGTTCGGTACCGTGCCGACGGGAAGCATGAAACCGGCGGAGGCGGCGAGCGCAACTGTGATGCCGACCAGCAACGGAGCTGCATCGGCTCCAATCACGAGACTTCCGGCGATCGGCAAGAACGCCGCCGTCGCCGCCGTGTTGTTGATCAACTCGGTCATGAACACCAAGAGCAGCGCGACGCCCGCTATGAGCGCGACCAAGGGCATCCCATGCAGGAATGAAAGGCCATTTCCAATCCAGACGGCGAGCCCCGAGCTCTCCATCGCTTGCGCAAGGCTCAGCCCGCCGCCGAACAAGACCAGAATATCCCATCGCATCTTGCGAGCGGTCGCATAATCGAGAAGGAAAGTCCGGCTCCGCCAATCGGCGGGAACGACAAAAAAAGCGATCGCTCCGGCTATCGCAATAACGGGATCACCAATCAGAATACCCAGTCGCCCCTCAACCAATGGGTGCAGAATCCAGCAAGCGACAATGACCGTGAAAAGCAAAATCACGCGTTTCTCAGGCGCGCTCATACGGCCCATCTGCTGCAACTGATCGGCAACGAAGCGAGGCTCGGCACCTGCAAGTCCTGAGAAGGGAAAGGCAATTCGAGCAAGGACCAGAAACGTCAGGCCAAGCAACACTGCCGCAATGGGGACGCCGATCGCCATCCATTCGGCAAAGCTCACCTCAGTTTTGAAGGTCTGGGCGAGATAGCCTGCCGCTAGCGCATTCGGCGGCGATCCGATCAGGGTGGCCATGCCGCCAATCGATGCCGCATAGGCGACACCTAAGGTCATCGCCGCTGCAAAATTGGCTGCGTCGCGTCCGTGAGGCCGTTCGGACGGCAGGACAACGAGGATGAGCGAAATTGCGATCGGCAGCATCATGATCGTCGTCGCCGTGTTGCTGATCCACATGCTGATCGCCGCGGTCGCGAGCATTACGCCGGCAAGCAGATTGAGCGGGCGATTGCCGACGCGGAGGAGAATGTGAAAGGCAATGCGCCGGTGCAGATTCCAGCGCTCGACCGCAAGTCCGATGAGAAATCCGCCGAGCAGGAGGAAAATGACCGGATCAGCAAACGGCGCGGCGGCGGCGTCGATCTTGGCGATGCCAAGCAGCGGAAGAAATACGAGTGGCAGGAGCGCCGTAACGAAGAGCGGGAGAGCCTCCGTTATCCACCAGATCGCCATCCACACGGCGAGCGCCGCCGTCGCCCAGCCTGATGCTGAAAGTCCGGCGGGCGCCGGACTGAGGTAAAGCGCCGCAAAGGCAAGTGGCCCAAGCAAAAGGCCGACGAGCTGGTAGGTTTTATAGTCCTGCCGCGCCGGCCCCTCTCGAGACATGGCGTTTCGCGCTCCCCCGCAGGACTGTCTCTATAACCGAGTTGCGGGTTTCGATCTCGCCCGAACTGGCGTTCGCCTTTGTCGAACCGCCCTTTTGCGGAAACCCGAAGGTGCCACCGTCCGTTGTTATTCCCCGGTCCCGCTCGCTTGACCAAGGGCCTGCGCGGGATCTGCTGGATCAGCCCTCGAAAGGAGGGATGAGCCATGGAAAAGCACGAGGAAGAGGCGCCCATCGCCATATCCGAAGTTGAAGCGAGGGCAGGCGTTACCGGACACCATGTGCGCTATGTGCTTGCGTTCGGCCTCTTGGGCAGCCTGGTCGCTTTCATCGTCATTGGCCTTTATTTCGGACACCAGGCGCTCCTGCAGATGATATCCGGGATCCCAAGCCGGCTGAGCACCGGTTTGATCACCTCCTACGCCCTGCTTGTCGCGCTCGCCATCGCAGCAGCTGTATTGCTACTCGGGCTCTGGGATATGGCAGTCGGGCGCAGCCCCAACGCTAGTCAGAGAGTGATGCGCTGGCGGGTTGTTGTGCAGCTGATTGTCATTTTCCTGGTCATGGGTGGGCTCTACCTGTCTGCTACGCAGTAGCGTGGGGCATCTGAGTCCGGGACGCCCGGGAAATTTTCGGCCAGCAGCATAGATCCTTTCGGCCGCTTTCGAGTTGCACCTAGCGTACGTGTCCCAGGATGCCGATCAGCCGGCCAACACTGTCGCCCGTGCATTCCACCGGAGTTCGGCATCAAGACAAACGAGGCAGCAATGGCATTTCTGTTAACCAGTCCGGTCTTCGGTCCAGGCGCCCGCATCCCCACCAAGTATACCCGGGAAGGCGAGAATCTTTCGCCGCCACTCGAGTGGAGCGGCGCGCCTGACGGGACGAAGAGCTTTGCGCTTGTCGTCGAGGACCCCGACGCTCCATCCGGGACCTTCCGTCACTGGGGACTCTACAACATCATGCCCGAGCGCACCGCGCTTCCCGAGGGCGTCGGCCATGGTCCGAAGACGGAGCGTTTGGGTCTTGGGATTAACGACTTCGGCAATGCGCATTACGACGGCCCCGCGCCGCCCAAGGGCTACGGGATACATCATTATCATTTTCGTTTGCTGGCCCTCGATGTGGATGATTTGAGCCAAGGCCCGAAGGCGCGCGTCGAGGACATTGCGCAAGCCTCGCAAGAACATCTGATCGGGCAGGCGGAGCTGATCGGGACCTTTCAACGCTAAGAAGCCGCCATGGCTAAGAGCGCGTACCGGGGCGCGTTCGCTTGAACCGAACGGGCTATGTCAGCGACGCCGGTATTCCTCGTCGTTCACATGCTCGAGCCACTCGACGGCCCTGCCGTCCAGCGCTTCCTGAATGGCGATGTGAGTCATCGCGGTGTCGGGCGCCGCACCGTGCCAATGCTTCTCGCCCGGCGGAAACCAGACCACGTCGCCGGGCCCAACCTCTTGGATCGGGCCGCCGTCGTGCTGAACGAGCCCGACGCCAGAAACGATGATCAAGGTCTGGCCGAGCGGATGCGTGTGCCATGCGGTGCGGGCGCCGGACTTGAAGGTGACGCTCGCAGCCCGAACGCGCGCCGGTTCCGGCGCCTCGTAGAGCGGGTCGATCAAGACCGCGCCGGTAAAATATTCCGCCGGTCCCTCACGCGCCGGCTGCGACCCCTTCCGTCTGATCTCCATGGCCCAGCGCCTCCTGTTGTCGCCGCTAATAAACCGGCTCGAAGCCAGGACAATTGCGGCGTGCCCAGCGGATGAAATCCGGGCTGCACCAGCGGCGCGCCTCATAGCGAACGGGAGGCATGCAATTTACATAGCCACCCGGCGGACAGCGGTAATAGCCCCAGCCGGGCGGTCTTGGGCCCCAGCCCGGCGGGCGCCCGGGATAGGGTCGGCAGGCTTCATAGTGGCGATGCCAGCCGCGATACGGATCCCAAGCAGGGCCGCAATGCCAGCCATGCACTCTTTGCATAACAGAAGTGGCGGAGCCGGAGCCGGGCACCGCCGGCAGCGCGTCAGCACCCTCGGCGAAAGAGCCGAGTGCCATCGCCACAACGACCCCGAACAAAATCCGGCCGACGCCAGCTGACATTGGCCTCACCCCTTCTTCTGATTGCCAATGGCCCAGACATAGGCCGCGACAGCGGCGAGATCGTTATCGGATAGCGACACACCGCCGAAAGGCGGCATGGCGCCAGGATGCTCTTTCGGCTGCGGCACGCCGCGCTTGATGGCGTCGGCGATGCTTTGAAGACTGCCGTCGCCCCACAGCCATTTTCCGGTTGTCAGGTTCGCTCCGACCGGCGTGCCGATGCCGCCGGCGCCGTGGCAGCCGGCGCAAGTCGCCCCGGCAACCTCACCGTGGAAGATCTGCTTGCCGAGAGCAACTTGCTCGGCCGTGGCGCCCGGCGGAACGGGCAGCGCCGCGGCGTCCGCGCTTGCCTCCGGATGAACCCCCTCGGGAGGCTGTGCGCCCGGAGAGGCCTTCGCTTCAGTAGTGGGAGCGGGGGCAGCTTCAAGTCCCGCATTCGGGTCACCCTGATATGTCACGCGCCAGATCCGACCGCCCTTGTCGTCGCTAATGTAAAGCGCGCCGTCCGGCCCGACCGCGAGACCGGAAGGCCGATGCACCGCCCCGCCTGGCTCCTTGTTCTTGCCGGCAAAACCGTCGGCGAAGACAACATAGTCGCCCGACGCCTTACCGTCGGTGAGTGGCTGGAACACGACATTGTAGCCGCCCTGCGGGCCCGGCGCCCGGTTCCACGAGCCGTGAAAGGCGATGAAGGCTCCGCCTTGATACGCCTTGGGGAATTCCGAGGCCTTGTAGATCTTGAGGTCGTTCGGCGCCCAATGCGCCGGGAAGGCCGCGACCGGCGACTCGTATTTGTCGCACTCGCCCACCTTCTTGCCGCCGTCGCCGCCATATTCGGGCGCGAGGACGAGCTTCTTCTGTTCCGGATCGTAATAGCAGAAGGGCCAGCCGTAATGGGCGCGCTCCTTCAGGACCATGATCTGCTCGGCGGGAAGCTCGAAGCCCTGCTTCTGCGAGTAGAGCTCGGGCCAATTCTCATGCAGCTGGTCGCGGCCGTGCTGCGTCGTGAAAAGCCGGCCGGCAGAATCGAAGTCGAATCCTTCCGGATTGCGGATGCCCGAGACGTAACGCTCTTTTGGCGAGAAGACCTGACCAGTCTTGTTTGCGTCGTAGCGCCAGACGCCGCCGCGCGTCTCAAGCTCGGTGCAGGGGTCGTTGCCCGGCGAACGCGGCATCCGGTTTTGCACTTCGCAGGCATTCGTCGCAGAGGCGCTCGTGACGAACAGATTGCCCTTCTCGTCGATGGCGAAGGGATGCATCGGATGATCGCCCGTGAGCGGCATGCCGCTTAGGATGATTTCGGGCTGGCCGGACGGAGCTGCTTCCCCTTGCTTCAGCTCGTAGCGGACGATGCGATCGTCGATCTCAGCATAGAGCCAGCTTTTGTCGAGCCAGATGCCGGTGCCGCCTTTGGCGCCCTCCGCAAAGGTCGGTCCGAACCGCTCCGTCACGTCGGCCTTGCCGGTGCCCTTCGTGTCCTTCAGCGCGACGAGAAATCCGCCCTCTGGAGGCGTATCGTTCTGGTAATAGGCGCCGCTCCAGGTGTTCACATAAACGGTGCCGTCCGGGGTCACCGCAATCTGGCGCGCGTGACCGAGCTTGTCGGCAAAGACCGTGGCGCAGAATCCCGTTGGAAGACTGAGACCGGTGTCCTCGGGGCATTTCTGATCCTCGCCAAGAGCTGCGGGCGATCCCACCCCAAGGAGCGCGCACGCAAGAGCCGCGCCGGCCAAGGTCCTGCCGCTTCGCCGAAATGTCATGTTCACCTCACTGACTGTGCATACCGCCCGGCCCGCCGCATATGGGAACGCCGAAGAATGAAAACGCGCGGCAAAGTGTTTTCGCCGCTTCACGTCTGAGTGATGAGTTTCTTGCCTCCGAGTTGGGCAACTCATATCGTCTATCGTCGCATGCGAGCACCGTTCCGGGGGTCCTAACTCGAGGGAAACTGACACATGATCGACACAAAAAGCTTATCGACGTGGACTCCTTATGCTCTCGCCGCTCTTCGCATCGTCGCCGGGCTCATTTTTCTCGAGCACGGCACCCAAAAGCTTCTCGGTTTTCCCGCCGGAGAAAGGGCCTTCGTCGACGCCTTCACGCTCTCCTGGTGGTCCGGCGTTCTGGAGCTCGTTCTCGGCGCATTGATCACGGTCGGGCTGTTCACACGGTGTGCAGCTTTCGTCACGTCGGGCGAGATGGCCGTCGCTTATTGGCTCGCACACGCGCCGCAGAACTTCTTCCCGGTCAACAATGGCGGCGACGCCGCCATTCTCTATTGCTTCGTGTTCCTGCTCCTTGTCTTTGCCGGCCCCGGGAAATGGAGCGTTGACGGCTGGAGGGGCGCGGAGGAGGCTGGCGCACCCGTCCGTGCCTGAACGGTCACCTTGGTTCACTCAAGACGATAGGCGGCAAGAACGCCGTCTTGCATGAGCGGGATCAGCACGAGCTTCTCGTCGCTCCTGTAGAGGAGATCGGCGGCGCCTTGGTTGAGGTCGAGAAGCCGCTCGGCCTTTCCGGAAGGCTCGACTCGGAAAAGTGCGCCTGCCACCCAGTCGGTGACGAGATAGTTACCCTGCCCGTCCGGCTCGACGCCGTCGAGATTGCCGATCGGCGTGCCGTCGCCGAGATTCGCAATCTCTTTGCTCTCGAGGTCTACGGTCCTGAGGTGGTCGGGCTTTGCCGACATCATTTCGCCCTTGCCCCAAGACGCCACGATCAACTTGTCGTCTTCGGCAAAGAGCCCGTTCGGCGCAGCGAGATCGTCGCTTTTCAGCCAAACGCCGAATTTATCGCCGTCGAGCACATAGATCGTGTTCGTGACGGTGTCGGACATGAACACGCGTCCGTCTTTGCCAACCGCGACGTCGTTGAGAAAGCCGGCTTCCGGAACGTCGTAAACCTTCGCGATCGCGCCTTTGCCGATGTCGATGACCACCAGCCTGTCGACATCCGCGACGTAGAGCCGGTCGCCGCTAAGGCCCAAACCTTTCGGGCCATTCAGGCCCGTCACCCATTGCGGCTCCGTGACTTTCCCGTCGGGCGACAGCTTCGAGATGTAGCCCTTCCCGTCCTTATTTGTGGGTTCGCCGTCGATGTTGGACAGGTAAAGCGTGTCGCTCTCAGGATCGTACACGACCGATTCCGGCTGCTTGAAACCTTCCGCGCGCCAGACCTCCTTCAGCTCGCCGGCGGCACAAAGACCGGGGACGCTCACCGCAAGCAAAAGCGCAACGGCAGCCACGACATTTCCAGCTCGGTACATTGGCTATCCTCCTCTGCCCTGCACCCACGATTACCAAACAGAGTAACACCGCTCTTCGACGATCCTGCGCGACGAAAAGTGGCAGCGGCGCTGGAAGGAGCTGCGAGTTCGGGCTCCCCCGGCCAAATGCGGTGCCGGCGCCCCGGGAATTGCAAATCGGCGTCAAACGAACGCCTTCATTCTCCGACAGGAATGCGTCCAAGCGTCTCCCCTCCATGACGAGGGCTGACGGGAGCGGCTTTAAGTGGGTTTAACGCGAGTTTCTGGCGAAAAACGCCTCGGGCGATCGGTGGCGTGGCTGTTTCGTGCCGTCATCGGTGCGGTGGCGATTCTTATTCTTGGCCGCTTCCTGCTCTTGACGCTTGTCGGGGTGGTCGCCCAGAGCGAGCAGTGGAACCTCCCGAACGGGGCGCTCCTCGAAACAATTCTGTCTTCCTGTCAGATCGAGCACACGCGCCGGGCCGGCATCGATTCCGAGCATCTCGTTTGTCCGACGCGCACTCCGGACCATCGATTTCCGCAAATCCTGAAAGACGCCGCCGTTGCAAGCGAAGACGCCCGCTTCTTCAGCCACGGCGCGCTCGACCTCAGGTCTACATTGCGGGCACTTTGGCATTCCTTCCAAGGCAACCGGCAAGGCGGCAGCACGATCACGCAGCAGCTCGCGCGCTCGCTGCTTCTCAGGAACGAATACAGCCTCAAGCGCAAATTGCTCGAGGCGGTGCTTGCCGTGAGGATCTCCGCGCTGCTGACGCCGGCCGAGATTCTCACCCGCTACCTCAACGCCGTTCCGCATGCGCGGAACATGGCCGGCTTCGACGAGCCGGCGCGGCACTATTTCGGCCTAGGCGTGGAGGACCTCAACCTCGCCGAGGCGGCCCTCCTCGTCGGCATGCTGCCGGAGCCGAACGCGCGCGATCCGATCAAGAATCCGGGCGGAGCATTGGAAGGGGCGCGCGTCGTTCTGAAGCGGCTGCGGGATCACGGAAAGATCGGCGCCGAAGACGCGGCGATCGCCGAGGAGGAGCTGCTGCGCCGTCTGAAGAGCAAAAGACTTCGCCGCGGCGACGAGACCTATGCCCGAATCGAATACCGGCCCTATCGCGATCTGGCGCTGCGCGAAGCGAAAGCGCACGGAATCGCCCTTCCCGGGAACTACCGGTTAATCGTTTATGCCGATGCCGGACTGCAGCAGAACCTCACGGCTCAGATTTGCGCCGCCACCGGCGACCATGAGGCGGCTGGCGTGTTCATGCGGCCGGGCGGCGAGGTGCTCGCGGTATCCGGGTCCTGCACTTATACCGGTGAGTGGAATCGCGCGACCGACATTGCGCGGTCCATCGGCTCGACCGGCAAGCTGTTCCCGCTGATCGGCGTGCACGAAGCCTCCTTCAGCCTCGGAAACCGTTTCTCGACCGAGCCGCTCCGCTACCCCAATTGGCCGGCAGAACCCAATCCCCGCTGCCGGACAAAGAGAGCGGTGAGCCTCGACTATGCGCTCACCCATTCCTGCAACCGCCCCTGGACCGAAGCGTCGATGCGGCTCGGCCGAAGGGTGACGGAGATCGTCAAGCGCTTCGACCTTCGGGCTCCAACCGCACCTGCACTGGTTCCGATCGGTGGCGTGCAGACTTCGCCGATGAAGATTGCGCAGGCTTATGCCTCGCTGATGAACAATGGAAAGCTGCCGCAAATCCGCTTCTTGAGCGCGGTGATTGGGCCGAAGGGCGAGATCCTCGGCCAGCCTGCGGTCGGAAAGCCGCGTCGCGTCATGTCGCCGGAGACAGCGCTTGACGTGCTTCAGAGCCTGCGCGGTCCGGTGAAGCGCGGCACGGCGCGCGACGCCAATTCTCTGCATGCCCTCGTCTACGGCAAGACCGGGACGTCTTCGCGCAACATGGACGCCCTGTTCGTCGGAATCACCCGCGACTTTGTCGGCAGCCTCTGGCTTGGGCACGATATTCCGAGGCCGATGCCGGGCGTGCATGGCGGTGGAACACCGGCGAGATCGTTCGCGAATATGACCGACTACTACTATCTGCGCCTCGCCCGCACCCGTTTCCAGGCGGCTCAAGGACCCGTTGCGAATCCCGATTGGTGGGGCGAGTTCAAGCGGGCCGCGCTGCGGCAGCCGATGTTCGCTTTTGCCGCGAGCTTCGCCATGCTGATGACCTGCCTCTTGCTGCTTGCGTCGATGCAGAGGCGGCGCGAGCCTGCTCCTGCCGCTGCCCTGCCGGAGACAGCGATTCCGGCGCCGGAGCCTAGCTTCGTCAGAGAAGACGTTTCGAATAAATCGGCTGAGCCGCGGGTCATGGTCACGCCCCTCCCACAGCCAACGCAGCTCCCGCCGCCCGAGGCGCATTGGCAGCGGATCCAGGAGGCGATCCTTCCCCCGACTGTTTTGCTCCTGACCTATCGACCGCAGGCCGAGGCCTCTCCCCACCCATCCCTCAATTAGAGAAAGGGTCCGGCCGTCGGGCCGGACCCGTAAGTAAGCGGGCGCATTGAGGTCGCTTCACTACTTCGATGCGGACTTCGCAGATTTGGAAATATGACCCTGCCACTCGACGTGGAAGGCATCTTCGGCGGTGAAGTGGCCGGAGTATGTTCCGCTGCCGGTTGCGCCGGCGAGAGCGCCCTTTCCGGAGACGAACTCATACTTGCCTTCGAAGGTCGTGCTGGGTTTTCCGTCCTTCATGACGGTCTTGACCATACCGTCGATCCTGACCACCTGCTCGTCGCCACCCTTGGTGAAGATGACGTAGCCGTTCTTGGGACCCGTTCCTTGCGTCAGGTCGAGGGTCTCGCGGATGCTGACGGAAAATCCGTCCAATGGTCCGCCGGGATTGGCAGCTTTGCCTTGGGCGTCGGCCAGCATCAAGATGTGCCCCTCCTGATCCGGGATCGGCTGCACATCGCGCTTCACATATTTCGCCTCGATGCTGCCGGCATCTCTCATCTGCTCTGCCGTTGCGGCTGTGGACAGGAGCCCGGTCGCTGCCAGCGTGGACAGAACGACGGTCGCTTTAATAAGATTCGCAATCATGACATCACCTCTCTTGGCTGGACCGGCCCGAAAGCCGGCGTTTCCATCCCCCGGGATTGAGGGACAATGAGAGGCGTGGGCCCACGCCACGATCCGGACGATATCGCGCAGTGCACCCAGGGTCCTGAGACGTTGCTGAAATCTTCCTGAATTCCGTCGAAGCCCGCCGGGATGCTCAAACAGCCATCCGGTCGGTCGCAATCGACGGACGCCATCCAGCGGCCTGAAGCGCCGCCATCATGCGGCTGGCGAGCTCAGGCGGCCGCGGAGGCACAATGACCATGCCGCGGGGGCTCGCCAACGATTGCGCGAGTTGAGCCTTGGCCTCCTCGATGCGCCCAAGGCCAACCAGCGCCAGCAACCGGTACGTATCGGCGCGAAAATTGGGCGCCTTACGCAAGCAGTCGTCAAATTCGTCCAGCGCTTCCTGGTAGCGCTCGTTTCCCCACAAGATCATGCCGTGGAAGAAGCAGTAGTATGCCGGCTTCAATGGATTAAGCTCCGAAGCTTGGTCCACCTTCTCGAGCGCTTCCGAAAGCTCTCCCGATTCGAACAACGCCAAGGCGAGGAACAGGAGTCCGTCGGCGTCGCTCGGCCCAAGCTGCACCGCCCGCCGCGCCGCAGCAAGCGCCTGTGGAGTATCCCCCGCATGAATCAAAGCATGGGCGAGACCCTGATAAGCGGTTGGAAAGCCCGGATCCAGTTCGATCGCTCGTTTAAACCCCTCGATGACTTCGCCAAGTCGCGAGAACGGCCACTCACCCGTGAACTGACTGAGCATGTCGATCAGATTGAGCCAGGCAAGATAAGCGTGAGCGGGTGCATATTCAGGGTCGCGCCTTAGCGCCTCTTCGAGATCGGCCCTTCCCGTGCGTGTAGCGTCGGGATTGAATTGATGCTTGCGTGCGATGCCGCGCAAAGTGAGCTCGTAAACATCTAGGTCGCGAGGCGAAGCTCCGATCGCGGCATGCTTCTCAGTTTCTCGCATGCCCGCGTGCAAGCTACCTGCGATCTTGCTGGCGATTGTGCGCTGAACGCCGGAAATATTTTCGGCCGCAGCCGAGAAGCGGTCGCCCCAGGCGATGCGGCCGTCGCGCGTATCAACGAGCTGAATGGCGACGATCAGTTCGCTAACTGCGCGCTCTGCTGTGCCTTCGACCAGATAGCGTGCCCCCAACTGTTTCCCGAGTTCGCGCGCGGTGCGACCTTGATTTACCTCGGCAAAAGAGGAGTCGCGACCGATCAGGACTAAATCCTTGTTGCGCGCAAGCTCGTTGAGGATTTGCAAGGCAACGCCTCTGCCGAGCGTCTCTTCCCCGCCAATAGTGAGAAGCGGCATCACCGCGATCGACGGACGATCCGGCGCACGAAAGGCGTATTCGTCCGACAGAGTTGATACGAGGAGATATCCCCTGCCATGAATTGTGCGCAGGAGGCTTTTGTCCGTATCGCCTATGGCTTTGCGAATTTCCGCGATGCACTGCGTCAATGAGTCTTCAGTGACGAAGATCTCGCCCCAGACCTTCGCCATGATGTCGTCCTTAGTGACGACCTTGCCTGCGTTTTCGGCGAGGAGCCGCAGCACCGAGTAAGAGCGGGCGCGAAGATTGACGGCATCGCCGGACAGCGTGCGCAATTCATCCGCGGCAAAATCGACCACATGCGATGGCAATCTGACCTGCATGACCCCGCACGCTGAACGACCGGAGTTCTATTGTTACCACTTTGGGCTGCATCGCAAATGGTTTCTCCGGCGTGCCCACTATCGAACGGTTGCGGCTTCCGAAATTGTCAGTAACCGTCACAAATTCCTGCCCTTTTTGATGAGGAGTGATTCGACACTCAGGCCCGCTCATGGTTAACTGGGCCTGCCTTGGGAGGGTACGCGCCCTTAGAAGCGCGAGGAGCCGTGGCTGCCGGTAGACCGGGAGAGCGGACGCGTGCCCAGGACAAACTCTCGATCGAGTCCCGCCTCGAAAAAGCGGGCCAATCCTGCGCTCCGCAACCCGCCCCCTGCCGCTGCACGCCCAAACGGTAGCGGCGCCGGCACAGCGTCAGATCCATCCCGAGGGGCAAGAGGCCCTGACACCCCCCGAAATGAACGAGGCCCAGCCATGACCATGACCTCATCCGCAAATCCTTCCAACGGCAATCCGGAAAGACTTGGCGCGATTCCCGGTTTTGCTTTCGACGGCGCTGTGCCCGAAGCCTGGCGCTCGCTTGCCGGGACCGCCGTCAATCAGACGCGCGAAGCCTATGAACATTCGAAATCCTCGTTAGAAGCGGGACTGCACGCCGTCGAAAAATCTTGCGACGCGGCCGGGCAAGCCGTCGCCGCTCTCAATCGCAAGATCTTGGAGATCGCCCAACGCAATATCGACTCCGGCTTCGATCTCGCAAGGAGTCTCGCGTCGGCAAAGAATCTTGCCGAAGTTGTTGAGCTTCAAGGCGCGCATTGGCGGAAACACTTCGAGACGCTGCTCTCGCAGGCCGAAGAAGTGCGCAAGCTCTCCGTCGAGGCGACAAGCGACGTCGCGGAGCCGATCCGTCAGCATGCGAAGCGGCAGGCTGAGGAAGCGCAAGCCCTGTCGAAACGAATGACGGCAGAGACGGCAAGCGTGATGAAGCGCCAAGCCAACAAGATCGAGGAGGAGATGCGGCGCCGCGCAAGTTAGGCGCAACGATCGTCCGGCCGTCCTTGCGCAGGGGGCGGCGGCCCGTGATGGCCACGCCCCCAAATAGGGCTGGATGCGCGCTCAATTGTTGTGTTCAGGCGCCCTCCAAAGGGGGCGGGTGCCTCAAAAAGAGGGATCGTCATGAAGTCGTGGATGTATTGCGCTGCGGCCTTGTTGGCCGCTCCGGTTCTGTTTTTGGCGAATGGCGGCTCGGCCGGAAACGAGCGATATCAGTCGCCGCCGACCGCCTCCGCCGCTGAAGTGCTCCCTCCCGAACTCTTGCGCGGACCGCATCATAAGATCCTCGGATCCGTAGAGGTCGACGGCTTTCTCGATCGCTATCGGATGCAGACGAAGTGGGGAACCTTCACGGTCGAAGGGAACGAGCTCCTGCGGCAGCGAGTTCGTGAGGCCGACGCTACGGCTAAGCTCGAAGGCACCGGCAATGCAGAGGCGGCCGTCGACGCCGCCGGGCGCGCGGCCCTGGCTCAGATCGAAACGGCCAAGGATTTCGTCAGCGAGCCGATGAAGACTCTCGGCAAGAAGGTGCAGGGAGTCGGCGGCTGGCTCGGGCGGCTCGATTCGTCTGTGTTGGCCAAGGATGCCGAGCGCGAAGAGGCTCTGGCCTCGCTCACCGGGGCATCCAAAGCGCGCCGCAAGCTCGCCTTCGATCTCGGCGTCGATCCCTACAGCACCTTCCCTCCCCTTCAGCGCGAGCTGACACGCGTCGCGAATGCGAGTGCTATCGGTGACACGGCGGCCAATATCGGTCTCGGCGTCGCCACCGGAGGCGCCGGCATCGCCGTCGACGTCGGCGAAAAGGCAAGCGGGGTGCGGCAGGCGCTTCGAGACAAGACCGCTGGCGAGCTCGAGAGAACTGGACGGGAGCTGCTCGCGGGAATGGGAGTCTCGGAAGCGACGATCGCGGCCTTCTATGCCAACTCCTCGTTCACCCCGACCGATAAGGCAGTGATCGTCGAGGCTCTGGCAAGTCTCGGGGAAGCGGACGGCATCGAAGCGTTTGTTGCGCGCGCGGCGGAAGCCTCCAGCGAGTCGGAGGGCTTTGCCTATCGCCGCAAGGCGCAACTGACGGCGGCGTACCATAGACGAATTTCGCCGGTCCGATCCTTCGTCCGTGCCGGCAGCACGCCGGTAATGGAGACCGATGACGGTCTCATCGCCATTGTCCCCGTGGACTACGTATATTGGAGCCCGGAGCTCGCGAGTTTCGCCTCCGACGGAGGCGAGGGGCAGCTCTGGATCACCGGGACGGCGAGCACGCGTGCGGAGGAGGAGCTTGAAAGCCGGGGCTGGACCGTCGTGACCAGCGCCTCTCGACGTCTCGAGCGTTAACCGCTACGGCGCATTAGTCGGACGTACCACGCCGCCGGCCGAGCAGGCGCAGCCGCAGCGCATTCAGCTTAATGAAGCCTTCCGCATCCTTCTGATCGTAGGCGCCGGCATCATCCTCGAAGGTGACGATCTTGTCGGAATAAAGCGACTTGGGGCTCGAGCGCCCGACGACGATGACGTTCCCCTTGTAAAGCTTCAGCGTCACCTCGCCCTCGACATGCTCCTGGCTTTTGTCGACCAGCGCCTGAAGCATCTCGCGCTCGGGCGAGAACCAGAAGCCGTAATAGACGAGCTCCGCATAGCGCGGCATCAGCGAGTCCTTCA
>WUUC01187344.1_pt1 | contig 24059 bp, 19 predicted proteins | sample 6278441 | NCBI WGS metagenome assembly WUUC01 (sample SAMN13675441, study PRJNA597444) | soil metagenome | isolation source: soil | place: USA: Washington | collected 2017-10 | reverse complement strand
CATCCTCGAATGAGGTCGGACTTTCAGTCCAGGCGCAACCTATGCACTTTCAGTGCATAGTGGTTTAGTTCGGCGAGTTCAGATGATGGGCGGGCGAGCGCGGCAATCGGCTTGGCCCGTAGAGCGCCGTCAAAGGAGTAGCGCCGCCCGCCCCCGAACCCAGACTTGCGCCGGGCGTTAGAATCGCTGCCCGAAGAAGAGCGCGAACAGAGAGGTGAAAAGAACTCGCTGCACGATGTCAGTGTGTCTGTGGAGAGCAGACGCCGCGGATAGAACACTTGACATCAACCGCCGCTTCACAGAGAGCCGGAAGTGTACCCTTCCGTAACTACAACCTTCTATAGATGGTGTCGAAGCACAGGGACCCGAAGACCGTGATGAGATACGACCACGGGCGCGAGAATCTTGAGCAAAACGCCGTCAATTTCCTGGGTTACGATGACGAAACGTAGTGGATGAATTCCTCCGACTCGAGTGCGAGTAGCGCCGTTGCAAGGACACCGCGGGGAGTCGTATAAATTGCGCCTGCCAAGACAATCCTCTACAATCGCCCGTTTTATGCTCGACTATCACCATTTAGGCGTGTCATCGCCTCGGCTTTGCAGGTAATTTAGCTTTCGTGTGATACGACCCCGCGCCGGTGCGCCTGAGTAAGCCGCGTTATCCCAAAGGAGTTAACATGCTTGACCCAACCGAGTTGTTCCCCGAGGTGCCGAACCTGTATGAATTCCCCAGCATTCATAACGACATGATCTACGACGAGCACCGGGTCGAGGCTTACCGACGCGCGATTGAACGGACCGTGAAGGCGGGCGACATCGTGGTCGATGTCGGGACCGGGACTGGTATCCTTGCTTTTCTCTGCCTGCGGGCGGGTGCAGCTCGCGTTCATGCGATTGACCGATCTCCCGTTATAAATTTGGCTCGGCGGTTAGCCGAGGCGAACGGCTTGGGAGAGCAAATCATATTTCATCAATGTGACTCACGGGACGCAAAAATAGACGAAAAGGCCGACGTCATAGTGAGCGAGCTGATCGGCCACATCGCCTTCGAGGAAGGTATGGTCGAAAGTATATCCGACGCCATAGCGCGATTCCTCAAGCCCGGCGGCTCACTGATCCCGCAGTCCGTCACCTTGTACGCCGCGCCGGTTTACGAGCGCGAAGTTTACAGGTCATGCATCGACGGATGGAAATCCGCGTACGGGATCGACTACTCGGTTATGCGTGAGCAGGCGCTTCAGACGAGCTACGTAACCGACATAGACGAACGCGATTTATTCGCAAAACATCAGGCGGTCTTCTCGGTAGACTTTACGCGAGACACCCACCTCGAAGTACACGCCGAAAGGACATTCGAGATTTACCGCGAGGGGTATGTCAACGGGATGGCCTTCTGGTTCGACTCCGCGCTGTCGGACGTCGTCCGCCTTTCGTCCGGGCCGTGGTCTAAAACGCACTGGAAACAGTGCTTCACCCCATTGGCCCGCCCCGAAAAGGTTGAAGCCGGCGGCAGGCTGGATGTCGCGTTCACCATGACGCTCTGTGACCGCCGCAGCGATAAGTTTGCTTTTAGAGTAGACCTGCTAAAGGGGGATTCTAATGCCTCGTAAAAAAGTTACGCCCAAGAGGGAGCAAGCCCCCAGGGTCGTGCCGGTGAAGGCTGACGAGCATGAGCGCGAGACCATCATCATGTTCGTCGACATCATGGGTGCCTCCGAGGTCTCAAACCACAAAAGTCTGAAACAATACTGGGAGTTCGTTAACAAATTCCAAGACCTGTTCAGGCGCGTCTGCGACAGACAAATCAGGGAGATGTACGACGAAGAAGACCTGGATTTTATTCAACACACGGAGAGGGGCGACGAAGGTCTGTTAATGTTCTACCGCCCCACGGATCAGGCGGGCATAAGTGCCGACATCGACACCGCAATTAACATAGCCCTTGAGCTCAAGCGAGAGTGGCTATGCCTGGAGGAAAATAGTGAGCGTATTACTAAGTCGGGGTTACTACCCGTTAACCTCGCGGTAGGCATCCACGCGGGAAGAACGTATTTAGAGAAAAAGCCTAAAACCGATACGAACAGAGGCGGGTGGCTGCCAGAAGGGTATGCGATAAATCTTGCTAAAAGGGTGGAAAGTTATTCGAGGCAGGGCAGATTCACCCACATTTTTTTAAGCGAGGCGGCGCATGGCTACCTTAATTCACTGCCCGATGAGCGACTTTATTTATTTGATAGCCCGCAGGTCTTCAGCCCTAAAGGCATATCCCGGGACATCAGGGTCTACGAAGTCAAACACCACTTCCTGCCTAGCGACTGGAAAGAGCAGTCGACCTCAACCAGTAAAAGATCCAAGGCGCTTCTGGACCCGTCGTGTGTGAACCTGGAGGTGCTTGAGAAGGCGTTACAAATCAACCCGACCAACCTCTGGCTGGTGGAGGAGTTTATCCGGTCAAGCATGCTCTCCGAATACATCAACATGAGACCTGAGCAGCGCGAGGACGATAAGTTCATGAAGAGGGCATTCGGCACGGCCTTGGACGCGGCAAACCGTCTGACCCAAAGTGACCAAAGGGATGCGGGGGCCCTCTTCATCCAAGGGCTTATCGAGGGGGAGCGCGGCGAGTACGAAACCGAGAGAGACCGTTACGACGACGCCATCAACTACACGGATCAACTGGCCGAAGCGTACTGGTACAAGGGCTTGTCGTACTCATTCCAGACGTTCGCCTCGGTTGATTATGACTTGGACGCGACCATAGACGACCTCGGCGACGAACAGAAGGGCTGGGTCAGGGAGGCGATAGATTGTTTTAAGAAAGCCAAGATCAGGCGCTCCCACTCCGCTTGGATGCCGTTCGATTACGGCTGTGAGATGGTGCGCTGGGCGAAAACGGAGGAAGAACTTGCGGAAGGGATCGAGCAGATCGAACTCGCCGTCAGCCGCCTCGACGACGTGCGTTATGAAATAAGAGAACAGGAGTATCTACAGAAGGTACTCTCCAACCCGAGAATTAAGGATCTACTCCCCGACTAGGAGCCTGACCGGGAGCCCTTGTGACAAAGGCCGAAGAAAAAATACCCCCCGCCGGTGCCACACCGGTCAGGCTTCTCGGCAACCCGGCGGTGGAACGTGTACAGACACCAGCGTTCGTTTACGACGAGAGGTTAATAAAACGGGAGGTCGGCCGGCTGCGGCTTATAACGGATGAGCTGAACTGCAAGGCCCTCTTCTCCCTCAAATCCTTCGCCGCCGTCGACGCTCTGCACCTCATGGCCCCGGCGCTCGACGGGTTCGCCGCAAGCTCACTTTTCGAGGCGACCCTCGCGCGCGAGGTCATCGGCGGTAGAGGCACCGTTCACATCACAACTCCGGGCTTCAGACCTGATGAGATCGATAGCTTGGCGGAAGTGTGTGATTACATCAGCTTCAACTCTTTGCGGCAGTGGGAGAGGTTCGGGGGCGACGTGGGGGGCCGCGCGCGGTGCGGCCTGCGGGTGAACCCGCAACTCTCGTTCGTCAAAGACGAACGCTACGACCCCTGCCGCGCGCATTCCAGGCTAGGCGTGCCGCTCGACGCCTTGGTAGTCGCCCTCGGCGGAGGCTGCGGGGACTTGCGTCGCCTGAGCGGTATACACTTCCATACGAATTGCGAATCCACTTCGCTGGGCCCCCTGCTGTCCACGGTTCGACACTTGGACCTTCACCTCGGCGACTTACTCGGGAAGATTGAGTGGTTGAATCTAGGCGGGGGCTATCAGTACGACGAAATTAGCTCGCCGGAGCCGCTATATCAGGCGGTCGAGTTGCTCCGGCGAAAGTACGGGTTGGAGGTCTTCATAGAGCCGGGTGAGGCGATCGTCGGGAACGCCGGCTATATCGTTTCTTCGGTCCTAGATTTATTCGACAGCGGGGGGAAGACCGTCGCCGTCCTGGACACCACAGTCAACCACATGCCCCAAGTCTACGAATACCAATACCGCCCGGACGTATCGAACGCGACCGAGTCCGGGAGGTACGTTTACATCCTTGGGGGGGCGACATGCTTGGCGGGGGACCTTTTCGGCGAGTACCGCTTCGACGCCCCCCTCGAAATCGGCTCCAAGGTACTTTTTGAATTCATGGGGGCCTACACGCTGGTGAAGGCACACACGTTCAACGGGGTGAATCTGCCCAGCATCTACGCCTTGAACAGCGAAAACGAGATCGTGTTAAAGAGGCGGTACACCTATCAGGACTACGTTTCCAGATGGAGAGACGGCACATGAGACTATACGAACGGGAATTTGAAGTATCCGTACGTCCCGGCGCTGGCGATTTGCTGGGCTATTTCCGGGAAGAGGTGGGGCGCAGGCTGGAGCCGGGCAGTCTCCCCGTCCGTTTCGTCGTCACGGAAACTGACCGGGAATCCCACCGCTGCGAGGTGGGGCTGCTTTCCGCGTCGGGTGGCGAAAGCCTCCCCGCAGTCACCCCGCTCTTCGAGTTCAGGCGGCGCACGGTAGAAAACGCCGACCAATTCAACGTGGTCTTCCTCGTGCCCACTGGGATCGGGGCGAAAATCGGCGGGGACGCCGGCGATGCCGCCCCGGTCGCGCGCCTAATGGCCTCCGCGTGCGACAATTTGATCACGCACCCTAACGTCGTCAACGCTTCGGACATCAACGAACTGCCCGAAAACGGCCTGTACGTCGAAGGGAGCATCCTGACGAGGCTCATGATGGGCACGGCCGGTTTGCAGAAGGTGCGTGCTAACCGCGTGCTCTTAGTGATCGATGAGCACGACGACGACTACTTCACTGACTCGGCCGTCAATTCGGCTTCCGCCGCGAGGACCTCGCTGGGCTTGGAGTGTAGCGTCCTCAAGATGCGCCCGCGGGTCAGCATGAAAACCCGCTACTCGTCGTCAGGGAGGTCAACCGGGGAGGTCGACGGTTTCGAGAATCTGATCCGCGCTCTGAGCGAGCGCCGCCGTGAGTTCGACGCGGTCGCCATGTCCTCGGTGATTCAGGTCCCGGGGGACCTGCAAATTGATTACTTCAGCGAAGACATAACCAACCCCTGGGGAGGGGTCGAGGCGATTCTCACCCACGCGATCTCGTCCATCCTCGAAGTCCCTTCCGCCCACTCGCCGATGATGGAGAACCGGGAAATCCTTAATACGGAGCTGGGCGTCGTCGACCCCCGGAAGGCGGCCGAGGCCATCTCGCTCACGTTCCTTCATTGCGTCTTAAAAGGCTTGCACAGGAGTCCCCGCGTCGTCACGGACGCCCAAGCCATGACGCAACCGGGCGTGATCAGCGCCGAAGACGTCTCCTGCCTCGTCATCCCGGACGGCTGCGTGGGCCTGCCGGTTTTGGCCGCCATCGAGCAGGGTATCCCCGTCATCGCGGTTAAAGAAAACGCGAATAATATGAAAAATGATTTATCCGGGTTACCGTTCCGACCAGGCAAGCTGCTCGTCGCCGAGAACTACTTGGAGGCCGTCGGGATGATGGGGGCCTTAAAAGCGGGCGTCACCCTTGAGTCGGTCCGCCGCCCCGTACCACCCACGGCGGTGAGCCGTACGAGCCAACATCCGGAGGTGTAAGATGTCAGCCGACCGGACCCGCGACGAAGAGAATGCACAACTCAAGGCTAAAGATAAGATCGACTATCTGTTCAAAGTAATCAACCGGTTCGACTTCTACATCAACTCGACGAATACGAAGGCGTCATTGATAATCGCCTGGAACGGTGTTCTCATCGGCACGATTTTACTAAAGTACAGTGAAATCTTGAGCATGTTTCAACCAGCCGGGTGGGCCAAGGTGGCCGCAATTGTTTTACTCTCACTACTCGGCACGTGCAGCTTAATCTCGAACGTCTTCGTGCTAAGCGTGATATTTCCTTTCCTAAAGCCGAGTAGTAAGAGGGCGACGGGTAGAATTCTACAGAGTGAAAGTATGTTGTTTTTCGGGGCAGTCGCCGCGATGGGCGCCGAGGATTACCACAAAAGGGTCGTCGACAGTGACGCGGGAGAGATATTGGCTGATCTCGCGGATCAGGCGGCGACGATTGCCCAGGGGCTACAGGATAAAATGCAGCTCATCCGGAAGAGCCTGGTCGCCGTCGGCCTCGGGCTTGTTTGTATATTCTGCTTACTGATTCTCAAAGCGGTTACAGCGTGAAGCCCGGCCGGATCTGTCAGATATCTGAAGTATGACTAACACCCGCCCGGTTCGCTCACGCCCCGTCTTTAACCGGCCAGGCCCGTGGTGCCGTGTGAGGCCGGCGGCTGGGCGCGGCGGCGCGGGCAGCATCCCCTTGCGCTCGTACTAGCGGAGGACGGTTTCCAGGTTGACCCGCCTTGCTTTGCCAGCTCACCAATCGTCAGTCTGTCCATAGGCATTTCCTTTCGAAAACCAGTCTACACCCTGTTCTTAGGTACGGGGTCAAGTCGGTAGCTCACCCCCTGTATGCGCTAACCACTCTAAGAAAATAGAAAGATTGGTTCGAAGAATTGATGGATCATAGACGACGGAATCTGCGAACCCTTTTCAGCCGTGAGCTGGCTGCCGCTGAGGAAGCTTCTCCCGGCCGCTGAAACCGAATCCCTGCGTCTTCAGCGGGGCTACCGGATCTCGCTGGAGGAAGTCCTGTGTGCTCTGTGTGGTGCTAGGCATTAACACTACAATCTAATCAGCCATTCGCGTATATGACCTTTCACCTTGGGATGACACGTGACCGAACCGACATTGACTTCTACCAACATGGTGCTCCCCTTCGAAGAGCTGTCGCCGCTCCAATTTGAGCGGCTTACCCTATGGCTCGTTGAGAGAGAGAGCTACTTGCGACCCCAGCATTTAGGCGAGGCTGGTAGCGAGCAGGGACGCGACCTAACAGCATATAAGCGAACAGCGGGCGGCGAAGAGCTGTGGTTCTTCCAATGTAAGCGCCATAAGAAGATCAGCGCCGCTGCCTTAAAGCGCGAGGTGGATAAGTACAACGGCTTGGCCGCAACTGACCCCTCGCAGCGGCCAGCTGGCGTCGTTTTTGTAACGAGCGCCGCCATTTCCTCTCGGATCAGGGAAGAAGTGCATGCGTACTGTAATTCGCATGGCTACGCGTGCGAGTTCTGGGCGCGTAGCGAACTCGACCTGCGCGTCAAAAAGTACCCTGAAATCGTGGCTGAATTCTTCAACGCTAGTGTGGTCGCGCCTTCACCTGCACTTCACCAACTGCCGCCTCCGCCGCGCGATTTTGCCGGGCGGTCTTCAGAATTGGCTGAACTCTCAAGCGCCGTCGAGCAGGGTGCGACAATCATAGGGCTCTTCGGCATGGGTGGCGTCGGTAAAACCGCGCTAGCGCTAAAATTGGCCGAGTTACTCGCTCCCGGTTACCCAGACGCTCAGATCTACCTTGATTTAAGGGGTGCAAGCTTGGAGCCGATACGCCTCTCCGACGTGAGGCTCCACGTTATTAGATCCTACCGCCAGGGTACGGCACCTCCGCGAGAGGAGGCGGAGGCGGCCTCACTATTTAGATCGTTCCTCCACGGCCAGAGGGCGATCCTCGTGCTGGATAACGCTGCCGGTCGAGAACAGGTGGAAGAGCTAATTCCACCATCCGGCTGCCTGTTGCTGGTCACCTCGCGCAAGCGCTTCCACCTGCCCGGCGCGTTCTCCCTGAATATAGAGCCCATGTCACGCGAGGAATCGCGTGATTTATTGCTCGCCATCGCTCCCCGGATCGGAAGTCAAGGGGACGCTATCGCAGACCTGTGCGGGCGACTTCCGCTGGCGTTGCGACTAGCGGCCGCTGCCCTAGCAGAGCGCGTCGATGTGAGTGCTACGGATTACGCCCGCCGACTGTCGAACACGCAGCGCAGGCTGGAGTTGGTCGAGGCGTCCTTCCGTTTAAGCTATGACTTACTGACCCCGGCGGGGCAGGAGTTGTGGCGGAAGTTGGCCGTCTTCCCGGGCACCTTCGACTCCGACGGCGCAGCATATGTTTGGGGGTTCGATGCCGACACGGCGCGTATGATACTTAGCGAGATGGTTAGGCTCAGCATGCTTGAGTGGGATGCGCGCAACTCCCGCTACCGGCTGCATGATCTGGCGCGCCTGTATGCCGGTGACCGACTGTCCAACGGGGAGCGCCGAGACGCTCACGTTCGCCACGCTAACTATTACGGGGCGCTGCTTCAAGAGGCTCACAGCTTATACGGCCTCGGTGGCGCTGCCGTGGCGCGCGCCCTTTCCAACGTTGACACTGAGTGGGACAACATTCGCGGCGCGCAGGCTTGGGCGCAGGAGAACACGGAGACTGATGATGAGGCCGCCGGTATGTGCAACGCCTTCCCAAACGCCGGCGCATATCTGCTCGACTTGCGCCAGCGCCCATCGGAACGCATCCGGTGGCTCGAAGCCGCACTCGCCGCGGCGCGGAGGCTAAACCTGCGACTGGATGAAGGAGCGCATTTGGCGAATCTAGGAATTGCTCACACGGCAATGGGTCAACCGCGGCGCGCCATTGAGTTACTTGAGCTGTCCCTGGACATCGACCGTGAACTCGGACACCGCGAAGGAGAGGCCCACGTGCTCGGGAGTTTGGGGAACGCCTACTCCGCCTTGGGCGACGTCCGTCGCGCGATTGAGTTCTACGAGCAGGACCTGGAGATCATCCGCGAGTTTGATGATCGACGTAGTGAGGGCATGGTGCTAAATAACCTGGGTATCGCCTACGCGGCCATAGGCGAACCCGGTAGAGCCTTGACCTATTACGAGCGAGCGCTGTCCATCTTCCGTGAGGCTAAAGATCCGCACGGGGAGGGTGGCGTGCTGGGGAGCCTCGGCCTGTTTTATACAGATCAGGGCCAAGAGCGGCTTGCAGTTCAGCTACACCAGCAGGAACTTTCGATATACCGGGGAATAGGGTATGCGGAGGGAGAACAACACGCTTTCAATAATCTGGGACATGCCCTCTACCAGTTGGGAGACTATCGGGGCGCGATCGACTGCCACCAGCGCCAGCTTGATATAGCACGTAACCGGGATGACCGTCGGGGTGAGGGGCAGGCTCTGAGCGGCATGGGGTCGGCGTATTATTCACTGGGCGATGACCGTAGCTCTGCCGAGTGCCATGAGCAAGCGTTGGCGATCTTCCGAGAACTCGGCGACCGCCTGATGGAGGGCAGGGTTCTAGGTAACTGGGGAAACCTGTGCTCTAGGGCAGGTGATGCTAAGCGTGCGCTTGAGCTTTATGACACGCAGCTGGTATTAGCGCGCGAAACGGGTGACCGCCGAAGTGAGGCTAATGCGTTGTGGAACAAAGGCTGGAGCTTCAGCAAGCAGGACAACTTAACCGAGGCAATCGCGCACGGCGGGGCTGCTCTCAAGATCTATGAAGAGATCAAGGACCAGCGCCAAGCCGCCATAGCGCGAGAGCACCTAAGTAACTGGAGGAAGTAGTAGTAGGACAGCTTTGTCAATGAAGGCGCTTACCACGAACATGGTAACCGAACTTGGGTTGTACGCTAAAGACGGTACCCCTATCAACTCCTCGCAATAACTGTCGAGCTCTTATGGATACGACGGTGTTAAGGCAATCCTTCCTTATACTTTTCATACATGCTTCTCAAACGCATGACCTCAGCCTCGTCAGTCACCTCCACGAACTGCCCCGCGTATTCAATGCCTTGAATGTATTGGCACTGAATCAACTTGCCGAACGCGTATGACTCGACCAGACACATCTGGTAATCGACCTCCGACACCCGCTCGCAATAGTACGACCATCCCAGATTAGGATTTGTGTAGAACTTACCGGGCTGGAGGACCGTGTCGAAGCCGTGTCGCAGCCGCGAAGCGTCGACGACGGTGCGCTCCTTCGTCAGGCTGTCCTCAAACTCGTAAACTGACGCCGTTAAGTACAGGTCGGCGCCTAGGCCCTTCTCCTCGAGCCCCTCCGCGGGGACGATGCAGAACTCGAATGAGAAGGCAGAGACCTCCTCGCGCGCCAGGGTGTTCGGGTGGACGAAAACAGTGCCCGGCGGGAATCGCACGTCGAAGGTCTGCGGCTCGTGAGTCGCTAGGTGCTGGACGCGTGCGCCGAACTTGAGCATGAGCTCTTCGGGGCAGGTGCTTACGCCGGGGCCTTCGACCCGGATGTCGCGCATCAAACTCCTCAACACGCCCGGCTCCTCCGGGATGATATAGACGCCCTTTTCTTTAGCCGCGTGGAAGGTGAAGGCGTAGAGGTTGAGGGCTACTCCGGCCCCCCCGGTCAGGTCGCTGTCCTTGATCGCGGCAAGGTTCTTCAGCGTGAAGAGTTTTACCCCGTGCCTGCGGGCCACGGTCAAGGCCCCCTTCTGGTAGCCGGAGGAGGAGACCATGATGGCCTTGTCGGCGCGGACGTCCCTCGCCTTCGTCACCAGCGCCTCGACCTTCTCGGCCGCGACTGCCTTCTTATACTCCTTGCACTCTACCACGGTGAGGTATTCGTAAAAGCCGCTCTTGAAGCGGATCGTCACGTCGAACTGCCTGCCCCCGATCTTCTCGTCCCACCGCACGGCGGCACCGCGCTGCTCAGCCACGTGGATGGCCGTCACGAGCCGCTCGAATGTTTTCCATTTCTTTCTAGCCATCGGTACCCACAGAATCCTTTCGGAGACTGGCGCGACCGCCGCTAGACTCTGTCGAGGAGCTCCCTCAGGTTGAGCACCTCGAATCCCGGCGTCGGCTTCCACGAGAGGGTATGCCCGAGGTGTCCCGGCCGGGTCTTGCTTTCGTTCGTCACGAAGACGTTGGCGGCCGAGGCGCAGAGCGCGTGGTGCCAGTCGTGCAGATCTCCGTGCCTCACTTTACGCGGGTCGCGGGTCATGCCGAACAGGCTGGTGTAGGTCATCGAGACGAAGTGAAGCGCGTCAAACCGGAAGCCTCTGAGTTCGAGCATCTTTTTGAGGCCGCGCTTGTGGCACTTCTTCTTGATCTCGGGCGGACGCTTGTCCACCCAATTGGCGACCACCTGCACGGCGAGCTGGTTCCACAACTCGTCCAGGCTGGGGCGCGGGACTGAGCCCGCCCAACGCTCGTCGGCGCGGGCCTCTTCCATCAGGGCGTTCAGGTGTGCCGCGTCCGTGGTTCGCTCCCGCTGCCTGTCGGCCACGACCCGCCTCACGTGGGACTCATCTTCCAGCCGCTCGAAACCTCTTATCAAGCTCACGGTCGCCGGCATTGTCCGGTCGTTCTCCGGGAGCCCGACGGCGTAGCTGTAGCAGTCGTCGTTGAGGATGTCTTCGCCCGTCTTGATCAGCCTCCGGCGCTCGATCAGGTCCATCACGGTGCCCATGTGCCGGCGGTACATCTCCCGCGACTGCGCCATCGTGGCGGCGGTTTCCTCCAGCAGAGGCGAACTCCCGAGGATCGTGAGCGCGCCCGACCTGACGGCGCGCCTGAGCTTCTCGACGTCGTCGGCCGTGAGTCCGCCTTCGAGCTCGCTGAGAGCGGAGAACACGTTCCTGTCGAAGTACGCCCTGATCATACGGGGCGGCTAAACCACCTGGGCCTCCAAGCTGCCCCTTATGGTCGCCGGGATCGTCCGGCCCAACACGGTCAGCCTCATGCGGGCTTCGAAATCCCCCTTCACCGAGGCGCCGTCTAGGTACGCTTTGACGGTGGATTGGACGGCGCACCGTACGGGGTACGGGGAGCGCATGTTCAGTATGCCCAGGCGCGTGGGCGGCATCATGTAGTCAGAGGAGTGGACAAAAACCGTCGGCTCGGCGGGGTCGTCCGAGAGCTGCGGGCTCTCGCTCCAGAATTCCATCTTATCTATCCCGAGATCTTCGCTGATCCTCTGCGCCTCGACGCTGGGGCTGCGGGTAGCGACCACGGCGCGGAGCTTGCCGTCACCGACCCGCTCGATGAAACCACTCACGACGGTGAAGTTGAGGTCTCTCAGCTGTGGCAGCTCCTGCCCCCTCATGAGCGGGTGGCTAAAGCTCACCTCCCCGTAGGAGAACTTCCCGCCGGTGACGCGGGCGAAAGACCGCAGCCCCCTCCCCAAGGGCTTGCCAGCGTCTATCTCGATCTTCGGCCATGTTTTTCGGATGACGTCCGGGCCTAAAATGTTCCTGATCGTGTCGAACTCGGCGTCGAACTCTTCGTACTTAAAAGCCCTGACGAGGGCACCCTCCGGCATGAAGTCGGTCCGGAAGATGTGCAGTTCCCTGCCGTTGCAGACGCAGTACATGACGGCCCGCACCTCGTGGTGCTTGGCGTAGCTGTAAGCCTGCCATATCTGCACCTTGCCGATCTCTTCCGAGGGCGGCTTCGCCTCAATGACCCACCTCCAGGTCTTGTCGACTTCCAGGATGTAGTCGGGGAAGCCCTGGAGGGGCCGGTCGGACTTCTTCGGCCTGCCGTGGACCTCCCTGCCGTACTCCAGCTTCAGCTGCTGCCCGCGGAGGATGTCGTTCTCGGTGCCCTTCTCGTAGCCGAGCCTCTCCAGCAGTTTCGCGATGACGTCCTCGCGTACGTCCTGCTCGACCCAGCCGTTGAAATCGGTCGGCTTGAAGACCATGATGTGATCCTACTTCACTCGAAGCCGAAATATACTCGGTCAGGCGAAACGAGGTACTTGCTCCGAGCGGGCGCTTTAGGCGGAATTTACGGCCGCCCGCTCGATCAGGCCCGCTCCCTGGGTGCGCGGGCTGTTTACCGAGGTGCCGACAGGGTAGCCGGTCATCTCCCCGGACGAGTAAGGCCGCAGCACCTCTTTGACCAGATCGAGTTTACGCGCGTCAGGGTCGAGCCACAGATCGTAATCCTCCGGGTGCAGGATAACCGGCATCCGGTCGTGCACCGGCCGCAGGACATCGTTGGCCTCCGTCGTCAGGATGGCGCATGAATTGAGAACCTCACCGCCCTCACCTTCCCACCTCTCCCACAGCCCCGCGAAGCCGAACAGGCGGTCGTCCCTCATCCCGAAGAAGAACGGCTGCTTCCTTCCTTCAGTCCTCTGCCACTCGTAGAAGCCGTCCGCGGGGATGATGCAGCGCCGCTGCTTGAACGCTTGGCGGAAGGCCGGCTTCTCCGCCACCGTCTCCGAGCGGGCGTTGATGAGGCGCGCGCCCATCGACGCGTCCCTCGCCCATGAGGGGACGAGGCCCCACTTGAAGAAGGTCGCCTCACGCCCGTCTTCGCGCTCTAAGACGGCGAGCACATCCTGCGTCGGCGCGATGTTGTAGCGTGCCTCTACCGTAGGAACTTCTCCCACCTTGAACTCTTTGGCGATCCGCTTCGAGTCGGCGCGCTGCGTGAATCGTCCGCACATAGCCTGCCTCCAGTGTCGTGAAATCCTAACTTTATAAACCTATTATAAGAATATTTCTTGCCTGAAACAATGTTTTACTGACAAGATGCAGCGCGGGCAGCTATCGGGATGCTACACGACATAGCTCGATGAGGTGTTAAAAGTAAAAGCCTAGATCAAGAGAGTCACTGGTTAGCAAATACCCAAGGGTGGTAGTAAGTAAAAGGATAAAACTAAATAGGTTTAACAGCGAAGCCACTTGCCCAACTTCTTTTTACCCTATGGGTGACCTGCCTGCCTCAAGTTATTGATTTTAAGTGACTTAAAGTGCTCATTGGAATCCTCAAGATTCGACTGGCAATTTTGATGTTTGGGTAAAAACCTTGGCGCTATAAATTGTTGAGCGAATTTAACTTATAGCCAATCAAATTTATTTTGACAAAAAGAACTTGAGTAATGTAAATTTAACTTCTGTGTTGTGGAGGTGATTATGAGTCGCTCTCATTTAGCACTTGTTCCAAAAATCATTGTCGTTTCTGAGCCCATTACTTTCGCGGAAAAACTAGCGGATCATGAGCGCATTCTAGATGGTTACTTTGACACATTCATTACCCGTAATTTAAGTGACAATACCTTGGACAGTGCCCAGTCATTCATTAAAAAGTGGTTTAGAAATTTCGCGGTGCCCGACCCCGCCCATGAGAGTGGGGAGAGACAATTACTCATCTGGGAAGCGATGGAACCGGGCCGAGGAAGGCAACGGATTACCGGGTATAGCAAAGGTCTCTACCAATTAGACATTGCGCCGCGTACGGTCAATGGGTATTTGGGCTCGCTGCGCCGGTGCTTCGATTATGTGTGCAACTATCCGTATATACCGGGCGATGCACCGCAACCTATAAGCTCTAAGTATGGTGGTATAGAACAACCAGTCTTGGAGTTTGATTACCCTGTTCACACCATCGATCACGAACTGGCAGGCCCTGCTCTAACTGGCAAGAGGCTCACAGATTTCTACGATTACATCCGGTTGGATTACATCAGGCATGCCAAGAAAAGGAAGGCAGCACAACGAACCTACACGATGGTCGTATTCGCTGGAGAGAGCGGATGTCGTGCGGATGAGCTGCGGCATCTGAATGCTTGTGGAAGCTACCGCGACCTTTTCTATGAGGACGGCTTCATTCAAGTTCGATGGGGAAAAGCCTCGAATGGATCTGGTAAGCGAAACCGTAAGACGATCTTCACTCCCTTGGCGCAGGATACAGGACGTGCGTACGAGGAGCGCGTAAGGCCCTACCTTCTGAACGGCAATGAGGACGATGCTTTATTCCTTGCTGAAAATGGTAAGCGCATCTCTTACGACGCAATGTACCTCGCCCTTAAGAGCATTGTAGAGGGGGCGAGGGAAGCAGGTTTAGAGTTGCCTGACAGGTTGGGGTGGCATGATCTGCGCAGAGCTTTTGCCACCAACTTCATGGAGAGGAATCCTGACCAGATCGGGCTCCTTCTGCAGATGATGGGCCATACTAGCTTGGGTGTTATATACCGTTATGTCCTGCATAGCCAAGCGTATTACGAAAAGGCAATGAGCCGCGTGATCAGACGGTTGATAGGAAGTCTCTGAGGAGAATAAGCATGCCAGTAATTTGGAACCTTAAAAAGTGGCTTGCGGTGGAGCATGACATTTACCGGCCATCCGAATTGCAGGCAGTGCTAGCCGAAAGGGCGGGTGTGCATTTGACACTTCAAGCTATCTCATCACTCCTGAACAAGAAGCCCGGCGCTCTGCGCCTGCAGACCATTCAAGCTCTGTGCAACGCCCTTGACTGTAAGCTGAGCGACTTCTGCGACGTAACTCCCGACGCCGAACGCCGACAGCAGAGGCGCATCATCGGGAATCTACCCTCCCGCCTGTATGGGACTAAGAGGCATACAGAAGATAAGGATGATGTGAGTATATTTCCGGACCCGCATAAATACTCGATTGAAGATGACGGTTAACTACTTCTAGTTGTTTAGCTCTAGGGCTCAGGTTAAATGAGCAAGAAAGCAAAGCCATATCGGACCGTCACCTGTGATGTCTGCGGAAACAGAGGACGAATTAATCTTAAGATACGTGACGTGTGCAAACCCTGTTACCTAAGTGAGCCACCGTCATACTGTGAGGGCTGCAAAAGTATCAGGCCTCATGTCAGACCAAAAGATAAGAGGTGTGCACGCTGCATAAGAAGTGATCAGCAGACGGGCCGATGCGTTAACTGCAAAGACATCGCAGTCTTGGTAAATGGCCTTTGTAAGACTTGTAGCAAAAATAAATACAAACGGACTCGTAATCGGAAGAAGCTTGTCAAAGCCGTTTGCTCTAATTGTGGCAAGTTAAGGCGTCGGGCAACGGACCTAAACACAATTTGCAAAGCCTGCTATGCAAAAAAACAGAATGGTATCGGCATCTGTGCTAAGTGTGGGAAAGAGAGGGTCTTTGAAAATAAAGGAAAGCGATTATGTAAACAATGCTACACGGAGTCTTTAGCCCCCAAATTACTACGCAAATACGTCACCCAGTACACGAGCCCTTATCTATACAATCAATTCTTATTTAAGTTGATAACTCGACCAATTGACTGGTCGTCTGTCAGTGAATCCCATCACCAGAAATATAAAGCGATCGGACTCTTCTTACAATCCAACAAAATTCCCGAACCCCTGACGTGGGAAAAAATCGATGAGCTTCTTCCGCCCCTTGATAATCCTTCAGGTAGGATGAGAACCAAACGGATTCGCCAAAGCCTTTTGGATATTGGGTATGCTCTAGCCAAGAAGAGATTGCTGGAAAGTCGAGAGGCGTAGGTCGCCAAGCGAAATGCACTGTCTCAAGTCGGAGCCGCCCCCGTCACCGTGCAGGCGATACTAAAGAAGTATGCTAATTGGTTGTTCCAGACACGCAAGTTGAAGCCGCATACTGTTCATAATCACTTAGAAACACTGGTTAATTTTTGGTCCTGGTCGTCCGAGCATCACGTATATCGTCCTGAAGAAGTTTCCCCGGAATTAATCACAACTTATGTCCAACTCCTCTATCGGCAGTGGCAATGTTCGACATGTAAAAAGCGAAATTTCGTACACGGTAAGTTTGTAGAGGAGAGCATATGCACAAATTGTGGGGCTAACAATTCGAGCCCTCAGATTAAAAACTACGCTCAGAATTCTGTGCGTATCTACCGGGCTGTACTAAAGATCTTTTTCAGCTGGGCGAAGATGAACCGTATGACGGTCACGATGCCTGTGAAAGTAACGACCCCGGCACCAGTACCAAAGATCACGCACTATCCGATTCCAACATTCGAACGCCTTTTTCCATACATCTGGGATCCCAAGGCAGACCCGCGGGGCGCGCTTACTCTGTATCTTATCCTTGCTCACGGTTGTTCCCCTTGGGAATTACGTCATTTGCAGCTCCCACAAGTGACACCAATAAACTTATCAACTCGTCGCGTCCGCCTTTCCGAGTCGTATAGGCTAATACTCCCCGCGCGGCAGCCATCCTTGGGTAACAAGTCTCCAGGTCGTCCTCAAGGCTGGATAGAATTCCATACCTCTCTATCCTCTCGGCTGAAACCTCTATTGGACCGCTACGAAGACCAACGCGCCGCAGTGCTGTTAAATTTGTCGAACCCTTACTTGCTGGTTTCGGAGTACACATGCAGACGGGTACATCCGGTCAGCAATTACTTTCTCTGGAACCTGATTCAAATCACAACAAAGGAAGCGTTGGGCTTCTCATGCAACGCAAATACTTTAAGGAAGACCTTTGCCGTGATACTTACGGACGAGGGAGACGGCGCACTACTACTTAGGTTTGGATGGCATTCTTGTCAGGCGAGCCAGTATACTTTTATGAATCGAGTTGTTTTGAGCCCAAGCTGAGCTGATGCTTCATAAAAGTATATCGGCTCGCATTAAAGACTCTTACATATTTTCCATGCAAGTCCATCCATAACAATAAATACAGATCCCAACAGTATAAGAACGCGAAAAAGAAGATGCATCTAATAACGTAACTGTTCAGGTCTTCCTTGACCTGCTGGGCTGTTAGTGAGCGGGCCACCCGCGCCCGGGTGGCCCGCCCTGTCTTCGGTGCGCCGGCTGTAGTGGCGTAGGCAGGCGAGCGAACGCACTTCGTCGAGCAGCTTAGGCATGAGTGTAGCCCCCCGGCGAGGTATGGAAGAGCGGGAGATGATGAGGCGGGCGGAGTCCGGCGAGCAAAATAGGTGTGGACTGGCAGGTGAGGGGGCGTAGAATATGAGCGTGTTTCATATCTGCTATACACACGCGAGCGGCGATAGCCAGCGCCTTTTCATACAAGCAAAACCACGCAACGAGTGATGTCACACTCAAGCACGCCCGTTACCTAATTGCGTCCCGAGAGTCTACCAGTAAGCTTCTTCAATATGATAATTAAGTGCACAATTTGTAAAATCCAAAATCGTTTAGGTGGAGGGACATGCTCAAACCTAGTAAAGAGTCAAAGATACAAAATAGGGAACGACTTCTAGGCATCGTTAACTTTACGAGTGGGAAGGTCCAAAGGGTCAACACAAGAGTGCTCAGCGGGGTTGAAGACATTGCTCTACAGGAAATCATCGGAATGGATTTCAGCATCTGCCCAAACTGTCGGACGCCAATTCTTCCACCAAAATGGGACAAAATGGATTCCATGGGAGGCGGCGGCTGTTTTGATTATCGAATCCACACTTGCGAGTGGTGCTGCTGGTGGACCATATTCAAAATGCAAGTAGATTGCCGCGATCCAGATAACATAATACGCATTCATCACGTGCATCCCGAGTCCAGAATCTATAGATCGCTTGAATCCTTTAATCACTACGAGGAACATCCTGAGCTACAGTTCCTTATAAGGTTTCTGGCGTCCCAACCAAAGAGACTTCAAGAGTTATCTTGGACAGCGTTCCAAGATCTCGCGCAAGTATATCTACTAGATCAGGGAATGGATGTAGCGGATATTTCGCGGATCCGCAGTTCCGGTGGGGACTTTCTATGCGTTGATGCGAACGGCAATGTAATAGTCGTCGAGGTTAAACATTACACGAAGCGCCCAGTGGATGTTGGGACAGTCTGGAAAGTAATTGGGGTTGTTACTAGCGAAGGTCTCGATGGCGGTATGGTAATTACCTCACACCGATTCTCACCTGACGCTATCACACTAATGGAGCGCGGGAGCATAGGTAGTGTTACAAAAAGAGAGGAAAGGAGAAGCATGAAGCATGTGGGACGCAGGGTCCTTATTAATTGGTTGAAACACGTACAATACCGCGACCGGCACAACATGTTGGAAATCATAGATGACTTCCTATTGCAAGATACCTATGACGAGGGAGGTGCCTAGGCAAAGACTCCGGTCCTAACCTGGTTTCGTGTTTCCCAAAAGGACTGTCAAGTGGAGAGTTTTGAGGCAAAGCCGCGTCTTATAATAGATAAATTATCAGACTCGCCGCTCCAATATCCACCTCGCTAGCTCCGGGTCCACAGCCTGCAGGACGCTATCCCCTCCGATCAGTTCCCTTCCCTTCTCGCCCATCACATAAAGCGTCATGTAGAGGCCGTCTACGGCCGCCAGCCCCCCGCGCCCGCCCACATTAATCGCCCGCCTGTAAGCCCCCACCGCCTCCTCGTGCCTTCCCAGCTTCAGGTAGTAATCACCCAGCCGGCACAGCGCCAGAGAGTGTGACGGGTCGGCCTCCACGGCCAGCCGCAACTGTTCGACCGCCCCCTCGTGGTCCTCCAGCACAAAGGCTCGCACCAGCGCCAGCCCGTAATGCCGCTCGGCCGCGTCCGGCAACAGCCGCAGCACGCGCTCTAGCTCGTCCGTCTCCGGCGTCTGCGATCTCACTCCCTCTCCGGCCTCTCCGGGGTGGCGCGGCCGCCGCCGGCGTTACGATTCCGTCCTTCGGTTGTTGGCGCGGTGTTGATTACGGCTGGGTCGGTTCTAGAATCACCGGCCTCGGCGGTCGGCGAACTCTGGCCTTGAGCGGGCTGTGGCGTCGGCCGACGCGGGGGCGGAGGCATGGGTTTAATGACTTGGGAATTGATGTTGACGGAGGGCTCCGGCGGTGGCTTGAGCTCGATGCGTGCCGGGGTGCGCAGAGAGGAGCGCCCCGAGAGGAAGAGGAAGATGATCGCCGCCATCGCGACGGCCGTGAGCCCCACGATCAGGAGGACGGCCAGGCGGGTCACGCGCAAGTAGTAGCGTGGGCCCGACGGAGTCTCGACGAGCTCGCGGTGGAACAGCTCTAATCGCCGACCCGTGCGTGGCGGTCGGTCATGTGGGGATGGCCCCCCGTCAGGTCGCATGGCCTTGGCCTACCTTCCAGAAGTGCTGGTTCTCAGAGGGCGGTGGAGGAGGTGACGCTCAGACCTACTCTCTGCTATTTTCTATCGTTGTATTGACATACACTCGCACCTGCCGATGAGTGAAGCGGCCCGACGGTCTGGGTAATGGTTGCCGCTTGCAGGAGGACTGAATATGACCTCCTAGCGGCGATAAATGTCACACTACTACTAATAGCAAAATGTATTAGCCGAATTACCCTAATACATTTTGCTATTAGGCGCAAGCAGGATTTAGGCGACAGCGTCCTGTCAGGAGGTACAGCCTGATGGGAAGCGCCGCACGCCGTAAGCCAGCACGGCTGGCAGAAAAACTACTAACAATTAGGACCAGTCTAGGCTTTTCACAGAATGGAATGATTAGGCAGATGGGGTTTGTCGATGAGTTATCTCAAGCGGAGATCAGCATGTTCGAGCGCGGTATCCGGGTTCCGAGTCTACCCGTCTTACTTGAATATGCACGCGCCGCTAATCTCTATCTGGACGTATTAGTTGATGATTCTTTGGACTTGCCAGTAAGGATTCCGGCGCCCGTTAAGCACGAAGGTATCAAGCGTAAAGCCAAGTTTAATAAAGGTAAGTAAAGAATGGGTGAGATGCTGTAAACACAGCCAGATTTGCGCGCCCCATACTAGGCCTCTTAAATTCAACCTCTCTAATTGACTCAGGCACCTCGCCAGCGAGTCTTAGGCCGGTGAGCAGCGTACCATCTGCGATCCGAAACCCTATTTCTGGTTTGAAGACAGCTTTGCTGATTATCGCTAAATGACACTTCAGTTCTAAGAGGATATTTGTATTAAGGAGACTTGCGTTTGCCCTGACTCACCTAACTCAACGAGCGCAGTCATAATCCTTGATTCGAAGATCTCATCTCTCTTAAGATCATCCTTACTAATAGTCCGCATCAGCTGTCGGTTTTCGCTCTTTTTAAGATCTAGGCGTCGTATCCAAGTACCCGTATTGTAGTAATTCTCGATTACAGCGTTCGGCCCCGCGCCGTCCATCTCTGTGTGCGTATGACCGAAAATTACGTGCTCAACCTTCGACTGTACCAGAAGTCTCTTAGCCGCCCTGATCTCCGCATCTTGACGGAACAGGCCAAGGGTAATAGATGTTTCCTCGTCCGTTGGGGTCAATTCATCTAAAGTCACCGGCGGGTCATTGCCTAGAGTGTTAATTGAGGCCCATTCTTCCGTTCCGGTACGTTCGAGTTCAACTCTGAGCGCCTCCCTGAATCCAGTATCTCGATTATAAATCTCCAGCAATTCTCTCGCTAACTTTTTGTCCCTGATACTCCGGATGATGTCTTTAGGGTCACGTCCTCTGTCGCTCAGCATCTCCCCGAGAGAACGCCAAGGTACCCCTGCCCCTTTCAGGAACTTTACGAATTTCGCCGCGAGCGCACGGTCGAGCCACCCGTTGCTGAGCCCCAGCCAGACGGCGCTCAGGGTTGGTTTAATTTTGTCTGCATAGGGGTGCGTCTGCTCCAGTTCGTTGAAAAATTCCATGACGAATATGCTGCCCCAAACCATTTCGAGCCGCTCCAAGCCATCCGACCAGCAGCGGTGGAAAATGTTTAAGGGGTCTTGGAATCTGTTTTCTGGCGAGCCGTGCTGATTACCGTGCTCAATGTGTGCGGTTCCCCGGCGCACATGAGTCCGGACGAATTCGAGAAGCTCTTCTCGCGGCGGGCGCAGCAGGTCGCGCAGTTCAGCCTGCACCTTCGGCCAGAAAAGATCGGGGTCATGGTTGCCCAGCATGACCGTCACCTTCCTGCCCCCTCGGAGGAAGTCCCGAAGCTTCTGAAAAAAACTAAGGTGGGCGTGGGCCGCCTTACAACTTTCGAGTTTTTGCAGCGATTCGCCTTCAGTCCAGCCCAAGCGTCGACCGGCTTCCGTGTACAGGTCTACCGTGTAGGCGAATGGCTCCAACTGTAGAAAGTCAATCCAATCCCCGTTGATGATCAGTTCATCAGCCCGCTCTCGTTCCATTAAGTCGAGGAGCTGGTCGAAGGCTGCTTCAGCATCCTCCCGGAAATCTTCAAGCGGGTACCAGCCTGTGCCGTCCTTCAGCCGGCCCATGCCTAGATGTAGATCACTGATCACGAAATGACGAGTCAACGGCCCTGCCCCGCGATGGCTTTGGTTAGGCAGATGTTTCCGTTCCCATAAAGCGTATAGTAAAGTCCGAACGGGTTGTTGTACTCGCGCGCAAAGAAGACCCTTTCCTCCGAAAGGATGTCACCGATACGCCTCCCGCTGAGGAAGTCTCGGACGAAACGCTGCCCGAAGGCGTCAGCAAAGGCAGCGGGAATTACTGCCTCAGTCCCCAAAAAAGCCTGTGATTCGAGGACGTTGACGAAGTAAAACATGAAACTCGTTGGGTCGCCGATTTCAACCTGTGATGATCCACAACCATTAATAAAAGTGACGGGAGGACATGGGGGTTTGAAAGCACGGATACGTTCGTTATCTTCTAGTTCTGTGAGGGTGATTACGCCATCCGCCTCTTCACCGTCGTCATCGCCGTGTAGGATGATTTTACTATCACTCAGATCACGATAGTCATCTACGGACCACGTATCTCCCTTCCGATGGTGACAGAAGAGATAAATCAGGTGCTGCGGCTCCTCCCGCCGGGTTATGCTATCCAGAAATTCTTTCTTACGACGGCTCATAGTATATGAAGGCGAGTTCTGGAGGATGCCTTCAAAAAATTCTACTTGTCTTAATCCATATCCGCCCTTGACAGATTCATTAACTCCGAGCGTCAAACGGGTAGCCGCACGGTTATCCAAGGTCGTATCCCATTCGGCGCTTCTATCCGGATAGTCCGGGAGGATATCCAATTCGTATGATGTAGCCCAGAAATGCCGCAGCAGTACCTCGATGTAATCGTCTCCGAGATGTTCTGGGATCTCCTCATCGTAAAAGAGGCCCCAAGGCAGATGTCCTATGGGGCTATCTATTGTGAGCCGGTCCCCCTTCTTCGCTTTAATACGCTGGCCCCATGTTGCAAGCTGTTCATCCTTATACTCACCACCCTGGATATTAAAGAACGTGCGGTATAACCTCCGGCCTTCCTGAGCTAGACCTATCCAGAGTTCTTTCACCTTTTGAGGATCACATTCAAGTTGATCCTTGGAGGCGTCTCGCAGGAACGAGTTGTAATTGCTTGCCCATCTGGCAAGGGCCTTTCGCAACTTGTCGAGATGGTTTGCCAACCTCCGTTTAGTTAAGTTCTTAGCAGGCTCCCCCATCCGACGCAGATCTTGATCACTCGGGCGAATCCATAATGAAAATGGGAGGGAGTCACCGGTAGCGGTGATGCTAATTGTGAAGGCTGGGGGTTTGTAGGTCTGATGAGTGGGCATCAGCAGCTACTATACAGGGGGGTAGCTATTGAGGGTGCCTGGCGTTTGCTGGCCGCCGGTCTCCTCTATGACATCAAGAACAAGTACCTTCCTATAACGCGTCTCTCCCTTCATAACCAGACGCGCGGTCAAATAAAAGCGCCCAACCATTTCAGGCTTGAGGGTGAAAGATTGGGGCCGAAAACCGACACCAACCCGGTAGTCTACTTCTCGTCTTTCGTAATCTTCTTCCGTTTCCAGAAGAGGGCAATGCATTTCTATTACCGCTTTGGTCTGTATACCCTCATCATCTAGGTCATTCTCGTCAAAAGGCTCACTAATCCCTGTCCAAGTTCTGGATATGTTTTCGACGGAGAATAAGACGTTGTAAGTTGCACCTGCTATCAGCAACGCGGGCAAACGAAGAGTCTCGTGTCCGTCATCCTCTATCCAGAGATTTATGAAGAGAGGAAGTCTCGGGCGTTCCTTAATAACCGGGACGTTTGAAGGTGTATGTACAGGCTGAATGCTAGAACGTGAAGCCCAGACTATCCGTTCCCAGTCATCATCGTCATCCCCATATAATCTCAGGTCGGTGCCGGAGCCGGGGATCGGGTTGCCCTGCTCGTCGAAGGCCATGCCGAAGTCGAGCCCTATGCTGTGCAAGATTTCCTTGATCTCGTTGAGAGACTTCTTGCCGAAGTTCTTCGTCGCCAGCATCTCGCGCTCGCTGCGCTGCACGAGATCGCGGATGGTGCGGATGTTGGCGTCCTTTAGGCAGTTGTAGGAGCGCACCGACAGTTCAAGCTCGTCCACCGAGCGGTCGAGCACGTCGTTGCGCGGCCGCTCGATGTTCTGGTAGGCGTACTCGTCGGTGTCCTCCTCGAAGTTGATGAAGATCTGCATGTGATCCTTGATCAGCTTCGCGGCTAGGCCGATGGCGTCGTCGGGGCGGACGCTGCCGTCCGTCCAGACCTCGATGGTCAGCTTGTCGAACTCGGTGT
>WUUC01155888.1_pt1 | contig 24060 bp, 29 predicted proteins | sample 6278441 | NCBI WGS metagenome assembly WUUC01 (sample SAMN13675441, study PRJNA597444) | soil metagenome | isolation source: soil | place: USA: Washington | collected 2017-10 | reverse complement strand
CGACGGGACGCTGTGGCTCAACATGGGCGACAGCTACGCGAGCGGCGGCAACGGTGGCGGCGGCGACTTCATGGAGCAGCGCGCGAACGCGAGCTGGCACACGAAGGCGTCTATCAAGGGATTCCGCAGCGCGCCGCCCGGCTTCAACCGCAAGGATCTGTTCGGCATGCCGTGGCGGCTCGCGTTCGCGCTGCAGGCAGACGGCTGGATCCTCCGCAGCGAGATCATCTGGGAGAAACCCAACTGCATGCCCGAGTCGGCCGACGACCGGCCGACGCGCTGCCACGAGCACCTGTTCCTGCTCGCGAAGAGCGAGCACTACTTCTACGACAAGGACGCGATCATGGAGGACGTCACCGGAGGCGCGCACACGCGCGGCGGTGGCGTCGGCAGCAAGACGGTGCCGCCTGGTCGCGGACCGCAAGGTCGCGTGCGCGACAACGAGAGCTTCGGGCGGTCGGTGCGCCAGCTCGTCACCAAGCGCAACAAGCGCACCGTGTGGCGCGTGCCAACGCAGCACTACGAAGGCACGCACTACGCGACCTTCCCCGAGGATCTCGTGCGCCCGTGCATCCTCGCGGGCACGTCCGCCGGCGGATGTTGCCCGAGCTGCGGCGCGCCGCGCGCGCGCAACGTCGAGATCATTGGCCCGTCGTTCAAGGAGCTGACGAAGGATCGCGAGCCGTCGAGCTACGCGGCCGCGACGCTCAAGGGCGCGCCGCATTCGTTCGCTGTGCGCGGCAGCCACGGACACATCCATCGCGAGCGTCGCACCGTCGGCTGGGATCAGACCTGCGCCTGCGACCTCCCGACGGGGGGGGGTTGGGCGCCCTGCGTTGTGCTCGACCCGTTCGGTGGAAGCGGGACGGTCGGCGCGGTCGCGGTCGAGCTCGGTCGCCGCGCCATGCTCGTCGAGCTGAACAGCGAGTACTCGGCGCAAGCGCGCGAGCGCGTCGCGGCTGCGGCTGAGCGCGCCGGCCTCGTCACGCCGGAAGAGGCGAGGGCGGCCGAGCGCCCGGTACAGCTCGGGCTCCTCGGTGCCGAGTAAGGCGCTACGCGCTGTCCTTGCCCTTCCACGCTTGCCGCGCTTCTCGGACAGCGTTCACCAGAACCCAAAAGATGGCGGAGACGACCTTCAGCCTGCAGAGCCAGCGCGACCGTCCTTCGCTCTCCATGCGGCTGATCACTTCGAGGGCATCACCGATCTCTTCGTCACTAAGGCGCTTCGGTACCAGTGCTGAGACCAAGACAAAGGCCCGCCTCGCCTGATGGACCGCGGACTTGGACGGGTCTCGGCTGGACTGGATTGCGGGGCTCTTTGCGCTATCCCTTGCGCGGTCGTGTTGATGAACAAAGGCGTTAAGCGCCTGCAGCCTTTGCTGAGTTACCCGCAACCGCTGCAAGGCTTGCGATAAATTTTCCGACGTCTGAGGATCGCTGTCAGACGCAAGCTCGGTACGGAGCCGCTGCACGCGAAGTTCCAATCTCTCGATCGCTTGATAAGCCAGTTGACGTTCCACGATCGCCTCTTCCGATCGCTCCACCTCGGTCTGCTGTCGAAGCGTCATGCCAACCCTCCGGCGAGCGCTGGCAGCGCCACGAGACCCGCAATAGCCGACCGGTCTTCCGCAGCCGCCCGACGGCCCTGGGCAGTGATCTTGTAGTAGATGCGCGGTCGACCGCCGCGCTCGGGCGTCGTCTCGCCTTCGTAGCTCTTGACCAGGCCGTCCTTCTCGAGCGCGCGCAGCGCCGGATAGACAGAGCCTTGCCCGAGCTCGACTCCCGATCGCGTCTTTACTCGTTCGATCAGGTCGAGGCCGAAACCGTCGCCCCCGATGAGAACCTGGAGAAGTGCCGCCTTCGCGGTGAACGGTGCATCCATGCCGCAATCATAAAATCAAACCTAGAGGATGCAACCGCTAACCTTGATAAAAGCACCGCCTATACCGCCGGCGGCCTCGAGCTGCGCGCCACTTCCCAAACGGTGCTTTGCAGCACCTCGCGCTCGGCTTCGAGCAACGCCACGCGCGCGACCAGCTCGCGGTTGGTCTCTTCAAGCTCCGCGATGCGCGCTCGGAGCTGCTCGGCGGTCGCTTCCATGGGGCGAGTACATGGAGCGCACGGTCGATCGGTCAAGGCGACGCGGGCACGACGCGTGCAGGAGACCGAGCATGCCCCGCACCAAGCTCGCCAAGCGCATCTCGACCACGATGGACGTCGCGCGCGATGTCGTGACCGCTGCATGCCATCGGCTGCGGATCGAGCCGACGTTTGCGAACAGCGTCGATGGCGTCGAAGTGCTGAACGACGCAGGCGAAAAGCTCGCGACGCTGCGCATCATGCTCGATGAAGACGAAGGCTGCGCGCTCTGCGTCGACGTGCGGTACCCGCTGCTGCACCGCGAGATCGCGGTGCGCCGCGATCAGCGTCACGGCGTGTGGCAACCGATCACGCTGAGTCAGTAGTGCCGCCACACCTCGCGATCATAGGTTCCGCGATCGGCACTTTGGGCAGTACCAGCGCTCCTCTCGCTTGCCGCGGCCGTCGACATGCCAGCCGCGAGCTCGCAGCTCCTGCGCTGCGTAGTCGGCGGCCTGCACACCGAACAAGCGGCGGCAGCACACGCTGTCGGCCGCGCGCTGGCACGGGCCAGAGCACGTGACGGTGTAGTGCGTGCCTTCGCGCTCGGTGAGCGGCATCTACTCGGCGCTCCGGTGATGCTCGCAAAACCACCGCTCGCCCTTCCTGCCGAGTCCGACGACGCGCCAGCCGTGCTTGACCAGCTTCGACGCAGCGTATGAGCGCGCGTCTTCGTCGTCGGGCGCGCCGCAGACCTCCGCGTTTTGCAGGCAGATCGGCTGCGCGTCGCATTGGACGCGGAAGTGTCGAGCGCGTCGGAAGGCGAGGGCCACCGGGCACGTGTACTGAACACAAGATCAGCACGCAAGCCTCGCCAGTTTCGCGATGCGTTCCAAGATAATATCTGTTGACGAAGCGATGGCCTGTGGTAGTGTTCTTTCTGTCAGCAACACGCTGACAACCGCCGCGGCGGATCCCGCGGACCTCCATCGGAGGAATCCATGTTCGCTTTGACGATCCTCATCCCCGTCGTGTCCAACGACGGCGCGGTGTTCACCGCGGAGGATCACGCGGCCTTTGAGGCCTTCACCATCGACCGCTTCGGCGGAATCACTCTCATCCAGACCACCGCCGTTGGCGCGTGGCTCGACGCGGGCAAGCTGTACCGCGACGAGACCCGCGTTTACGAAGTGGCGGTCGCCTCGATCACCAAGGGCCACCTCGTGGCCGAGGTCGTCGAGTTCGCAAAGGCGCACTACTCGCAGCTCGCGATCTACGTGCGCTACTTGGGGATCGTCGAGATCCTCTAATCCCTCGAGGGCCGGGCTCCCTCGCGGGGGCCCGGCTTTCCTAACTCGGAGTCAACCACCATGCACATGCACAAGCTCGACGTTTACATGATGGGGTTCGACGACGGCTCTACTCGCGGCAACGGCAACGAACCGGTCGATCGGTGGGGCGTGTCGGACGAGCTGCTTGAAACCTATTGCGACGGCTACGAAGACGGCTCGAAGGGCCGCACGCCGAACCCGCGCTGAAAGAAGAGACAGGACCATGGAGCTCGTACACACCACGATCAGCGGTCACCGCATCGCGTTCCCGGAACCGGAGGGCGAGACGCAGGCGTTCTTGAAGCGCGTGCGCGTCGACGCGGCCGATCCGAAGGTCACCGAGAACGACCTGATCGCGACCATCTACGGCAACGACAATCCGCTCCTTGCGCCGGGCATCGTGCCGGGCCGCGGCATGGTCACGCGCGAGACGCTCGCGAACCCGCTCTACCGGGTGCTGATCGATCTGCTCGATCGCAAGCGCATGGATGAGAAGGGCCTCGCGATCGAAGACATCGCCGCGCGCTACACGATGCCGGTCTCGGCCGCGGCGGCCGAGCTCGAGATCAGTACGAGCGCGGTGCTGCAGGCTATCGCGGCCGGGCGACTGCCTAGCTGGCTGAAGGACGGCAAGCACTTCTTGCCGCCGGCGGCTGTCGCTGCGTTCAAGCCCGAGCGGCGCGGGCCGGCACGTGTTGGCCCTCGTCTCGCCGACCTCGGTGTTTCGATGGAGAACGCGGCCGCGGGCGCTGCTCGCGTGGCAAGAATGGGCCTTCCTGTGAGCAGCCTCGTAAAGGCGGCGAAGGTCATTGCGCAGAGAGGCGTGTCGATCCCCGGCGGGGGTGGCAAAACGCAGCTCCACTCGCTGGCGATCGAACAGGCCGCCGAGGCGCTTGTCATTCGCACGGGCGGCGAGCGCGGCGCCAGCCTGCGCGTGAAGTCGAGCAAGATCGCCAAGGCCGAAAAGGACGGGCGATGCCTGCGCGCCGAGGTGCCGGCGGCCTGGGCTCGCGTGGGTGTCATCTACGGTGCGTCGGAGAAGCAACGCTTCGTCGTGCTCGAGCCGAGCGACGAGGAGAACTTCATCGGCGCCGGCGCGAACCATCTGTTCGTGAAGGGCCGGTTCCGCATCGCGGAGAAGGTCAACAACCACCGCGCTGCGCTCGCGGCCTGGAAGTCCTTCAAGTCTCAGTGAGGGTGCTTCATTTGAAGCACCCTTCGTGGGTGTCGATCGGCTTCACGTCCTAGCGACGGAACGCAGAAAGGCCGGCCCCGCCCGAAGGCGAGGCCGGCTTTTGAGCCGCGGGTGCGCACTGAGCGCATTTGTTGTCGGGTGTCAGCGATGCATGGCGAGCCCTCCACGCGACCAGGAGCGCCGCTCAAGCCATCGGTGCCTCATCGGTGCCGACTTGAGCACGCCTGCGATCAGGCTTTGCCGAGCTCCCAGTACATGCCGTGCGCTGCTTGGTTCAACTGGTGCACGACCGACGAGCAACGCTCTGTCTGCTGCCCGTACGGGTCCCGCTTGTCAGGGTTCTTCGTCACGTACACGAGGTTGACCGCTGCGTGCGCGGTGTCGCCGTGCACAGCGAGTAGCAGCGCGTCGTGCCGCTTTCCCTGTGCGTCGACGAACACGACGGCTTGTCCAATGCTCGGCTTGCTTGATTCGGTCATGGTCTCCTGCCTTCTGCGGCTTCATCGCCGCGTGCAGGGCTCGAAGCTCTTCTATCGCTGACGGACGACGCCCCTGGGTAGCGGTCGCTGCTTGCGCACTGCGGCCGCGGTCGTGCCCACCTCAGTGATCTCGTCCACATCCCAAACCGGCGGCTCGACGCGCACCGTCTCCGGCTCGGCCAGGCGCTCGATCGTGCGCTCTGGATAGTGAATCGGTGGAGTCGGCCTCTCGCCGAACGGCAGCCGCACGCGCGTCGCGCTCGGTTGCCTCTCGGGCTTCAACGCTGCGCGTTGTTCGACCTTGATCTTGAACGCGAGCACCGCGGTCTCGACTGCCGACCGCACGGTCGCCGAGAGATGCTCGCGTGTGATCGGCTTCGGCTTGCCGCGCGTGCACCGCGCGCACGGCGCGCGATCACGCGCCACCGCGTCGAGGATCGCGTGAATCGTGTCTAGCGCTTCGGTCAGCGCTGCCTTGTGAGCGTCCACGTCATCCCGCCCTTAGCGTCCAGGGGAAGCGCTCGGTGAGCTCGTGGCCGCCATCGATGTCGACGCCCTCCCATTGCACGAGGTAGTCGGTCTCGGCTTCGATCGCGCGCATTTGTCCGGCGCCGTCTCCGTACGCGGGCCACCACTGCAGCCAGACGTCGTCGGGCGAGACCTCGCACACGACCGGCGCTGCGAAGCCGGGTAGGGCCTCGCCAGTCAGTGCATCGAAGATCTGGATCGTTCCCGACGCCCAGCGCACGCGCATGAACGCGTCGCGGTTTCCGTAGCGCAGGGGCTTGCGGTTGGTGCCGTAGGTGATCGCTTCGTAGACGTCGCTCATGCGCTCACCACGTGATTGTAGGTGTCGGCGTAGAAATCGATTCGCGCGCCCTCCAGGTCGTCGAGGAACCCCTGGCTCTCGCTGCCGGTGAAAGCGAGCAGCTGCAGGTCGGCAAGCTCGATCTGTCCTGGGTCACCGCTGAACGAAGGCAGAAAAACCGACGTCGCCGCGGTCGTCGTTGCGATCGCGTTCGTCGCGCTCGACGCGATGATCGAGCCGTTCTTTCGAAGCCGCGCGGGCTCGTCCGGCCAGCTCGTCACCGACCACACGAACCAACCGCTGCCGCTGCGATCGAGCACGGCATTTGCCGCGACCGCGCCGGCCGCCCCGTTGTGCAGCGCCACCATGTTGTCGGGCTCGACGTTCGTCTCGACGCGCAGCGCGCACAGCGTTTCGAACTCAGCGCCAGCTACGTAGAGCACGCGCTCTTGCTTCGGCGCCGCCGGCGGCGCCTGCAGCGCCGTCACGCGCATCAACATGTGCGCCTGCAGGTAGCGTCCCGCAGGGCAGCCCGCGACGTTGAACGCCGAGAGGTGCTGGTCAGCGACGCCTGCCCACGCAAGCACCGACACTCCCCCGAGCGCCGGCGCGGCGACCAGCGTTGGGGCCGAGGCGATGCTCTGCCGCAACACCAGCCCGTTGCGCCAGCGGCTTGCGTCACGCGCGAGCACCGGCGCGCCGCTCACCAAGCGCACGTCCTCGTTCGCGCGCGTGTGCAGGAACATCGCGCCGCCGGCGACGCTGTCGAGCGGGCTGAGGTCCGCGGCCGCGCGCGGCGGCCAGCGACGCCCTACGATGTCGAGCCGCGGCGCGCGGCGAACGATGTCGCTCACGCGTAGCCGCGGCGCTTGGCCGCCGGTGACTCGAGCGGCGTGGGGGCGTCGGGGGACAGGCTCTTGCGGACCTGTTCCTCCGCCCACGCCTCTTGCACGAGCTCGGGCAGCTTCTTGATCGCATCACCGACCACGCCGTCGGACGCGAACAGCCTCGCGGCTTCGACGTCCGCGATCATCTTCTTTTCGAGACCCTTCGCGGGCAGCGCCTCTGCCGAGCGTGCCTCTGCGATCAGTACGCCAGCCTTCGCAGAGAGCCGTGCCTTCTCGATCTGCGCCGCCGCGGCGATGCGCATCACTTCTGCCTCGGCCGCTTGGCGATCGAGCAAGGCCTCGGCGTACGCCTTCGCGACTTTGCCGGCTCTCATCAGGAGCTTGATGATGGCGCCGATGGCGGCGACGGCAGCGGCCGCGATAAGCCCAACGACGACCGGCGTCTGCTGCACCGCCGCTTCGCGGAAGCCGGCGAGCATCGGATCGATCAGCGGTTTCAGAAACTCGTACATGACTACCTTTCCGGTGGTTTTCCCCACCCCATCACTCGATAGAACGCAACGCGCGGCTGGTAGCCGTCGCGCAGCTCTGCATCGAAGCTCTTGTTGAGCGCCTCGACGCGCGCGGCAGGCGCGCCGCGTGGCAGCTGGCTGCGGAGCAGGTCGCGGTAGAAGGCCTCTTCGTCGTGCCCGCGCGCGAGCACCGCGTCGTCGATCAGATCGACCGTGCCCTTCACGTCGTCCTGGAGCTGCTCGACCTTCGTGATCCGTTCCGCTTGGCTCAACGTGCGCTTCTCGATGTCGAGCAGAGCGGCACCCAGGATCTTGGCGGTCGCGGCGAACGCAAGGCCCAGGACCCACAGCACGCCTTTCGTGACTCGCTTGCTGCGGACGCCAGCGCCGACGAAGTCCGCGAGGCTGTCGCGGTTTCCGTCGTTCGACATGGCAACCCTTCGCGCCGTCAGCGCGGCTCGCTAAACATCCGAATCGCCATCGAAGCGAGAGAGCCCGCGCAAACCCACAGCGCGATGCGATCCCAACCGCGCCGCTTGCCGATCTCGTCGAGGCTCTTCGAAAGTGCTTCGAGCCCCGTCTTCAGGTTCGCGATCTCGAGCTTCAAAAGATGGATGACGCCGCGCAATCCGGGATCGTCCGTGCCCGACCCGTTGAGCGTGCGCAATGCTTCGTCGGCCTTACGCTCCGCGTAGCCGTCGGAGCGCTTCAGCTCCTCGACTTGCACGCGCAGCGTTGCGACGTCTTCGCCCATCTGCGTCGCGCGGTCGCTGGATTGCTGCTTCATGGCCTCTTCGAGCGTGAGTAGCTCGGGATACGGGCCTCGAGCTGTCGTGCTGCGCTCCGGAAAGACGGTAATCGCGTGCGGGTCGGCCTTGGCCTTGTTCACGCGACCGTCCTGCGCTCGGGTGCGACGGTCTGGTAACGCTTGGCCACCGCCTCGATCGCGCGCCACTCCTCTTTGTCGGTGCCGCGCCACTGCCAGAAGCACACGCCCTCGGTGTGCTCCGCGATCGAGCTCGCGTACGCGGCGAGGTTCGGGCCGCTGTTCGGTCCGAAGGTCGGCACGCTGGCGATCAGGTGGAACCAGCCGATCTCGCGCCACTGCTTGATGGCCGAGCGCGCGATCGGCAGGCCCACCGTGTAGAGCTGCGGACTGCCCCAGCCGTATCCGCCCGCGAGCTGCCAAGGAAAGTCCTTGTGCACGCTCGTCAGGCCGTAGCTGCTGAAGCCGAGGCCCAACCCTTCGTCGAGGCTGTCGATCGTTTGCTCGAGCAAGTCGCGCATGAACGGCGCGCGCTCGTCTTTGAAGCCGAGCTCAGGATCGAGAAGGATGCCGGTCGCCTTTGCGGATCGAGCGGCCTCGCGCATGCGCGCGACGAAGCGCGTGATCTGCTCTGGCGAGCCCCAGGGGTATCCCCACACCCAAACGTCGATCCCAGCTTCGGCGAACGCCGCGCCGTAGTCGTCGAGGTCGAGCGTGTTGACCGGCGTGTGCTCGTCGGCGCTGTTCTGCCAGCACGCCTCGAGCGCGACGAAGTTGAGCCCTGCGTTCTTGGCTCGCTGCGCGGCCTGCAGCGGCGTGCCTTGGTGCGCAACGCTTAGGTCCATCACGTACATGCCGCAGCCCTGGGGCATGTGGCGGTGCGTTCCGCGCGTTGGGTTGACGGGGTTCATCGGTACCGCCTTTGCGATGCGAGCGAGCGCAGCTTCGCGGCCCACCGCACGTCGAGCTGCTCGGCGGTCGAGCGGATGTCGGCTTCCATCTCGACGTCGCCGAGCTCGCGCGCTTCGAACGCGCAGTCGAGCATTCGTTCGATCGCGCGTTTGTAGACATGATGTCGGCGCTGCAGTTCGAGGACCGCTTGGTTCCCATCCAGCGCGTAATCTACGTGCAGCCTCATCGGAACGTCCTTCCGGGCCGGCGCCGGGCCGGCGTAGCGCTCGAGCAGCACCACGCCGGCCAGCACCAGCAACCCCAACCCGCTAGTCAGCATCACGCCGTCGCGCGCAGCAGGTTGCTGCGCGAGGTGGCAAGCGCCTTCTGCTTGGCGAGCGCCGCGCTCTTCGTCGGAACACTGGCGAACCGGTCGCCGCGCTCGTCCTCGAGCCACACCTGCCACCGGCCATCGACGCGCTCGCGCATGATCGCGTAGCCGCCGGGCAGGATCTCGCCGGGGCCCGAGAGCCTGCGGGCGTGATCGAACCCGCCGCCGCGCAAGATGCGGCCGCGCACTTCCGGATCGAGCGCGGCCCGATCGAACCACGATGGCTTGACGAAGTTCGCGACCTGCCAGCGCATGCCGTCGACCACCACTTCGTACGTGTCTTGCAGCGGGTCGTCGACCTCGTTCGCGATCTGCACGCCGAAGCGATCGGGGCTCGGGTGCGGCCTCCAAATGTTCAAGCGCGGGTTGCAGTCGGACTCGTTGATCTCGTGCGACACGGTCTCGCAGACCGATTGCGAGCCGACGTTGAGACCGCTCGCCCTATCGACGTAGATCACCGCCGCGGGTCCGCCGCGGCGCTGGTCGACGTAGTGCGCGCCGAGAGCGCCCGGGTCGCCGTCGTCGTCCGTGAACACGATCGGGCTCGCGTGGTCCGGCACGCGCGAGTGGTGATCGAACGGCACGACCGCCGACGGCTCGAACCCGTGCGCCTCGGCGCAGTGCCGCGCGTTGAGCTCGAGCGGCTTGCACAGGAGGTACAGCTCTGCGACCGAGATCAACTTCGTCTCGGTGCAGAGCGCGAAGAGATGGGTCACGGTTCGCTCGAGATCGGAGCGCTGGCAGCGACGGCTTCTGCTAACGCTCGCGCGCGCGGGCTCGCTCCGGGCAGCTCGCCGGCGGCGATCACGCTCGCTTGCAGCTCCGCGAGATCCGCTTGCAGCTGGAGCGCGGCGGGGTCCGGCTGCTCGGGTGCGGGCTGCGAACGGAAGCTTGCTTCGGGGCCACCGTCGTCCGGCAGGATGGCCTTCGTGCCGACGTCATCGAGGAAGTCGCGCCCGCGCGCCGCCGCCGCCATGCGATCGGGATGAGCCGAGGCACCCGGCGACGTCCAGTCATGCACCAGGCGCTCGACGAGACACGCGACGGTCTTTGTGCCGTGCTTGAGGCCGAGCTGCTCGAGCTCGGCGCGCGCAGCTTCACCGATTGTCTTCTGATCGCGAGCGCCCTCGTGAAGGACGCGCGAGACGGTGCCAACGAGGTTGCCCACGGTCGGGCCGCATTCGACGACGTCGGGCCAGTCGAGGCCGGGACCGTTGGCGGCGGCGGCTCCACAGCCGGCGTCGATGTAGAGCGCAGAGCACGCGAGAGCGATGGAGAAGATGCCGAGCAGAGATCTGAATGAGGAACGCATGTGTGTGTCTGTCCTTTCCGTCGCGCTTGATCGCGCGACGAAGTAGCTGGGTCGGCGCTCAGTGCCTCGCGTAGAACGCTTCGAGTGCGCTGGCGTCGTCGTCGTCAGTTGCGCGCGGCTTGCCATGCGCGCACGAACGTGAGGTCAGCACCCGTCAGGTCGTCATCGCCGGCGATAGGCGAGCCGATCCAACCGATCGTGGCGAAGGTGCCGCCGGGGATCGCGCCGACCACCAGATTGGTGTTCGCGAGGTTTGTTGAGTTGCCCGGGTTGACAGAGTTGGCTACGGCGAGCGCGACGCCGTTCGTCTCCCACGTCGCATCACCGATCGTGAGCGCGTTCGGTTTTTCTGAGATGTGGCTCGCCCACGTCGATGTCACCGGCGAAGGCGTGTACTGCTCGTTGCCGTTGAGTGCGGAGTTCCAGTAAAGGCCGCCCGACGGGTTCGTCATCGTGAACCACGACGTCCCCACGCCCGTGCCGACGAAGAGAATCGATCGATCGGCACCGCCAGAAGAAAAGCGGTAGTGGAACGCCATCCACACGTGTTCATTGCCCGCGAAGCCACATGAGTCGCCGCGGGCCAAAAAGTCCGTGCCGTCAAAGCGCATGCACGGCGTGTTGCTCGTGCCGCACGTGACGACTGCACCGCTCTCGTAAACAACCGGTTGGTTGGCTTCGGTCGCCTGCGTGACGTCGCAAGTCTCCGGAGTGCCGCTCGCGTCGTTGTCGTGAAGACCTTGATCGTAGAGCGTCTGCACGCTGCACGTCGTGCCGCTGCAGAACGTCGCGAGCGCACTGGTGTTGACGGTGCCCGTGCTCGTGAACCCGATCCCCTGCGTCGCGTCAGTGTCGTGTCGCCGCGCTAGGTAGGCACTGGCCGCGTACGCCGCGCGCAGTTGGTCGCTGACGCTGAACTGGAAGTTCGGCGTGATCGCGATGCCCTCGTCGAAGAGCAGCGTGAGTGTCCACGTCGCCGTGTCGGGATCGGGCGTGTTGACGCCGTCGTCGCAGGTGAGCGTGATCGTGTTCGCGCCCGCGCTCGAGCACGTGGCGTTGGTCGTCAGGTCGTCGGTGGCGTCATCAAACGTGCAGGTGGCACTCGACCAGGTCGACGATGCGCCCGGCGTGCACGTGCCGGTGATGGCGAAGGCGAGGCCAACGAAGCCCGTGCCGTCGACTCCCGCGTACGCGACTGTCGGCTCTGGGCCGCTGTCCTCGAAGACGATCGACGCGGTGTCCGCAACAGGATCGGCCGTGCCGTCGTCGCAGGTGAGCGTGCGCGTGCACGTCTGATCGTCCGCGCACTCGAGCGTGGCCGAGACGGTCGTTGCGTTCGGCGCCCAGCTGCACGTGCCGCTACAGCTCTCGGTCCACAAGCACGCGAGCGTCGAGCCGCCGAAGTTGTCGTCGTACGCCGCAGCCACCGCGCTCAAGCACGGGTCGCCCGCATCGCACGTGACGTCGAGGCCCGCGGTTACGAACGGCGGCTCATTCTCCTCGCACTCAGTGTCTTCGTCTTCGTCGAGCGCGGAGTAGTACGCGTGCAGACCCCACAGCGTCGGCGACTCTTGTGCGGTCGCAGCCTGGTGCTGGTACGCGCCCCAGCAGCCATCGCCCGGCAATTCGCAGGCGTCAATGAATCCCAAGACGTTGAAGAGGCCGCCTCCGCCAGCGAGCCACGCGCTTAGTTGAGCGAGTTGCGCTTCGGCCATGCACGCATGGTTGCGGACCTCGGTCGCGCGCTCTTGCTCTATCCAGTCGCCCGCAAATCCACCCTCGTACGCAACGATCGGCACGCCGATCGCGTCGGCGTGAACCTTGTTTGCCGCGAGGTATGACGCGGTCTCGGTCGCAGCGTCCGAAATTATCCCGGTGCAAACATCTGCGATCGGGATCTCGGGATCGAGCACGAGGTCGGCGCCAGTGTCGGTGCCGAAGTAAGGCGCGATCGCCAACAGGTCGACGTACTGCGCCGCAGTGCCGCTCACGTAGAGCGGGTTCACATCGACATCGACGAGCGAGTCGATCACCGCGTCGGCTTGGGCCTGCGAGCCGGCCATCGCGCCCTGCACGACCTGGCAGCGCGGGCAATTGGCCTGCACGTCTATCGAGAAGGCGGCCAGCTGCCGCGCGTACATCTTCGTCGCGGTCCACGCGCGCGCACTGCGGCACGGGGTCGTGCAATCGACCCACGGGACGATCGTCTGTTCTTCGGGATCGCCGACGCCTGCGAACGGGCCCACGTCCTGAAGGTTGAGCGCTACACCTTGCTCGACGAGCCATCGATTGACTCGGAAGATGCCGTTCCAATATTCGTTGCTGAGCTCGACGATGATCGTCTTGCCAGCCTCGACGTTGGCTTGCAGATACGCGCTGGCGTTGGTCCAGTAGTTGGACGTCGTCGCGTGGTGAACATTGAACCAGCACGTCGAGACATCGAGCTCGTTACAGGCCGCCACCTGCCACTCGAGCGACGCGCCGCGCTGCTCGGTTGCTTGCGAGAAGTAGGTGGTCGGAACGCGCGACGCCCACGTCGTCGTGAGGTGAACGTTCTCGTGCGAGTTTGACCTCGCGATGTTCATGAACCTGAACGCGTCGAACTGACCGGCCTTCACGGCCCAGTCCGGATGCAGCGTTAGGGGCGAGTCTTCGAGCCCCGGCATCCACACGCGGATGTCGTCGCAGGGGTCGGCGTCGTCGGAGACCGCGATCTCTATGAAGAGCGCGCCAGTCGCAGCGTTGTCGGCGACGGTGTGAACGAATCGATTCCCGACCGTTGCGCCGCTCGTGCCGTCACCGATCAGGTTGATGTCACAGCCCGTGCCGGTCCACTCGACCACGTACTGGCCGGGTGGGTACTCATCAACGTCGCCCGGCATCGCCTCGAGGCCGGTGAACAGCGGAGCACGCAGCGTGCGAGCGACGCTGTTGATCGTCCGCGGGATATCCTGGGTGGGCAGCCCGTCGCTATCGAGCGCGAAGTCCGCGATCGTCGCCGGCGCCGTCGACGGGAACGGCGTCCACATGCCCGCCATCAGCATTCGATCGGGCGTGATCCAATAGTTCGTGTAGTAGGCGTGGATGTCGCTGTTCCACCCCAACGGCAAGTACTCGAACGGCGCGTCCGGACCGCAGACGCCCTCGCTTCCGCCGCTCAGGCCACCGCGGCCGAACGCTGTGGTGTTCGATTGACCGAAGCGCGTCCAACCTTGCCCGTACGCGAGCAGCTCGCCGTCGAGTGACGGCGGATCGGTGCCCGTGCTCTGCGAGTAGCGAAGCGCGTCGGGCTCGGTGCTCGCCTCAGCTGCCCGTGAATCGCGAACGCTGTCCACCCACTCGGCGAGCTCGGCCTTCGTGACCGGCCGCGCGAGCTCGGCGCGCGCGTCGAGCTCGGCAGCAGAGAGCACTCCGACGCCCTCTTCGTACGCGAGCACGCCGGTGCCGATCGGCGGCTGGGCATGCACGCGCAAAGGCGCCTGCGCCGAAGCGCAGACGCAGAGCACCGTCGCCGCCAGCGCGTAGCGCGCTGCAGTCAGAAGCATTCGCATTGGATGGACCTGAGTTGGCTTTTGAAGCTCGAGCCGAACGAACTAGGAGCGCGTCAGTCGCGGCACTCGACGGAGCCGTTCAAACGGTTGCCGGTCGTGCCGCCACCCGAGCGCGTCCACCGCACGAAGAGGCGCGGCGGCGGGTTGTCGATCGGGATCAGGATCTTGGCGACGACGTCGCCGATCGTGTCCGCGATGCCGATGTCGGTCGTGTTGGTCGTGTGCGTAATGCCTGCGCTGTTGTCGAACACCGAGGTCAGCGGCAGCGCTTGGGAGTTCGCGCTCGAGCTGCCGGCAAAGCCGTGCAGCTGCATCGTGCCGACGGGGTCGCTAGTGCCGTCGATCAGGATCTGAACCCAGCAGCCTTCGCGGCCGCGAGAGATCGCGACGTCGCTGTCGTCCGAGGCGTTGCTCGCCTGTCCACCGAACAGCGTCGTGTCGTCGACGATCGAGCCGAAGCGAGCGGGGCTGACGTCGCCGGCTTTCTGTGCCGGCGCATGCTGCGCGGCGCATGCGCAGAGGAGGAGCAGTGCGAGAGCTGAAAGCGTGCGGATGTGGCAATGCTTGGTGATCATGATCCTCATTCCTCGACGGCAACATCGGTGCCTGCGCTGAAGCTGAAGCGCTCCGTCGCGGCCGTACTGCTGAACTGATAGACAAGGTCGCCGAGCGTCTGCGGGTAGAAGGTCGCGGACATCCCGGCTCCGAGCGTCACGCCGTTGATCGTCACCGTGCCCGTCATCAAAGAGCCCACGTAGACGTGGAACGGCGTGATGATCGTGCGGTCGTCGTATCCGTCGTCGATGATCTGGTGTGGATTGGTATCGGCCGGCGTGTCGATAAACCCAGTGAGCATCTCGAGGTTGTCGGGGACCATCGTCCCGCGCACGCGGCCCGCTTTGTCCTTGGGCAGATCATCGCCATCAGAGAAGGCGCGTCCGAACGCACGCACGGTCAGGCCGTTGGCTCCCGCTGCGCTACCGCCCGAGAAACGATCCCAGCGCACCAGCATGTGTGGCGGTGGCTGCGCGATCGACACCATGCAGAGCCCTGTGCCGTTCGCCGCAACGAAGTTGACCCCAATGCCGTTGACGTTGCCGAGCCCGTCATTCGAGAGAAAGCACGTCGTGTCGGTCGTGTGCAGGAGGGTCGGATGCAGCGCGCGCTCTTCGGTATCGAGCCCGGTGTTGATGAAGCCGCCGGTGAAGTAGAAGTCGCCGACTGCGTTGGCGCCCGTTGAGCTGAACGAGATCTCGAACAGCACCTCGCTGTACCCGCGCGTATCGAACGCTGTGCTGCTGCCGTCGACGTTGCTCGCGACCGCGCTCAGCGGCGTCGACTCGAAGTATGGGCTGGTCTGGTTGCTCGCGAACGTCACCGGCGAGCCGCCCGACATCGTGGTCTGGCCAAGTCCCGGCGTGCGCGTGAGCAGCGTGTCGACGTCACCTTCGATGTCTGCGAGCGTCGTCTCCGTTGCAACACCGCCGATCGTTCCGAGGTTGAACGTCGGCGTGCCGCTGATCGTGACCGACGGGGCGCCGCTGAACGTCACGCGCGCGTTGCCCGTGGTGTCGAAGGTGAGCGCCTGCCGGTCGCCGTCGACGACGCCCGAGCTCAAGCCCGGCGTGGCGCGGACGATGCCGCCCATGAGCGAGACCCGCGGGGAAGCTCCAACCGCGCTGCCTTCGAGGAGCGTGCTGTTGGAGAGGGTGGCGTGAAAGTTCACCAGCTCTTGGTACGTGTCGTTGTCGAGGACGCGCAGCTTGCCGTCAGTCGTCACGTTGCACATCGCGAACTCTTCGACGGTCGCGGTGCTGCCCGTGGAACCGTTGACGCGACAGAAGAACAAGAGCCCGTTCTGCCCGCCGGCGCCGACCGTCGTGTCCTCCTGCACGACGGAAACCCGATTGCCCGTGACGGGATCGATCATCACGTAGCAGGACGCGTGCTCTCCGCTGACCGTGCTCGAACACAGGTCGACGTTGTCGCCGTCGCGGTCGCGCGCCTGCACCGTGCCGAAGCGCGGACTCTGCATTGCGGGGCCGGTCGCGCAGCCCGCAGCTGCGAGCGTGGCGAATGCGATCAATGCAGCGATTCTCGACGTCATATTTCTCACCTGAAGAGCGACACTTCGCCCGACGACGGATCCATCAACACGTAAGCGCCTCCGCCGCCGCCCTCGCCGATGTAGTCGACGAGCAGCACGAGCCAGTCCATCGGGCAGAGCTGGAGCAGCAGCGCCTCGAGCTCGGCGCGGCGGTTCGCTGGAACCTCCGCTCGATTCGGGAAGGTCTCCGCGCCCCAGTAGATGAAGTACGGCCACATCGCGGGGTCGGCCGGGACGGGCGGCGGAGCGCGGCGCGCGAGCGTCTCGTTCACGAGATAGCCCGGGTTGTTTTGCAAGAAGTTGTTGCAGCGCGCTTGGGACTCGCCGCAGAGCGCGAGAGGTTCACCGCACTGCGTGGTGCCGACGAGCGCATGCGTGGTGTGGTCGCGCGGGTCGCGCGCGACCCACGGCGGTCCAGACGCCCACCATTCGTGGATGTACAGGTCGAAGCCCGCGGCTTGCACCACCGCTTGGAGGTTCGAGGGCGACTGACCGCCCGTCGCGCTCCACGCGGCTGCGATGTTCGCGCGGCGCGCTGACTCGTCTGAGGCTTGCAGTAGCCCGTGCTCGTGCTCGTGCAGCAGGAGCGCTGGCGTTCGAGCGCTCTCGGGGAACAGGTCTAGGTAGGCCTCATCCGAGAACGTGCGCGCGGAAGCGAAGGCGTCGGCGAGGCCTTCGAAAAACCGATCGATGAATCGCGTGCCCGCTTCGCGCAGACGCCACGCGATAGCATCCGGCAACAAGTGCCTGATGACGCGGAAGAAGAGCGACATGCATCACCGCGTTGAAGGAGAGTCCGCTTCGCGTGCTCGCGTCAGAACCGCAGGCTCACCGCAACGCCCGTGACGCCCTGGCCGAACTGCCCACACAGCACGTATTCCCTCGTTGCCGGCAAGTAGCGCAGGCGCGAGGGGGAGGCATTGGAGAGCAAGTGAATCGTGTCGATGAGCTCGAAGGAGCCAGTGCGGCGGTACTCGCGCAGACCGAAGCCTTGGTTGCCCAGTCCATCGGACGGGCAGATCGCGAAGATGGGCGCGAATGGATCGCTGGGGTCTGCGGCGATGGTGTGGGTTTTGCCAACGAGCGGCTCGTAAGCACCGATGGTGGTTGTGCTGACGCTCACCCAAGCGACGCCGTTGAGGCTGTAGCAAATCCAACCGCATGCGGTGATGGCAACGAAGCGGTCGCCAGCCCAGCACAGATCAACGATGTAGTTCGGTACGCCGGGGTCCGTGTCGAAAGCGGCTGGCCGCGTTCGCATCGCGTAGCCTGCGCCGTTCGCGTCGAGCGTCGCGAGCATCGGCAGGTTGTCGCTGTCGTTGTTGCCGCCGCCCATCACCCAGAGGTCGAGCGTCGGGCTGTAAGCGAGCGCGCGCGGAACGAACGCGGCAAAGGAAAGGGTAACGGTGTAGCCGGTGGCGTCCGTGGTGGTGATGACCTGCCCGATCGATCCGCCTGTCGCGCGGCCGACGATCATCGCTCGAGTGCCCGCGGCGTTTGCGCGCACCTCGTACTTGTCCGCGATCGCTCCAGTGTTCGCGCGCTCGGTCCAAACGTCGCCCGTGGGGCTCGTTAGGATGAACGAGTCACCGACATCGCTCTGGCCTACGGCGATGAAGAGACCGGCGCTTTCGAGCCACGCCACCGAGTAGACGTTCTTCGCCTTGGCGGGCACCGTGCTCGCGGCCACCATGCCCATGTGCGGATGGCCCCAGTAGATCCGCACCTCGCCGCTCGCGTCGTCGGCGACAAGGACGTAGGTGCCGCGCCCGTTCGTGTCGCAGTCGTGCGCGCGCTGAGTCGATCCGCTGATGCCTTCGATCGTCCAGTTCTTGATCTGCAGACGGTGGCTGATGCTCTTCGCCGCGGCGAGGTACTGCGAGGCACCCACGGCGTCCGGTACGCCCGAGGGCACGAGCCCGCCCTCGCTCAGCAGCGCTTGCTGAAACCCGAACATGTCGTTGGCAACACGCTCTTCCCACGGTGTGCCGTCGCCGGCGCCCGGGCTGTTGACGTTGCGCGCCTTGCCATACGGATAGCCGGCGTCACCCGTGTCGCACTGACCGGGAAACTCTGCTGAGAGATCGATCGCCATGGGCTACTCGTAGGTGATGCCGCCGACGGCGAGCTTTGCCTTCTCGCCATCGGCCACGGTGTATGCGTCGATGAGCTGGCCGTCGCGGTAGAGCGTGACCCTCGACACGCTGCCGCCGGCAGCGCTCACGAGCTCGTGAACGATGCCCGCGAGCGCGCCCTGCGTGATTCGGTCGCGACGCGGAAGCACCGACAGGCCAACGATAAACGGCTCGCGCGTGCGCAGATGCTCGTCGACGCCGGTCGCGATCGACGCCTGCGCGGCCGCTTCGTTGACGACATCGAGCCCGGTGACCACGAGCGTGAAGGCGCGGCGCGTGATCGCCAGCGGATTCACGGCGTCGTTGACCGGCCGCCGAGTCGCGAGGCCGCCCGAGTTCAGGTTGATGGCGACGCCCACTGCGGTTAGCAGCGTTCCATCCGGGATGCCGTCGGCATCGAGGGTTGAGACGCACTCGACGTAGACGTTCACCTGCCCGGGCAGACCTTTGTACGGGTAGACGTTGGCCACGCCGGCGACTGTCTCCGCCCACAAGCGATAGTCCGCGTACGCGCCGCCCTGCGGCGGCCGCTGCTTGCGCCGCAGCACGCGCGCTCGGTACTCCGCCTCGGTCTCGCCTTCGGTACCCGTAACGTCGAGCGAGCTCACGGTCGCGAGCTGCGAGACGTTCGCGACCGCCTTCGCAAACTCGATCACGTCGCCCGGCGCGAGGTTGCCGATCACACCGCCGCCACCGTTGCCGCTCGGGTCGGCGTATGCGCGGATCGGCAGCGGCTTGGTGGCTGCGTCGAGCGGCACCGGTGCGAGCGACAGGTAGATGACGCCGGTCCGCGGGTTCACGAGCTGTTGGCTCGCGGGCAGGGTACCGACCTGCGAGAGCACGGTGATTTGCACCGTGAGCTCGGCGCGCACCGCGTCGCGCGGGTCGCCGACGCCGAACATGCGGCCCAACTCGACGAGCGGCCGAAACGCGCGCCCGTTGACCTCGGTCTCGCGCCAGCTCGCGTGCTGCACGAACATCTGCAGCCAGCCGAAGCCGACGTACTTGTAGAGAATCACGATCACGCCGGCGAGCACCTTGGCCAGCACGCGGTTGAAGGCTTTCGGCAACAGCGGCAGCGTTTGATCGAGCGAGCCTTCGATCTGCGCGACGATGCTGTCGCTCAGCGCTTGCGTGGTCGGTGTCGCGAGGCTCATCGCTGCTGCTCGCTCCAGTGCTTCTTGACGGTGATGCGGTGCTCGACGCCATCGATATCGATGCGAACGTCGAGCTGAATGCGATTGATGCCCGGCATGCTCGCGCTCACCGCGACGAGCGTGGCGATGCGCTCCTCAACGAACCAAGCGAGGTCGTGCTCGGCAGCGTCCTGCACGCGCCGCAGGTTCGCGGGCACAGCCGGCAGCGATTGCAGAAGGTGCTGCGTCTCGCTGCGATAGCGACGCGCGGTGTTCGTCTCGGTGAGGTTGCCCCACCACTGCTTGCGCTCGCCGTCGGTCGCGCCGCTGTCCTGCTCGTTGCCGCCGAACATCGACAGGTAGGCAGCCACCTCGTGGCTGTCGGTCATCGTCATCAGGCCGCCGACGACCTCGACGTTGCCGCCGTCGTCTTCTTGGCGGAGGAGGACGTCGCTCATGGCGGTTCCGGAGGCGGTGCGATGGGCGGACCGCTCGGCGTGGCCGGAGCGGACGATTGGTGTACGTGCGTGCTGTGCGCCATGCCGGCGATGGCGACTTCTGGCGCGCTCACCGTGCCGTCGGCAGAGATGTTGCCGGGCACCGACAGGTTCCCATCCGGATCGACCGTGACGCCGTTGAGCGTGATGTTGCCGCTCGGCGCGATGCTGAGCTCGCCCCCGGATGCCGCGAGCAGGCTCTTGAACACCAGCGTGCCGTCGTTCTGCAGATAGACCTCTGCGACGAGCACCCCTTCCGGGGAGCGCGCGTAGATGCGCTTCTCGCCCGGCCTGGCTTTCATCTCGGTCTTTGGGTCGTGGTAGCCGACGAGCTGCTCGCAGCCTTCACCGTCGCTGGTCTCGACGGCAGCGAAGTCGCCCACGCACGGCAGCGAGTCATCGCCGGGGTCGGCGTAGTGATCGGGCGTCGAGGGGTCGTCCTCGTTGACCTTGACGGTGCGGCCGTCGATCGCGATGACCTCAGCTACTCCACCCACGGCAGCCTCTTCGGGATCTCAGCGGTGAACGAGCCAGGCAGCACGACGTCGAGCTGCGCGCTCTCGCCTTTGGTGTCGCGGTGCAGCGTGACGGTGCGCACGACGAGCTCGGTGGGCCGGTAGATCATGGCGTCCGGCGCTTCGAGCGTGATGGTCGTGTTCTCTTCCCACAGCTCGCCCTTGGGATCGGTCCAGGTCGGAACGAGCACTTCCCAGCTGATTGCGTTGCCGAACATGCGGCCCATCTCGGCGCGCGTTGCCTCGGGGAGGTCGGCCGGGTCGACGTCTTCAAACTTCACCGCCATGGGCCGCCGCACGCGCGAGAGCCAAGGGTTGCGCTCGGTGTGCTTCGCGCGCTTCTTGCGCCGGGTGCCGGTGTAGCCGGTGATCTCGCTGTAGTAGGCCTGCACGTTGAAGCGCGGCTTCACCTCGACGATTGGCTGTCCGCCTGCCTTGAGCCGCGCGCGCGGCGGGCCGCTCGTCACCGCGCGCCGGATGAGCAGCTCGCCGTTGGCGGTGCTCGACATCACGAACGCCCGCTGCTGCGCGAGCGCTTCGATGAAGTCGTGCACCTTCTGCTCGATGTCGACCTTCTGCTTGAGGAACGCCGCGCCCGGGTCGCCCGAGAACACGACATCGATGCCGAAGTCCGGCGTCAGCGCGTTCGCGATGTCGCGCAAGTTCATCTTGCGGTACTCGCGCTCGAGCCCGGGCGGCAGCGTGCTATCCGCGAGCACGCCGGGCTTCGAGTACGCGCTGACGCGCACGGCTTTTTTGTTCGCCGTTACCTCGGGCTCGATGCCGATCGCGGTGCCGAGAAAGATCCGCTTCTCGCCGCGCAGTATCTCGATCTCCGGGTAGGAGAACGGCCGAAAGACCTCGCGGAACTCTTTCCGATCAGCCTCGTACGGCGCGAGGAAGTCTGCCGTCGCGTACTTGTCGAGGCTCCGCTCGAGCGTCATCTCCGACCAGAACCGAAAACGCTTGCCGGCGATCAGCAGCGTGAGCTCGTCCTGCTTGGGAGGGGCCATCGTCCATCAGCTCGGGTAGTAGACGATGGTGCTGCCGCGCGGCAGCTCGAGGATCTCGGAGCCGGTGAGGTCGTTGGAGCTGATCAACAGGTTGAGCCGGTCGTCGACGCTGCCGTAGAGCTCGGCCGCGAGGTCGATGATGGTGCGCGGCCGGTCGATAACGATGCGCCGCTCGGGCACGAGCGTGAACGACGCCTCGACGAGCCGGCCGACCGTCAGCGCCACGGCTTGGTGCAGCGCCTGATAAGCGCCGCCGCTGTCGACCTGCGTGAGCGCGGCGAAGCCAGCGTCGCGCCACGCGACGAGCTCGTCGAACTGACCGAGGATCCGCGCCGCTGCGCCCAGTGCTTCGGGCCGCGTACGGAACTCGTGCTCCAGCGTCGAGAGCACCATGCCCGCGACGGCGTTCATCGCGAACAGGTTCGAGGCCTGGAAGTCGTTCGCGGCCTTGGTGAGCGAGCTCGGCACCGCCGCGGCGGCGATGGTGCTCGCCGGGCTTCCCGCGCTCGAGCCGAAGATGCTCGCCGCAAGCGCGGCATAGCCTTCGAGCCGCGACTCGATGCCCGCGAGAGCGCGCGCGGGCGCCTTGATCAGGTCTGAGACCTGCCGCGCGAGCAGCAACGGTTGGCCGATGAAGACGTCGATGCCGTAGTTGACGATGGAGACGGCGTCCGCGAACTCGCGCCGCACGCTCGCCACCGCATCCGCTGCGGTTTGCAGCGCCGCGCTCGTGTCGCGCAGGAAGCCGCGAATGGTCGACGCGAGGTTCGCGCGTGAAGCTTGGGCCGCAAGGCTCGCGCTCTCTTCGAACCGCTGCGCGAGCTCGACGTCGAAGTTACCGAGCGCGGCGAGGATCTCGTTCTCCGCATCGCCGTCGCTGCTGGGATAGACCCCCTCGAGCGACGTCAAAAACGGGACATCGAAAATCGTTTGGTTCGCGCCCGTCTTCAGGTCGTCGCGCTGCGTGATGGTCCCGAGCGGGCGCACGCTGACGGGCCCGTACCGCGGGTGCTCGAGCCGTCCGCTGCCGGGCTCCAGCAGCGCGGCCAAGAACGCATCAGCGACCCTGTCGTGGTTGGCGCCGGTGAAGAAGACGCGCAGCGGGTACGCGCGCGCGCCGTGCCCGGTCTGCTGCACGTAGGCGCCATCGACACCGGCGAACTCCCAGACCGTGCCGCGTGCTTCGACGCTGCGTGAAACGTCTTCGTAGACGAGCTTGATCCGCGTGCCGCTCGGCGAGGTGTAAGCCGCTTCGCGCAGACGGTCTTGCCATGTAGCGCCGAGCTCGGCGCCCACGAGGGCGACGAGCCCCGAGGGGACGCCGATTGGCATTTAGCGCTTCCTTCCGGACGCTGGCAGTTCTGCTCGGGTTTTCCGCGGCCGCGACTTCGTGACCTCGGCGCTCGTGCCGGGCTCGGCCTTCACGTTCACGTCGACGACCTGACGGCCTTCCATCTGCACGGTGAGCGCGTCCGCGATCTGCTGCGCCGTCATGTTCTCCGGCGTCGCGATCTGCGGCACCGGCCGATCACGATCGACGAAGTCGTTCATGAGCGGCGTCGCGAGACTGTTGCTCGGCGGTTGGTAGCCGCGATCGATGTCGGCGTAGACGCGGGTCGCTGTCGGATCCAGCCCGCGCTTCTTCGCGCGCGGGACCTTGTTCTTGAGGCCCGTGATCTCCGCCATGAACTCCTCGAGCTTGTCGGAGAGTCCGAAGGTCTCATCGAGCCAGCTGCCGATCGCAACGCCTACGGCGAGCGCGGCGCCGAGCAAGCCGGCTTTCCCCATCAGGCTCGTGATGCCGTTGATCTTTGTGCCGAGCGCCGAAGCGTTCAGCTTGTCGCGCAGGCCGCCGAGCGCACCGCCGGCAGCCGTGGTCTCGCCGTTGAACCACGCCATCGCCGCGGCGTGTCGCTTGTTCGCGATGGTGGCCGCGTCGGTCTCGCGGCGCACGAAGGTCATCGCCTTGCCGAACAGCCACGCGGTGCCGCGCGCAACCTTCATCGTCACTTCGACGGCGGCGATGCCGACGCGCGCGATCTTCACCGCGATCGCGAAGCCGTAGAAGCCAGCGGTCAGCACCGCGACGCGCTTCGTCCAGAGGATGATCTCGGGCAGGTTCTCGCGGACGGTGGAGAAGAGAGCGAGAGCGCCGCGGCCCGCGTGCTTCAGGCCGGTCGCGATACCCGGCAGCTCCTTCCGCACTCCGGCGAAGAAGGCCTGCGCCTCACTCACTATCAGCTCATCGTTGGCTTCGATCCAATCGGTCCAGCCCTTCACGACGTCGCGGAGCGGTCCTCCCTCGAGCCCGAAGAGCTTGATCTTCAAGCCCTCGACCGCACCTGTCAGCGTCTCCCAATCGCCGAGCAGCGTGTTCATGCGGAGGTCGGCCATCTTCTTGGCCGAGCCTTCCGCGTCGCGCAGCTCTTCGGTCAGCGTTCCAAGCTTCCCCGACTCGAACAGATCCTTGAGCTGCATCGCGGCCTTCTGTCCG
>WUUC01100074.1_pt1 | contig 24067 bp, 20 predicted proteins | sample 6278441 | NCBI WGS metagenome assembly WUUC01 (sample SAMN13675441, study PRJNA597444) | soil metagenome | isolation source: soil | place: USA: Washington | collected 2017-10 | reverse complement strand
TTGATAAACTGCAGCCGTCTTGCGGAAAGGGATTTAGGCACGCCTATTTGATACAGGAACCATTTTACATTTTGGACAATCATGCGAAGCGTCTCTCGCGGACATCATCCGCACCAGATAGGGGCGGCACGCAAACGAACGGTTACTGGTCGGAGATACATCTCCAGCGGCTTCTTTCAGGCCACAGGTGGTCCGGAACGTTACGCGGTCGAGCTTCCACCTACTCCTTCTGGAAATCCTTTGGCGCTATCGCAAGGCCTTGTTGCTAACTGAAGGCGCTAGTCGCCTAGCTTTGCTCGCCGTCGCGCTCTCAATCAGTACCACAGTCTTCCAGAATCAGATCTGAGCACTTGTAACGCCTGATTAGATATTACTTGTCTTTTCCCTAGCGCGTGCGGCAACCGCGAGATTGAATCTTGTACTCCTCTCCAAAAGAAGTTTAGCTGGTTTGTCTTCGCGGATTGGAAAAAATTGTATCCCCACCAGAAGAGCATCGTGCTAAGGACATGAGGCCACGGTAAATGTCGCAAAGCAATCCATGCGCGGTTGCGCGTGGAATAATATATTGCTTGTCCTGGAGGGCGTGCGGTAGACACGCTGTGGTGAATAACCACTATGGAATCCGTGCGAAGTATATGCAGGCCTGCATTTAAGACTCGGTAAGCATAGTCAAGCTCTTCGCCTCCATAAAAGAGATCTTCCCAATACCCGCCAAGCTCAAGGAATGCTCGACGATGTATTGCGCAAGCACCACCACAGAAGGACGCGCAGAAGTAGTCGCCATTGATTCTTTTCTTGTCGGCTCTAGGAATGGACTGCTGTACTTCTTTACCACTCGGCTCATCGACGACTTTAAAAGTTAGAACGCCGAGGTCCGCTTTCTCTTCAAAGTACCTTAGCGCTCGCGTCGTCGCCTTAGCGAATGGCAATCGAGCATCATCATCCAAGAAAATGCAAATATCTCCCTTGGCAGCCGCAACTCCGTGGTTACGACCTCCGGCGACGCCCTCGTTGACTTCAAGACTGACGATTTCGACCTCAGGGAAATCCGATCTAAGCATCGCAATCGTACAATCTGTCGAGCCATTATCAACAACGATCACTTGCTTTGCCGGATACAGCTGATTTCTCAAGCTCATGAGGCATTGTGCTAATTCCTCGTGGCGGTTCATCGTAATGATAATGTACGACACGAGTTGTACCGGCGGCTTTGGCTGCGAGTAGGAAGACATCAATGGTCCGTCAGAAAAATGCGTGAGGCACTGATCAGGCAAGCTTTCCTCGCGGAGAGGTTTTATCCAGGGTTTGTAAGAGGGTATTCACAGCTATCGGCAGCGGGTCCGTCTTTTCCTCCAGCATGCGCGCGCGCCGTAATTGAAATACAAGCCTGCGATCGTGCAGATCACAGATCTCGTCTAGATGAACAAGCATCCTTTGCGTCTCTCCGGGCCGGAAAGTGGAGACCAACCCATAGCGCTGAAGGTCATTTATGTAAGAGAGTCGGCCGGCAAAATCACTGACCTGAAAAGCCGGAACGCCAAGGACGGCTGCCTCGGCTGTCATAGTTTGGCTGTCGCCTACGAAGAGCTCGGCAAAGGCTAAGGCGTGATGAATGCGATGTGCGGGAAGTGATAAGCGATGTTTCGCGAGCGCATCGACAATTGGCTTTTCACTAGTAATGAACACCTGCATCCGTGTTTGAAGTTTCAGGATAACCTGAACTAGCGTAGCCGCATCCAGCCCCCTTATTCCTAAATCGTGGTGCGCACGAAGAGCACTGAGCCGGACTATCGCGTAAGGAGCGCCTAAATCTATGCCAAGCTCCCTATAAATGGTTGGGTCAGGAGTGAAACGGTTCGGGTGGAGATAAAACAATTCATGGTACCCGTCGTGACGGACCGTTTTGGAAGCGAAACGGCCCATGCGCGTCTGCCTGGGCGCGAGAAGCGTTGTGGCAAAAGGGTAACTGGAGTATGCAATAAGCGGGACGACATCAAGGTCGTCATCGTTAAAGGACAGGCTAGTCCTGCGACAGCACCAGGCAGCGATGTTACCTGCCGCATATTTCGTGAACCAGCAGTCGATGTTCTCTTGTCGAGTGAAGCGCACGGCCGCCAATGTTGCGCAAAAGAGCTCCCATGCATTCCTCGCCAGTCCGTATCCGGCAGTGCAGAGTTTTCGGTAGCGTAAGTTGAAGTTATCTGCGAGCTGTACGAGGTGGTCCTTATCGCGCAAAAGCCAAACAGGATAACAGGAGGGCGGCAGAGCCTCGGCCACCGCCATCATAACCCACAACTGAGCTGGATGAGCTGGCAGAAAAGCGATCCGCTTCGGTGAACGTGGAGCAGCCATCAGGGCCGCCGATGATCCGGCTCTACCTATGATGGCGGGCGTACATCAGGGTGGTGATCTGTTCAGAAATAAGTCCGATCAGAAATACAAGTACTGAAGTGAGGAACAGTAGCGCTCCCATATTGGTGAAACGGCCCATTGTAATGAATGAGTAAAGGTAATAACCCAGGCCGACCGTGAAGAAAAATGCGCTTGTGGGCGCAAATATTTTTAGAGGCGAATACAGTGCGCCTATCTTGAAAATGATCAACAAGAATCGAATTCCATCCCGATACAGCTTTATGTGGCTTACTCCATGTCTCTTACTGGCATTGATAGGTACGTAGCCTACTGAGTATCCATTGCGCAAGAATGCCATGGTGATGGTGGTAGGGTATGAGAAGCCATTGGGGAGGAGATACAGAAACTCGTTGAACTTATTGGCCTTGACAACACGAAAGCCAGAAGTGAGATCCTGAATCTTGTGGCCGGTTATGATGCTTGCTAAGCGACTGTATAGGTAATTGCCGAGCATGCGGCGCTTGCCGGCCTGTGAGGCCGTATCTCGCGCACCTACGACCATGTCGTAGCCATCCGCCAGTTTGCTCAGTAGCTTTCGTAAATCTTCTGGTCGGTGTTGCCCATCTCCATCCATAAAAACGAGGACCTCGCCCTTAGCAGCGCGCGCTCCGGATTTCACAGCGGCGCCATTGCCCATGTTGTAAGGGTGCGTTATCGCGCGCGCACCCCAACCCTCACAGGTCGCCAGAGTTCCATCGGTCGAGCCGTCATCGACTATTATGATTTCAGCCCCCGGAAAGGCAACGGTGATCGAGGGAAGTAAGGTGTCGAGAGATGCCTCTTCGTTTTTCGCGGGGATGACAATGCTTAAGGCCGGAGGCAAATCAGGCTGGGCGGCGCTGGATGGAGCGAGTGGAAAAGGATACTGCTTGAAATCACCACCTTTTATAGCCGGCTGTTGTCCGCCACTGATCGCCATTAATTGAACGCGGAATGGTAGTGTTTTGGAAGCTGGATAATATCAATTGCCGCCGGTCTGGCGGTGCTTGTTATCGCCCTTTAGCGACAGTTCGTCTGGCCAAGTCAATAAGGCTGGAGATGCGATCTGCATAGAAGCCGGATTCGTCAAGCGTAGCTGCCATCTCCAGCTCTTGGAGCGCCCGGCGATGCTGTCTTTCATAGGTCAAGAGCTCGGCCAGCAATGCGCGCAGCTGGGGATCCTTAGGCGCGGTGTCAACCGCGAGCTGCGCCAACGTCAACGCTTCCTGAGTATTCCTAAGGACTTTGAAGGCATACTCACAGGAAAGTGCGTATACAGCCGCCCGGCGGGCGCTAGAGATCGATCCGTTTCGCAACGGTGCGTTTAAGATATGCATCATTGCGGAGATTGGAAGCTTGAACTTTGGATTGGCCTGATGGCTGACAAGGTTGCGTAGCCATCCCAACGTGTCGGAGTTAAGAGGCTGAGACTCGAGTCGCATCACAAGCTCATCTGCAACAGCGGCGTCGAAGGACTGCCCGCTTTCGAGGTCTAGGATGATCATCGAAAATAGGCCATTGGTGTAATCAGAGCGAAGAGCGGTGGCCGTAGCGAAATGGATTCGAGCGCGGCGGCGGTATTCGCGTTCTTGATCGTCATCTGGAATTGACTTTGCCGCAGTCGCATACAACTGCCCTATCGTTGTATGCGCCCGAGGCGACGCAGGATGGGATAGAACATGATGGAGATGCAAACGCAGTGGATCGCCCCATGTTCCAGCACGGGTGAGTGTAAGGACTGCGGCAAATCCGATGAACGCTACTGCCGCTACCGCCCGAACACGCAAGGAATTGCACAGATGCCAGGGCAGTAGTGAATAGTAAAAAACAGGCAGCAAGATGCCGAAAGTCGCAAAGTAGTTTCGATGCTCTTGGACCAACTCCAGCGAGAAGACAGTTGATTCCATCAGATGGGCCGCGAGAAACAGAAGTATCCCGAGTGCGCATATCGGAGCACGGTGGCGACACAGCAGCGCGATCGCTAGCACAAAGATCAGGCCCAATACCGCGGGAAGGGTCGTCCACGGGATCAGCCAGCCCCGGGAGACGGCGAAATCGTCATGATAAAAGCCCATCTCACCTATGCTGGGGGCTAGGATTAGGCGTATGTAGTACCAAAGCGCGCGTGCCTCGGTAAGCAGTCGTTCGCCAAGGGTAAAGTAGCGCGTGTCGTAACCCCTGGTAATCCATTCCATATCAAGTGCCGTGTGTATGCTAAGAAGCAGCACAGGTACTGCCAGAGTGAGAATAAAGAGACCATAGAGCGAATAACGGACACGTGGCAGGTCAGGCTGAAAGCGAAACAAGGTCAGCTCGAGTATCAGCATGTAAACGAAAGCAAGTAGCCCATTCTCCTTACAGTATGCCGCCAAAGGGATAAAAACGAACAAGCTCAGCAGGATCAATGCTCCGCCAGATCGAGCCTGCATTTGTCTTAAACGTCCACTGCAATATAGAAACAGACTGATGACGGTGAATAGTGTCGCTAGGCTCGTCATGCGCTGCACGACGTACAGTACGCCCGTGAGGTTCAAAGGATGCAACAGCCAGGCGGCGGCCACCGTCAGGCTGATCCAGCCGATTTGATGCGGTTGCAGATTTGGCTGATTTACGCGGCCGTGCGCAGTTAGTATCAGGCGGCACAGTAGGAATATTGCGCACCCGGTGATGAGGTGTATGAGCAGATTCGTGAGCTTGAAGAAATACGGTTCGATCCCGAACAGGTGAGCATTAATGCCGAAGGTCAGCATGCTTATCGGGCGCCCGAGCGGACCGACGCCAGAGTAGACGGAACGCCAAACGGCTTTGCCATCCAAGTCTTTAATGGCGAGATAGGGGTTGTCTACAATGCTCGTGTAGTCGTCCAGCAGAAACGGCCCGTGTAATCCCGGGCTGTATGCGATCCACGTCACGCCCAGCGCTGCAAGGACAAGGAATGCAAACAAGGTGGAATGCAAAGACCTAGTACCAATTCTTGTCGGATCAATGCGGAACATCGGCAACCATTCTCAGATCCCGAAGTAAATAAAAAAGCCCCTCCGTGAGGAGGGGCTTCAGAGCATGCGCCCAGCGCACGACTACATGATGACCATCATTATGGACGGCACTCAGCTGGGCGATACTTTGCTGGGAACGTGCCGGTTGTGCAATCCCAGGTTACTCCATTGTTGCTACCGGTGCCGACAAAGAGGATCGTGCCCGTCGCGTCACCATTGTTGAGATTACCCAAGGTGTATGTCATTTGACCTTGCGTGGTACTGGCCTGCGTATAGGTAGTATTCGCAGTCAAGTAGGCACTCTGGGCCGCGGCTACGTTCATACCAGCCTGGGTGGCGCTGGTGGGCATGTTGCCGACGGAGGTGTAAAACTCAGACACCGAGGTCTTGTCCTTGGCGGCCACGGCCATTACTTCGGTGACTCGCGCGCGGACGGTGTAATCCTGATACGCAGGAATCGCGATTGCGGCCAAAATGCCGATGATCGCGACCACGATCATCAACTCGATTAGGGTAAAGCCCTGTTGAAACTTCTTCATGTAAAGCTCCTGTTCGAAGTTTGGAAAAGTCTTTGTTGCCAGTCTTTTCACGAAGCAGGAGGGGGGTCCCTCGTCCGTGAGAAGCAAGATCGAGTCGTCGATCTTGCGGGGGTTAATTCAGATTGCGTGCCAGAGGCCGACCGGCGGTTAAGTCACTGCTATTGCAGATAATTTAAAGCCTGAGTTGCAGATCATGCGCGTCTCAACATGACGCGCCCTTGTCGGGCACTGTCAGTTTATGACGGGAATTGTCACCCGGCTTTTTCACTGGCGAAGAACACCTCAGACGCGACCTTTAATCAATCCAGCTCCAGCTTCTTCAGCCGATACCGCAGCTGCCGAAAACTGATGCCGAGTAACTTGGCGGCGGCGGTTCTGTTCCAGCGGGTTTTTTCCAGCGCGTCTATAATTGCCTTCTTTTCTTTGTCCTCCAGATAGTCCTCCAATTGGCTGGCGCCAGGCTCCGCTTGGTTGTCCGCGGACGCGGCGCACACTGCGGGCAGCTGCAGATCATCCGCCTGTATAGCCTGGCCCTCGCACAGTGTGGCGGCGCGCTCCAGGATGTTCTCCAGCTCGCGCACATTGCCGGGAAACGCATAGCCTTCCAGCTTCTGCAGGGCTTCCGGCGATAATCGCAAGGACTGCGAGCGCCCTTCAGTGGCTAGCCGTGCAAGGATGTGCTCGGCCAGCATGGGAAGGTCCGACAAGCGTTCACGCAGCGGCGGCACGCGCAGTTCGATGACGTTGATCCGGTAATAGAGATCTTGACGGAAGCGGGACTGTGCGATTTCAGCGGTCAAGTTCTTATGTGTGGCGCTTAGGATCCGTACGTCGACCGGCACTTCCTGTTGCGCGCCGATCGGCTTGATAGCGCGCTCTTGGATTGCGCGTAGCAGCTTCACCTGCATATGCAGCGGCAGCTCCGCGACCTCGTCCAAGAACAGCGAGCCGCCATTCGCGGCCTGAAACAGTCCTTGCTTATCGGCTACCGCGCCGGTGAAGCTGCCCTTCATGTGGCCGAAAAATTCGCTCTCCATCAACTCGCTCGGGATGGCGCCGCAGTTCACGGGAATGAACGGACGCTCGGCCCGTGGCCCCAGATCGTGGATCTGACGTGCGACGAGTTCCTTACCCGTGCCGGACTCGCCTTGCAGATAGACCGGTGCCTGGCTGCGGGCCAGTTTCTTGATAGTGGCCTTCAGTCGCGCCATGGCCGGTGATCTGCCCAGCAGCCGGTCGTCGCGCCGCGCCGCTTGCGGGCCATTCGATTGTGAGAGTTTCAGCGCGCTGCTGATCAGATCGCGCAGCATCGCAAGTTCGATGGGCTTGGAAACGAAGTCGAAGGCGCCGGCCTTGAGTGCCTTGATGGCTGTGTCCATGCTGCCGTAAGCGGTTATGACCGCAACCGGCATGGTGGCGTGATGTGCCTGAATGTGCTTGACCAGCTCGATCCCGTCGCCGTCGGGCAGCCTGAGATCGGTGAGGCAGAGATCGAACCGCCGCTGCTGCAGCAGCGCCTTGGCGTCTTTGACGCTCGCCGCCGCCTGCGTGTCGAGCTTCATGCGATTGAGCGTGATCTCGAGCAGCTCGCGGATGTCGGTTTCGTCATCAACGATGAGCGCGTTTTGCAACCCTGTACTCCTTGATAGGTCCATGCCCGGTCTGCTGATTGCCTACCGGGAACTGGATGCGAAAGCAGCTTCCGGCCGCGGGGATGGGTACGAAACTGAGATCACCGCCGTTGGCCTGGCACAGCTCGCGGGCTATACAGAGGCCAAGACCCGTCCCCTGCGCGCTGGTCGTGACGAACGGCTCGAATAACTGGGCCTGCAGGTCCGGGGCAATGCCAGGTCCATGATCGATGATCTCCAATAGCGGTGCCGGCGCGCCCGCAAGCTGGCCCCCCACCAGTCGGATCCTCGCCGCGCCAGTCGCGTCGCGGCCGTAATTGTGCGCGTTCGAACAGAGGTTCCATAGCACCTGATGCAGGTGGTTAGGGTCCATACAGACGCTTGTGTCTTCCGGCTTGATCTCGATGGATGCCCATGCGGGCTCGAGGCCGTTGTGCCGGCTGAATTGCTCATTGAACTGCGTGAGCCAATCCCTGAGCGTGATCGCCTCGGGATTGGGTTGCTCCTTGCGGTAGAGCCGCAGCACGTCCTGAATGATCGAGTTCATGCGCCTGGATTGTTCCTGGATCATGTCCACCATGCGCTGATCCGAATGATCGAGCTTGGGCGACTCGCCGAGCAGTTGCGCGGCGTGACTGATCGCCCCCAGCGGGTTGCGGATCTCGTGTGCGATGCTCGCGGTCAAACGGCTCAAGCTGGCGAGCTTGCTCTCCTGGATCTGGCGGTTGATCTCCGCGGTATCCTCAATGTAGATCACTGCCCCCCGGTCCTCTTTGCGGGCGCCGAGACGCATGAAGCGAGCCTGCAAGGTGCTGGCGCGCGGGTGAGTCAACTTCTGCGGCTGGGCGTCGTTGTCCTGCGAAGGCTGCCACTTTGAGAACAGGCGATACAGCGGAAAAGAGAGGTCCTTTAGTTCTTTCGGCTGGTCTGCATTTGAGTACCCCATCATGCTGCGCGCGGTGCGGTTCAAGAGGCGCACTCGCGCATCGTCGTCGACTACCACGATGCCGCACTGCATGCGGTTGACGATGAGGCTGTTCAGTTCAGCCAGGTTTTCGAGGTCGATGCCGCGCCGCGTGGCAAGGGCTTCACTCTGTTTGGCGCGATGCGCAAGGGTGAACGCGAGCCACGCCGTGAGGAACAATGAAACACCGAGCAGGGCGGTTTGCGCATATGCGGTGCTGCCCGTGCCGTTGCCCGCATCGGCATACGCTTCCACTGCCAGCAGCGCGAATGCGCCCAGGGCGGCGACCGCCAGCGCGGAACGGCCCGCCATCAGCAGACCCGCGCCTGCGACGGCGGCGATCATCAGCGTACCCAACCCGCTGCTGACGCCGCCGCTGGCGTAAGTGAGCAACGCGATCGCGCAGATATCAATGAGCGCCTGTGCGCGGACCTGCAATTCGAAGGCCGGCCAGCGGTAGTGATTGGAGACGCTCAGCGCGAGGGAGAAAAACACATACAGGGCGTTGGCGGCGACGAACAGGTGCGGACTGAGCTTGCCCAGCACCTCGGAGCCGGCGCTCAGGATAACGACCAGGAATAGGCCGGCGATCGCCAGCCGGTAGTAATTGAACAGCCGTAGCGGCTTCCACAGCGACGCATGAACGACAGTGCTGTCGCCTGAGGGATCGTGCATCGATTCTGTAGATTCGGCGGGTGCTAGCGTTTATTATCGCGGCGCATGTGTTCTTCGGAACAATAATTCCGGCCGTGCAACCGGAGTATCGCGTCCTCCGGCACGTGCAGTCCGCATTGATCACAGCGGATCATGTTGCGGGTTGTAGGCCGGTCTGTTCTCGTCCGCGACTCGATGTTACGGCGCAGACCGCGCCACAGCATGATGGCGAGCAGAACGATGACAAGAATAAGGAACACGCGCGTCATGCTACTAGTGTGGGATCGACGGGCTGCGCCTGCAAGCCGCCGAGCGGTGCTCGGATCGACGAGACTATTTGCATGTCCGAGCGGTGCGCGTAAGGTGCCTGCCTTCCACCTTACCCTTTCGTCGAGGGGGAGACCGACACGGGTTCGCACCAGAAGTCGAAGCCTCGCGAGTGCGCTTAAAAAAGGGTCTCGAATGCCTGCTTTTCGTAATGTCCGCGAGAGCGGGAATCTCGCCGGATCTTCTTTCAGCGCGAATCTCGCAATTCCGTCACTGATCGAAGTTTCCCTCTCCCTCCAGGAGACAGCTAGGCTGACTGCATGAACCTCCACGAATATCAGGCTAAAGCATTGCTCAGACATCATGGTGTATCGGTGCCCGCCGGCGTGGTCGTGCGCAAGCTAGGCGACCTGGCCGAGGTGCACACGCTGCTTGCCGGGGATGCCTGGGCGGTTAAGGCTCAGATCCATGCGGGCGGGCGCGGCAAGGGCGGAGGCATACGCATCGTGCATGGGCGTCGCGAGTTGGCCGACGCGGTTGTCAGTCTCTTGGGAAGCCGCCTGGTCACGCCTCAAACGGACGGAGAGGGATTGCCAGTAGGCGCCTTATTGGTCGAGAACCTCACGGACATCACGGCCGAGTACTACCTCAGTCTGCTTGTCAACCGCGAACAACAGAAGATCATGGTAATGGCATCGGCAGCTGGCGGTATGAACATCGAACAGGTGGCAGCCGAAACGCCGGACAAGATCTTGACGGCCATCATTCATCCTGCGAGCGGCCTGATGCCTTATCAAGCGCGTCGACTTGGCTTCGCGTTAGGGCTCGGCAGGGAGCCGGTGCGCAGATTCAGCGAGCTGCTGGAAAGGCTATTCGCGTTGTTCGTGCAGAACGATGCCAGTCTCGTGGAAATCAATCCGCTGGTGCTCACCCGAACAGGCGACCTGGTCGCCTTGGATGCCAAGATCAATCTTGACGACAACGCCCTATATCGACATCCAGAACTTGCCGAATTGCGCGATCTCTCGCAGGAGAACGAACGCGAGGCGCGCGCCAAGCAGCTGGACCTCAGCTACATCAAGCTCGAAGGCAGCATCGGTTGCATGGTCAATGGTGCGGGTTTGGCGATGGCAACCATGGACCTGATCAAATTGCACGGGGGGCAGCCGGCCAATTTCCTGGACGTGGGCGGCAATGCGACGGCCGAGCGCGTCACCCGCGCCTTCAATCTCATCCTGTCGGACGGACGCGTGCGCGCCGTGCTGGTCAATATCTTCGGCGGCATCGTGCGTTGCGATTTGATCGCTGAAGGCATTATCGAGGCCGTGCGCGGCGTGCGCGTCACCGTGCCCGTGGTTGTGCGGCTGGCAGGCACCAACGAAGAGCGGGGAAGGGAAATGCTGGCCGGCAGCGGGCTTAACATCATCGCCGCAGAGGGCCTGAGCGACGCGGCAGACAAGGCAGTGCGGGCGGCAGCGCCTTGATCGTCATCACATGGAGCGTGGCGATGAACCTGAGACCGACGGATCTCTATCTCTATGCCCGCCAAATTCCGCAGCTAATGAGGCTTGATGAGCATTCTCGTTGATAAAGACACCCGAGTGATCTGCCAAGGGTTTACGGGCAAGCAGGGCACATTCCACAGCCGGCAGTCGTTGGAGTATGGTACACGCCTGGTTGGCGGCGTAACGCCGGGCAGGCGCGGAGAGTCTCACCTAGGCCTGCCGGTCTTCGATACTGTTGCTGACGCGGCGGCCGAGACCGGCGCGGAAGCGAGCGTGATCTACGTGCCGGCGGCGTTTGCAGCCGACGCCATTCTGGAGGCAGCGGATGCGGGTTTGCGCGTGATCGTGTGCATCACCGAGGGTATACCGGTGCTGGACATGGTGCGGGTCAAGGCGGCCTTGAGGAATGGTTCGCTGTATCTGATCGGCCCCAATTGCCCGGGCATAATCTCGCCTGGCGCGTGTAAGCTCGGGATCATGCCCGGCGCTATCCACAAACCCGGCAAGATCGGCATCGTGTCGCGGTCCGGCACCTTGACCTACGAGGCGGTTTATCAAACGACCTTGAACGGTCTAGGTCAGAGCACTTGTGTCGGGATCGGCGGCGATCCGATTCAGGGCATGACCTTCGTCGACTGCCTGAAGCTATTCGAGCAGGATCCGCAGACAGAAGGCATCATCATGGTGGGCGAGATCGGCGGAACCGCCGAGGAGCAGGCCGCGCGATTTATTGAGGCGCACATGAGCAAGCCGGTGGTGGCCTACATTGCTGGCGTGACAGCGCCGCCCGGTAAGCGCATGGGTCACGCTGGCGCCATCATCAGTGGGGGCAAGGGAACCGCCGAGCAGAAGTTCCAGGCGCTGGAGTCGGCGGGCGTAAGCGTGGTGCGCTCACCCGCTGAGATGGGCGCTAGGATGAAAGGCCTGCTCGGCTAGCAGGGCTTTTGTAGCCTATCCGTTACTGGCTAGCTTGAAGGGAGTCGGCGTTACGCAGCCGTTCGTCGACTTGGCTTATCTGGACGTCATCTACTCGCCGCGGCCAGCAATTCGTCGGCCCGCTCGGGAAAGTTGAGTTCTAGTATGCGCCTCGCGTCATCGGCAAGCTCGTTCAGGCCGAGCTTGCGATACGCCGTGATCATGATGCCGAGCGCTTCCGGCGTCGATTCCGCGCCCTGATAATGTTCCACGACGTACTTCGCCCGGTTCGCGGCGGCCACCCAGGCGCCCCGGCGCAGATAATAACTGGCCACATCGAGCTCATGCTCCGCCAGTTCGTTGCGGAGATACACCATGCGCTGGCGCGCATCCTCGGCGTACCGGCTGTCGGGGTAATTGCGCACCAGATAACTGAAATCGTTGAAGGCCCGCAGCAGCGGCGTGGGATCGTTTTCCGACGGATCGCTTCCGATGATGAAGTCAAAATAGCTCTTGGTGCGGTCGAAGTTGGCAAGCCCCTTCATGTAATGCGCATACGCAACGTTGGGGCTATTGGGATGTAGTTCGATATAGCGATCCGCCGCGGCGACCGCCGAATCGGGCTCGTACGACTTGTAATAGGCGTAAATGCTCTCAAGTTGCGCCTGCTGCGCGTAGCGGCCGAAAGGAAAGCGGCCCTCCAGGCTTTCGTAGTAGCCGACCGCCGTTGTGTAATTGCCGCTCTCCAGTGCGTCTCTGGCTTCCTGGTAGAGTTTTTCTGCGGACCAATCTTTGGTGGGATCGTCGCTCAGGCTGGCGCAGGCGCTTAGTGCCGCGCAGGCGAGTAGAAATGGAATACGAATGATCTTCATGCGTGAGTGCAATACCTGGATAGGTGACAATGGCGCGATTGTACGTGCAAGCGAAGAGAATATGCCCGAAGAGCTGAGACTAACCGGCGTCGTCCCGCCTGGCAACTCCGGACAGCGCCTCGATCGGGTCTTGGCCGAACTATTCCCGGCGTACTCGCGCGCGCGTTTGCAGCAGTGGATCAAGCGCGGCCAGGTGCGCGTCGATGGGGCCCTGCCGCGTGCGCGCGACCTCGTGCGCGGCGGCGAACATATTTTCATTGCCTTGGAGTTGCAGCCGGAGATCCGATTTGAGGCGCAGTCCATCCCAATCTCACTCGTCTTTGAAGATGAGCATCTCCTGGTGATCGACAAGGCCGCAAGCATGGTCACACACCCGGCTGCCGGCAACTGGCAGGGCACGCTGCTCAACGCGCTGCTGCATTACGCCCCCCAGCTCCAATCCCTACCACGCGCCGGCATTGTGCACCGGCTCGATAAGGATACCAGCGGCCTGCTGGTCGTTGCGAAGACTCCGGAGGCACACAAACGGCTCGTGGATCAGCTCAAGGCGCGAATGGTTCAGCGAGAATATCTGGCCGTGGTGACCGGGTGCTTGGTTGCCGGCGGCACGGTGGAAGGCAACATTGGACGTCATGCCATAGACCGCAAGCGCATGGCCGTCGTGACAGGTGGTAAACCGGCGCGCACGCACTATAGAGTCGAGCAGCGGTTTCGCGCGCATACCCTGCTGCGGGTGAGGTTGGAGACCGGCCGCACGCACCAGATCCGTGTGCATATGGCGCATATCCGGCATCCGATCGTCGGCGACCCGATCTACGGCGGTCGATTGAAACTGCCAGCCGGCGCCTCGCGGGATCTGATCGAGGCTCTACGTGGATTCAAACGCCAGGCGCTGCACGCCGTGGGTCTGATGCTGCCGCATCCCTGCGACGACAGGCCAATGGCCTGGCAAGCGCCATTACCCCCCGACATGGAGGAGCTGCTGGACATACTGCAAGCGGACGCAAAGGCGCACGCGGCTTGAGCACTGACGTTCCGGCTTCCTGGGTGCATCCGGATTGGCCGGCGCCCGTCAATGTTCGGGCGATCTCGACGAGTCGCGAAGGTGGCGTCAGCTTCGCCCCGCGCGATACCTTCAACCTTGGCAGCCGAGTCGGGGACGATCCGAAAGCCGTCGCCGAGAACCGCGCGCGTCTCAAGCGCGTGCTCGCGCTTCCGAGCGAACCCGTATGGCTGCGGCAGGTGCATGGAGCGCACGTGATCGATGCCGCTCCATGCTATGGCGAAAGCGAGGCAGATGGGGCAGTAGCGTTTACACCGGGCGTGGTTTGTGCCGTGACGACCGCCGACTGTTTGCCCGCGATCTTCTGCGCGCGCGATGGCGGCCGAATCGCTGCGGTGCATGCCGGCTGGCGCGGACTTCTAGCGGGTGTGCTGGAGGCGACTGTCGCCGCACTCCGAGTGCCGGAGGAGGAGTTGCTCGTATGGCTAGGTCCCGCGATCGGCCCGGATGCGTTCGAAGTCGGAGCGGAAGTCAGGTCGGCATTCGTAGAAGACAATCCACCATGCGCCAGCGCCTTTCGTGCATCACCGCCCGGACGTTGGTTGACTGATATCTACCAACTCGCCCGCATTCGGCTAAATGCCGCAGGCGTCACGGCAATCTACGGCGGCGGGCTGTGCACCTATAGTGATCCCGGCCGTTTCTTCTCCTATCGCCGTGACAAGAATACTGGCCGGATGGCGACCTTGATCTGGTTGAGCGGGTAAGCCATGTGTTCATGGCCCTTCTTGGAAAAGGAAGCCCGCTTGTAAAGGGACATTCTCCGTTGTATATGCTTGAAGATGCGCCGACAGCCCACAACTTAACTCGCAGTAAAGCTTCCTCGTCGGAGACACACCACCATGCGAATGGACAAACTCACCAGCAAGTTCCAACTGGCGCTGCAGGATGCGCAGTCGCTGGCGGTCGGGCGCGATCACCAGTTCATTGAGCCTGTGCACCTCATGGTTGCGCTGCTGGATCAGGACGGCGGCAGCGTGCGCCATTTGCTTACCCAGGCAGATGTCAACGTCAACCGCCTGCGCTCGCAATTGGGCGAGGCCTTGGATCGTCTTCCGCAAGTGCAAGGCGCCGCGGGCGAGGTGCATGTCTCCAACGAGCTCAGCCGGCTGCTAAATGTCACGGACAAACTGGCGCAACAGCGCAAGGACGATTACATCTCGTCCGAATTGTTCGTGCTCGCGGCGCTGGAAGATCGAGGAGCCCTCGGTGACATCTTAAGACGCGCGGGTGTAAGCAAGCAGGCGGTGGAGAAGGCAATCGATTCCATGCGCGGCGGCCAGACCATCAATGACCCGAACGCCGAGGAGCAGCGCCAGGCCCTGGAAAAGTACACCATCGATCTCACCGAACGCGCCGAGCAGGCTAAGCTCGATCCGGTTATCGGTCGTGACAACGAGATCCGCCGCGCTATTCAGGTCTTGCAGCGGCGCACCAAGAACAATCCCGTGCTGATCGGAGAACCCGGTGTCGGCAAGACCGCAATCGTCGAAGGGCTAGCGCAGCGCATCGTCAATGGCGAAGTGCCCGAGGGTCTGAAGGACAAGCGAGTACTGGCGCTCGACATGGGCGCCTTGATCGCAGGCGCCAAGTTCCGCGGCGAGTTCGAGGAGCGATTGAAGGCCGTCCTGAACGATCTGGCCAAACAGGAAGGTCGCATCATCCTCTTCATCGATGAGATTCATACCGTGGCGGGAGCCGGTAAGGCGGAAGGTGCGATGGATGCCGGCAACATGCTCAAGCCGGCGCTGGCCCGAGGTGAACTCCACTGCATTGGCGCCACGACCTTGGACGAGTACCGCAAGCATATCGAGAAGGACGCGGCACTCGAGCGCCGCTTCCAGCGTGTGCTCGTGGACGAGCCGACCGTAGAGGATACCATTGCGATCCTGCGCGGCTTGAAGGAGCGCTACGAGGTCCATCACGGGGTAGAGATCACCGATCCCGCGATTGTCGCGGCCGCCACGCTATCGCTGCGTTACATCACTGATCGCCAGTTGCCGGACAAGGCCATCGACCTGATCGACGAGGCGGCCTCGCGCATCCGCATGGAGATGGACTCCATGCCCGAGGAAATGGATACGCTCAACCGGCGGCTGATCCAGCTCAAGATTGAGCGTGAGGCGCTCAAGAAGGAGAGTGACGAGGCCTCCAAGAAGCGCTTGGCCTCCCTCGAAGAAGATATCGCCAAACTGGAGCGCGAGTACTCCGATCTCGAGGAGGTCTGGAAGTCCGAGAAGGCGGCCCTGCAGGGCGCCGCCCATATCAAGGAGGAGTTGGAGCGCGCCAAGGTAGAGCTGGAGACCGCGCGCCGGGCGGGCGATCTCGCGCGCATGTCGGAGCTGCAATACGGCCGCATTCCGGAGCTAGAAAAGCAGCTCGCGCAGGCGAATCAGGCCGAACAGCAGCAGACCAAGCTCCTGCGCAACAAGGTTTCGGAAGAGGAGATCGCTGAGGTGGTCTCGCGCTGGACCGGCATACCCATCTCCAAGATGCTCGAAGGCGAACGCGATAAACTGCTGCGTATGGAAACGGCGCTTTCCGAGCGCGTAGTAGGCCAAGATGAGGCAGTCAAGGCAGTGAGCGATGCCATCCGGCGTGCACGTGCTGGCCTTGCCGATCCAAATCGTCCGAACGGCTCATTCCTGTTCCTGGGTCCTACCGGTGTCGGTAAGACCGAGCTGACCAAGGCGCTAGCGGCTTTTCTATTCGATACGGAAGAGGCCATGGTGCGCATCGATATGTCCGAGTTCATGGAGAAGCACTCGGTCGCGAGACTGATCGGCGCACCCCCGGGTTACGTGGGTTACGAGGAAGGTGGCTACTTGACCGAGGCTGTGCGCCGCAAGCCCTATTCCGTGATCCTGCTCGACGAGGTCGAGAAGGCGCATCCGGACGTGTTCAACGTGCTATTGCAGGTGTTGGACGATGGCCGGCTAACCGATGGTCAGGGCCGTACTGTCGATTTCCGCAATACCGTCATCGTCATGACCTCGAATTTGGGCAGCCACGTGATTCAGGAGCTGAGCGGCGAGGCGAATTACGAACGCATGAAGGCGGCGGTGATGGAGATCGTCGGCCAGCACTTTCGGCCGGAATTTATCAACCGCGTAGACGAGATCGTCGTCTTCCATCCGCTAAGTCAGGACCAGCTCCGCGCCATAACCCGCATTCAGTTGGGCTACTTGCGCCGCCGCTTAGCCGAGCGGGACCTTACGCTGGAGATCACGGATGCGGCGCTCGATAAGCTGAGTGAAGCTGGGTTCGATCCCGTTTACGGCGCGAGACCTTTAAAGCGCGCCATCCAGCAGCAGATCGAGAATCCGCTGGCGCAGCAATTATTGGCGGCTAAATTCGTGCCCGGTGACGTGATCCGGGTGCAGGACGAAGGTAACCGACTCAGCTTTGTAAAAGGCCGACGCGCTGCGGCCTAATTCGCCTCTTACAGTCGGAGAGGCACCGGCGCTATGAAAGTGAGGCCCCTCCATTGCTGGAGGGGCCTCACTGAGGTGCGGAGGGATACAAGGGTGCTAAACCAGTTCCGGGGAAGAGTACACGTTAGCCTTCGGAGACCGCTGGCGCGGCCAGTCTTCTGCGCTCACGCAGCGCTGCCGCAATCGAGAAGTAGAGGGCGACCAGCCAGAGGCTAATGGCAGCCGCGTACACTGCTGCGCTGATGTTGCCGCTGAAGCCAATCGCCTGGAGGAAGGTGCGCGCGTTCGTGAGCACAATCCAGCCGCCCACCGCAGTGCCCAGAATCCGCGCATCGAGGTGACGTACGATCCAGGCGGCAATTGGCGCGGCGATGACGCCGCCTACGAGCAGCGCGCCAACGATCTGCCAGGGAATCTCTGCCAGGCTGAGTCCGAGCAGAAAGCCGATGCTCGCGCACACGGCCACGATAAATTCGCTCGTATCGACCGTGCCTACTACCTTGCGCGGCTCCATGCGCCCGGACGAGAGGAGAGTGGATGTGCCGATCGGTCCCCAGCCGCCACCACCCAGGGCATCGATGAAGCCCGCAAAGAGGCCTAAGGGCGTCAAAAACTTCTTCGAGATTGGCCTGACCTTGACCACCTCTTTGGCGCGACCAAAGGCAAAGCGCAACAGTATGTAAATGCCAAGCCCGAATAGAATGACCGCGACCCAAGGCTTGGCCGCTTCCGCAGAAAGCGAGCTGAGGAACACGGCCCCCACAAATGCGCCGATTCCGCCGGGGATGCCCATCGAGAGGATCATCGAGCGGTCAAGGTTGCCGAATTTCCAGTGTGATATACCGGAGGCCAGGCAAGTGCCAACCTCGGCTAGGTGCACGCTGGTCGAGGCCAGTGCCGGCGCGACACCGATCAACAGCAACAAGGTCGTCGAGGTCACGCCAAAAGCCATGCCCAAGGCGCCATCCACGAGTTGCGCGATTATGCCGGCGATCAACAACATTACTAGAGTTTGCACGGGTAATCTCCCTGTATAGGGTTGTCTACCGGTATAGTAGATAACGATGACTATAAACTGAGGATTTAGGCAGCGTCAAGCCTCAAACGGATCTTTTGCGGCGGTACTCCGTAAGCGCGTACCCACTCTGAGGTTCGCCCGCATCTGGCGACAGTGTTATTGTTCTGCTAGCAGAGACAGGAGGATGTGAAAATTGCAGGTTTCCGCTCGGGTTGATTACGCGCTGCGTGCGATGACGGAATTGGCAGCAGCTTCGCGCGAAAGCACCGCTGTTGCACGGCGGGGCATGGAGATTGCCGCATCTCAAGGCATCCCCAAGAAATTCATGGAGAACATCCTGTTCGATTTGCGGCGCGCCGGCTTCATCAAAGCGCGCCGCGGTGCGGGCGGCGGTTATCAGCTGGCCCGCTCCGCGGACCAGGTAACCCTAGCCGACATTATCCGAGCGGTTGAGGGGCCGTTGGCGAATGTACGGGGCGAGTGGCCCGAAGAGGTCCGATACACCGGAGCGGCGGAGCTCCTGCAAACCGTCTGGATTGCGGTGCGCGCCAACTTGCGAGCAGTACTGGAGTCAGTGACGCTGAATGACCTGGTCGTGGGTAAGCTGCCCGCCGCCGTAACAAAGCTCACCCAGGATGCTGAGGCTTGGCGGCACCATTAGCCAGGCGCCGCGACGCAGACGCTATAAAACCAAGAAGGGGGTACTGAAGGGGCAGCGGAGCCAGATGCCCAGCCTGGTGCCGGTCTGTCAGGACGCCTGCCGATAACCTAGGATGATAACGGTAGCGCCAAGCAGGCAAATCACCGCGCCGGCGAGATCCGTCAGCGAGGGACGGACCTGCTCGACAAGAGCCAGCCAGAGCAGTGACGCGATGATGTAGATGCCGCCATAGGCGGCGAAGGCGCGACCCGCCCAGTCGGCCTCGGCTCGGGTCAGGGCAAGGGCAAACAAGGCGAGACTAAGGAGCCCTGGAACAAGCCAGAGGGGGCTGCGCCCCAGGCGTAGCCACATCCAGAACGCGTAACAACCGGCTATTTCGAGGGCTGCTGCCGCCGCAAAGTACAGATAGTTGTTGACCATCCTATCGCCCTGATTGAGAACTTCGCGTGATGAGCTAGTCTATGGCTATGTCCCGCATCGTTGCAGCGGCAATCGACCACGAATCTGAGCACCGGTCACGCATGATCGCAGCCCACCGACATTATGGCCGTGCGCTTGTAGCATGGCTATTTGTGCTGAGCGCGCTACTGGTGCCGCTCCGGGCAGTGTTCGCTTGCACGATGACGAAGGCTGTTGTGGAGCACTGCTGCTGCGATCATGCTTGCGAAGACGGCTGTGCGGCTGAGCAAGCCGCAGCAGAACGATGCTGCGATGCGTATTTCCTACCAGACGCGGAATCCAACTGCCTTCTAGCGACGATCGGGAAGGCCGCCGCGGGGTGGCAGCAGGTCGATCTTGATCTGCCGCCGATCTTGCCGCCGCGCGAGGTAAGTCCCGACCCGCCTGCTATATCCGATGTTGCCCTCCACACCTATATTTCCTTTCCGCTCGCCTGGCTCCAAGGCTCAGACACCTATCTCCTGACGCTGCGCCTGCGTAATTAGGCCAGTCCTCCTTTGGGCCGGCTCATTGGCCTGTTCGCTGATGCCTTTTCTCTTTAGGAAAACGGAGGGTTTCTCATGCGCGCTGCGCAATGCCTTACAGCCGCTTGCTTGCTGGCGAGCCTTACCTTACCGGCCACGGCCGCCAACGCTTTGTTCGCCGCCGAATCATTCACTGCCCAACAGCTGGTCGATGCCGTGCTGGCACGTAATCCTACGCTTGGGGCGCTGCGCGCCGCTGTCAGGGAAGCTGCCTCTAGGGCCGAGTCCGCGGGCAGCTTGGACGATCCCGTGCTCGCTTATAGCTTGGCGCCCCAGACAATCACAGGAGAACGTCTGAGCCAAGCCATCAATCTCACTCAGGAGATCCCATGGCCCGGCACGTTGGCGCTACGAAAGGAGGCGGCACGCAGCGAGGTGGAGGCCGCCGGTCAGGAACTGGCTGGTTTGCGGCTGGACATCACGGCGGCGGCCAAGGCGGGATTCGCCGAGTGGTATTACGTTCATCGCGCCTTGCAGATCAACGCGGCTAATAAGGACCTGCTAATCGAGCTGCGTAATGTGGCCGAGACGCAGTACGCCGCCGGACGTGCGACCCAGCAGGACGTCATCCAGGCCGAGGTGGAGCATGCGAGGCTGTTGGATGAAGCCCTCTCGCTTCAGCGAGAACAGCGGTCTATACAAGCGCAGCTCAACGCGCTCCTTGACCGCGCGCCGGGCGAGTACTTGGCGCCGCCCGCCGAGGTAGGACCTGCTGACTTGCCGCCGGACTTGCAAGTCTTGCAAGAGATCGCGATCGAAAGCCATCCCGAGCTCAAACAGCTTCAAGCGCAGCTTGAGGCAAGCCGTTCACGTGTCGACCTTGCCGGCAAGGACTTCTATCCCGGCTTCGAGCTCATGGCCGGCTATGACACGTTCTGGGATGCAGATGAACAGCGCTTCACCGTTGGAGTCGGCGTCAACGTGCCATGGGACCGCAGCAAGTACCGGGCTCTGAAGGATGCGGCCCAAGCCGACGCTATGCAAGCGCAATGGGAGCTTGCAGACAGGCGGGCACAACTGCTGGCGGCGCTAGCGCGCGCCCGCGCGGAGGTTGCTGAATCAGTGGAGGTCATCGAGTTGCACCACAGCTTATTGGTCCCATTGGCGGAGGATAGCCTGAATGCTGCGGAGGCCGACTACCGTGCCGGTTCCGGGGACTTCCTTGATGTAATCACCGCTGAAAACCGCAAGCTAATGGCCGAGCTGGAATTCGCGCGCGCGCAGGCCGATTACGTGCGACGGCTAGCCGAATTGAAGCGTTGGACCGGTGGCGCCTGGCCGGCCGCGTACGGCAACGATAACAAAGGGAACGCTAATGACTGAACGCACCTCGACGTGGCTTGTAGGGCTGGTCGCCCTAGCCTTGGGCCTCGGCATTGGCACCCAACTGAGCGGCTTTTTCAGCAACGGCTCGGATGGTTCCGAAACAGCCTCCGACGCTGCAATGACTTCTCGAGAAATGAACGAGGATGCGCCGGTATATCAATCCGGACCATACCAGGTCAGTGTCGCTGTGAAACCAGAAGCCCCGAAAGTCGGGGACAACAGGCTGATGGTCAAGGTGATGGACGCGCAAGGCAATCCTGTGGAGGACGCGCAGATCCAGGCGTTCAGCCAGATGCCAGCAATGGGCACCATGCCGGCCATGCGGGCGCCAGCCCGCCTGGAGCAAGTGGCGCCCGGTAAGTACGCGGGTCCCATGAACCTTGAGATGAGTGGCGAGTGGCCCCTGTCCGTCCAGGTTGAGAAACCGGGCATGGGTTCGACTGCCTTGAGCTTCGATATGGCCACGGGCCGGCCGGGCCTGCAACTGACCTCCGGCGGCACCACGGCGGAATCGGCGAGCTTACAGAACGCGGGCGCTGAGAGAGACAATGACGGCCCTAAGTACCGCGCCGGGTCGTTCGGATTCGATGTCACCCTTGAGCCCGACGCGCCGCAGGTAGGCGACAACCGCCTAATCATCGAGCTTCGCGACAGCGGAGATAAGCCGGTCACGGACGCGCAGATTAAGGCGGTGGCCGAGATGCCGGCCATGGGTGCGATGCCGGCCATGCAAGCGCCTGCCTCATTCGAGGAAACTGAACCCGGCCGGTACGTCGGCACCTTTGATCTATCCATGAGCGGTGAATGGCCACTGTCCGTCCGAATCGAGAAGGCGGGGATGGATAGTCAGCAGATCAGCTTTGACATGGCGACGGGCAGACCCGGATTGCAAGTGGTCTCAGGCGCCATGGCTGAGGGACAGCACGAAAAAGAGTCAATGCCGGCTGAAGAGGTTCCGGCGAACGCGATCATGGTAGATAGTCAGCGACGCCAGCTCATCGGCGTCGAGACGGGCAAAGTCGCTTATCGTGATCTCACACGCACGATCCGCGCAGTGGGTCGCGTGATCTACGACGAGAGAAAGCTCTCCGACGTAACCCTGCGCTTCAATGGGTGGATCGGCGAACTCAAGGCCGACTACGAGGGCAAGGACGTCAAGCAAGGCGACGTGCTGTTCACTGTATACGGTCCAGAGCTTTTAGCTGCCCAACGTGAGTATCTGGAAATTTTATATAGCCGCAGTGGCCAATCCCACGGACTGATCAACGCCGCGCGCAAGCGGCTGCTGTTACTCGATATGACGCCCCATCAGGTTGAAGAATTGGAGCAGCGCGGTGAGCCGCTGGACTACGTGCCTATCCTCGCGCCGCGCAGCGGTACCGTGGTGGAAAAGCGCGTGGTCATCGGTTCGGCCAATCCAGCCGGCATGCAACTGATGCGCATCGCGGACTTATCGACGGTCTGGGTAGAGGCCGAGGTCTATGAAGGCGAAGTGCCGCTGGTGAAGAGAGGTATGCCCGCTCTGGTAACCCTGCCCTACGTGCCCGGACGAGTCTTCGAAGCAGAGGTGGACTACGTCTATCCCTACTTGGAAGGTATGACCCGCACCGGGCGCGTCCGCCTGAGCCTCAAAAACTCCGAAGGGCTTCTGAAGCCGGATATGTACGCTGAGGTGAAACTCGAGGCCAATCTCGGGCGCCGTCTCGTAGTGCCGGAGGAGGCGGTGCTGTTCGCCGGCGAAAGCCGCGTCGTGTTCGAAGATTTCGGCGGCGGGCGTTTGGTCCCACGCAAGGTTCGCACGGGCCAGCGCACGGAAGGTTACATCGAGATCTTGGAGGGGCTGCGACCCGGAGACACGGTCGTGACCTCCGGCAACTTCCTGATCGCCTCCGAGGCGCGCCTGAAGACGGGAATCGACCAATGGTAGCGCACAACATCAATCAACAGACGTTCCTGCAGAGGCTGATCGCCTGGTGCGCGCACAACAGCCTGCTGACAATCCTGGTTGTCGCAGCAGCTAGCCTCTGGGGCTATCAGTCGCTCGCCAATGCACCACTGGATGCCATCCCCGACCTCTCTGACGTACAGGTGATCGTCTACACGGAATGGGAGGGGCGCAGTCCTGACCTTGTAGAGGATCAGATTACCTATCCCTTGGCCACCACGTTTTTAGCGGCGCCGGGCGTGCAGTTCGTGCGTGGCCAGAGCTTCCTGGGGTTCTCCTTTGTCTACGTCATCTTCGATGATGGCACGGACATTTACTGGGCGCGATCGCGCGTGTTGGAGTATCTCAACAGTGCGCAAGGCGAGTTGCCCGAAGGCGTGAATCCAACGATCGGCCCCGATGCGACCGGCGTGGGGTGGGTATATCAGTATGCGCTGCTGGATAAGACCGGGCGCCACAGCCTGGCTGAGCTGCGTAGCCTCCAGGACTTCAATCTCAGATACGCGCTGGAGTCGGTGGAGGGTGTGGCCGAAGTCGCTTCGGTTGGCGGCTTCGAGAAGGAATATCAGGTCAACATCGATCCCAATAGGCTGGCCTCGTTCGATATCCCGCTAGACAAGGTCATCACAGCGGTGCGTGCCTCGAACAACGAAGTGGGCGGTCGGGTGCTTGAGGTGGCGGAGCACGAGCAGTTCATTCGTGGCCGCGGCTATATCGATTCGACCGACGATCTCGAAAAAGCCGTGCTTGAGGTAGATCAGGATGGCGTTCCCGTCACACTGGATCAGGTTGCGAGCGTGAGCCTAGGACCCGCCGAGTCACGCGGTCAGTCCGACCTAAACGGCGAAGGCGTGACCGTGGGCGGCATCGTGGTGATGCGCTATGGCGAGAACGCATTGGATG
>WUUC01241320.1_pt1 | contig 24085 bp, 22 predicted proteins | sample 6278441 | NCBI WGS metagenome assembly WUUC01 (sample SAMN13675441, study PRJNA597444) | soil metagenome | isolation source: soil | place: USA: Washington | collected 2017-10 | reverse complement strand
TGTAGGCTGTAGGCTGTAGGTCAGAGGCGCGTCGCCACGAAACTCGCAAAACGCACGTGGTCGCGCTGGCCGCAGATTGTGTCGAGATTTGCATATTCATTCTTACCTACAGCCCACAGCCTACTTGCTACAGCCTAGAAAGCGTCCTTATTCTGAGCGCGGAAGCGCGCTTCTTCTTTCGAAATGACGCCCTTTTGCAGCAGCTCGGTCAAACATTGGTCGAGTGTCTGCATGCCCGAGTTCTGGCCGGTTTGAATCGCCGAATACATCTGCGCGATTTTGCCTTCGCGAATCAAGTTGCGAATGGCAGGCGTGCCAATCATGATTTCGTGCGCCGCTACGCGGCCGCCGCCATTGCGCTTCAACAACGTCTGAGACACGACTGCGCGCAGCGATTCCGACAACATCGTGCGGACCATTTCCTTTTCCGCCGAAGGAAACACATCGACGATACGGTCAATGGTCTTCGCGGCGGAGCTTGTATGCAGGGTGCCGAAAACCAAATGGCCGGTTTCGGCAGCCGTTAGAGCCAAACGGATGGTCTCGAGATCGCGCAATTCCCCGACCAGCACCACGTCCGGATCTTCTCGCAATGCCGAGCGCAATGCCTCGCTGAATCCCAACGTATCGCGATGCACTTCGCGTTGATTCACCAGCGACCGCTTGCTTTCATGGACGAATTCGATGGGGTCTTCGATGGTGATGATGTGATCGGGCTTGTTATCGTTCACATAGTTGACCATTGCGGCCAACGTCGTCGACTTGCCCGATCCTGTGGGACCCGTTACCAACACGAGACCGCGCGGGTGCATGGCCATGTCTTTGAAAATCTTCGGTGCATTCAAGTCGTCGAGCGACATGATGAGCGAGGGAATGGTACGAAACACGGCGGCGGCGCCGCGGTTCTGATTGAAAGCGTTCACGCGAAAGCGCGCGAGCTTGGGGATTTCAAACGAGAAATCAGTCTCGTAGAATTCTTCGTAGGCCTTGCGCTGCTTATCGTTCATGATGTCGTACACCATGCCGTGCACTTCCTTATGGGTGAGCGCCGGCATGTTGATACGTTTCATGTCGCCGTCGACGCGAATCATCGGCGGCACGCCCGATGATAGGTGTAAGTCAGACGCGTTGTTTTTGACAGCGAACGCCAGCAGCTGAGCGATATCCACAGCCATTGAATCTCCCACCGCACAAGCCAAACATAGAAAACCGGTTCGCCAACGGCCGCATCGCGGGCGGCAGCATCGTCAGAGCCCGGCTCCGCACCTCGAATCGACCTTATAGGTTCGCAGGGCGAGGCTTTTACCGGGATTACAAGCCACGGCAGTATAGCGGAGGGGTGCAGAAGCCAATATGTTAACTGGTCCGCAAAATTTCCCGGAACTGTCCAATGCCTGATTTTGGATGCGATTTTCCGCTTCCCTTCCGTGTCCGTCCTTGCGCTTGGTCCCGGATCGGAAGGCCAACCGATGCGGTGCGCGCCAGTTCGGCATCGGGCAGGCACCCACGGCGCGTCAGCTGCCGGTGTCTCTCAGGACGGTATAGATAGTGTCGCATCCGTCGCTGCCCGCAAGCCTGGCTCAGATTCGCGCGCGCATCGCCGCTGCCGCCAAGCAGTGCGGCCGCGACCCGCTGTCCGTCCATTTGCTGGCGGTATCGAAACTGCATCCCGTTTCGACCCTGCGTGAGCTTGCGTCTTACGGACAGAGACAGATCGGCGAAAGCTATTTGCAGGAAGCGTTGCCCAAAATGGCAGCTCTGACGGATCTAGACATCGAATGGCACTACATCGGCCAAATACAAAGCAACAAAACCAGGCCCATCGCCGACCACTTCCAATGGGCACACACTGTCGATCGCCTGAAAATCGCACAGCGATTGAACGAGCAGCGAACCGATCACGCGCCGCCACTGAACGTTTGCATCCAGGTCAAGCTGGCTGAAGAAGCCGGCAAAGGCGGCGTTGCCCCGAGCGATGTCTTTGCGCTTGCGAAAGCGGTCGCCGCCCTGCCCCGGCTGCGTCTGCGTGGCTTGATGTGCCTTCCTCCACCGTGCGAGCAATTCGGCGAACAGCTGAGCTTCTTTGAGCAGTGCGCTGCGCTGCAGAAAGCGCTGAATGACTCGGGGCTGGCGCTGGACACCTTGTCCATGGGAATGAGCGACGACCTGGAAGCTGCCATCACTGCCGGCGCGACCATCGTTCGAGTAGGCACCGCCCTGTTCGGCCCTCGAGACGCTCGGGCACCTGGCCTGTAAACCGCAATGCTTCGAATGAGTGACGGCGAGACAGCCGATCCGTCAAAATACCCAAAGCTCACGATTGATTCAAAACGCAATGCTCACCCAAACCCTCGGTTTCATCGGCGGCGGCAATATGGCCCGCAGCCTGATAGGCGGATTGATTGCCCGCGGCCTAAAGCCCGAGCAGATCATCGTGTCCGATCCAGCGGCATCTCAGCGCGACGCTTTGAGCGCACAGTTTGGCGTCAGGGCCACGGACGATAACAGCTTCGCGGCCCGCGCCGCTCAAGTCGTCGTGTTGGCAGTGAAGCCTCAGGAACTGCGATCCGTCGCAACACAACTCGCCCCGTCGCTCGTTCATCGACCCACAATCATCTCCGTTGCAGCCGGAATTCGCGCAGCCGTTTTGAGCCAGTGGCTGGGAAATATGCCCGTCATTCGGTGCATGCCGAATAGACCCGCATTGAACGGCGCTGGCGTCACGGGTTTGTTTGCGACCAGCGATGTAGATTCGTCGGCGAAATCGCTGGCGGCTGAAATTTTGGGCGCTGTAGGCCCTGCCCTCTGGGTCGATGAAGAACACCAAATGGATGTGGTCACCGCAGTTTCCGGCAGCGGTCCCGCGTATTTTTTTCTGCTCATCGAAATGCTTGAAGCCAGCGGCAGGGAACTTGGACTTTCGGCCGAAGTGGCCAAGCGCCTGGCGACTGAGACCGCCTACGGCTCCGGCTTGATGGCGAGAACAGCATCAGAGTCGGCAGCAACGCTGCGCGAGCAAGTCACTTCGAAGGGTGGGACTACCGAAGCGGCATTGAAGTCGCTGGAGGCCGCCAATGTCCGTGCTATCTTTGCGAATGCAGTGGCCGCCGCAGCCAAGCGTTCTGCCGAATTGGCGGACCAGCTAGGCAAGCAGTAGCCAATTCACTCGGCCGGATCGCGAATGCAAGCCATCATCTATATCGTCCAAGCCGTCCTGCAGTATCTGTTGGTCGCCGCATTCCTGTTGCGCGTAGTGTTGCCGCTGATCCGGGCGAACATGCGCAACCAAATCTCGCAGGCAGTCATGCGCGTCACGAACCCGCTTGTGATGCCCTTGCGCAAGGTGCTGCCTCCCATCGGCCGGGTCGATACGGGATCGGTCGTTGCGTTGCTGCTGGTTCAGATAGCGACCACCGCGTTGATCCTTTTCCTGTCTGGGGAGAACCCTACGAACTGGAAACTGCTGTTTTGGCGTTCTTCCTACGAATTGATAGAGATGACGCTGCAGCTTTATCGCATCTGCATGTTCATTTACGTCCTGTTGAGCTGGGTCGCACCGCAAACCTACAGCCCCGCAACGGATGTCCTGAGCAGTCTGTGCGAGCCGCCACTGCGCCTGATGCGACGGATTATTCCCCCGATCGGCGGGCTGGATCTGTCGCCGGTATTTGTGTTGATCGCGATCACCGCGTTGCTCATCCTGTTGCCTTCACTCTTCACCGTGGGACGTTGATGACCGGTGAACCCAGGCGTCACTTAGGTCGCGAATCGGCCCCAGCAGGCCAGCCTATCGCAACGCTAAAAAGCTCCAGGGCGATCGCAGCCGGGCTTGTGAAGCTTGAAATCTCCTTGTGAGGACGAGTTCGCGCGCAGGCAGCGCCGGTCATTTGCGCTCAAAAATCGCTATCGGCGCACCCCCTAATTTTTGCCTGCTGTCACGGCAGCGCGCGAACGCTATGGCAGTCGCGACACATTGGTCTATAGTTAAGCCATCGACCACATGGGAAGCTGACATGCAGAACTCAAAAAGCACCGTCGCCGGTCCGATTTCTATGCACTCGCCAGGCAGGAGCGCGTTGACGCTCAAGCTATGCGGCGGCGTTTTGCTCTTAACGCTGCTCGCTGTTGGCTGCGGCCGGCGGCCCGAAAGCCCCACTTCGCCTCCTGCACAACCCAGCGAGGAGTCGTTCAAGCAGTTCGGCAACTACGAAGTGCACTACAACGCCATCCGCGCCGATCGCATTCCCGCCGAAGTGGCTCGCGCGCACGCGATCGAGCGCAGTAAGAATCGGGTGATGCTTAACGTGACCATGCTCCGGAAAGACGCGGATCACACGCCGCGCAAGCCAGTGAAGGGCACAGTGTCGGTAGATGCATACAACTTGAATGGTCAACTGAAAAGCATGGATGTTCGCCAAGTCACTGAAGGCGAAGCAATCTATTACATCGGAACCGTATCGATCGGCGATAGCGAGATCCTGGTGTTCGACATCAAAGCGACGCCGGAGAACGAAACTGCGCCGTTCGAAGTGAAATTCAAGCGCGAATTTTTTAGCGATTGAGCCGCACGCATCGCGTCGATTTCGAGCAAATTTGAAAAACGGCTGAAAAACAGGCCAAAAATAAAAAAATAAATTTCGCTGCAGCTTATTACGCGGCGAATCTTGTGATATTTTGCCCTCCGTATTTTTTGGGGACGTCTCGTCTACTCTTACGGGAGATTACAAATGGCAAAAAAGAATGCAGCGCCGACTAAGTCTGAAATCCTCACGCAGATCGCGAAAGAAACCGAACTCTCGCGCAAGCAAGTAGGTGAAGTCTTCGAAGCACTGAACGGTATCGTCAAGAAGAGCTTGAAGGGCGCTGGTTTATTCACGCTGCCCGGCCTGCTCAAGATGAAAGTTGTGAAGAAGCCGGCAACCAAGGCTCGTGAAGGCGTCAATCCTTTCACCGGCGAAAAGATGATGTTCAAGGCCAAGCCGGCCAGCAAGAAAGTCCGCATTGGCGCGCTCAAGTCGCTGAAGGCGATGGTCAACTAATATCGCCGCAGGCGAAATTAGAGCTGACTGCGCGTAGCGTCCGTTTCGGCCGCTAAGCAAGATAAGCCGGTGCGAAGGCAGTTCTCGCACCGGCATTTTCTTTTCTGGGTTCCTAAGGTTCTGCCAGGGGCCAATGTGCAGCGCGAGACGGCTAGGACTTCAGTTTTTCCAGCCAATCGCCGATCACATCTCGCAAGTCGTTGAGCCGCCCGTGAAAGAAATGCTCGCCTCCCGCCAGCACTTCAAGCGCGGGTGGGCGCTTAAGTCCTGCCACCCAACTCCGCACGGCATCCACATTCACTAACTCATCTTGATCGCCCTGTACGATCAACCACGGCGCTGCGGGCGATTCGGTGACCTGCTCCAACCAACGAATAGCCGGCGCGATCGTGACGAGCCGCGCGACGGCCTGGGTGTCCGGAGCGGCAAGGCAAGCACGGAGCGCCATCGCTGCGCCGAACGAAAACCCGGCCAACCACAGCTCCGCATTGGGCCACTGCGTGCGCGCCCATGCCATTACCGCCAAAACATCGTCCGTTTCGCCGCGCCCGTCATCGTGCACGCCCACGCTCTTGCCGACACCCCGGAAATTGAAGCGGATGGCAGTCATGCCCCGGTCGTTAAACGTTCTGGCTAACGTGTGAACGACTTTGTTCGTCATGTTTCCTCCATAGAGAGGATGGGGATGACACACGATGGCGACGCCCGCTATCGAAGCGGCCGTCGCCTCGATAATGGGCTCATCGATCATCAACTCCAATTGTCCGGCCGGGCCGGCGATATTCAGCGTCGAGGTTTTCGGCGCGGTTCTGACTTGCGTTTCAGAGGCCTTTGTCATACTGGGTACACTTTGTTTCAATCGGCGCCATTCTATGCCTGACTCGCTCATCGAACACGAGGCGCGCTACTGCGCGCAGAATTACGCTCCACTGCCGGTGATGGTCGTCCGGGGCGCCGACTGCTATGTCTGGGACCGCGACGGCCGTCGCTATCTCGACATGATGAGCGCCTACTCTGCGGTCAGTCACGGTCATTGCCATCCGCGACTCGTACGCGCTTTGACCGAGCAAGCAAGCAAGCTTGCAGTGGTGTCCAGAGCCGTCTATTCGGACAAGCTTGGCCCTTTCCTTGAACGCGCGTGTTCCCTGACCCACATGGACCGCGCGCTGCCTATGAACAGCGGCGCCGAGGCCGTCGAGACAGCATTGAAAGCTGCGCGCAAGTGGGCTTACGCGGTGAAAGGCGTGCCATCGGGTCAGGCAGAGATCATTGCGTGCGAAGGCAATTTTCATGGCCGCACGCTGGGAGTTTTGTCGCTTTCCACTGAGCCACAGTATCGCGAAGGCTTTGGCCCCTTCATGGCCGGCTGCAAAGCCGTTCCGTATGGCAATGCAGATGCGCTGGCAAGCGCCATAACGCCCAACACAGCAGCCTTTATCGTTGAACCGATCCAGGGCGAGGCTGGCATCCGCCTTCCGCCTCCGCGCTACCTTGAGGCGTGTGCGGAGCTGTGTCGCAAGCATCGAGTCCTGCTGATCGCCGACGAAATTCAATCAGGCCTTGGGCGCACCGGAAAACTTTTGGCATGCGAGCACGAATCCGTGCAACCCGACTGCCTGGTGCTGGGCAAATCGCTAGGAGGCGGCCTCCTTCCTATCTCACTCTTTTTAGCTTCCGCGGCGGTGATGGACGTTTTCCGACCTGGCGATCACGGCAGCACATTTGGCGGCAATCCACTGGCGGCGGCAGTGGGGTTGGCGGCGCTTGAGACGCTGATCGACGAACGCCTGATCGAGCGCAGCGCCGAATCGGGCGCTTATCTGCTCGGGGGGCTGCAGCGAATAAATTCGCCATTGATTCGTGAGATTCGTGGCCGCGGATTATGGATTGGCGTGGATTTCGACGCAGCGCATGTCAGCGCACGAAGGATCGCCGAACGCCTGCTGGCGCGCGGAATACTTGCGAAAGAAACGCATGGCACCGTGCTGCGTTTCGCGCCACCGTTGACGATCACACGTGAACAGATCGACTGGGCGCTCGGACAGTGGACAGACGTTCTCCGCGAGGCGGAGAACGAACTGACTCGCATTTAAACTTTTGCCAGAAGCAAACGATTTAACCGCCGCACGAACTCAGCGGGCTCTGCGAGCTGGCCCCCGTCTGCCAGCGTGGCTTGCTCGAACAACAGCAATGACAAATCGTTGAATTCCTCACCCTCAGCCAATGCCTCCAAGCGCTGCAAGAGCGGATGCAACGGATTGATCTCCAGATTCGGCTTGGCGTCCGGCGCCTTCTGTCCGGCTGCTTCCAGAATGCGGCGCATTTGTGCTCCCATATCGTGTTCGCCGAGAACGAGCACGGCCGGCGATTCGCTTAGGCGTGTGGTCACCTTGACGTCGCTCACCTTCTCGCTCAAGACCTTCTTAATGCGCTCGGCCACTGCACCATGTTCTTTCGCCAGCGATTCGCGCTGTGCTTTGTCGGCATCGCTTTCGACGCCGGACAAATCCAGATCGCCGCGTGCGACGTTACGCAATTGCTTGCCGCCGAACTCGCGCAGATGGTCCATCAACCACTCGTCGATGCGATCGGACAACAGCAAAACCTCGAGGCCCTTGCTGCGCAGCTGCTCCAAATGCGCACTGGATCGTGCGGCGGTAAAACTGTCGCCGATCACGTAGTAAATTCGATCTTGCCCCGGCTTCATCCGCGCCACGTAGTCTTCCAACGAGACGTCGGGCTCTTCTTTGGTCGCGAATGTGCTTGAGAAGCGCAGCAGCTTGGCGATCCGCTCACGATTGGCGAAGTCTTCTGCGGGACCTTCCTTCAACACAGTGCCGAATTCCTTCCAGAATGCGGCGTACTTATCCTTGTCTTCGGTCGCCATCTTCCCCAGCATGTCCAGCACGCGCTTGGTGATGGCCGTTTTGATCGCGTCGATCTGCGCGTCGTGTTGCAACATCTCGCGCGATACATTGAGCGGCAGATCCGAGGAATCGACGACGCCCTTCACGAAGCGCAAATACAGCGGCAGAAACTGCTCTGCGTCGTCCATGATGAACACGCGTCGGACGTAAAGCTTCAAGCCCCGCGCCGCGTCGCGCTGCCACAGGTCGAACGGAGCGCGCGCCGGCAGGTAAAGCAGCGTTGTGTATTCACGGCTGCCTTCGACTTTGTTGTGCGCCCAGGAAAGCGGATCGGTGAAGTCGTGCGTGACGTGCCGGTAAAACTCACGGTATTCGTCGTCCTTGATCTCCGAACGCGGGCGGGTCCACAGCGCGAGCGCCTGATTAACCGCTTCGTATTCGCCGGCCGGATCCGCTTTACCCTCCTTGTCGGCCATGCGCATCTTGACGGGAAACGCGATGTGATCCGAATAGCGGCGCACCAAGCCACGAATGCGATAGTCATCGGCAAATTCCGATTGGTCTTCCTTCAAGTGCAGCACGATGCGAGTGCCCGCCGCAGGCAGTTCGACGGTTTCGACGTCGAATTCACCTTCGCCAAGTGACTCCCAGCGCACTCCTTCGCCGGCCGGGGTGCCGGCACGCCGCGAGAATACCTCGACGCGTTCCGCGACGATAAACGACGAATAGAACCCGACGCCAAACTGACCGATTAATTGCGAGTCTTTCTTTTGGTCGCCGGAGAGCTTGGACAGGAAATCGGCCGTGCCGGATTTAGCGATCGTGCCCAAATGATCGATGGCGTCCTGACGCGTCATCCCGATGCCGTTGTCCGTGATCGTTACGGTCCGCTGTGCAGGGTCGGCATCGATCTTGATGAAAAGCTCGCCTTCCGGCAGCAAAGCGGGGGACGACAACGCTTCAAATCGCAGCTTGTCGCAGGCGTCAGAGGCATTCGAGATCAGCTCGCGAAGGAAGATCTCTTTATGGCTGTAAAGAGAATGGATCATCAGCTTTAAAAGCTGCTTGACCTCGGTTTGAAAGCCCAACGTGACTTTAGGCGTTTCGGCAGCAACAGACATTCAACGCTCTCCCAATACTGATCATTCAGCAGTTAAGTTTTCGCCTTCCGCACCCGCTCGCATCAGCCCATGCCCGCTCATACGGGTGGGCTTGGGCGGCAATCAAGAACGGGCCCGCTCACTGCGCAGAATGAGCATGCCCCCGACGAGTTCGTCCGGACGGCAACTTTCTGCCAGCGCGACCAAATTGGGGATGCAAGACGCCCCTTTCAAGCCTGAAATCCGGAGGGCCGGCCGGCAAATCTCATGCGCGACGCGGATAGGCAACCCTATTTCGCGGCCTCTCGAACCCGGTATGGAACACCGGGAACTCACCCTCAGTCAATGCCCGCGAGCCACGGGCGCAATCAATCAACAATTTGTACGCACCGGCCAAGCGTACCCGGGAGGGTTGCAAGATGAATCGTCAGCACGTTCTGATCGCCGCGGTCGCGTCGGTCGTTGCATTAGCCGCTGGAGTCGCCACCGCGCACGATAATCGTCGCGGGATCAGAAACTATCTCGCTACACACTTGGTGCCGTCACAGGAAGTGCCGCTTGTATCGTCTCCTGCCAAGGGCACTTTCAAAGCGGTGATCGATGAGGCCAATCAAACGATTACCTACGAGCTGAGTTACGAAGGATTGGAAACGCCGCCACAACAGGCGCACATCCATCTCGGACAGCGCCTCGTCAACGGCGGCGTATCTTTCTTCTTATGCGGAAACGCGGGGAACACTCCGGCCACTGTGCCGCCGGCAACGTTTCCTCAGCCACCCGCTTGCCCGGCTTCACCGGCGACGGTCACCGGCGTCATAACCGCCGCCCACATCGTTGGGCCCAATGCCCAAGGCATCACGCCAGCAACTGATTTTGCGGAAGTCGTGGCCGCCCTGCGCTCGGGCGATACGTATGCAAACGTGCATACCACCAGAAGTCCTGGTGGCGAAGTTCGAGGCCAAGTGAATATAGGCTTCCTGCACGACCGCGACTAAAGTTTAAGCGTGGAATCCGCCTAACGATTTTGCGGCCCGAGAGGGCCGCTTTTTTTGCGCGGATATTTTCTATCGAGGCTGCATGACGCAGCCCAATCAATTAATGCGTCGAGCGCGCGGCCGACATGGCGACACGGCGTTCGCGCACGTGTTCGAATACACCCCAACTGATCAGGCCGAGCGCCAGCGAGATTGCCGCGAGTGGCGCGGTGAAGAAAACGAAGCCCGTTACGATGAACGCCGCGCCGGCCAGCAACAATGATGCGATCGAGTGCCACTTCATGGCGACCATGGCGAAGAAATCGTCGATTTCGTCGAGAACCAGCAGAAGGTCTTCCATCGCGCGTACCCGTTAGGTGAGGGTCAAGTGAGAGCGACTGTAAAGATCACCGTCAGGGGCAGCTGTGAGCACTCTCACACCCGGGGGTCGATAAAGGGCCGAGCAGGCAGAAATTCGCAATTTCGTGGACTACGGCCGGTTTCCGTCTTGCCTCTGTTAAATGCGCTGCGTAGGCTGGTGTTATGACCGTAGGATGAGCCCCTAACGGATGAAGCCGATGGGCCCGTTAGCGAATACGTCCGCCATGCAAAAAATACTATTACTCAACGCCAAAGGCGGTTCCGGCAAGACGACGCTCGCGAGCAACCTCGCAAGCTACTTCGCCGTACAGGGTTTTCAGCCAACTTTGATCGACATGGACGCGCAAGGCTCGAGCACTCGATGGTTGAGCAAACGCGGCATGGAACACGCACCGATTCACGGCATCGCGGGGTATGAACGTAATTCGCGTGTAACGCGCAGTTTCGCCATGCGCATTCCGCAAGGTTGCCAGCGCGTGGTGGTCGATACGCCCGCCGCACTCGATCCGCAACGCATGCCCGAGCTCACGCGCGATGCACACGCCATCCTCGTGCCTGTGCTGCCGTCCGACATCGACATTCATGCGGCCGCAAAGTGCATCACCGATCTGTTGTTGGTTGCGAAGATCCCGCGCCATGAACAGCGTATTGGCGTCATCGCCAATCGAGTCAAGAAAAACACCGTCATGTACCGTGCGTTGATGCGCTTCTTGGCCACGCTCGAAATACCCATTCTCACCACCCTGCGCGATTCTCAGAATTACGTTCGCGCCGCCGAAGCTGGCGTCGGCATCTTCGAAATGAAGCCCTATCTCGTCCGCGAAGACGTCGATCAGTGGCTGCCGCTGGTCGGCTGGCTGGCGCAGAAAGTGCCGCCTGGAGCATCGCCCCCCGCTACGGCGACCGTCGCTGCTCCGCTCTCAATCGTTGCTGCTGCGAATGGAATGCATGTTCCCGTGCACTCCGCGTCAGCCCCGGGTTCCGCAGCAATAACTTCTGCTCCTTCGAACGAAGTTGCTGCGATCTCGGCGCCTACGGAAGCCGAATCTGGCCGTAACCCGTGGGGTGTTTTCTAAACAAAGCGCCGAACGCCGAGCCTCAATGCAAAAAGGCCCGCCGAAGCGGGCCTTTTTATTTTCGATCAGGCAACAGGTATTACTCTGGTTTGTCGTCCTGCCAATTGCTCTTGGCCTTCTCCGCCCAGCTTTTGTAGTTCGGAAAGTTCGACAGCCGCTTCGTGATCGCCGCATGGCGCGAATTCGTCGGCGCGGCGGGTTGCGGGCGGTTCACCCAATTGCGCGGTCCAATGGCGCTCGGACGAGGCGGAGTCTCGGCAGCTGCGACAGCGCGTTCGGCGGCATTGCGTTCGCCTACCCAAGCGCGGTGTCTGCCGGTGGCCGTCAATGAATCGTGCGTGTGATCAACCATGATGTGTACCTGTGCTTTGCTGCGAGCCAAAGTACCGGTCGGGTACCTGTGTCTTGAGGAACTGGTTCACAGGCACTTTGCAGTGGGACTTAAGTGCGACAAGCGTCGCACGCATCGCCGCATTATGGTCGACCGGCGAAAAAATCAGGCGCAACAAAGAGATGGTGTCGCGCAATTTTACAACTCATTAAGCGCAGTCGTTCACACTGCGTATGTGCGCCAAATCGCAACGGACACGGCCAGCAAGCGATTAGAAGCTCAAATCTGAGGGCTTGTGGCGCCAGCGTCGTTCGCGTCGTCCAGATCACCGATCTCGCTCGGTCGCGGCACGACCCGGAGCGGTTGCGACAAAAGCGCTGAGAATGCCGGCTTCACTTCATCCAACAGATCTTCGAGCGCAGCAGGGACTAAGCTCGTATACACATCGAGCAGTACGACTGCGTTGACGATTGCATCCTGATGAGTTGCCGCACGCAGTCGCTGTACGAGACCGACATTTACCTGGTGCACGCCTCGATAAACCAACGCCAGATCTTTGAGATCCAAATCGCGCGTCTTCCCTTCGCGCGCCGCGAAGTGCTGCGCCATCAAATACATCGAGGCGATGCGGTAAGCAGTCTCCACTTCACTGGAAAAGGGCAGATGGAATCTCGCCATGGGCCGGAACACGGCAGTTTGCGGGCAGCCGCTGCTGGCCAACACCAGGCCGATCAATGAAGCGAGCGCCTGCTGCGCACTTGTGCGCGCGCTCACGGTCCGTTCCTCGGTTTCCACGACCACGTCGATCTGATCGTAAGAGACTTGGTCGGCGAAGCGATCGATGACCGAAGCCAGGCGCGCTGCAGCCGGACAAAAGGGCGAACTCTTGATTGCAAGCGGACAGCCGCTGCATTGATGAAAGTCCAACCGGGTCCAGTCAGGCAGAGCCTCCGGCAGCGGGTCGGCAAACTGTGCGGATTCCGGATCGAGAAACAGCGTGAACACATGTTCGGGCTGGCGATCTGCCGATTTGAAGCGATAGACGATTCGCAGCGGCTCCATTGTGCTACGTCAATTTGTAGCAGGGACGGTATTCGCCGACGAGCTTCATGCGCTTTTGGCGAACGAAGGCGCCCAGCAACTCGTCCATCAAGGTCATCAAGTCGCGATCGCCATGGAGTTCGAACGGTCCGAATCGCTCGATGGATGCAATGCCGTTCTCTTTGACGTTACCGGCCACGATTCCGGAGAACGCTCGGCGCAGATTAGCCGCCAACAAATGCGCAGGTAGGTCGCGCCGTAATTCGAGTTTCGACATCGCTTCATGCGTGGGCTCGAAGGAAGCCTGGAAGTCGTGCGGCACCTTGAGCAGCCAATTGAAATTGTACGCGTCGCTCTTCGAGCGACGGAATTCACGCACAGCGTCCAATCCGCGCACCATTTCGCGCGCGGCCGCTGCCGGATCGCCGACAATGATTTTGTAGCGCTTGCGCGCACTCTCGCCCAGGGTAGCGGCGATGAACGCGTCGACCTGGGCGAAATAGTCGGCGGATGACTTCGGTCCGGTAAAGACGACCGGCATCGGCTGATCTTTGTTGGCAGGATCGAGCAGGATACCCAGCAAGTAGAGAATCTCTTCTGCGGTACCGGCGCCCCCCGGGAATACCACGATGCCATGACCGGTTCGCACGAACGCTTCCAGGCGCTTTTCGATATCCGGCATGATCACCAGGTGATTGACGATCGGGTTCGGCGGTTCTGCGGCAATGATGCCGGGCTCGGTCATGCCGATGTAGCGGCCATCGGCAATGCGCTGTTTACTGTGACCAATCGTGGCGCCTTTCATCGGGCCTTTCATCGCGCCGGGACCGCATCCCGTGCATACGTTGAGTCCGCGCAATCCCAATTCATAGCCGACGCGCTTGGTGTAGTCGTACTCGACTTGCGGAATGGAGTGGCCACCCCAACAGACGACCAGATCGGGTCGTCCGCGATACTCCAGCACGCGCGCATTTCGCAAGATGTGATAAATCGCGTTGGTGATGCTGTCCGCATCGTTCAGGTCGTAGCGATTGTTGCCCAGAATCGCGTCGTGGATGTAAATGATGTCGCGCAGAACGGCAAACAGGTGCTCTTTCACGCCGCGGATCATTTTCCCATCCACGAACGCGCTGGCGGGCGCGTTGCGGATATCGAGCTTGACTCCCCACGCTTGTCGCCCAAGACGGATATCGAAGTCGCGATAGCGCTCAAACAAGGCGCGGGCATCGTCGGTTTGATTACCGGAATTCAATACGGCGAGCGCACAACGTCGAAAGAGCTGAAAGGCACTGTTGCTGCCCGCTGACAACAGCTGCGTCACTTCGCGCTGAGAGAGATTCTCCAAGCTGCCAAGCGGCGAGACGCGGGCATCGACGAAGCCAGCTTCGTCGGCCCACACGTCCGAAGAGACAGTGGCGTGCAGCCCGGTGGCCGGTTCGATAGGAGTAGACATGGATGAGGGCCCGCCGCGCAGGCGGCGACCTTATAGATTGGATTGTGTTACGGCAGAATTTCGATTGGCGTTTCGATCGGCGTCATCAGCCAGATCTCCACCATATCGGAATTCGACACGGCAATACAGCCGTCGGTCCAATCTGCGGACTTGTAGTACTCGGCCGTCTTGCGCGGCGTATTGGGCCAACCATGCAACATGATCGCGCCGCCAGGCCTGACGCCGTGTCGCTGCGCATGGGCGACGTCGGTCGCGTTCGGATAGGAAATCTCCATCGACAGGAAAAAATCGCTGCGCGGATTGCGGCGAATCAACTTGTAGCGGCCTTCGGGCGTCTTGAAGTCGCCTTCGCGTTCCTTATGGCCATTGGGATTCAAGCCGAGGGCAACTTTAAATTCCCGCAGGATGCGTCCTTCACGCATTGCATAAAGCCGTCGCGCCGATTTGCGCACGACCAGCTTGTCCGCCATCAGCACACTGCCGGAAGGCGTTGCAACAGGTACCGACGCCAACGTGTCGGACTGCGCGTCTTCCGCGGACGCGATGCCCCCGCCAAGGGTCCATACCATCGCCAGCAATGCGTACCTGAAAATCGATCTCATACTCGAATGGATCCGGTCGCCAACACGATTCATCTTTCAACGAGTCTCACAACACTGCACTGCCGATTACCGGGGGCTGTATCCGCCACGAACCGATAGCTGCGCCCTGCTTCGACATCGATGGTCAAATGATGCCGACTGGTATGTTTGGATTCTGTGACGGTGCAATCAATCAAGACATCGTGCTCACCCGGCAATAATTTGACACTGCTCTGCAGCACGCTCAAATCAAGGTCGTCGACGCGGCGCAAGATGACGAATAAGGGAGCGCCTGACAATCGCAAATCGCCGTCCACTTGCGCGACTTCGTCGCTGCGCAGCTTTCGGCCTTCATATGCCTGCAAAGATTGGCAGCCGGTCAGGACGACCATCAGGCCGCCGACGAATCCGAATGCGCATGAAGCGCCAAGCCACGATCGAAACATCGATTCGGATACCTCAGGCCCGCACTGGCCGTTCAAGAGACCGGCTGCGCGGGCACAGCTGTTACTTTGGGAATGACTATGGTGGTGCCGGGTCGTAGCGCTTCCAAGTCCACATCCGGATTGTATTGCCGTAAGAGCCAAATAGGCACGTTGTACCGTTTTTGCGACAGGATCCAAATCGAGTCGCCTGAACGAACCCTATGCGACTCGCTGCCTTCGATTCGATATTGAACGAAGAATTGGTCTTGCAGCTGGCGATGATAAGCCTCGCGCTTGGTTTCGAAATCGGCACGTTCCACTTTCGAAAAATCGAGCTTTACGCGACGCCCTAGCACCAACGGGGTGTTGCGCGACATCTTGTTCATTTCCCGCAGGCGGGAAGGCGTGATGCTGAGCCACTCTGCGTAGTGACCTAACGTCTCCGTCGCTTCAACATGCACTGTCCCGTCTTGGCGAACGCTGTAATCGCTGGGATCCGCCGTATCCGCTGTTTGTGCGCCAGGCACGAGGGTGGGCCCCAATTCTTCCGCTTCGCTTCGAGACACGGGTTCGGCTGCTTCCGTTGAAGGCGGTGGCGTTGCGACTTCAGCGACAGTCGCAGCAGGCGGAGTGATGGGCGGCTCATCGGGTGTGGCCGCCGCTTCTTGCGCGGTTAGTGCTAGCGCTTGTCCCTCATAGATGGAATTCCGTTGCTTGATGTTGTTGAGGCGCATCAGTTCATCTTCCGACAGCCCATTGCGCGAAGCGATGCGCGACAGCGTGTCGCCGCGCCGCACGATATAGCGGCTCTCGAACTCCGCCTTAGGCGCAGGCGGCACAGCAGCGACTGCGGCCGGCTTGGGACCGACCGTCGATCCCGCCGTAGCGCCGGGACCGGTTGGCGTCGAAACGTTGGCCACAGCGGCGCCGGGCGCGACCGGCAGATCGAGCAATTGTCCTGCGCGCAAACGGTAAGGTGAACGCAGATTATTGGCATCCGCCAAGCGCGACTGGCTAACACCGTGGCGAGCGGCAATCACGGAAAGCGTCTCTCCCCGTTGGACGCGATGCTGCGTCTCTTTGATCTGCGAATCGAAACGCCCACGCGTATCAACGCGCGCGATCGCTTGTGTGAGATCGATGGCCGCCGGTGCGCGGAACTCGAACCCCTTGGGGACGCGTCGGGAACCGCTCCAAACCCCCGGCAGCAGCGATGGATTGAGCTTCTTCAATACCTCGGCTTCGACCCCCGTCGCGCTGATCAGGTTCGGCATTGCCATGTAGTCAGGCAGGATGATGAGGTGACTGCTGTCGACGGCATCGCGCCGGATGGGCCCAAAGAATTTTTCAGGGTTGGTGTCGATCTCGAGGGCAGCCAGAAACGCCAGATAGAAGTTTCGCGACGCAAAGCCGAACGTCTTGCTCTCGTATTTGCGAACGATGACGGCGATATCGTCGGTGCCCAACTTATCGACGGCGCGCCGCATACCACCGGGACCATGATTGTAGGCAGTCAGCGCCAGTGGCCATTTACCCAAAATTGCGTAGTTCTGCGCTAGAAAGCTTGCCGCTGCCTGCGATGACTTATACGGGTCCAGCCGCTCGTCGATCGTGTTGTCGATACGAAGAAATCGCCGGCCCGTGGGACGCATGAACTGCCACATCCCGGCAGCTCCGACTTTCGAATACGCATAAGGATTGAAGGACGATTCCACATGCGGCAGCGCCGCCAACTCTTTCGGCAATCCTTCCTGAACGAAAATTCTTTGGATTTGCGGCAACCATTGCCCTGATCGCACTAAGCCTTCCTTGAACCGATTCGACTGCCCCAACTGAAAACGAACGGCGTTTGCCGCTTCTAACAAGGTGGCTCGGCTCGCGCTCTTCGGCCAGAGCTCGCGCACCCGCTGCTCTTCAGCCGACAGATCCCCGCCGCCGTTCGCCAGTTTTCGCAAAATGACGGTGTACTTCGTCTTCGCATCTTCCACTCGCTTCGTGCGTGCCCGCGGCGCCAAGTCCGAAGGCAGCGACAGCTGTTCGTACACAACGTCCAAATGCGTATCGTCGTGAATGAATCCGCCGTCTGTGCCGGCCTCCGTGTAGACGCGCTGCCAAAACCGAACATCGGCGTCGAGTTCGGCGGGCCGGATGAAGGGACTGGCCGCATCGGCGGCGCCAACCGTACTGGCGGACAACAGCCCGCCTGTCAGCGCCAGAAATACGAAGCATCCGGCTCGGACCAACTTAGGCGGACATTGAGCAGTTATAGAGAAAACTTTCGGCATTTCAGTGTGATATCGCGGTACCGACGCAAGAATACGCGAATTGAAACAGGCTGAATACAGAGGCTCCAACGACGGCGTTACCGACGGATTCGACAGCGCGACGTCCGTTGCGTTCAGCGTCGGCCCGTCCGAGCCCGATCGTCGATCGCGACGCCGAAATTACGAAGTATTAGCTTAGATACCAAGTTGGGACCGCGCGCCGCGGGCCTCTCAAACCTGAGTCACCCACCAAAGCGACGATGCACACAGCATCGTCGCGGCGACGATTCGTTCGCTCTGCAGGGGCCGCTGCTCCGCCAGCGGTCTCGACAACAATAGCCCATAGATGAAGCCTCCGATCAATCCGCCGATGTGCGCTGCATTGTCGATAAACGGGATGAAGAAGCCGATCGCTAGATTGACGGCCACGATGACCGTCGCGTCGATTCGCAAAAACCGAGCAATACCCGGCGGGACTCCGGAGCGCGCATTAAGCACAAAAGCCGGAATCGCGCCTAATGCTCCGAACACTGCGCCTGACGCTCCCAATCCGTAGCCGACCGGATTCAATAACGTGCTGAGTGTCAGACCCGCGAGGCCTGACATGACGTACAACAATAAGAAATGACCACTGCCGTAAAGTCTCTCGACCAAACGGCCCAGCGAGACGAGCGCCCACATGTTGAACAGCAGATGCAGCGCACCGAAGTGCAGGAACATTGCAGTCAACAATCGCCAAGGCTGCCCACCTTGGGTGAACGGTCCGAAATTGACGCCCCACTCGAGCAGCAGCTGTACATCGTTCACCGGCCAGATCCAGTTCATGCCGCTCAGAAGCATCGCAGCGAACACCGCAAGATTGACGGTCAGCAGTGCGTACGTCACTACGATGCGCGGTTGCAGCCGTCGCAGGCGGGGAAAAAAATCAGCCGATTCGGCGATATCCTTTTCGAATGCCTCGGTCCGGCGCTGCGGCAAGTCGCGCGCTAGCGCTTTTGCTTGCGCGGCATCTTCGACCCAAACAGTCACCCGCTTCCACTTTCCGCCTGACCTCTCGTACTCAAACTGTACGGCGCGGCCGGCGAAGGCAACATTGCGGATCGTTTCGGACTGAATCGTCACTTCGGCCGCAATGCGGTCAAACAATGAGCGTGAAGGCGCGCCTGTCAGCGTCACTTCTCCGCGGCTGATTTCGACTGTGCCGCGGCCCACGAACGGCAGCCCGCTCCAGTAGGGCGCCCACGATAGCGACGCTTTTGGGAAGTATTGAACCGGAAATGCTCTCAACTTCAGGATCCGCCGGCGTCTGCGCGCAGCATCGCTTTGATGCCCCGTACCGCTTGCCGAATGCGATTTTCATTTTCAATCAACGCAAAACGCACATGGCCGTCGCCGTAATCTCCGAATCCGATGCCCGGAGACACCGAGACCTTGGCGCGCGCAAGTAAGTGTTTGGCGAATTCCAACGAACCCAGGGCGCGGTACGCTTCAGGTATTCGGGCCCAGATGTACATCGATGCCTTCGGCGAATCCACCGGCCAGCCGGCTTCATTTAGCCCTTTCACCAACACGTCGCGGCGCCGTTGATATGAGGCAGCGATATCCCGCACACACTGTTGATCGCCCTCGAGCGCTGCGATGGCGGCCACTTGAATAGGAGTGAACGTACCGTAGTCGTGATAACTCTTGATTCGCGCCAACGCGTTGACCAACTCCGGATTGCCCACCATGAATCCGACGCGCCATCCAGCCATGTTGTAACTCTTCGACAGCGTGAAGAATTCCACGGCGACGTCCTTCGCACCCGGCACCTGCATGATCGACGGCGCTCGCCAGCCGTCGAAAACGATATCGGCATAGGCCAAGTCGTGCACCACGAGAATGTCGTGCTTGCGTGCAAGCGCAATGACCTTCTCGAAAAAACCAAGTTCGACGCACTGAGTCGTCGGATTGGAAGGAAATCCCAAAATCATCATTTTGGGCTTGGGATAACTGCCCCGGATCGCGCGCTCGAGTTCGGAGAAGAAATCGATCTCCGGAGTATTCGGCACTGAGCGGATGTCTGCCCCCGCGATGACGGCGCCGTAAATATGAATCGGATAACTCGGATCCGGCACCAGCACGGTATCGCCTTTATCGAGCGTCGCTAACATGAGATGTGCGAGGCCTTCCTTGGATCCGATGGTGACGACCGCTTCAGAATCCGGATCGATCTCCACGGCATAACGATCCTTGTACCATCGCGAGATTGCGCGGCGCAGCCGGGGAATGCCTTTCGAGGCCGAGTAGCCGTGCGTATCGTCGCGCTGCGCCACCTCCGCCAACTTCGCGACAATGTGCGGCGGCGTGGCGCCATCCGGATTACCCATGCTCAAATCGATAATGTCTTCGCCGCGGCGACGCGCGGCCAGCTTGAGCTCGGCAGTGATGTTGAAAACGTAGGGAGGCAGGCGATCGATGCGCGCAAAACGGCGCTTGCCCGCGGAGCTGGCAGTCATAGGAGTTCTCACGTAAGCGCCCGGAACCGTCCGAGCGACGTCGCCGCAATGTATGTGGCGTGGTCAGTGTAACACTTCCGTGCTATTTGCTCGGCCAGACACTGAACCTCGATTAGTGTTCCCGCTTATGCACAACCGGGGGTAAAGTAACTACAACAATAAACGGTTGAGAACGATCCGAGCCCCGAGGCGCTTCGCATGGCTTCTCTCATCCGCAGACAACGATGCCTAGATAAGGAGCAAGTCGTGGAAAGACGCCGGCATTCGCGCAGCGCCCGCTTATGGCGGCGAACTCTTTGTCTCGCCGCGGTCATTACGACGGGTGCACAAGCCGCTAATTCTCCCCAGCTCGTTGCGGCCCGCGCCACCGACCACCTGAAACAACTTAGCTTGGACGAGTTGCTCGATCTTGAAGTGACTTCGGTTTCCAAGCGACCGGAAAGGCTGTTGGCAGCCGCTTCCGCCGTCCAAGTCGTCACGGGCGAAGACGTCCGACGTTCGGGCGCCTCCAATCTTCCTGAAGCATTGCGCTTGGCGCCCAATTTAACAGTCGCGCAAGCGAACGCGAGCCAATGGGCAATCAGTGCTCGCGGGTTCAACAACGTTTTAGCTAATAAACTATTGGTGCTGGTCGATGGCCGCACTGTGTACACGCCGCTCTACGCGGGCGTGTTCTGGGACGCGCAAGACGTGCTGCTGGAAGATCTCGACCGCATCGAAGTGATCAGCGGTCCCGGCGGCACATTGTGGGGAGCGAATGCTGTCAATGGCGTGATCAACGTGACTTCGCGCTCGGCTCACGACACGCAGGGCCTGTTCATGGAAGGCGGCGGCGGCAACGCACAACGGGTGTTCGGCGCGGTTCGTCTGGGCGGCCAGGCGTTCGGCGACGGCAGCTATCGAATGTACGCAAAAACCTCCGAGCGCGACGCCACTCAGCTTTTCGACGGCAGCGAAGCGGGCGACGATTGGCGCAGCACGCAAGGCGGCTTCCGTGCCGACTGGACGTTACCTGCCGGCACACTCACGTTGCAAGGCGACCTGTACCAAAGCAACCCCAATCCCGATGGCGTCAGCAACGTTAAGTCGGATGGGAACAATGTGCTGGGCCGTTGGCAGCATCAGGTGACGGCCAACTCCGATCTGAAGGTACAGGCCTATCTCGACAATACCGAACGCGATTTCAACAATGGGTTCACCGAAAAGCTGCGCACCTACGACATCGATACGCAACACCGCTTCGTATTGGGCTCATTTCAGGAAGTTGTTTGGGGCGTCGGCGCACGCTGGATGAAACACGAGGTCACCAATCTCGAATTGTTCCGCTTCATGCCTGCCGAAAAGACGCTTCGTCTCTATAGCGCCTTCGTACAAGACGAGTTCAAATTCTTCTCCGAGTCGCTGCGGGTGACACTTGGCGCCAAGTACGAACACAACGAATATACGGGCAGTGAATGGCAACCGAACCTGCGAGCGGCTTGGACGCCGGTCGAATCGCAAACCTTGTGGCTGGCTGCGTCACGCGCCGTTCGCACACCGGTTCGCATCGATCGCGACTTCTATTTGCTGTTGACGCCGACATTCCCTTTTATTGCCGGCGGAAACTTCCGTTCTGAAACGGTCCATGCCTATGAGGCTGGCTGGCGGTTTCAGGTCACGGAGCGCCTGACGAGCTCACTGGCGGCTTTCTACAACCAATACGACTACCTTCGCACCGCCGAGCCCGGTACCGGGTTCCTGAATCTTCCCGTCACCTTCGGCAATGGTGTCGAGGGCAGCACGCATGGACTCGAATGGTCGGCGTCGTATGCGGTCACCGACAGCTGGCGCCTGCGAGGTGGCTACACCTGGGTTCGCAAAAACCTGGATCTCAAGCCAGGCAGCAACGACACCAACGGCGGCTCTGTCGAAAGCAACGATCCCAAGCATCAGGTATTAGTGCAGTCCGTACTGAACCTGCCAGGCAACCTCGAATTGGACGCCGTCGGTCGTTACGTGGATGCCCTGCCGGAACCTCATGTAGACGCATACTTCGAATTGGATCTCCGCATCGCATGGCGCCCCAACGATGTAATCGAATTGGCGTTGATCGGTCAGAATCTACTGGACGACAGTCACGTCGAGTTCATTCCCGAATCGCCGTCCGCGCGTGAAATCGAACGCAGCGTGCACGGCAAGATCACATGGCGTCTGTAATCAGACAAATTGCGGCAGGGCTCGCGCTTTGGCTATGCGCGCAGTCCGCTTGCGCGCAGAACTTCAATGAATACCAATTGAAGGCGGTATTCCTGCTGCGCTTCACTCAGTTCGTGGAGTGGCCGCCGGCGAACGCTCCAGGCTCGGCATTCAACATCTGCGTGCTGGGAACCGATCCGTTCGACAGTTACCTCGAAGACACCGTACGCAACGAAACCGTTCGCGAGCGTGCAATTGCCGTGAGGCGGCTCGAGACTGGAACGGAACCGGGCGATTGCCAGATTCTTTACGTCAGCGATTCTGAGCGGCCGAGAATCAAGCAAATCGCCGGCGAACTGCGCGGGCGCGGCGTGTTGACTGTGGGCGACAGCGACAGCTTCGCGCAGCAAGGCGGCATCATCGAGTTCGTCACGGCTGACCGACGGATCCGGCTCAAAATCAATGTAGCCGCGGCGCGCGCGGCGAATCTGCAGATCAGCTCGAAACTTTTAAGGCCCGCCACCATTGTGGGGGGAGATGCCCCGTGAAGTCGGCGCCGACCATCCGCCGGCAGCTGACGAGGATGATCCTCCTCACCAGTGGCATCGTCTTGTTCGTGACGTGTGCGGCGTTGTTCGCTTATCAATACTTCGTTTTGCGCGACACGGCCGTCACCAATCTCACGACCATCAGCGCCATCGTCGCCAACAACAGCACTGCTGCCCTCGCCTTCAGCAACGGCGACGACGCAAAAGCCATTCTGGCGGCGCTCAAAGCCGAGCCGCAGATTAGCGCGGCCGCTTTATACGATAGGCAAGGGGTGCTGTTCGCGAGATACCCAGAATTATTGTCGGAAGCCTCGCTTCCTCGCGCGCCTCCCGCAGACGGCACGCACTTCGAAAGCCGGCACCTAGTACTGACGCAAGGAGTTTCAGAAAACGCCGCTACCCGCCTCGGGACGCTGTACCTGCGCTCTGATACGGAAGCTATTTACGTTGCTTATCGACTCTATGCCGCGATCCTAGCCGTTGTGCTCGCAATCGCAGGCGTGCTGGCGTACCTGCTGTCGTCGAAATTTCAGCAACAGGTGTCCGAGCCCATCTTGTCGCTGACTCATACGGTCACAGCGATCGCCGCGCAGCGCGACTATTCGTTACGCGCGCCGCAGCAAACAGGCTACGAAGTTAGGCTGCTGACGGACTCCTTTAACCGCATGTTGGATCGCATCCAAGCGCAAGTCGGCAGCCTTGACTTGCTGCAGCGCATAACCCGCGGGATCGCGGAGCGCAAAGACCTTCCTAGCATCGCGCGCATCGTCGTCGACGCGTTGGAAGCGAATATGCCGATCGAATTCGGCTGTTTGTGCGTCTACAACCCAATCGAAAACACCGTTACGGTGGTGGGAGTCGGCAAGAAGAGCGAAGCGGCGGCGCGATCGGCTGGGCTGTTCGACAAGGCCCGGATCCCTGTGGAAAAGAACGGCATCTCGCGCAGCGTTCGCGGCGATCTCGTCTACGAACCCGACATCGCGGGCTTGCCCTTTACGTTTCCAAAGATGCTGGACAGCATGGGACTGCGCTCTGTGGTCATTGCGCCGCTTTTAGTCGAGAGCACGATTTTTGGCGTCCTGATTGCCGCGCGCTCGAAACCTGCGTCATTTTCAAGCAGCGACTGCGAGTTCCTGCGACAGCTAAGTGAACACGTAGCCCTTTCCGCCCATCAACTGCAGTTGAACGATGCTCTGCAACAAGCGTATGAAGACTTGCGTCAGAGCCAACAGACAGTTATGCAGCAGGAGCGTTTGCGGGCGTTGGGGCAAATGGCAAGCGGCATCGCACACGACATCAATAACGCCATCTCGCCGGTATCGCTTTATACGG